>Ga0134124_10002391_pt1 | contig 15142 bp, 13 predicted proteins | sample KB304_FD_96880 | JGI IMG/M metagenome (GOLD analysis project Ga0134124, IMG submission 96880) | Terrestrial soil microbial communities without Nitrogen fertilizer from Kellogg Biological Station, Michigan, USA - KB3-0-4 | ecosystem: Environmental > Terrestrial > Soil > Unclassified ... | reverse complement strand
TAGTTCTTCATCACCACTTTGTCTTTTCGCTTTTGCACGTCCGCGAACGCGAGCTGAATTCCGGAAGCCTGCACGCCGAAATCCGCAGCATGCTGCATCTGTTCATAGACATGCGCCGACATCAGCAATTGTTTGGTGGGGATACAGCCACGCAAAGTGCACGTGCCGCCCAACCGTTTGTCTTTTTCGACAATCGCGACTTTCAAACCCAACTGTCCGGCGCGAATCGCGGCCACATAACCGCCCGGTCCGCTGCCAATCACCGTCACATCGAATTGTTCGTTAGCCAATTGAATCCTCTTTCCGACACTATTGCGCCGCAACCCCGACGCGCCGGAATTGCGGAAGCAGTTTCAACAGACAAGTTTTAGAACATTTGTAAAGATTGGCATTATAATCGCTCGCCTGAGATTGAGCCAATGAGCGTTGGGATGAGCCGGCTTCCAACTTAGAATTACCGGTCGAGTTACCGGTCGAGATCGACAGGATTGACAAGATTTAGTTATCAGTTGCTCTTTGGCTTTTGAATCATGTCAATCGTGTAAATCTTGTCGAAACTCCCGCGCGCTACTAACTTGTATAAAAGGAAGATGTGATGAAACACTCCGAAGGCTTTCTTAAAATCGTCAACGACGCCAAGACCCGCATCAAGGAAGTCGATGTCGCGGGAACTCGCGATCGTCTCGCGGCAAATACCGGCGCCAAACTGATCGACGTCCGCGAAGACAAGGAATGGGACGAAGCGCATGCCGCGGGCGCAATCCACCTGGGCAAAGGCATTATCGAGCGTGACATCGAAGCGACCGTGCCCGAAAAATCCAGCGAGCTGATTCTTTATTGCGGTGGTGGATATCGCTCGGCCCTCGCCGCGGACGTTCTGCAGCAGATGGGTTACACGAACGTCTGGTCGATGGCGGGTGGTTGGAAGGCCTGGAAGGAATCAGGCGCGCCGGTGGAAAGCTGAATCGCCGTTCCGATTCTGATCAGCAAAGTCCTGCATCAGCTTTCGGCCCCGTCAGAGGGCCTTACTTTCTCTGCACTCACTTCTTCAAAACAAAATCCTTCGGAACGATTTCGACGGCGATTGCGTCTCCGTCAATTTTCGCTTTCTGATCTTTGGCGTCGGTTACCGGACGAAACGTGATCACAACATTCTCGGGCGTTTTGCGAGTGCCGCAGCCGAGTTGGCCGCCGGCCTCTTTGGTATACGCGATCAAAGTAATGCGCTCCAACGAAGTCGCGCGAATTTTGTAGACTCGACCCGCTACCTGCACGATGAAATACGCCACCGCTTTATTGTCGCATTCCAGTTTGATGAAGAGGCCCTGAACCCGCTGCTCGCCGGCCTCTACCGGGCGCAGGGCATCCTGTAAATAATCCGAAGCCGATCTCGGTTGTTCTTCAGTCACCACATCGTCCGGCTTATCCTCTCGCCGCTGAAGTGTGGGCGCGTCCGGGGCCGAGTTGTACGCAGCCATAGCGTCTTCATAGTCTTTGATCGACTTCAGCAGGGCTTCGGTCTGCTTCTTGAGTTGTCGATCCTTGGCCTCGCGCAACGGCTCGAGGGTTTGCTTAGCCAGATCGAACTTCTGTTGCCGCATATAAATCTGCGCCAGGTGAAACGCCAGATCCTGCCGGCCGGGCGAAAGCGCCAAGGCCTTTTTCAGCAAGTCGAGTGATGCATCGAGTTCTTCACCCCGCACCATATTGACAAAGGCGAGCAGCGAATAACTCTCGGTAAAATTCGGATTCAGCTCGATGGCCTTCTTCAGTTCCGCGCGCATGAGCGCGGCGTTGTCTGGCGTGTACTCCTTGATGAAGTCGTTGCCGTCCATGCCTTCCCGGCTTAACGCATAAGCGTAATAGTAATGAATCAGGTAGTTGCTCGAATTTGCGTTGGCGGCTTCGCGCAGATTTTGCTTCGCTTCTGCGAATCGTCCCTGGCGCACGCGCAGGATTCCCAGCGAAGCCTGGGCCATCGATTGTTTCGGATCGAGCGTCAACGCCTGTTGCAGACGCGTTTCCGCATCGCTCAGTCTATTCACATGCAACAACAGGTCGCCGAGATATCCCTGGGCGTCGGCTTCCGTAAGCGGCGTCACAGTAGTCTCGCCTTCGATCTCCAGCTTGTGCTCAAAGGTGGCGATCTGCATGCGGAAGTTGTGGCCTTCGACGTATTTCTTCAGCTCTTTTTCCATCGTCTCGACTTCGGTCTGAAACGATTGCTTAAAGGCTTCGTTGAGGGGGACATTCGCCGCAGTCAATTTAAGAAATTTGCTGAATTGCGGCAGCCGTTCACCGTTGTTGCCAAGGATCATGTAATGAACCAGCGCCCACGACTCGGCATAAAACATGCCGCGCTTACTGCCTTCGTTGTATTCAGGCGAGTAGTGATCGACCTCGAACAAACGGCGCAGGGGGAGCATGCGCTCTTCGCGCAGAGTCTGGAGATGGTAACCAATCAACTCCCCCAGGTGGACCTTGCGGTCGTCTTCGATCTCAAAGGTGCTGTAGTACTCGGCCAGGCCTTCATTGAACCAAACCGGAACGTTGCCCGCCGTGTTGTCCATCAGCAGGTGCACGTATTCGTGATAGATGGTGCTGAACGGGCTTTGCGCGCCCAGTTCGGTCGTGAGCGTGATGTAGTTTACGTCTTCACCCTTCTGAAAATAACCGGCCGCTCCCGGGATCATGAAAGGCTTGTACGAGCTCATGCTCTTGAAAACGAGTACCGTCGTGGGCACCGGCGAGCTGTATTTAGCCGTCGGGAGCAAACGCGTAAACACATCGCGGAACTGTTCGAGCCTGGTGGCCACCAGACGCATGTCCTTCTCGCTCGCATTACCGACGAGATTAAAATTCGTCGTGCGGACCGCGATCCAATTGTCTTTCGCATTAACGGCCGGTGCGGCGCCAAAAGCAATGCTCAGGCCGATGAGCAATACAGCATGAGTGAGTATTTTGCGGGGGAAACGAGACACTTTCAGGGACCTCCAAAAACCAAGGAATGATAACTGAGATTACTCGTCGGGGTGAATCATGAAAAAAGAATCGCCCGGCGAAAACTGGTCGCGGGTGATCTGGTACTGGACGACTTCCATATCGTAATAGCTGGTGATCATTTCGAACTGCATTCCGAGCTTTTCCAACACGTGGATTGAAGCCTTGTTAGGCGGTTTGGTAATAGCCACGATCCGTTCGAAGCCGCGTTCTTCAAAGCCGAACCGAAGCGCTGCTCGTCCCAATTCGGTGGCCAGCCCTTTTCCCCAATGAGCTTTCGCAAGGTGATAGACGACTTCGGGAGTGCCGAACAACGACCGCAGGCCGCCAAAACCGACAAACTTCCGCGAATGCTTATCGATCACCGCCCAGCGGCCAAAGCCATGCGTCTGCCAATGCTTTATGATGCTTTGCAGTGCTCGATCAGCTTCCTCGCGACTTACCGGTTTTCCGTTACCGACATATCGCACAACATCCGGATCGCGCATCAGGGCGGAGAGCTCGTCGAGGTCCTCAGGACGAAGCATCCGCAAAATCAGTCTTTCAGTTTCAATCTGAGGCATTGTCGGGTATGCGCTCGCGCCGGTTGTCCTTCCTTGTTCGGCAGTCATGAACGATGCATCCACGACACCGTGATGATCCTCTTTATCTTACCCTGTGCATGCTCGGGAGCAAACCATTCAATTCAGTCGCTCGAAAACACCCGCTATCGAAACAGTCAGACTCGGCGTCACCGACCGCATGCCGAACAGTCCGGCCTCAGGCCGGGCTTCATCGCGAAGCCTCTTGATACTGCAAGTCTTTTTCCGGATGCTGTGATAGTGCTAATCTCAACACCTGGGGACACCGGGAGGCTCTATGGATTCGGATTCGAAAGATACCCATCGACTGGGAAACCTCGTGTCGAAGATCGAGGCACTGACTGCCAGCGGTGAACTGAGGTGGCAGCGTCAGACCGGCTCGGCGCATCGCTACGCGCGCTGGAACAATAATCTGTTGATACTCGGTCCGGCGGCGCCGCTCTCCGCGGACATTCCACGTTATCTGTTCATCACACCGTTTGATTCACCTGACTGCATCGAAATAAATTCTACCGACGATCAACTCGGTCCCGCGGTCATGAAGCTCGTGCGCGAAGTCGAAGTCGCCGTCCGGGACCAACCAGCCAACGATCCCTTTGGCATCACCGAGGAAGTCCTCGATCGTCTCGAGAGTGCTTAGCGGTAGCCCCCATATTTCATAAGCAGAAGGATTCAAGTTATGACGCCCGAAATGAACAACTTGAGTGACGAAGCGCAAAGCCTGTCCCGCGTCCCTATTTTCAAAAGGCTTGAGCCTCACGAATTGGAAAAACTCGCGGAAGAGATCGATCAGGTAAATTACCCGGCAGGCGAAACTATCTTTCACGAAAACGATCGAGGCGACGCCCTTTACGTGCTCGAGGAAGGCTCGGTCCGCATCTGGGTTTACGATGAGGACGTTCAGCAAGTGACGCTGGCCGAGCTGAAAGCCGGGGACTTCTTTGGCGAGCTGGCGGTTTTGGACCAGGGCGAAAGATCAAGCAGCGCCACCGCCATCACGGACGTTCATCTCCACCGTCTGAGCAGCGAAGATTTTCAAAAGTTTTTGTTGGCCCACCCCGAGACTTCGATTGATGTGATCTGTGAAATCGCGGCGCGCATGCGGCAAACCAACTTGCTGGTTACACAGCGCGCGTCACGTAATGTCAACATTCAGATGGAAGCGCGCGCGACCATCGGTCAACGGATCGCCGACAGGGTCGCTTCGTTTGGCGGTTCGTGGACATTCATCATTATCTATCTGACTTTTCTGCTTGCATGGATGTCTTTTAATACTTTTGTGCTGGTTCACTACGGACATGGCGAGAACGGCGCCCAGTTCGATCCTTATCCTTACATCCTGCTGAATCTGATGCTTTCGATGACTGCCGCCCTGCAGGCGCCCATCATCATGATGTCGCAGAACCGAGCCGCGGAAAAAGACCGGCTCGCGGCCGAGCAGGACTTCAAAGTAAATCTAAAAAGCGAGCTGATGCTGGAAGAGCTGATTCGAAAACAGCGCGAGCGCGATGCCCAAATGGAAAATCTGAACAAGACGCTCGACGAGCTACACAGATCTTCCAATCCGCGCTAAGGACGGCGGGGCGTGTTCGGTGTCGGCTGGTTGCTGGCCCGAGGCTTGGCCGCAGCTCCGGGTGCGGTGGCGTTCCGGCCTGAACGCGTCAAAGCGATGCGCTTTTCAGCGGTGGCTGGCTGGGCAACGGTGACCTTGATCGAGCGGTAACTGCCGTCGTGGACCTTGTTGGTTGGGTCGTAGCTGATCACGTACTGGGTGCGCATGTCGCGTATGATTTCATTGGCGACGGACGGCAATTCTGAAATCGATTGCGGAAAGAACGCGCGGCCGCCGGTTTCCGCTGCGATCCTGTTGATTAGAGTCATTGCCTTGTCACGCGGACTCTTGCGGATAAGGGTCCTATCGGCATCCAACTCACTGACAAATCCAATCACATAGACTTGCACGTCCTGTTCGCGCAGGTTCTGAAATAACTGCTCCTGCGTGTAATAGCTGGCTCGATCTTCGCCGTCAGTGACCACGATCAAGGCACGGCGGCGGCGATCGTCGCCTGTGCCTTTCTTGTAGTCCGCAATGTGCTGGGCCGCGAGATAGACACCATCGATCACCGCGGTCTGACCGCCTTCGATGTACAGAGTGTCCAGCCCATCCAGCAGCGAGTCTTTGCTGTCGGTAAAATCCTGTACCGTTTCGATCTTGTCGCTGCTGATAAATCGCTCGAGAAAAGTCTCGTCACCCTGCCTGTTGCTGTTGATGATCGTCTTGGCCGCGTCGATCACCTGATTGAACTGTGGGCGCAGTGAGCCGGACGTGTCGACGGCCATTCCATAAATCACCGGCACTTCTTCCTGCGTAAACGAAAAAATTGGTTGCGGGACGCCGTCTTCGAAAACCTTGAACTCGTCCTTGCGAATGCCGTTGATGGGCCGGTTATTCCGATCAATCACGCGCACATTCAGTGTCACCAGTTCGGAATTGAATTTTAGAATATCGCCTTCGGTAATTTCGGCGGTGCTGGCGTCCGGCGTCGGGGTCGGTTTCGGTTTCAAGATTGGCGCGGCGGGAGGCTCTCCCAACTGCGGCGCGATGCGACGGCCGGGCCCGGTTTGCTCGGGCGTTGGGGTCGGCGTCGGGGTGACCGTGGCACTGCGGGGCCGTCCCTCCTGCGGTTGATGGGCGCTGACGCCGGCGATCAAAAATGAGAGCGCGACCAGCGCGCTGAGCCAAAGAATCAGGACGGTCCGGTTATTTCGCAGAGATTTGAGCATGCCACCTGTCGTCATCAAATGCTTACCTTCAATGAATAAAAGCTTAATGTCAAACGGTTTTCGCGGGCAGGAGAGTTATTGTCCGCATCGATTAGATTACCGGAGGTTCGCCTTCGGCACATGCTAATGATGCCGGGAGGGGCGCTCCACGTTGCCGGTGGGATCCAGAGACTTCGGGCACGGGTTTGCTCGCTATTCTCAGGTCAGAGGCCGAACGCGCGGGCCAACTCACTTCGGATTGGCAATCGCGAAGTATCCGTCTTTGCTTCGCACAAACAGGCGCGGCAAGCCTCGCGGCGGGTTGACTCTCACCTTGATGCGGTGCCATTTGCCGTCATTCGTGAAGTTCGGCGGCCGATAGCCGATTGAATATTGGTGCCGCAGCTCGAGGGCAATTTGCTCGAAGATGTCATCCATCTCCGCGCTGGATCGTGGATAGAATGCCTTGCCGCCGGACACACCCGCCAGCTCGTCAAGAATGCTCTGGCCTTCCATACCCAACGAACTGCCCACATCGCTGCCACCGAGAATACCGACCGCATAAAGCACGATATCCGATTCTTTCAGCACCCGGCGCAATTCGTTGAAGGTGTAACGCGAGTTGTTGTCCTGCCCGTCGCTAATCAGCAGCAGCGCACGTTTCGCGTGGGTGCCGCGTTGCACGCGTTCGACGCCCAGATAGCAGGCATCATAAAGCGCGGTGTTGCTTTTGGTTTGGACAAAAGTAAGTTTGTCGAGCAACGCATTTCCGTCACGCGTGCGATCCAGCAGCAATTGCGACCGGGAATTAAAAGTGATCAGAAAATATTCGTCGCTGTCGTGACTGGTCTGGATAAAGTGAGACAGCGCATCGCGCGCTCGCCTGACCTTCTCGCCGTTCATTGAGCCGGAAATATCAAAGATCACACCGACCGAAACCGGCGAATCGTCGTCGCTGAAAAACGAGATTTCCTGCGGCTGCTTGTCATCGAAAATGGTGAACGCATTTTTGTTGAGACCTGAGACAAAGCGTCCATACAGATCGGTAACGGTGACGGTGAAAGTGATCAGGTCGGTGTTGGTGATCACCGGCGTTTTCTCATCAACGTCTGTGCCCGGCTTTTGTTGTTGACCGTAATCCGGCGGGGTGTCTGGCTTTTTCCCGCCCTCTGCCGGCGGCGCCTGCGGGCGCACGGGTTCGACGGTCAAAAGCTCTTTCGCCGGCGAAGGCGAGGGCTTGGGTTTCTGCGCAAAGGCGGCCTGGGAAACGAAAAACGCGAGCGCGCAAAAAACGGGAATGGAAAGGGACGAAGTAAGTGCTGACTGGCGACGCGACTTCATGAAACCCCCTGAAAAAAGCGTGCGGGCCTTTGGGTTCGCGGACGGGGCACGTATCAAGACGACGTGCGAGGTGAGAAATTGTTGCCGCTAACCGAAATCGATCCGGCCTCTTCGCTGATTCAATTTAAGAGTTGCGCTACGTTCGAAGATTCCGAGCGCAGCCTCACCCTGAAAGAAACGCCTTGGGGAGACGCTGCGCGATGCCAGGACAGCCGGCCAATGCTCGCATTGTAGGACAGGGACTGCGATTGCGCAAGACAAACGGGGATACGGTAGCGTTTAGTTTGGAGTGCGCCGACCTGTCGGCGCTTTAATCCCATTCCAACGCAGCGCAGAGCCAAGCGGCTGCGCAAGAAAGCGGTGACGGGTCACCGCGCTCCAAATTGGGGACACTCGCGCCGAGGTTCTCATTCGTCCGCGACGTAGGAAGCCATTTGGGATAGCGCTTTAATGTCATCCGGCAAAAGTTCGAATCGTTTGGATCCAAGAACGATGCTGACCCGCTGCGCGTTCGCCATTTGACGCAAGACCCGAAACGAAATTCGAGCAGATAGAAACTGCGCGATTGCCATATCCGTGCCGGACTCTTGCGAGGGACGCAGAAGCACCGGTCCGCTCGCCACCATTTGACCATCACAAGAGATCTCGATTCTGGTTTTGTCGGCAAACAGCAGCTTATCGGAATATGAAGCGATATCCAGCTCCACTACCTGCGGCGGCGGCGTCCCTTTTGCGGGCGGTCGCGCGTCGCCCGTCACGACGAAGTGTGGAACCAGGGCAATGCCGTTTTGCATGTTACCTTCGAGCTGAATACGAGTGATGCTAATGTCGCTCTGGTTTGAGGGGGCGCTAAATCGGATCACGGTTGCGCGCGGGTCCTCACTCGATGTGAAGGTTTCGCTGGTGCGAAATCTATTTGAGCCGTCACCCAACAGCGCTCGGTTTCTGTCGAAACCAAACGAGTCAAGCAGACGGCTGGCCTGATAAAAGACAAAGCGCCTTTCCGCGGTGATAAACCCTACCCAAATCTGATTTATTGAACGAATGTCCGCAAAATTCAGCGATACGAATCGGGCCGCGTCCTGCGCCCGTTCGAATCGTTTCGTCGCGTCGCTATAGTTTAAAGGTGAATTTATGAACACGACCGCGAGGTAGCCCCCGCTATTCACCGTCACTTTTACTTCATCGTTGTACTTCCGGTGCAAGCCATTCTGGAGTGCAGTTGCCTCGGCGAGAGACTTGACGAACCGGGCGCAACCGGACAGAAGGAAGACGGCGGCGACCGTTACAGTAATCGATTTTTTCATGCCTGAGCGCATGGAGGGGAAACTATCGATTCAAACTTTCTTTAATTCGCTCTGCAGTCTTCTGGCCGATACCGTCAACCATTTCCAGCCCGCCACCGGTGACAAATCTTCGCAAGTCATCGAGCGAGGCAATCTTGAACTTCTGATGAAGGTTGGCCGCAGTCTTTGGCCCAATTCCGGGAAGCTCGAGTAAGTCGAGTACGGTGGCCGGCGTCTCTGCCGTCATTCTTTCCCAGGCGGCGAACGTGCCCTGCTCTAGCAGCTCGATAATCTTTCCGCCAATGGCCTTCCCGACACCGGGAATTTCCTGCAAACCGGCGGGGCCGTCGTTGCTCACGATCTGTTCCATTTCCGTGGGCCACGTTTCGATGGCTTCGGCAGCCATGCGGTAAGACCGGACGCGGAAAGAATCTTCTCCGCGCACTTCCATCAGCGAAGCCATGCGATTGAAACGACGGGCAATTTCTTCGTTATCCATTGGCGGGTAATGGTAAATCGTAAAGAGTGAATGGTAAATAGGCGCGCGTGGCACGCGCATCTTGCGTGTGATTTCAAGGGCGGGTGGCCCGCGCGATCGAGACCACATTTCTGGGAATTGACATACTTGACCGACATAAGAGAAACAGGCCAACGACCCTCACAAACGCCACGACGAGAAGGCTTGTCGTGCCCATTGGTCTCTTGGGACACTAAGACGTGTACCTTCAACCAGCCCCGATTCATCGGGGCGGAGATAGTTAAGCCCAAGGCGAGGCTTTGCGAGTCTTGGGTCAACGAGATCGTAAGGCGATCGAGCCCCGAAGGGGCGATAGCAATCAGCGCCAATCAAGGAACGAAAGCGCCTGCCGCCGCTTCGCGGCTCTCAAATCTACTAATCCACACTTATCCAAGACTCGCAAAGCCTCGCCTTGGGCTTAACTACGTCCGCTGCTTCGCAGCTCATACAAGATTCAACGCTAGTGTCGAGTGGCCACCGTAGCTCGAGTAAGACAGCCGGGGTCCCCCGCCTTCGCCCTTCACTATTTACCCTTTACCATTTACCATTCGACTATTCAGGCATCCAAAACACGGAAGAGAGGATCTAAAAAACCTTCTCCTCCTACATCAACCGGTTGAGGTAACTATGACGTTTAGAAAATTCCTGTGCGCGCTGATCGTCGCGCTTTTCAGCTTACAGTCTCTGCAATTCACCGCGCGTGCCGATGAAGGCATGTGGACTTTCAATAACATTCCGCGCGCTGAAATAAAGAAAAAATACGGCTTCGACATCACCGACGAGTGGCTAAAGAAAGTACAGCTCGCCTCCGTGCGCTTCAACAACGGCGGCTCAGGCTCGTTCGTGTCGCCGAACGGCCTCGTGCTCACCAATTATCACATTGTCGAAGACATCGTGAACGAAGTCGGCACGCCGGAAAAAGATCTGGCGAAAGAGGGTTTTGTAGCGCACAGCCGCGGGGATGAAATCAAAGCGCCAAGCCTGGAGCTGAATGTTTTGATGAGCATCGAAGACGTGACCACGCGCGTAAACGGAGTCGTGCAAGCGGGGATGTCTGACGCTGAAGCTTTTGCAGCGCGCCGCAAGGAGATCACCGCCATTGAGGGCGAGTCAAACAAAGCGACCGGCCTGCGCTCGGATGTGATCACGCTTTATCAGGGCGGGCAATACAATCTTTATCGCTACAAGAAATACACCGACGTGCGGCTGGTGTTCGTGCCGGAATTTCAAGCGGCGTTCTTTGGCGGCGATCCCGACAACTTCAATTTCCCGCGTTTCAATATCGACATGGCGCTGGTGCGCGTCTACGAAAACGATCAACCGGTCCACCCGGCCAGCTTTTTCAAATGGTCAACCGGCGCCAAGGAAGGCGACCTCGCATTCGTCACCGGCAACCCGGGTTCGACATCACGCCTTAACACGGTGGCGCACATCGAGGAATTGCGCGACACCAGTATCCCAATCGTGCTCCGCATGCTCGAGCGTCGCGAAGCCATGCTGAAGAAATACATGAGCATGGGCGATGAACAAACTCGTCAGGCCCAGAACGATCTAAACAGTATTCAGAACTCGCTGAAGGTTTATCGCGGCCGTCTCGCCGGGCTGAAGGACGCTAAGTTGATGGCCATGAAGCGCGCGAACGAAGACAAGATGCGCAAGTCGATTGCCGCTAATCCCAATAGCCAAAGAATGTATGGCGACGCGTGGGACGCGATTGAGAAAGCACACAAGGCTTTGCCGACTTACATTCGCGAACGCAGGATTTTCGATCAGGCCGGCGGCTTCAACACGGTGCTGTTTGATTACGCGCGCACCCTGGTCCGCCTGGCCGCCGAAAGCGCCAAGCCGAATGCTGAGCGGCTGCCTGAATACACTGACGCCCGGCGTGCTTCGCTCGAACTGGGCCTTTATTCACCGGCGCCGATTCACGAAGATTTCGACAAACTGAAACTGGCCGATTCGCTCGGCTTTATGGTCGAACTGCTGGGCGCTAACGATCCGCTCGTCAAACAGGTTCTGGATGGCAAGACACCTGAAGCCCGTGCTAATGAACTGATCGAAGGCACGAAGCTGAAGAGCGTCGACTATCGCAAAGAGGTGGCGAAAGGCGGCTGGGCGGCGATCGAATCCTCGACGGACCCGATGATCGTTCTCGCGCGCACGATCGATGCCCGAGCACGCGAGCTGCGCAAGCGATTTGAAAACGAAGTCACCGGCGTCGAGCGGGCCAACTATGCGAAGATCGCGCGCGCGCGCTTTGACACCGAAGGCACTAAGATTTATCCGGACGCTACCTTTACCCTGCGGCTTTCCTACGGGACCGTGAAGGGCTACATGGAGAATGGACACCATGTGGCGCCGTTTACGACGCTGGGCGGTCTCTATGATCGCTCGGCAAAGTTCAAGGCTGAGTTTCCCTACAACCTGCCGCCGCGTTGGACGGAAAAGAAGTCTGCCGTAAATCTGAGCACGCCGTTCAATTTTGTTTCGACCGATGACATCATCGGCGGCAACTCAGGCTCGCCGACGATCAATAAGGAAGGCGAGCTGATCGGATTGATCTTTGACGGCAATATCCAGTCGCTGGTGGGCGATTACATCTATGACGAGTCGGTGAATCGCGCCATTTCCGTTGATGTGCGCGGCATGCTTGAAGTGCTGCGCAAGGTTTTCAACGCTAATGACATTGCGGACGAACTGACAAAGGGCTAGCGCAACGCTTTTTCTCCTCGAGCCGGGTCTGACGCACGCAGACTCCGGAGGAGCAGGGCAATGGCTGAACACCAGTTCCCGGGAGTTTTCATCGAAGAGGGCGCCGGCCCAAAACCCATCGACGGCGTGGACACAAGTACCGCCGCGATGGTCGGCGTCACACGTTACGGTCCGGATGCCCCTAAGCTGGTGACCAGCTTTGCGGAGTTCGTGAGTAACTTCGGCGACCTCGTTCCGGAACCGGCGTCGGAGATACGCGACAAGTGGTCTCTGGACACCGAGGACGGTGGTCAATGGTGGCTGTTTGCCCTCTCGGTTAAAGGATTTTTCGATAACGGTGGCCGGCGTGTCTGTATCCGGCGAGTTGCCTGCGACGATCTCAACCTCCTCACTCCGAATAATTTTGTGGCCGCAATGGATTCGTTGTTGGATTTTTCCGATGCCGGTCTGTGCCTGGCGCCCGGGATGTGGTCAAATCAGATTCAGCGTGCGCTAATCGATCGCTGCGAGACGCATCGTGATTGTTTCGCGATTCTCGATCCTCCGCCTCAACTGGATATCACCGGCATACGCGAGTTTCGCCGGCGCTATAACACTTCCTTTGCCGCACTCTATTTTCCCTGGCTGCGGATTGACGAAAATCAGGTTGCTCCTTCGGGGCACATCGCCGGAATTTATGCGCGCGTGGATATTGACCGTGGCCTGCACAAGGCGCCCGCCAACGAAGAAATTCGAGGCATTACCAGGATTGAACGCGAAATAAACAAACACGAACAGGAGTTGCTCAATCCAGAAGGCATCAACGCGCTGCGATTCTTTCCTGAACGCGGCAATCTGGTGTGGGGTGCACGGACACTTTCGCCGGATCCTGAATGGAAGTATGTCAACGTCCGCCGCTTCATTACTTACCTCGAGCGCTCGATCGATATGGGCACCCAGTGGACTGTCTTTGAACCTAACACTGAGCACTTATGGGCCAATGTGCGGCAAGAGATATCAGACTTTCTGGTTGATATCTGGCGGGCGGGAGCGCTGCAGGGCAACAAGCCTGAGCAGGCATTCTTTGTTAAGTGCGACCGCACCACCATGACCCAGGACGACATCGACAACGGGCGCTTGATATGCCTCGTAGGCGTCGCCGTGGTGAAACCCGCAGAGTTCATCATCTTTCGCATCGGCCAATGGACCGCAGAGCATCAGGGCTAGCAGCATATTCGATCAGCACTGCTTGCTCCCCCTGTCGCTTCGGTATAAGCTGAAAGCTCAACAAATTCCCCTGCACAACTCTCCTGGCAGTTCTTATAAAAAATCCGCCGATTTGTGTCGCGAAGGCTTTGATCGGCTCAAAAGAAGGTGAATGGATATGAAGAAAATTATTTTGGCTCTGGCGTTTCTGATTTGCGCGGCGAGCTTTTCGTTTGCGGATACGATTTATCTGCGTGACGGCCGCACGATTCACGGCACGTTGCTCGGGTTTATTAATGGACGTTTTGTCGTGCGGGTCGAGACGCGAAATTCGACGTTGCCCAGCTCTACGACCGGTAATCGGCAATATGAAGGCGACATTCAATACTTTCGCCCCAACGAAGTCGATCGCATAGAGATTGATAACCGCTCGCTCGACGAAGCACGTTATGAGAGCCGCACTGTCCAGGTGGGCCTCGATCCAAACTGGGTCGACAGCGGACTCGAGTTGCGTCGTGGAGAGCGCGTGCAGGTCAGCGCCACGGGCGTGATTAATGTTGGGCGCACCCGCATAACACCGGATGGTTTACGCTCGAGCGATCCCAGTGCGCCGCTGCCCAGCGCCGCAGAAGGCGAGTTGATTGGTTCGGTGGGCGACGATCCAAGCGCGCCGATTATCGAACTCGGCAGCACTCGCGAGTTCACCGCCGATCGCGATGGACGTCTCTATCTAACCGCCAACCGCGGATCGTTTGCCGACGCGCGCGGTACCTTCAGCGTTGTCGTTCGCCACGAGCGCAATCCCGACTCAGTTGATACCGGTGTCAACCGGCCAGGCAGAATCCGATCACGCAATCGCCAGGGCGTTGACGGCGGCTACACTCGACCAGGCACCAGAGAAAAAGTCATCGACGTGCCGGGCACTTCCCGTGGGATCGACACAGGCATCGATGTTCGTGCCGGTGATCAAGTTACTTTCACTGCGACCGGAGTAGTCGTCGCGGGCCAGCGCGCCGGTTCAGTGGGACCCGAAGGCGGACGCTCAACCGGCTTCGGCTCAATTGTCGGCACGCGGCCCGTGCCGAGCGCGGGCGTGGGCGCCTTGATTGGTTATGTTCGGACGCTCGATGGACAAAGCAGCCAGCCGTTTTTCGTCGGCAGCCAGCTCACGTTCAGCGTGACCGTCGACGGCCGTCTGTACCTGGCCGTCAATGACGACAACTACAACGATAACAGCGGAAGCTTTAATGTGAGGATCAGGTATTAAGCGTAGAAGCAGGCGCGCAAGCATTCTGATTCTGCGAGGCGCGAAGCGCCGATATGAAACAGCCCCGCCCGTCAGGTCGGGGTCACGGTTGAGGAAGGTTTAATGAGGTCCGAAGGACCGGCATGATCGTGTCGGCCCTTCGGGCCTCGTGGTTTTGTCGGTCGCGATCGCCAACGAACTGACGGTCGTGGCTATTGCCTTTCGGCCTCTTCCTGAATTGTTCTCTCTCAAACCTATTCACTCAAATCCCGCGGTGATAATCTCTCATCAATCTATTTCGATGAATCTCCTCAGATCACCCTGCGACCAAGGCCTGATGGCTGCGCGAAAAGCGCCGGCCACTACCGAGTGCGGCACGCTACAGCGGCGCCTCACTCTGGCGGCGACCATCCTCGGGTCGAGCATGGTCTTCATCGACGGCACGGTAGTTAATGTCGCGCTTCCCGCACTGCAAACAAATCTCAATGCCACGGTCACAGACGTTCAGTGG
>Ga0134124_10002389_pt1 | contig 15160 bp, 12 predicted proteins | sample KB304_FD_96880 | JGI IMG/M metagenome (GOLD analysis project Ga0134124, IMG submission 96880) | Terrestrial soil microbial communities without Nitrogen fertilizer from Kellogg Biological Station, Michigan, USA - KB3-0-4 | ecosystem: Environmental > Terrestrial > Soil > Unclassified ... | reverse complement strand
GCGGCGATCCGGCCCTCGTCGGGAAAACAGTCCTGTTAAATAACAACACCTTCACCGTCATCGGCATCGCGCCCGAGAATTTCACTGGCATCGATCTCGGTCGCTCGCTGGACATGTTCGTCCCGGTGCAGATGTCTACTCAACTCGGCTTCGAACCGGGCTTCACAACGAGTCGCAACGTCCGTCAGTTCTCTGTTATGGGACGACTGAAACAAGGCGTCTCTGAAACTCAGGCCGACGCGAGTCTTAGTGTGCTGGCGCGGCAACTCGTCGAGGCCTATCCCGAAGCGTGGAAAGAACGCAACCAGCAGCCACGCAGAATCAGCGTCGTCGCCGAACACTATGCGCGTGTTCCACCGGAAGCGCGAAGCATCCTGATGGGATTGGCCGGACTGTTCACGGTGTTAGTCGCGCTCGTGTTGTTGATTGCGTGCAGCAACGTTTCGAACATGCTGTTAGCGCGCGCGACTGCACGACAAAGAGAGATGGCGGTTCGCGCCGCGCTCGGAGCCAGCCGCAGCAGGCTCATCCGGCAACTACTCACGGAGAGTTTGCAACTGTCGCTGATCGGTAGCGTGCTCGGAATTTTCCTCGCGCCAGTTTGCATCAAGCTGCTGGTAGCCTGGTTTCTCCCGGCGTCAGCCACTTCCCTTCCAATCGACATCGGCATCAATCACCGCGTGATTCTATTAACTCTCGCGATCGGGTTATTCACCGGTCTGGTATTCGGTTTAGTGCCGGCGCTGCAGGCGAGCCGAAGCGATCTGTTGCTCGCGATGAAAGATGAATCAGGTGGACTGCGAACCGGACGACGAAGGTTTGGGGTCAGAAACCTTTTCGTCATGTCGCAGATCTCGGCTTCATTGTTACTACTCATCGTTGCCGGTTTATTCATCAGGAGTTTGCAGAAGGCGCAGCAAATAGATCTCGGCTACGATGTCGACAACGTTCTAACGGTGAGACCCGAAGGCGGAGTGCTCGATAGACGTGATACCGCACCTCAGCTCGTCTTTTACAACCAGATGCTCGCGCGAGTTAGAGCTGTGCCCGGCGTGAAAGCAGCCAGCTTTGCTGACTTTATTCCGTCAGGCGGCGGGCGACGTTCGACTACGATCAGCATCGAGAATTACACACCGCGCCAGGGGGAAAACATGGATGTTTTTAATGGCGTTGTGGCTGCGGATTATTTTAAAACGATGGGCACGACGTTGCTTTCGGGACGTGAATTCACAGACCGTGACATCGAAGGAGCGCCGCGCACTGTGATCGTCAACGAGGCGCTCGCTCGCCGTTACTGGCCCGGCCAGAATGCGCTCGGAAAACACATCGCGATCAGGAGCGACAGGCAGTTGGAAGTTGTCGGCGTAGTCAAAGACGCCACTGCTTATATCTTTCAGAAAGGGGCGCTGCCTTTCTTCTATCTTCCATACCTGCAAAACCCATCGCCCGGATTGACTCTTCACGTGCGCAGCAAGGGCGACCCGATGGCCATACTTCCTGCTGTGCGCAATGAGATCGAAGCGTTGGACCAGAGCGTGATGCTGCATGATGCAAGCACGCTGTCGGACCATTTGAGTGAAGCGCTACTCATGCTGCGTCTTGTCTCGACGCTCACCGGAGTATTTGGACTGTTGGCGTTAGCGCTCGCCACCGTCGGAGTCTTTTCCGTAGTGAACTACTCCGCCAGCCGGCGAACGCGCGAAATCGGTATCCGACTCGCACTCGGCGCGCAGCGGGCAGACATACTGCGAATGATATTGAAGGAAGCGCTGTTCATTGTTCTTGCCGGTGTGATTGCGGGCCTGTTTATGGCGATTGCGTCCGGACGACTGCTCGCGTCGCTCATGTTTGCGAATAGTATCGATACGTCGGTCTACATCGTCGTCGCGCTGATGCTAATCGCGATTGCCATGCTGGCGTGCTGTCTCCCGGCGTATAAGGCGACGAAGGTCGACCCGAACGACGCGCTACGACACGAGTAAAGGAGGTAAGCGATGGGCTCAATACTCAACGAGACTGACAGGAAGGCGATCAGCGATAGGCTTCGGTCGCTGTCGGTATCATCCAACAGGCGCTGGGGAACCATGGAGGTAACGGGCATGCTGCAACATCTTCGTCGTTCGGCGCTCATGTGCGTTGGAGAGTTGTCAGTGCCTTCTGCGAACAAGCGTGCATTTCACATGTTTCCTCTCAAGCACGTGATTCTCTACGTGCTTCCATTTCCGAAGGGAGCGCCGACAGCGCCCGCGTTGAAGCCCGTAGATGCGGTATCGTTTGAAGAGGAGCGCGCAGCGTTGCTGGAGCTGCTGGAGCGAATCGGAACGGGCCTTCGTGAGGGTATGGGACCGGATCATCCGCTGTTTGGACCACTAAGCTGGCGCGAATGGGGTGTGGTCACCTACAAACATTCCGATCATCATTTAAAGCAGTTCGGAGCGTAGTAGTCATTTCCGCGGTGTAAACAACCACGGCAGCAACTCGGTTTCCTTTACTACACTGGGCCATATTATGTGACCCACGTCTGAATATTCGGTGTATCGCACCTTGCCGCCGCCCGCGTTTCTGATTGCTGCAACGATCGTGCGCGAACGCTCAACAGGGACCGATTCGTCCTTTGCTCCATGGAAAACCCAGATGGGTACGTTCTTTAGGCGCGCCACTTTCGATTGATCGCCACCGCTGCAAAGCGCAACACCGGCCGCGAACGTTCGTGGATATTCGGAAATGATCGCAAAGGTTCCAAAGCCGCCCATCGATTGGCCCGCAACGTAAATGCGCGCTTCGTCGATGTTGTATGTTCGCCGCAACTCGCTGAAGAGTTCGTAAACTAAGTGCAAATAGCGGGTCGGTGTGATCGAGTCCGTTTCGATCCAACCTTCCATTGGTGACTGCGGCGCCACGACAAAGCCTGGGTAGCGCGCCTGTGTTTCATCACCGGTGAACAAATCGATCAAATATCCGTTACCACCGTCGATCTGCTTCAGATTGTCGTTACCACGTCCGCCGCCTCCGTGAAGATAAAGCACGAGCGGATATTTTTTCTTCTGATCGTAGTGCAGCGGAATGAAGAGCCGGTAAGGCAGAGTCTCACCGCGTGAGCTCTTGAAGACCTTCGGCGCCAGGATCTTTTCACGCTGCTCGAGCGTGCGCAGTTGTTGAGGAGAATACACCGCGAGCAATATCAGGCCGAAGATCGAGATTACTTTGTTATGGCTTTGCGTCAATCATCGCCACCTTAGTAAAGTGTTGAGGACACACAGTAGCAAGGAGAGAGCTAATCACCAATAGTGATGACACCATCACCTGCGCTTCGTGCCTGACGCCGAATAGAAGATTTGCTACGTTCTGCGAGGAATGTGGCGCGCCAGTTGGCGCGACCTCCACGATTGATCCACTCCAAACCATCCGGGCCGAGAGTTTTGTAATCCATAAAGCCCTCGAAAGACGGCCGAGTCTCCTCGTTCTTCTGGGTATCTGGCTTACCCACTTCCCTGTACTCGCGGCCAGTATCGGCGTGGCGATATACATGATTCTTTACGGGTACGGGATCGCCGGCTTTTTATTCTTCTGGGTGATGATCGCGTTATGCTGTTACGCCGTTGTGGTCCTGTATCGCGTGACCAGGAATTACGTAACGATTCCGAAAGAAGAGATCAGCTGACATCCGGCAGCCACGTCACGGCTCCGGTCTCGATTGAGTAGACCGCGCCTACAATTCTCAATTTGCCATGCGCTACCAACTCCGAAAGTATTGGTGTTGACGTGCGGAGCTGCTTTACGACGAGCTCGACGTTCATGCGAACCGCATTCGACACCGCATCGCCCGACATGCCCCGAGTTTTCTCCACAGCGGGTTTAATAAGATCGACGAGTGAGCCGATGTGACCTTCGGGTGGACCACCCTGGACTGCAGCCGTCACAGCGCCGCAGCTTTCATGTCCCAGGACCACAATCAAAGGGACGTGCAGATGCTCCGCGCCATATTCGAGGCTTCCTATTTCCGTGTCTGAAGCCACATTTCCTGCTACTCGGACGATGAACAAGTCTCCGAGTCCCTGATCAAATACGATTTCCGGCGGGACTCGAGAATCAGAGCAACTCAGAATCTCCGCGTGCGGGTGCTGCCCTGACGCCAATTGCCGCTGGCGCTCTAAAGTCTCATGCGGATGCTGGTAACGATGCGCCAGGTGGTGTTTGTTACCCGTTTTTAACTCAGCTAAAACCGAATCCGGAGTGATTTGTTCGTCAGCGTGTTGTCCGGTCGATAGGGTTGGAGGCGAGAAGAGAGTTAAGAGAATTAACGTTGCGGTAATTGCACTAACGAGTCTCATTGCGTTGCGAGATTACCAGCAGCGTTGAGAGAAACTACTGTCACTTTTGACAGCCTCCGGTATTAACGATGAACTTCAAAGACGCCATCGACGTTAAAGAGCGATAACAAGATGATCAATTAAGCCAATCATTGCCCGGAGGTGTGCGATGTATTGCCCTCGATGTGGCCATCAATCGAACTCTGATGCGTTGCGCTTCTGTTCTTACTGTGGTTTCAAGCTGGCGGTTGTAAAGGCATCTCTCGCCGATGAGGAGGAGACCGCAACGAGCTCGTCGTTCACGATTTGGGAAATTCCCAAGGAACTGCGCCAACGAGACATAAACATCGGCGTGATTCTCATGTTCGCCGCTGCTCTGCTAGCCACGCTTCTGGCTGGTCGAGGTTTGGGCCGTGAAGGAGGAGCGCTGATACTGGCGATCTCCTTCGTGTCGATCATTCTTCTCTCCCGGCCCATCATGAAAGTTATCTACAAACTGCTATCGTGGGAGTCATTTCCATCGTTGAACCAAAGAGGAATGTTATTCGGGTCGATATGGATGTTCACGAGCACGATTGTTCTGGCGATCAGTTCCCTGCTGATGTTTGGCCGGATGCAAACGCCGCAGTTGCTCCTGGCCCTGCCCATAGCTTTCGTCTTGCTTCTCCTCATATCCAAACACCTGATGCGAGCAGTTCGTTATCTTGTCGCGGGCGATGAGGCCCTTCCGCAAACTCAGGTGGCGCACGATCCTGCCCTGAACGCCGGACAGAACGTTCCGGCGTCCCTGTTTACTGCGCAGCGTGTCACAACTGCTGAAATCACCTCGCCGTCGAGCGTTACTGAACAGACGACTAACTTGCTTGAGAGTAAGTGAACGGAAACTCGCGCTCCGCGACAAACTTTCCGAAAAGAATCTCGCCAGGATTAGTCATATTTCCCCCTTGCTCGTCCCGGCAATAATAAGTGAACTAAAACGCAATGAAGGGAGATTGCAATGTCAGCAACCAGTGCACGACAGAGTAACGCACGGACGCAGCCAACCACACAAAAGATCACAACGTTCCTTTGGTTCAATGACAATGCTGAAGAAGCGGTGAACTTTTATGTCTCCGTCTTTAAGAATTCAAAGGTTCTAAAGACGGTACGTTACGGTGAGGTTGGACCAGGGCCGAAAGGCCAAGTAATGACGATCGAATTCGAGCTGGATGGTGAGAAGTTCGTCGCATTGAACGGTGGACCAGAGTTCAAGTTTACAGAAGCGATCTCGCTCATGGTTCACTGTGAGACGCAGGAAGAAATTGATTACTACTGGGAGAAGCTCTCAGAAGGTGGTAAGAAGGTTGAATGCGGATGGGTGAAGGACAAGTTTGGATTGTCGTGGCAGGTCGTTCCAGCTATCTGGCTTGAATTGATTGGCGAAGGCGGTCCAAAGACGGATCGATATATGGCAGCGATGATGAAGATGAAGAAGCTCGATATCGAGCAATTGAAGAAAGCTGCTGAAGGAAGTTAAAGCACGGGATTTCACAGCTTACCCGGATTCCATTCCGCGTAAGCTGTGAATCCGTCCGATCCTCACTCAATCAACAACGCAAGCTTGCCCAAATGGTGTTCATTAAGAGCATTGTGCGCCTTGCCGGCTTCTTCCAGTCGAAACGTTTTGTCTACGTGCACTTCGAATGGACCAGAGTCGATCAAGGCGTTGAGTCTCTCGATTAGCGCCGGGTCAAATTCTCCATCGTACGCCTCGATTGCGACGCCTTCGGGAGCCGTCGGTTCAGGCATCACGCCATGTGGATACGCAATACGCCCGCTCCTGCGAATCGCTGACAAGGCTCTATCTGTTCGATCGCCTCCCGCTGTTACAAGTGCGGCGTCGATCCCGTTGGGTGCGAACTCCTCGGCCGCGTTTAGAACATCATCGCTTCGTCCGTCGACCACACTGTCAGCTCCCAGTTTTTTGGCAAACTGCACACCGTCGTCACCAGAAGCGATGGCGAACACATTCGCGCCGAGCCGCTTGGCGAGTTGTAGGGCCAGGTGTCCAATGCCGCCGCTCGCGCCGAACACCATCAACGACTCGCCTGATTTCAAGCCAAGTACTTTTTCCAAACCTGTCAGCGCAGTCAACGCATCGGTTGGCAACACCGCTGCTTGTTCAACGGTTAAATGTCCGGGAATCAGCGAAACATTGTCGGCCTTGACCGCAGCGTACTGCGCGTAGAAGCCGCCTTTAGGATTCGCCAGTTCTGCGGCGTAAACGCGGTCGCCTTCTTTGAAGCGAGTTACGCCTTCACCGACTGTCGCGATCGTGCCGGCTCCGTCAGTGCCGAGCACGTATGGGAATGTGGGTTTGACTCCCGTTATTTCGACGAATCGACCTTCACGCTCATACGGATCCCAAGCGCCTATTCCGGCAGCTTCGACCCGAATCAGGACCTCGTTCGCTTCTACCTGGGGAACGGGCAAGTTTTGAATTTTCAGTGTCTCGGGGCCGCCAAACTGATCGAGAGCTACGGCCCGCATTGTTTGCGCTTTTGCTTGTGATGTTTGTGCCATGATTTTACGTACACCGCCTGTCTGTTAATCGTTCAAGGATTGCGCCAATCCATATACCAATCGGGGAGCGATCAAATCACATCAGCAATAACGATGCCCCTTTCGATTTGAGCTCGCGAAGCGAGCGACAGCATAAAGCCTGGGGCGCCAGCCCCAGGATAACGAACCCCAAAAATTGGTAGAGCCCGCGAAGCGGCCGACAGCGTTTCGGTCCATGCGCTGTCGCCCACTTCGCGGGCTCGTTCGCTTTTATAATCGCTATCCTGGGGCTGGCGCCCCAGGCTATATGCTGTCGCTCGCTTCGCGAGCTTATTACTGGAGCTTTCTCATGCTTGTAAAACTCTGTCGGCAGCTTCTTTCGAAGTGATAACTGGATAGACTTCGAAGTCCACGATGTCGCTCCAATTGGCGATCCATTCGTTGAGAAAACTGACGTCCGGGGCTTCCATCAGTTGAAAGCATCGTTCGAGCTTTTCATCGACCCAGCTCGACACGTACTGCAATCCTTCCGGAGCCAGGCGACCGTGTTCCCGGAAGCGCTGGTAAACCGGAGCCGGATCGCCGTTCTTAAAATGCTCGACAATCATGTAAAGCAAAAGCAGCTATGTCCTTTCGTTGTGCCGCGACTACAAACGCTCGACGCGAGGAGAACGTAAGCACTCATCGGCAATCGCCGAAGCCTTCGGCTTTGGAGAGTGTGAGTTTCAGATTTTTCACATTTTGATTTATTGAGAGCTTGAGAGAAGGTGAATTCTTCGCAACGTTCTCGTTCGCTTTCGAGCCTCGGGCTTGGATCCAGTAAGTTTCACTAGTAAAGCCTTCGAGACGAAAGCGGCCCTCGGTCGAGAGCAGCTTATCATCGGGGTTGTAGGCATACGCGTAAACAACGTATCGCTCACCGCGGCTCAATCCGTAGAGACCGCAACTCGTCCCTGCATGGCTGTCAACTTGAATCGTGAGCTCTTCAGCATTGCTCCCTTTGAAGATTTCCTCTACCGAGAAACGTACCTGGCCCGCTTCGATTGCACTCATCGTTCCATCGTCGTCTTTTACTGAAAATCTTTGCGTGCCACCGAGCATTCGGCCGATGAAACTACTTTCGCTTCGTTGAAAGCATAGCTTGGACCGAGAGACAAGCAACTACAAGCGAGGATCGTCGAGGGCAGTAAAAAGAGGCAAAGGGGTAATCCGATTAAGCAGGACTTTTTCATAGATGGTGGTTTCTTTATTTCGACTCGGCCACTACTTCACCCGGACGAACGGCATGTCGCGCATTCGTGATGCACCGACGTGCAGGCCAGTGACCTTTCCATCTTTGTCTCGTGTGAACCAGACAACGAATCCCTGTACGCCGAAATGGTCCTTATATAACGGTTGCATCGGCAAACTCGTTGCCGGACGCTGTTTAATGAACAGTTTTCCAGCATCGTCGGCGACGGTGAATGTCGCTCCAGCCTCTTCGCTAAACCAATCTCCTTTAAATGATGCAAGGTCCGTAGCCGTTGGCGTCCACTCCGTCTCCGGAACGTAACGTACGACTTCACCGTCTGAATCGACAATTTCAGCAGACACCGGCTTACCATCCTTATCGAGGATAAACTTTAATTGATTATCGCCGGCGATGAACTGTCCGCCTCCCATTGGCACAAGGCGCCCGCCGCTCCATCGCGGCACGCCGTTCGAAATAACGAATCGTGCGGGAATATGCAGCTTTTCACTCCGCCAGATACCAACAAATTTCTTCAGCTCATCCTCTGAAACTTTGGCGGGTTCGGTCTTGGCAGGCTCCTTGAATGGTCCAAAGATCTCATCCGTTATGCTTGCTGCAATTCCTCCTGCACTCGGCGATGTGCCGTTACACATAACACCGACTGAAACCTTGTTGTCAGGATAACGCGCCAGAAAAGTCTGATAGCCGGCAGTGGCGCCACCGTGCGAGACGTCCCTCAGTCCCTTGTACGTATCGACAACAAGGCCAAGCGCGTACGCAATCTTTCGGCCGTCATTCAGCACGCCTCGAGTTTCCAAAGCAGCGACAAGCGGCGCACCCAGCGATTGAGAATCAAGCATCGCGTTCCATTTCATCCAATCGCCGACGGTGGTGAGCATGCCGCCGTTTCCATAAACATTCATGAAAGGCATGTTGAGGCGCCATGGTCCATTGCCCTGGCGCGAATACGCTTGAGCGCGGCCTGGTACGATGCGCTGGTAGTCGTCTCGCCACGTGCTGTTCGTCATGCCGATCGGTTTGAATAGCCGTTCCTCGACAAACGCCGGGAACTTCTGTTTCGAAACACGCTCGACGATTATGGCCGCGAGATTGTAGCCGCTGTTTGAGTACGAGTATTCCGAACCGGGCGTGAAGTCGAGTGCGCGCTGGTGAGTAATGACGTCGAGTGCGAGATCCTGACTGATGACTCGATCGCCACGACCCGCGCCGGTCAGGCTCATAACTGCGCCCCAGTCGCGCAGACCTGAAGTGTGATTCAAGAGATGTCTGATCGTCAGAGGCGCACCGTAATCGGGCAGCTCGGGAATGTATTTCCTGACTGAATCGTCGAGACTGAGCTTTCCATCCTGTTGCAACAGTACGAGCGATGCGGCTGTGAACTGCTTCGCGACTGAGCCTGACTCAAAAATCGTTTGAGGCGTGTTGGGAACGTTATGCTCGAGATCGGCAAGTCCGAACGCCTTTTCGAACACGACATTTCCATTGAGTGACACAGCCGCGGCGCAACCCGGCGCCGGTGCGACGTACGCCTTGGTAAACTTCTCGAAGGCTCGGTCAGCACCGGCCATAACCTTCTCTTTGTCAGGAACCTGGGCCGAGGTCACACTTGAAAGAAGCGCAACCACAGCAAGAACGAATAAGAATTTTTTTGTAGTCATAGCATTCACCTGACGCCTTGCACGAAAAGTCACGAAGGCCCTCTTCTCTGTGCAATCTCTGTGTTCTCTGTGTCTCGGTGGTATCTTTTTGCTCGGAATTCATCAACCACAGAGACACAGAGAACACAGAGGTTGCACAGAGAAATCAATATGCAGGGACTTTTGTAAGAACGCGGCGGATGATACTACTGTTTGTAGTTGCTGAGTCAATAGTTGCTCTTGCACAATTAATCCAGAGAGATGAAACGAATTCTGCAGAAAAAGCGTTATCGATGAAAATCCGCGCCAACTGAGGAGAATCCATATGTATTGCGCAAACTGCGGTACGCCTCGCACTCAGGGTTTGAGCTATTGCAACCGCTGCGGTGCTGATTTAAGAGAGCATGTGGAAGCCAGCAACACTAAGGCAATCGCTGCTTTTCTTAGCGCCATCACCCTAATTGGCGTGGGCGGTCTAGGAATCATGCTCGCCGGCGCGCTGCTGTTGCGCAAAGGAGCGGGCCTGAGTCAGGAGTTGATTGGTGTTTTCATGCTGTTCACGTTTCTGATCGTGAGCATAACGGAGATCTTGCTCTTCAGAAATCTTTCGAAGCTATCCGGCTCAACCGAACGCAAAAACTCCTTCCCCGCTCCGCTGCCAACGCAGCACGATTTGCGATTGCCACAGGGAACTCCACTCGGCGAACCGGTTGGAAGCGTCACTGATAACACGACTCGCACGCTCCAATACGCGCCGCGCGAGAACTAGGCGTTGAAAATTTTGTGGCCCGTATTATCGCTCTGGAATAGACTGAGCAGTTTGAATACCGCTGGTATGCCGGTTGTTGCTGCTGTCACCAGAGTCCAGGATGAGTTGGCCAGATCCTTTTGTGTGAAGAGCAGGAAAAGCACCGCCGCTACGAATCCGGCCAGGATTGGTATTTTGAAAGGCTCCAACGAGCTGGATCTTCGAGCTTGAGTCTCAGCGTCCTGAATTGCCGCCGATTCATCGACGTCGGTGAAGCATTGCCCAAGGACGTAAGCTTTGAAGGTTTCATTCATCAGCCGAACGTCCGGCGCACAAATAATCAGCCCTCTTTGCATCAGAGGTTTGATTTCAGGATCGTTATGACTAAGCAGCTTATCTTGCGCCAGGTGTAACAGGGTTAATTTCTCGTGTTTGCTGCAATTACACCAAAGCTTTCGGTAGACCAGCTCAGTTCGGTCAAGCAACTGGCCGGCTATGTGATTCTTATCGACCTCTTTCACCGTACCGAGAGAGTTGATTATTTCCTTGCCTGTGTCTGTCAACCACGGCCCAATTGAGCATTCGCATCTGGTGAAGTTGGCGAGGTCCAGAATTTTCTGTCTATCCTGTTTGGTGAGTGTCTCATTCTTGTCTAGTGCATCACTCAGATCTGTAATCGCGTTTTCCAGCACGTCGCCATTGGGCTTGGCCTCATAGACTCTTCGAAAACGCGTCATCATCTCCGCCCAGACGTCACTCAATTCGCCGACCTGACCTTTGCCATTTCGCGAGTGGCCGTCAAAAGAGAAGGCGCAGGGTAGATGTGACGACTTAACAATAAGAGATTTGTTGGCGGCCAGTAGACTTTCCATCAACCGCAACTTCTGAATATTGTGAGCACGGTCGTTGATGCGAAATTCAAAATGATCGATGAAGACCCATGGCGGCATGTCTTTGACACTTGCTGCTGATGCAACTTTGTTAACCCAATCATCCTCTGCAGCCACGGCAGGTAGGTCAAGGTAGCGACATTTGTCGAGGTTAAAGGCGCCGTTGCTCGTCACATACGGCGAAGTCTGGACCAGGAAAGTATTCTGTTTGATCTCAGGCATCGAAAATGTCGGGAGATATAGTCCCTCCATGATGTCGAGGAGAAAGATCCTGCGCACTACAAATCGCGCGAGGGCTAAAAGGATGAAGAAGATTGCTACAAATCCCGCAGTCATAAACAGCCACGCGCGGTGCCAGCTATAACCGAAGCGTTCGAGTTGAGTGACAATATGCAGGTTCTCAACTCCCGGCAGTTGGGGATGCAATATAGAGCTCCCGACGCCTGACGATTCCCAACACCATAAACGATCAGCCGCTTTCCCGTACGTGAGGCCGCCAACTTCCAAACTCGTCTCGTTAGACCAGGGCACGACCCCATTGAATCCGGTCAAAACACCATCAAGATCCTTATCGCACGTCGCCTGATCATGACTCTCCGCCGGTACAGAACGTGTGGTTCCAAAAAAGAAATCTGTATAAACGTCGCGACCTTCCCGCAACCGCCGCTCAATAAACCGGTCATCATCGTCCGTGTAATTCTTGAAAGGAGACTGATCAGCTACATCGGTCGAGTACTGCGCGCGTACGAGCTGGTGGCGTTCTGCCAGACGCTGAGCCATCGTGAGCTGCGCGTGCTTAACAAACAATTTCATCTCTTCGTTGTACGCGACTTTATAAATGACGATGGCCGGTAACACGCCCGCCATTATCAGCACGAGTACGAGATTGCAGACATAGGCGTCGCCACGATCGATTAGCCTGTTTAATTTAAGAGTGTTTGCAGTCAAGTGGAGTGGATTGAACAGCCAGCTCAACTTGAGCCATTGCGTTAGAACGAGTATTCCGATGACTGCGAATAAACAAACCAGAACGATTGGCGTCCATCGATAGTAATGAATGCCCAGCCAGCCCGGCACGCCGAGTATCACGGCCAGCGATAAAGCACACAGAAACAGATTTATATAAAGCGTCTTCCGATAGACGTCAGCTAATAACTGCGTCGGCCAAATCCATTCAGTGTGAGTGTTCTTCCTGATCTTAGTTATGTACAGAGCGGTGGAAGGCACTAACAGGATAACTGCGTAGACAAGAAGGATGAATCCGGCGACGGTCAATATTTCCAGGTAGACCATGCGGAGCGGTTGTTCATTTCTAAACACCACGAGTGACCAGTTTGGAAAACCGTCGAGAGGCTGCACGAAGAGACGATGAGTTTCGCCCTTGTAATTCACGTTGGCGAAAGCTGCCGCACGCCCGAACACGAGGGATTTGAGTGAACGGCTGTTGTCACATTCCTCGAAGAAGTTTTCTTTTATCTGGCGCGACTCAGATGATTGAAAGAGCACCTTGCCCGGCTCGTTCCACTTGTCGTCAGAGGGATCCGTACCACTGTTGTCGATGATTCTGAAACCAAAGCCCGGCGGGACGACGGTATTCATCAAAGACGTCATTGCCACGTCTCTTAGCACTACGACGCGGGCCTTATCAGTGGCTTGGGGTTCCTCGCTGAAAGGAGTGGAGACGATTACGATCTTTTCCGCCGTCAATCTCGAGGTGATCGGTTCCAGCCAGAATTTAGGCGCGGCGGGGGAACCTGGCGTCTTTGAAAGATTGAGCACACGCGAATCACCTTCTATGATTCTCTTGAAATAATCTCTGTCCGGAAAGCCTCCTTTGCTCGAGTTAGCATCGACCGTCCATTCAAGTTTTCGATCGCCGTTTTGATCCATCCAGACCGCCGTGCGAAAGTACGGATAAGCTCCGGATCGAACATCGTCACGCTGGAGAATGTTGATTCGAGTGATACCGGGAAAATTCTCAAGCTCGGTTTTAAAATAATCATTCGCCTCAAATGTACGTCGTTGACTCGCACTGAGATCGTCAGCCCCCTTCGCTTTTAGGGTAGAGATCTCGGTCAGTATGTCTTGTATTTCGTTATGGAAGTTATCGTTTATCTGAGCAGAAAACTGTTTGAGCTGACTGTCTAACAGGTCTTCACTTCTTATATAACCGACCCCAAAAAGCATAAACAGCGTCAATATCGCGCTGCCTACCAGCATTGAAAAACCGAGCCAGTAAACGTCAGCTAACTTGAGGCGATCTTTGGGCCCGATAAAATGCAATTTCAGGAACGGCCAGCTCAAAGCGACCGCTACAGTCACGAATACAAAAATGATCAGCCACGTATACGGAAAGGCCCAGGCCTCCCGGCGAAAATGGCTGCCCTGGACCAGTCCGCAAACCACCCAATGCGTCTCCGAGAGCTTTTCTGCGACTGATCGGCCCTCTCCTCCGTTTGGTTTCTTCTGAGAGTGATCGTGTGCTGTGTCAGATACATCAGTCCTTACAGCAATCTCAACGGGCTGCGAAAACGCCATCGTCTTTACAGGAATTGGGATTGGCTGCGAGTAGATCCTGTAGGTTGTATCTGCAAGCGATACCTCGTCTGTCGTAGTGTTCTCGCTCAAGGTGGCAAGCTTGACGACAGTGTCTGGAGCGTCAGCACGCGCAAGATTGTCCAGCGAATCAATGTGAAGGTCTGAACTACCTTGCTGAAAAATCACCTTCGAGCTGAAAGCAGGTATGGTGGTTTTTGTCTCACCCTCTGCTTTTTGTTCGGCGGTCGTGTTTTGCTTCGTGACTGAAGCGATTAAAATCGAGTCAAAACCTTCTCTATGCTCAGAGCCTTTCAGACTTTCGGTATTTTGTCTGCCTGTAAGTGGAGAGACGATGTCGTCCAGGTTTGTACTGGCTTCCGCTCGCAGCGAACAGTCACGGGAAGCACACCAAACAAAGTAGAGCTTGGAGGTTTTACCGCCGGTGACCACTCTCATAGTCACTGTTGAGTCTCCTTCGTTCAGGTGCTCTTTAATAAACTCCTGCTTAACAAACTCAGGTTCAGAGCTCTTCGAGAGGTCGGGAGCAATCTCTCCCTTCAAACTGGATCCGAGATTGTATTGAAACACCTCTTTGGGTTTCATTACTTCGCCACTTTGGAGATTAACAATTTTGGTGAGCGTATTGTCATTCGTTTGCAGCAGGACAGTCTGGGTAACGGCCCTAAAGAAAAGATCCTTCAATTGCTCGATCCGGTCTTCGAGCTGGTTGCTAATGCCGGCGAGTTGTCGAAAATCTCTATTGGTTAGATAGGTGGTGCGACTGCGGATATAGACTGTGTAATAAAGGACGATCGGCGCCACCAGGAGCGCCACCGTTATGAACAAAACGGTCCAACGCTTGGGGACAACCAGTCGTCGCGAGTTGTTTTTCTGCTTTTTCATGAGGGGAGAGCAGATCCTTAAAAGTTAAGCTGTAGGGGCGGCCCTCCGTGGCCGCCCGCCCTTGAAAAAACACGCATTTACCCAATGAAACGGGCGGCCACGGAGGGCCGCCCCTACAATTGCTCCTGCGACGATCTCTCACACTATATGTCTGCAACCTATAGAAACGTTTCATCTCGGAATCTCCAAATCTCCTTTGCGTTGAGAGCAGCAGTGCGATCGGCGACACGTTGATGAAACCAACTCAAAAACGCTGCCGTACTATCCTCGACTAAAGCAGATCTCCACAAGCTCGTCCGCAATTTTGAATTCTACGCATTTCTGAATTCACGATCGCGTTT
>Ga0134124_10002388_pt1 | contig 15163 bp, 11 predicted proteins | sample KB304_FD_96880 | JGI IMG/M metagenome (GOLD analysis project Ga0134124, IMG submission 96880) | Terrestrial soil microbial communities without Nitrogen fertilizer from Kellogg Biological Station, Michigan, USA - KB3-0-4 | ecosystem: Environmental > Terrestrial > Soil > Unclassified ... | reverse complement strand
GGCCTCGATGGCCATGTTGCAGACCGTCATGCGGGCTTCCATCGACATCGCGCGGATCGTGCTGCCGGCAAACTCGATGGCATAGCCGATGCCGCCGCCGATGCCGATCCTGCCGATGATCGCAAGCACGACGTCCTTCGCGCTCACGCCGGCGGGCAGCGTGCCCTCGACGCTGACCCGCATGTTCTTCATCTTCTTCGTCACCAGGCACTGGGTGGCGAGAACGTGCTCGACCTCGGAGGTGCCGATGCCGTGCGCGAGGCAGCCGAAAGCGCCGTGCGTGCTGGTGTGCGAGTCGCCGCAGACCACGGTCATGCCGGGGAGCGTCGCGCCCTGCTCCGGGCCGATGACGTGGACGATCCCTTGCCGCTTATCCAGAAAAGGAAAGTACACCTTGGCGCCGAACTCCCTCATGTTCTTGTCGAGGGTCTCGATCTGCAGCTTGGCGAAGGGATCGCGCACTCCCGCCATGCCTTCGTTCCAGTCGGTCGTAGGCGTATTGTGGTCGGCGGTCGCGACCACGGAGTCGACGCGCCAGGGCTTGCGGCCCGCGATCGTCAAGCCCTCGTAGGCTTGCGCGCTGGTCACCTCATGGACGAGGTGGCGGTCGATGTACAGGAGCGCCGTGCCGTCGGGCTCGACGTGCACGACGTGGCTCTCCCAGAGCTTGTCGTAGAGGGTCTGTCCCATGGTTCCAACCGCGGCGGTTTCCGCTGCGGAAACATGGGATTATAAAGCTTACTTGCCGGCGCTGGGGCTTGCTTTCGCGGCCGTGTAGAGGGGCATCACCTTCTGCGCGTAAACCTGGACGTCCTTGATGCGGTCCTCGTTCGAGGGGTGCGTCGAGAGCCACTTCGGCGGCGCGCCGGAGCTGTTCAGCTTGGCCATCTTCTGCCACAGGCTGACCGCAGCCTCCGGGTTGTAGCCCGCGCGCGCCGCGAGCTCGACGCCGATGCGGTCGGCCTCGGTCTCGTTGGTGCGCGAGTTGGGCAGGTTGAGCGTGACGTCGGCGACCATGTTGCCGAGGCTCGTGCCGAGCTGGCCGACGCCGAACAGCGCGCCCGCGATGCCGACCGCGGTCTGCGTCGCCATCTGGCGCGAGATCGCCTCGCGCGAGTGCTCGCGCAGGGCGTGCGAGATCTCGTGGCCCATGACCGCGGCGAGCTCGTCGTCGGTCGCCTGCAGCTTCTCGATCAGGCCGGTGTACATGGCCATCTTGCCGCCCGGCATGCACCAGGCGTTGACCTCGCTCGTCGACAGCACGTGGACTTCCCATTGCCACTTCTGGGCGTCGGGGCGGAACACGGCGGTCTGCGGAATCAGGCGGCCGGTGATGGCCTTGATCCGCTGCACCTGGGCCGCGTCCTTGTCGAGCGCGCCCTTCTTCTGCGCCTCGGCCATCATCTGGGCGTACTGCTTCTGGGAGCTCGCCTCCACTTCCTGCTCGGAGACCAGCATGTGCTGCTTTCGATCCACGCCGACGGCGCCCTGCTGGGTGGTTTCGACGGTCTGGCAGCCCGCGGCCAGCGCGGCGGAGATGGCAAGAGTAATCAGCGATATACGCATCATCATCAGCCTCTTAACGTAAGCCGGACGTTCGTGTTGACAGCTTACACGCCCGCGCGTTTCAAGCCACGAGCAAAATGCAGTCCCGCTAGTCCGCATAGCGCAGACAGCGAAAAAGCGAGCCCCGGGCCGCCGAGCTCCCAAAGCCAGCCGGCGGCGAGCGCGCCGGCCGCGCCGCCCGCCCCGTAGGTCACGCCGGAAAACAGGGCCTGGCCGCGGGCGTGAGCCGCCGGCGGAAGCACCCGGTGCACGGCCGCGACCGCCGCGGCATGGAACGCGCCGAAGGTGGCCGCGTGCAGGAGCTGCGCGATGACCACCAGCCAGAGCGCGTCGGCGAGCCACCCGAGGAGGAGAAAGCGCACCACTGCACAGCCGAAGCTCGCGACGAGGATCGTCGACAGGGCGAAGCGCCGGAAGATCTGCGGCAGGAAGAGGAACACCACGATCTCCGCCACCACGCCGAGGCTCCAGAGCACTCCGATCGCCGCCAGGCGATAGCCCGAGCGTTCGAGGTGCAGGGTGAAAAAGGTGTACAGCGTGCCGTGCGCCGCCGCCATGAAGAAGCCGCACGCGAGGAGCCGCAGGATGGGCGCGCTCATCGGCCAGCGTGCCGGCTCGGCATGGGCATGGCCGCCGCGGCCCGGCAACGAGAGCGCCACCGCCAGCGCGACGAGCGCGAACGCGACCAGCGGCCCGGGCAACGCCTTCACCGGCACCGCATCGAGCCAGGCGCCACCCGCGAGGACGGCGCCGATGAATCCGATCGAGCCCCACAGCCGGATCGGGCCGTAGCGCCCGGCCTGCCCGGCCAGCGCGCCGAGCGTGATCGCCTCGACGATCGGCAGCGCCCCGGCGGAAGCGAGGCTCGTCAACCCGATGACGATCGCCACCGCGGCGAAGCCCTCGGCGAACGGCAGCGCGGCAAAGCCGGCGGCCGCGCCTGCGCAGGACACCGCGACCAGCGCCGGCAGCGCGCCGGTCCGGTCGGCGAGGACGCCCCAGCCCGCGGGCGCGAACGTGCGCATGATCGACGGCAGCGCGAGCACCCAGGCGATCTCGACCGCGCCGAACCCGCGCGAGGCGAGGTAGAGCGGAAAGTAGGCCATGAAGAGGCCCGCCTGGATGAAGTGCGCGCAGTAGAACGCGGCCAGCCGGATCGGCAGGGACATGCTCTGAAGTTAGAATTTCAAGAACAGGAGCATTGGACCAAGGGCCAATTGCGCAGCGCAAGGCCGATGCGAACACTCCCTCCGATGAACCTCATGCCTCCACGCAACCTCGCCATAGTCCTTCTCGCCGCGCCGAGCATCGTCCTCGGCGGCTGCGTATTGATGGATTTCATGGATGTGAAGGAACAGCAGGCGAGCCTCGCGGCCGCCTGCCGCATCTCGGGCAGCGTCACGAACGCCCGCGCGGAGCCGCGCCCGATCGTCGTGGTTCTCTTCCGGCAAGCCGACCAGGCCGCAGCACGCATGCAGGACCGCTGGAAGATCGTCGACCATTTCGTGATGGAGCAGCCCGGCCGCTGGGGCTTCGGCACGGGGCCGGGCCAGTATGCGGTCGGGGCCTTCGAGGACCGGAGCCGCGACCTGATCTACCAGCCGGGCGAAAGCTACGGCATGCTGGCGTTCGACCAGCCGCTGGTCTGCGGCTCGGGCACGAGATTCCGGGACCTCGCGCTCACGATCCCCGAGAAGGTCCGCGATCCCTTCCCCGCGCCCCTCGATATCGCGGCGCTGCAGGCGCGCAACCAGGAGGGGCAGCTCGATGCGACGATGGGACAGCTCACCGCGACCGGCGAGATCGTCGCCCTCTCCGATGCGCGCTTCAGCGAGGAGAACGCGGAGGACGGGCTGTGGCGCCCGTTCGATTTCCTTGTCGAGTCGCACGCCGGCGTGTATTTCCTCGAGCCCTACGACCCGAAGCGCATCCCCGTGCTCTTCGTCCACGGGATCAACGGCACGCCCGCGAGCTTCGACTACCTCATCGAGCGCCTGGACCGGTCGCGATTTCAGCCCTGGGTCTACTACTACCCCTCCGGGATCCATCTCGGCCGCACTGCCGGCCACCTCAACCAGACGATGGCGAAGCTGAAGCTTCGCTACGGTTTCCAGCGCTTCGCGGTCGTGGCGCACAGCATGGGCGGGCTGGTCTCGCGCGGCTTCATCCAGCGGCACGCCAAAGCCAGCGCCGACGATATTCCGCTGTTCGTCACACTCTCGACGCCGTGGGGCGGGGCCAAGTCCGCCGAAGCCGGCGTCAAGAGGGCGCCCGTCGTCGTGGACGTGTGGCGAGACATGGCCCCCGGCAGCGACTACCAGAAGAGCCTCTATTCCCAGCCCCTGCCCTCCGGCATGCAGCATCACCTGGTGTTCACCTTCAACCGCAAGACCTCGTCCTTCGGCGAGTCCGACGACCAAAGCGTCACCGTGGCGAGCCAGCTTCTTCCCCAGGCCCAGCGCGATGCGGCCAAGCTCTACGGTTTCGACGACACGCACACCGGCGTGCTGCGCGATCCGCAGGTGTCGCTGCTGGTCAACCAGCTCCTCGCGGAACGCTTCCGGTAGCTACTCGGGCTCGATGCCCGCCGCCTTGAGCGCGGCAGCGATGCGCGGCCCCTCCGCCTTGGCCTTCTCGAACACATAGGCCGGCGTGCTGTGCTCGGGAACCACGCCGAGACTCGCGTACTTCTCCTGCACGTCGGGCAGCTTCACGATACGGCCGAGCTCGGCGTTCAGGCGACCGACGATCGCCGCCGGCGTTCCCTTCGGCGCCAGCACCCCCCACCACACCGCCGACTCGTAATCGGGCACGCCCGCCTCGATCATGGTCGGCACGTCGGGCAGCACCGCCACGCGCTCGCGCGTCGTCACCGCGAGCGGCCGCAGCCTCCCCGCGCGGATGTGCGGCAGCGCCGGGACCATGTCGGAGAACACCATCTGCACCTGCCCCGCGACGAGGTCGGAGACCGACTGCACCGTGCCCTTGTACGGGACGTGAATGATGTCGACGCCGGTCGCGGCCTTGAACAGCTCGCCCGAGATGTGCGACTGGATGCCCTTGCCGCCCGAGCCGAAGTTGAGCTTGCCCGGCTGCGACTTCGCGAGCGCGATCAGCTCGCGCACGTTCTTCGCCGCCACCGACGGATGCACGACCAGCACCTGCCCCGAGCTCGCGATCATCGAGATCGGCGCGAAGTCCGTGAACACGTCGAACGCGTGCTGCTTGTACAGGTAGAGATTGTTCACCAGCGTGCTCGAGCTCGTGATCACGATCGTGTAGCCGTCGGGCGGCTGCTGCGCCGCGTACTGGTGGCCGATGGCGGCGGCGGCGCCGGGGCGGTTTTCAATCGTGACCGGCTGGCCGAGCCCTTCGGCGAGCTTCCCCCCGAGCAGCCGGCACAGCACGTCGCTCGATCCGCCCGGCGGGAAGGGCGCGACGAACTTGATCGGCCGGTTGGGGTAGCTCTGGGCGTACGCGGTGAGCGCGAAGACAGCGAGCGCGCAAGCAAGGATCCTCTTCATGGCGAAGAAGTCTACCGTTTCTTCTTGTCCGCGCAGACCTCGAGCGCCTTGGCGAGGATCTCGGGCTGCGTGCGGTACATCTCCGCGACGAGCTCCTGCCGATTAGCCCGGTGACGTGCTAGCGCGCGCTCGAGAGGAGGTTGGAGCGGATTGCTTCGAGGCCGATGCGCTCGACATCGGGAGACTTGACCTCGCCGGCGGGAAGGACGCGCCCGACGATCTGCGGGACGATTCGCGATAGGCGGTACACCACATCCTTCTCGGGAGCGCTTGCCTCGCGCGCGAGCTCCTCAACATTCTTCTTGCCGAGAAGCTTCTCGACATCCACGGCCGAAAACGACTGACGCTCACTGCCGGTCCCTATCCATGAAGCGAGCTTCGGATGCAAGCCTGCCTGGCGGGCGCGGTCGAGGAGACCCGAGAGGACTTTCTCGGAAGAAACCAGGTCGCGAATGATCGCGAGCGCCAGCCGTCTGTCGAGTGGATCGCTCCACAAGGTTGCGGGGCTTTCGGCGAAACGGGGTGCTCTCATGGGACGCCTATTCTAACGCTCGGCGGGAGGCACGGTCGAAGCAGTAGTAGGCATTTCGGGCGTCGCCGGGTTGTCGCTTTGGTACAAGCTGATGTGGGCATTAGCCAGGGTGAAGAAATGTGGCAATGAATTCACCGCCTTCTCGAATGCGGTGATCTTGCTGATCTCCCACTCTCCGAGCGCCCGATAGCTCTCGAACTGCGATTCGCCGAAGAACTGGTTGCTGGTCGGCTCATGGGGAAAGGAGGACATGCCCGCGGCGTACTGCCTGACGTCCACAGGCGAGTTCGGTCCGCGCGGATAGTGCGATGCCTTGATGTACAAGAGGTAGCCGTCGGTGTCGGCGCCGCCTATGCGCTCCTGATAGCCGATCTCGAAAAGCGAGCAATGCGCGCCGGCTTCGCCCTGGGTCTTCTCCCCGATGCGCAACGACCCCACCAGGTCGATCGATATGCCGAAGTCGATGCGGATGTTGCGGATGGCGATGCCGAGGCTGTCGAACTCGAAGCGGGGGTCGGCGCTGGAATCGACCGCGACGATATAGCGGCATCCGCGGCGCACCATCTCGTAGATGCCCAGGTTGTCGAAGTGGCCCCCATCCGAAATGTAGACCCACTCGCTTTCCGCGTCGGTCTTGCCCGCGAGCTCGTTGATGATCGGAAGCAGCGCGTGAGTGGGGCCGATCTTGCGGCGCTCGTTCAGGTGCCTAGGATTGCCGAGCCACCACCCCAGGCGCGCGTTGAAGAGCGTCAGCAGGAAGGTGAGGATCGGAGTCGAGTGATAGCCGGCGTTAGGCGAAACCGCCGCTCCGGAGATGGCAAGGGCGGTCCCGAGCGTTACGCCGCCGACCGAGCCGCAGAAATCCTTCGCAGGCGAATAGTGCGTGAGATGGCTGCCGACATGGAGCGGAGTGAAAGTGAACGATGCGGCTTTCCGTTCCTGCCATGCGAGGTCCTTCGACCTGACGAGGTTGAGCGCGCCGTTGACGACCAGGAACGGGAATTGTTTCTGCGTGCGACTGGGCGACATCCACCACAGGATCGGATTGTCGTCGCGGTCGAAGTCGGTGTATGGGTTGGGTTCGCGTTCCACGAATTGCCGGTTCTCCCTCAGCCCGTCTGTCCGGGCGCCCGATGCCGCGGTGAATGCGGAGCGCGACGCGCCGAGGAAGGCGCGGATGAGGCGGTCGCGATACATGCTGTGCAGGGAGAACTTGTTGACATTGACGACGAAGGCCGCCAGCGTGAAGACGGTGACGAAAATCGTCATCACCCACAGGATGCGGTCGAAGGAATAAGGAAACGCCCGGCGCTCCAGCATCTCCAGGAACGGCCACGGGCCGATCAATGTGCCGAGCGCCAGCCGGTGCGTGAGCCAGGCGAGGGAGCACAGCAGAAGGGCCACGAACGCGTACGCGGCGGCGACGAAGAGCAGCTGTCCGGCGCGCGCCAGGCGCGACTGGACCTTTTCGTCGGTCAATTTGCCCGCGATGCCCTGCGTGAAGGCAAATCGCGCCAGCGCCGCTCCCGACCCTAGAAGGCCGGCCGGATAGACGATCCAGTAGAGCGCCGCGTCGGCCACTTTGTCCACGATCCAGGGTCCTGCGAAGGCGACTGCGCCGAGGCCCACCCAAATCAAGGACCACCGGGTGAGAAAGCCGAAGAGCCGCGACCACCATTCCCGGTGGTAATCGTCGTTCAGCTTGCTCGTGATTCCGAGGAAGATGGCTTCGCCGGATGCCAGCGCCAGGAGCAAGGCCGGCGGACCCAGCACCAGAGGTGCGGCGATGGACCAATAAGTCGGCTGGGCGGTGAGCGCGAACGCACGCTCCCAGATGGCGATCCCGGTGCCGATGACGAGGCCGGCGGCGACGTGGCCAACGAGGATGGTCGCGCGATCGTCGAACTTCGTCCTTCCCGCTTGCGCCTTGAACATCGCGGCGAATACCAAGCCGATCAGGAGGCTCACGAACCCGATCGCGACTGGCCAATGTGCGAGCCTCGGAAGGTCTCGATCCAGGCCGACGAATGCCAGCACGCCTGTCACATAGCTGGTCCTGTCGAGCGTCGGGCCGAGCGCCTCGAGCATCATTCCCGCCGCAAGAAAGATCGCAAAGGCGCATGCGAACGAGGCGATCACCCGGCTCCAGAACTTGTTCGCGTATCGCTCGCTCTCGGCACCCCTGCCGCTGAAGAACCGCAACCGCACGCAGACCACCAGCAGCGACAGCATCGCGGCAGCGAACGTCATCTCGAGGAAGGATCGCTTCGTGATCGCCGGCGCCTCGGCCGCGAAGGCGTCCATCATCGCCGCGAAGAATGCCGGCAGGGCGATGATCGTTGCGAGGAACGGGATGAGTATGAGCGTGTTGAGCAGCAGGTTGCGGATGTAGGTTACGACGATGGTCCACGTGTCGACCGAAAAAACGCCGCGGCGAGGCGCAAGATAGCTGCAGTATTGCCGCAACCAGGCGACCGGATTGGGCTTCTTTGGAATGGCGGGATTCTTCAGTCCGTCGATTACGTCCTGCAGCCCGTGGGCGGCGCGATAGGCCCACGCGGTCAGCAGCGACCCCGTGTAGCCGCCGCCCGATACCGTAGAGAGGTACTTGAACTGCGCCAACAGCCCTATGCGGGCGAGCGCCTGTGCGACGCCGAGGCAGAAGCTGGCGCTGCGGATGCCGCCGCCAGAGAAGCACAGGGCAGCCGTGTCCTGGGCAAGGTGATTGAGCGCGACGTTTTGGGAGAAGCCGCTGTCGCTGTTGGACTCATCGAGGCGCTTCGGGGCTTCGCCGTAGAGATGCGCGTATTCCTCGGCGAGCGCGGCCGACAAGTTCAGCACCCGGTCGTCGGGCTTGTCCGGCGGCTCGGGTGGCGTGCCCGCGCCGGTCATGCGGTCGTGCAGCCAGCGGGCCAGCCCGAAGAGGATGCGCAGGATCAGCGCGATGATCGCCAGGGCGAGCGGAGCGGCCAACTCGAATCTGTAGAAGGTCAGTACGCACAGCGTGAATACCAAACACCACGCGGCCGCTTCCAGCGCCCGAAAGACGATGTCGCGCTGGTCCTCGTCGAGCGTTCTATAGCCAAGACGGGCGCTCGCCGCGTAGTACTTGACCCGGGAATCCGATGGCGTCCTTTTTGTTCCGGTGATTTCTTCCGAATAGACGACGATCACGAACCCCAGCCAGATCAGGTTCGCGATGATGAGAATCCCCACGACATCGGGCAGCCAATGGCTGTGGCGGCACACCGCGAGCTCCCACGACGACGCCCCGCCCGAACCGCAGACGACGAGATTCCAGAAGAACCAGGCGGCGAACGCGACGCCGAGCACGGGAGCGAAAATCCACGATACTCCGCGTGCGCTTCTTCGAATGCGTGTCCTGTGGCGGTCCTCCGGTGCCATGGCTCGCCCCTAGTCCCGGTCGCAGACGGCCAGGTGCCGGACGTTGCGATACTCCTCGCGGGCGATCGCCCGATATTTCGGCCAGACGTCGGCGAACGTTGCCTGCGCGGCCTGCGTCGGGATGTAGGCGCGCATCACCTCGTCGAACGATCCGTCCAGGACCTTCCGCCGGAACCATGACGCCTGCTCGTAATACCTGTCGACCGCCGGAACACCCGCGGGCCACGCCGGCAGCGTCGTCCCGCCGTTGGGCGGCTTGAGCGCGGCCATCTCCTTGATGATCTCTTGCGTGTAGTAGGCGTTGTCCCTCGAACCGCCTGTGGTGCGCGACTGCGTGATCTTCAAGAACACGGCGCGCTGTTCGGCATGGGCTGCGATGTCGAGTGCGCTGCCCAGCGTGCCGACGTAGCGCTCCCACAGGGGCTGGCGCCGGGGAAACACTATGTAATCGGGGTCGTGATCATCGCTGTAGTGCCCCATTCCGGGCGCGTACATCCGGCTTTCGTTCGTCAGCCTGCGGTGCGAATGAGCGTCGCCCAAGTGGTGGATCCCCAAGCCAAGAGCGCAAGCGCTCGCGTCGCTGCGATCGGCGAGCCACGCAACGTGCAGCCGCCGGAGGATCGCATGCGCGGCCTCGTCCACCTTGTTCGACGCGCCGTCGGTGAGCGCGTGGAGGTAGTGATGCACTTCGTTCATGTTGCGGACATCGCTGCCCCGGCACGCACTGAATCCAGCCCAGAGCCACCCGCCGAACGTGCCGAGCGAATTGACCTTCAAGGTGGTCGCGTCGAGCTCGCGGCTGAGGTCGGGAATCTGCGCGCAGAGCGACACCACGGCTAGCTGTTCAGGGGGAATACCCGGCGGGATGATCCGCCGTTCCTGCTGCAAGGCCGCGATCGTGTAGTAATGCCCGTCTTCGTTGTATGCCAGGGCGCCATCGCCAACGACGCAAAACAGCATGGCGGCCCAAGCACGAGCCGATAAGACGACCACGAGCCCAATCGAACGCATGTTGCCCTCCCCCTACAGCGGTTCCCCAGCCTCGCATTGCACGAAGCGCAATCCCCGCTTCAGCATAGACCATCGGACCGCAGAGGTCTTATCCGCCAGTCCTGTGGATCCTGGTCGCTCGCGCGGGCGCGCGCAGCAGTGGCTCAGCGGCGCTTTTTCTGAGCCTTGCCGGCGTAAGGATTGCGCCCGGTGCGAAGCTCGATCGCCATAGGCGTGCCGACGAGCTCGAACTTGTTCCGGAAGTAGCCCTCGAGGTAGCGCTTGTAGGTGTCGGGCACGCGGTCCAGGGCGTTGCCGTGGATGATGATGCGAGGGGGGTTGACGCCGCCTTGATGGGCGTAGCGGAGCTTGGGGCGGATGACGCCGCGCTTGGGAGGGGCCTGCTGCTCGATGGCAGCGATGAGGGCGCGGGTGAGTTTCGGGGTGGAGAGGCGAGCCATGGCGGCGGCGTAGGCGGCGTCGACGGAGCGCATCAGGGTGCCCATGCCCTTACCCTCTTTCGCCGAGATGGTGTGCACTTCGGCGTAATTAAGAAAGCCGAGCTTCCACTGCAGCTCGGACTTCATTCGGTCGCGCTGTTCCTTGGTCGCGGCATCCCATTTGTTGACCGCCAGGACCAGCGCGCGCCCGCGCTCGAGGATGTAGCCGGCGACGTGGGCGTCCTGCTCGGTCACGCCGTCGACTGCGTCCAAGGTGAGGATGGCGACGTTGGCGGCTTCGATCGCCTGGAGGGCCTTGACGATGGAGAAGAACTCGACCGGCGTGCCGGTCTTGCCGCGGCGGCGCACGCCGGCGGTGTCGATCAGGGTGTAGTGGCGGCCTGCGCGCTCGAAGGGAACCTCGATCGGGTCGCGCGTGGTGCCGGGCTTGTCGAAGGCGATGACGCGCTCTTCGCCGACGAGCGCGTTGATGAGGGTGGATTTGCCGACGTTGGGGCGGCCGACGATGGCGACGCGCGGATGGCCTTTCTCGGGCGCCTCGTCGGTGGACCGTTCCTCGGGAAACTCGAATTTTGAAAGGACGAGATCGAGAAGCTCGCGCACGCCTTCGCCGTGCGCCCCGGAGATGGCGGCCGGGTTGCCCAGGCCGAGCTCGTGGAATTCGGCGACCGCGGTGTCGGCCTGCATGCCTTCGGCCTTGTTCACGGCGACGTACACCGGGGGGCGGAGCTTCCGCAGCCGGGCGGCGATCTCGCGGTCGCCCGAGGTGAGGCCGGCACGGCCGTCGACCATGAAGATCACGGCGTCGGACTCGGCCATGGCCTGCTCGGCCTGGCGCTTCATCTCGACGTAGATGCCTTCCTCGGCGCCGAGCTCGAGGCCGCCGGTGTCGATGGCGATGAAGGAGCGCTCGCCGTGGCGGGCTTCGCCGTAGTGCCGGTCGCGGGTGACGCCAGGAACGTCGTGCACGATGGCGTCGCGGCTGCGGGTGAGGCGGTTGAACAGGGTCGACTTGCCCACGTTGGGGCGGCCGACGAGCGCGATGACCGGCGTCACAGCGCGAGCGCGACCAGCGTTCCGTCCTGGGTCTGGACGAGCAGGCTCGACTGCAGGGCGAGCGGCGCCGCGCGCACCGCGCCGCCGCCGCTCGAATAGCGTGCGACGAACGCGCCCGAATCGCGCGACAGGAAGTGCACGTAGCCCTCCAGGTCGCCCACCGCCACCAGGTTGCCGATCGGCGAAGGGAGGGAGAGCTGGCGGAAGGCGAGCTTGTCCTGCTTCCAGACCGAGCGGCCGTTGGTGCGGTCAAGCTCGAGCACGCCGCCGCGGTCGTCGCTGACGAAGGCGTAGCGCGCGTCGACCTGCACGCCGGTAAGCGAGGAGAGCTCGCGCGACCAGACCTGGCGGCCGTTCGCCAGCTCGAAGCACGCCACGCGCCCCTGGTAGGCCGCCGCGCACACCTCCCGGCCCTGCACCACCGGCTCGCCGACCACGTCGGTGACGCGCTCAAGCTCGGTGGCGCCCTTGGGCACGGCGACCGTCGACTCCCAGCGCACGCCGCCGTTGGAAAGCGCGATCGCGGCGAGCCTGCCGCCGGAGAAGCCGGCAAAGGCGGTGTCGCCGACGACGGTGATGCCGGCGGGGCTCCTCACCACGAGCGACGCCGGCGGGCGCTGGTACACCCAGCGGCGCTTTCCGTCCTGCTCCTCGAAGGCGAAGATCCGGTTGTCGACGCTGCGCACGAGCACCACGCCGTTCGCCAGCGTCGGCGGGGCGAGCACCTCGCTCGAGACGCGCGAGCGCCAGCGCTGCTTGCCGTCGGCGGCCGAGAGCGCGAAGACGTCGCCGTCCTCGGTCGCCACCACGATGGTCTGCGCGTTCGCCCCCACGCCGGCCGACAGTCGCTTCTCGAGCGTCACGCGCCAGCGCTCGGCGCCCTTGGCGGCGGCGTCCAGCCGCACCACGGTGCCGTCGCGCGCCGCGGCGAACACCGCATTGCCCACCAGCGCCGGGAAGAACACGAAGCGGTCCGCGTCGCCGATGCTCGCGGACCACAGCACGCGCACTTCCTGCGCCTTCTCGAGCCGCTGCAGCTCGGCCGGCTTGGGTCCGCTCGATGAGCTGCAGGCCGCCAATGCGATCAGCGGCGCCGCGGCGACGAGCGCGGGAACGCGCATCAGCCGCCGAGCGCGTCGAGGCGCATGCGGACGCTTTCCGTGAACGCGCTATCCGCGCCGTCGGCCTTCTCGAGCGCGAGCTTGTATGCCGCTTTCGCGTCCGCGGCCTGGTTCTTCCCGACCAGCACGTCGCCGCGCAGCGCCGCGTACTGGGCCTCGTAGGCGGCCGAGGTCTTCGAATCGAGCGTCTTCAGCGCCTCGTCGTACGCCTTCTCGTCGAGCAGCACCGCGGCGAGGCGCAGGCGCGCGAGGTCCTTGAAGTCCGCCGACGGCGCCCGATCGATCACCCAGGCGAGCTGCGCCTTGGCCGACTTCAGGTCGTTCCGGTCGAAGTAGTAGCGCGCCGCCACCAGGGCGCCCATCGACGCGTAAAGCGTGCGCGGGTAGCTTTCGACGAGCGTGCCCGCTGCATCGCGCAGCGCCTTGGCGTCGTTCGCCTGCACCGCCTTGGTCACGGTTTCGTAGAGCGCGCTCGCGTGCGCCGACTGGCTGGCCTGGTACCAGCGCCAGCCCTGCCAGCCGATGAAGCCCACCGCCACGGCCACCACCACTGCCGCGACCATGTTGCCGTGCTGCTTCCACCACGCCTTCAGCTCCTCTACCTGCTCCTGCTCTTCAAGATCGAGCGCCATGGGTCATGCCTTCGGTGTTGAGTCGTTCAATGCCGCCTTCACCGCGTGGACAACGTCGCCCATCGGGTGCACGGTGGCTTCCTGGGTGGTGAGATTCTTGATCTGCACCTTGCCCTCTGCAAATTCGTTCTCGCCCGCGATCACTGCCACGCGGAATCCCTTGCGATCCGCGTAGGCGAGCTGGTTCTTGAGCTTCGCCTGCTCGAGGTACACCTCGGTGTTGACGCCCGCCGCGCGCAGCCGGGTCGCGATCTCGAGGTACTTCGAGAGGTAGCGGGCGTCCATGGTAACCACGATGGCCTCGGCCGGGGTGCGCGCGAGCGGCCGCAGCAGGCCCGCCTCGTGCAGCTTCGAGAACAGGCGCGTCAGCCCGATCGAGATGCCGACGCCGGGCAGCCGGGTGTCGGTGAAATAGCTGGCGAGGTCGTCGTAGCGCCCGCCCGAGCAGATGCTGCCGATATCGGGGTGCGCGAGGAGCTGCGTCTCGTAGATCGTGCCGGTGTAGTAGTCCAGTCCGCGCACCACGCTCAGGTCCACCGCGAACGCCGAGTCCGGCACGCCGAACTCGCGGATCGCGGCCACGATGCTGCGCAGCTCCTCCAAGCCCTTTTGCGCGGTCTCGTTCTTGAGCACGGCGAGGGCGGAGAGCGTTTCGTCGGTCGTCCGCCGGGTCGAAAGCAGCTCGTAGACGCGCGCGACGGAAGCGGCGGACATGCCCTCTCGGCCGAGGTCGTCGCGGATCCTGGCGCCGTCCTCTTTTTCGATCTTGTCGAGCACTCGCAGGACCGCGGCCGACTTGTCCTCCGGAACGCCGAACTCCTGCAGCAGCCCGCGCAGCACCTTGCGGTTATTGATCCGGATGCGGAAATCGCCGATCGCCATTTCCCTGAACACGCTGTAGACCACGCTCGGGATCTCCGCCTCGGCGAGGTAGGAGAGCTTCTCCCGGTTGATGATATCGATGTCGCACTGGTAGAACTCGCGAAAACGGCCCTTGCGGGCCTGCGGCGTTTCGCCGCGCCAGACCCGCTGGATCTGGTAGCGCCGGAAAGGGAACGCGAGCTCGCGCTCGCGCATCGCGACGTAGCGCGCGAGCGGCACCGTGAGGTCGAAGCGCAGCGCGCCCTTGGTGGCGGCCTCGTCGTCGTCGGCCTCGGCGAGGCGCGTGAGGGCGTAGATCTCCTTCTCCACGCCGCCCTTGGAGGTGAGCACCTCGCGGCGCTCGGCCGACGGCGTCTCGATCGGCAGGAACCCGTACAGCTCGAAGTTCCTGCGGACGATGTCCACGAGGTGGTTGAACTGCAGCTGCTCGCCGGGCAGGTACTCCTGGTCGAAGCCGCGCAGCAGCGCGGGTTTCACTTTTTGCACGTCACACGGCCTTGATCGGGATGCGCTTCCTGCTGCCGTACTTCTTCTGGACGTACGCCTCGACGATCGCCTGGAACTCCTCGGCGATGCGCTCGCCCTTGAGGGTCACGGTTTTGCTTCCGTCGACGTACACCGGGGCCACCGGCACTTCCCCTGTCCCCGGCAGGCTGATGCCGATGTCGGCGTGCTTCGATTCGCCGGGGCCGTTCACCACGCAGCCCATGACGGCGACCCGCATCTCCTCGACCCCGGGATAGGTCGACTTCCAGATCGGCATCTGGTCGCGCAGATAGCTTTCTATTTTTTTTGCTAAGTCTTGGAAAACCGTGCTGGTCGTTCGGCCACACCCAGGACAGGCGCTCACCATCGGGGTGAACGCGCGCAGCCCCATCGTCTGCAGGATCTCCTGCGCCACCTGCACCTCGCGCGTGCGATCGCCCCCCGGCTCCGGGGTGAGCGAGACGCGGATCGTGTCGCCGATGCCCTCCTGCAGCAGCACCGCCATCGC
>Ga0134124_10002385_pt1 | contig 15172 bp, 13 predicted proteins | sample KB304_FD_96880 | JGI IMG/M metagenome (GOLD analysis project Ga0134124, IMG submission 96880) | Terrestrial soil microbial communities without Nitrogen fertilizer from Kellogg Biological Station, Michigan, USA - KB3-0-4 | ecosystem: Environmental > Terrestrial > Soil > Unclassified ... | reverse complement strand
GGGCATCGTCAACGCCGGCCAGCTCGGCGTCTACGAGAAGCTCGACCCGGCGCTGCGCGAGCTGGTCGAGGACGTCATCTTCAACCGGCGCCCGGACGCGACCGAGCGGCTGGTGGAGCGCGCGGCGAGCTTCAAGGCAGGCGCGAAGGAAGCTGCGGGCGGCGAGGCCTGGCGCTCGGGGAGCGTGGAAGAGCGCCTGTCGCACGCGCTCGTCAACGGCATTTCCACGTACATCGTCGCCGACACCGAAGAGGCGCGCCTCAAGCACCCCAAGCCGATCCAGGTGATCGAGGGTCCGCTCATGGACGGCATGAACGTGGTGGGCGACCTCTTCGGCGCCGGCAAGATGTTCCTGCCGCAGGTGGTGAAGTCCGCCCGCGTAATGAAGCAGGCGGTGGCACACCTCATCCCCTACATCGAGGAGGAGAAGGCGAAGAGCGGCCAGGCCGGGCGCAGCAAGGGCCGCATCGTGATTGCTACGGTGAAAGGCGACGTGCACGACATCGGCAAGAACATCGTCGCGGTGGTCCTGCAATGCAATAACTACGAGGTCGTGAACCTGGGGGTCATGGTGCCGGCGCAAGCGATCCTCGAAACGGCCGCGCGCGAGAACGCGGACGTGATCGGCCTCTCGGGGTTGATCACCCCGTCGCTCGAGGAAATGAGCCACGTCGCGCGCGAGATGGAGCGCGCCGGCCTGAAGCTGCCGCTGCTGATCGGCGGCGCGACCACCTCTCGCGCGCACACCGCGGTCAAGATCGCGCCGAACTATTCCGGACCGGTGGTGTACGTGCCCGATGCCTCGCGCAGCGTGCCGGTGGTGCAATCGCTGCTCTCCGAGGCCAGCGCGCGCTTCGTCTCGGAGGTGCGCGCCGACTACGAGAAAATCCGCGACCAGCATCGCGACAAGAAGGGTCCCGGGCCGCTGCATCCCGTCGCGGAAGCGCGACGCCTCGGCCATGCCACGGATTGGAAAACCTACGTCCCTCCCAGGCCGCGCAAGCCGGGCGTGACGGTGATGCGCGACTATCCGCTCGCGGAGCTGGTCGGCTACATTGACTGGTCGCCATTCTTCCAGGCGTGGGAGCTCTCCGGACCTTACCCGAAGATCCTGCAGGATCCGGTCGTAGGGGAGGCCGCGCGCAAGCTCTTCGCCGAGGCCCAGGAAATGCTCGCGCGCATCGTGCGCGAAGGGTGGGTGGTGGCAAACGGCGTGTTCGCGCTGTATCCCGCGGCGCGCGCGAACGGCGATGACATCGAGATCTACCGCGACGAGGCGCGCTCCGAGCGTCTCATGACGTGGCATAACCTGAGGCAGCAGAACCACAAGCCCACCGGACGCGCCAATCTTTGCCTCGCCGACTTCGTCGCGCCGAAGGAGGCGGGCGTCGCGGACTGGATCGGCGCCTTCGCCGTCTGCGCCGGAGGCATCGACGAGCGCGTGGCGGCCTTCGAAGCGGCCAACGACGACTACAACGCGATCATGCTCAAGGTGCTGGCGGACCGGCTCGCCGAGGCGTTCGCCGAGCGGCTGCACGAGCGCGTGCGCCGCGAATTCTGGGGTTATGCGCCGGAAGAGCGCCTCGCCAGCCCGGATCTCATCGCCGAGGCATACCGCGGCATCCGCCCGGCGCCGGGCTATCCGGCCTGCCCGGATCACACGCCGAAGGGCCCGCTCTTTCGACTCCTCGACGCCGAGCACAACGCGGGGATGCGGCTCACCGAATCGTTCGCCATGTGGCCGCCGGCGTCGGTCTCGGGCTTCTACCTCTCGCACCCCGAGTCGACCTATTTCGCGGTCGGCAAGGTGGGCCGCGACCAGATCGAGGACTACGCGCGCCGCAGCGGCATGCCGGTGTCGGAGGTCGAGAAATGGCTTGCGCCGTATCTCGCCTACGAGGCCGAGACTGTGCCGCTATAATCAGCCCATGGGTAAAGGCGACAAGCGCACGCGGCGCGGCAAGATCTACAAGGGCAGCTACGGCAGGAAACGGCCGCATCGCGCGAAGAAGAACACCAAGAAACCGGCCTGAAGGTCTTCCTGGCACTCGGCGCGCTCGCCGCCGCGGCCGCGGTCGGCCTGGGCGCGTTCGGCGCCCACGCGCTCAAGGCGCGGCTCTCGCCCGAGCTGCTCGGCGTGTGGCAGACCGCGGTTCAGTACCACGCGTGGCATGCTTTGGGTCTCCTATTGGTGGGCCTCGCGGGCTTCCACGTCGAGGGAAGCTGGATCAGAGCGGCGGGGTGGCTCCTCCTCGCCGGCATCGTGCTCTTCTCAGGGAGCCTCTACGCGCTCGCGCTAGGCGCGCCCCGCGGGCTGGGCGCGGTGACCCCGATTGGAGGAGTGATGCTGGTCGTGGGCTGGATCGCTTTCGCGATCGGCGTCATTTGCGCCAGAACGCCGGGGTGAGAACGACGAGCAGCGTGAAGAGCTCCAGCCGACCGAGCAGCATGGCGAAGCTGCAGATCCAGGTCTGCGTGTCGGTGAGGTTGGCGTAGGTGGTGGAGGGGCCCACCGCGCCCAGCCCCGGTCCGGTGTTGTTGAGCGAAGCGACCGCCGCCGAAAACCCCGACACCACGTCGAGCCCGGACGCGGTGAGCAGCAGCGTCAGCACGATCACGCAGGACGTGTACATGAAGACATAGGCGAGAACGGCGAATACGGTGGCATTAGAGAGCGGAATCGCCGACAGCTTCACCGGGTTATAGATCCGCGGATGAATGGTGCGCAGGAGTTCCCGCCAGATCTGCTTGAACAGGATCTGCGCTCGGATCATCTTGATTCCGCTGCCGGTGGATCCCGAGGAGCTGACGAAGCTGGAGAGGAACAGCATCACCAGTGGCGCGAAGATCGGCCACTGGCCGTAGTCGGTGTTGGCATAGCCGGTGGTGGTGGCGAGCGAAACCACGTTGAACGCGGCATACCGCAGCGCGGCGCCGAAATCGTCGTAGACGCCGGTGAGGAAGAGATAGCCCGCAACGAGCAGCACGGCAAGCGCGACCACCAGCAGCATGGCCTTCGCCTCCGGATCCCTTCGGTAGGGACCCGGGCTGAGCCGGCGCCAGACGAGAAAATGGGTGGCGAAATTCACCGCCGCGACCAGCATGAACACGATCGCCACCGCCTCAATCGCAGGCGAGTCCCAGTGCGCAAAGCTCGCATCGTGGGTCGAGAAGCCGCCCAGACCCATGGTGGTGAATCCGTGCATCAGAGCGTCGAGCTCGTCCATCCCGGCGATCCAGTAGGCGAAGACGCAGGCGAGGGTGAAGCCGACGTACACGAGCCACAAGCCCTTTGCGGTCTCGGCGATGCGGGGCGTGAGCTTGGTGTCCTTCATGGGCGTAGGCGTTTCGGCCTTGAAAAGCTGGCTGCCGCCCACGCCGAGCAGCGGCAGGATCGCGACCGCCAGCACGATCACGCCCATGCCGCCGAGCCAGATCATGAGCCCGCGCCAGATGTTGAGCGAAGGAGGCAGATCGTCGAGTCCCTCGAGTACCGTCGCGCCGCTGGCGGTGAGCCCGGAGACGGCCTCGAAGTAGGCGTCGGTGAAGGACAGCTCCTCGATGCTGAAAAGAAGCGGCAGCGTCGCGAACGCCGGGAGCACCGTCCATACCAGCGCCACCAGGAGGAAGCCGTCGCGCACCTGGAGCTCGCGGCGTTCGCGGAAGGTGGCGAGCCAAAGCAGCGCCGCGGCGCCGAGGGTTGCGGCGAGCGACCAGCCGAAGGCGCCTCCGGCCCCGTCGTCAAGCACAAACGAGAGGCCCCACGGGAGCGTCATGCTGACGGCGAAGAGCAGCAGCACGCGCGAGAGCACGTTGACGACGGCGACGAGGCGCATCGCCGGCTACATGAAGCGCACGCCGACCTGGAACATGCGCTCCACGCGCGGCAGGTTCTTCTTGTCGGTCACGAACACGATGACATGGTCCTCGGCCCGGATCACCGTGTCGTGGTGCGCCATGATCACCTGGCCGCCGCGCACCACCGCTCCGATCGTGGTGCCCGGCGGCAGGTCGATCTCGCCCACGCGCCGGTCGGTCAGCTTGCACGATTCCCGGTCGCCGTGCACCACGGCCTCGAGCGCTTCCGCCGCGCCGCGCCGCAGGCTATGGACGGCGACCACGTCGCCGCGGCGCACATGCGCGAGCAGCGTGCCGATGGTCGCCTGCGCCGGCGAGATGGCGATGTCGATCTGCCCCGACTGCAGCAGGTCGACGTAGGAGCGGCGGTTGATGAGCGATACCACCCGGCGCGCGCCCATGCGCTTGGCGAGCAGCGAGCTCATGATGTTGTTCTCGTCGTCGTTGGTCACGGCGACGAACAGATCCATCTCGCCGATATTCTCGCTCTCGAGCAGCTCCTCGTCGGTGGTGTCGCCGTTCAGCACCAGCGCTTCCCCCAGGCGCGCCGCGATCAGCTCGCAGCGGCGCTTGTTGTGCTCGATTACCCGGACCGAATAGCGCTCCTCGAGCGCGAGCGCGAGACGCAGGCCGATGTTGCCGCCGCCAGCGATCATCACGCGCCGCACCGGGCGGTCCATGCGCCGCAGCTCGCGCATGACCTCGCGGATGTGCTCGGCGGCCGCCAGGCAGAACACTTCGTCGCCCGCCTCGATGACCGTATCGCCGTCCGGCACGATCGAGCCGTCGCCGCGGAAGATGGCGACGATGCGCGCGTCGACGCGCGGGATGTGGCGGCGCAGGTCCTTCAGCGGATGGCCGACGAGGGGGCCGCCGGCGAACGCCCGCACCGCGACCAGGCTGACCTTGCCGCCGGCGAAGTCGAGCACCTGGAGCGCCTCCGGGAACTCGACCAGCTTGACGATGTAGTCGGTCAGGACCTGCTCGGGGCAGATCGAGAGGTCCACGTCGAATCCGTCCTCGCCCAGCACGCGCTCGTTCGCGAGGTAGTCGGTGGCGCGCACGCGCGCGATGCGGCGCGGCACGTTGAACATGCGGGCGGCGATACGGCAGGCGACCAGGTTGGTCTCGTCGGACTGGGTGACCGCGACCAGCAAGTCGGCGTCGTCGATTCCGGCCTCGGCGAGGACCGACGGATGCGCTCCGCTGCCGACGACGGTGCGCAGGTCGAGCCGCTCCTGCAGCGCGCGCAGGCGCTGCGGCTCGATATCGACGACGGTGATGTCGTTCGCCTCCGAGACCAGGCTCTCGGCGACCGAGCCGCCGACCTGCCCCGCCCCCAGGATCACGATCTTCATTCCTCGCGCCGCCCGACCGGCAGCCCGAGCGCCTTGAGCTTGCGGTAGAGGTGCGTGCGCTCGAGGCCCGAGCGCTCGGCGACGCGCGACATGCTGCCGTGCTCGCGGGAAAGCAGGTGCTCGAAGTAGACGCGCTCGAACGCTTCGCGCGCCTCGCGGTAGGGCCGGTCGAGCAGCACCTCGGGCAGCGCGCCCGGCACCGCGCGCCCGGCCAGCACGCGCTCGACGTCGTCGAGTTGAACCTCCTCGTCGAGCGAGCTCAGCGCGAGGTCCTTCACCACGCCCTCGAGCTCGGTCAGGTTGCCGGGCCAGACATGGTGGCGCAGCGCATTGAGCGAGGCGATCGAGAGCCGCCGCTGCGGACAGGCGCGCGCCTCCACCATCTGCGCGAGCATGAGCGAGGCGAGGTCGGGCACGTCCTCGGCGAACTCGCGCAGCGCCGGCAGGCGCAGCGTGAGCTCGGAGAGCCGCGCCCCCAGGTCGGGGTCGAAGTCGTGCTTCTCCGCCAGGCTCTTCACGTCGAGCGGAGAAAACGACACCAGCCGCACCTTGTGCTTTTCGGCGCGCGTAAGGAGAAACTCCAGGCTGCGCTGCTCGCCGCGCGCCAGGCGTGCGAGGTCGGGGAAAAACAGGATCCCGCCGGTCGCCTTGGCGAGGAGCTCGGAGGGCGGCTCGGCCAGAAGCTCCGCGCCGGACAGGAAGGGGGCGCTCGGCGCCGCGAGGAGCCGTGCGAACAGCTCCGGCCGCATGCCGCGCTCGCCGCGCAGCAGGAGCGGCGCGGACGCCTGCGCGAGCTGCGCCAGCCGCTTCTTCGCGTCGGCCAGCGCCGGCGAGCGGCCGAGCGCCGCCAGCGCGAGCTGCGGCGAGGCGGCCGCCTCCGGGCTGCGCAGCGCCCGCTTGACCGTCGCAAGCAGCCGCTGCAGCGCCACCGGCTTCTCCAGGAAGTCGAGCGCACCGATGCGCGTCGCTTCGACCGCGGTCTCGATGGTGGCATGGCCCGACATCATCACCACCGGCATGGTCAGCTGGCCGCTCGCCGCCCATTCCTTCAACAGCGTGATGCCGTCGGTGTCGGGCATCCAGATGTCGAGCAGCACGAGATCGGGCCGGCCGCGCTCGCGCAGACGGCGCGCGTCGCCGGCGCTCTCGGCCAGCATGACCTGATGGCCCTCGTCGGCGAGAATTTCCGACAGCAGCTCGCGGATTCCTACCTCGTCATCGACTACCAGTATCTGTGCCATGTCTATGCAGCCTTCGCCAGCGGCAGCAGCACGCTCACCGATGCGCCCCGGGTGGGGCGGTTTTCGATCGCGACGCTGCCGTGATGCTCATCCACGATCTTCTTCACTATGGCGAGCCCCAGGCCCGTGCCGCGGGGTTTGGTGGTGACATAGGGCTCGAAGATGCGCGCCATCAGTTCCTCCGGGAAGCCGCCGCCGTTGTCGCTCACCGCCAGCCGGACCTTGTCGCCCGCCAGCTCGGTGCGCACTTCGATCGTCGCGGCGGCGCCGCGCGCACCCGTATTCTCCAACGAGTCCTGGGCGTTCTGAACCAGGTTATGGATCACCTGGCGGATCTGCGCCCCGTCGGCCCAGACCGGCGGCAGCGCCTCGTCCAGGCGCTTGACGATCGGCACCGGCGAGTTTTCGTACAGCGCGAGCACGTCGGCAACGAGGCTGTTGAGGTCGAGCCGGGCGGGCGCCGGCGCCGGCAGGCGGGCGTAGTCGCGGAAGTCATCGACCATCGCCTTGAGCGCGGCGACCTGGCTCACGATCGTGCCGGTCGCGCGGCGCAGGGTTTCGGCGTCCTCGCGCGCAAGGCGCTCTCCGAGCTTGACTTCGAGCCGCTCGGCCGAAAGCTGGATCGGCGTGAGCGGGTTCTTGATCTCGTGCGCGAGACGCCGCGCGACTTCGGCCCAGGCGGTCGCGCGCTGCGCCTGGATCAGCTGGGTGATGTCGTCGAACACCACGACGTAGCCGCCGCCGGTGGCGAGCGGCAGGCGCGCGCCTCGAGCATGCACCGCCTTGCCGTCCCTCAGCGCGAGGTCGAGCTGCCAGTCCTTCGCTCCGTGCTCGACGAAGCGCTCGCGCATGCGGCCGGCGAAGGCCTCGAGCTCGGCGCCGACGATCGCGCGCGCGCCGCGATTCGAGATGGTCAGGCCGAGCTCGTGGTCGTAGACCAGCACGCCCGCCGACAGGTTGGCCAGGATGTTCTCGAGGTGGGCCTTGGCCGCTTCCAGCGCGGCGCGGTTGGACTCGACCACGCGGCGCGCTTCTTCGAGCTGGCGCGTCATCGAGTTGAACGATTCGGTGAGCACGCCGAGCTCGTCGCGGCTCGTCACCGGCGCCTGGCGCGAGAAGTCGCCCCGCGCCACCGCCTGGGTCGCCTGCGCGAGGTTGGCGAGGGGCTCCGCAAGCAGGTTCGATTGCGTGGCCGCCACGGCGAGGGCGACGAACAGCGCCATCAGCAGCGCGAAGCTCAGCGTGACCACGTAGATGCGCTTGAGTCCGTCGCGCGAGATCGCGAGCTCGCGATAGTCGCGGTAGGCGGTTTCGACCGCCTCGGCGCTGCGGCCGAACTGCAGCGGGACGGTATTGCGCAGCTGCAGGTAGCGCGCTTCGTCCGCCAGCCCGCGCGCGCCGAGCGGCAGCACGACGCGCAGCGAAAGCGGGCGGCCGGCGACGGAATCGACGGTGGTGTAGCCGCGGTTTGTGCGCGCCTGGCGCAGCAGCTCGCGGCTCGGCAGCTCGGGCACCAGGCGCGTCACGTCGTCGCTCGCGCTCGCGATCACGCGTCCGCTCGCGGTCACGACCACCGCCTCCGCCACGCCGGCCTGGGCGCGCAGGCGCTCGAGGCGGGCCGGCAGCTGCGGCTCGGAGCGCTCGGCAAGCTCGAGCGCCATCGCGCGCGCCTTGCCTTGCAGCTCGAGCATCATCTGGTCGATCGCCTGCTGCGCGAGGTTGATGCCGCCTTCGAGCGCCGCATCCACCTTGACGTCGAACCACGATTCGATCGAACGGGTGAGAAACTGGACCGACACCGCGTAGACGATCAGGCCCGGAACTACCGCGAGCGCGGCGAAACGGGTCAGCAGGCGCAGGGTCAGCCGCGTGCCGAACACCCTGGAGCGATAACGCCGCACGATGGCCACCAGCTGGTAGGCGACGAGCGCGGCGAGCAGCGCGGCGAGCGCCGCGTTGAGCCCCAGGATCATCGGATACTGGCGCTCGAATACCGCGGTGTCGCCGCTCGCGGTGGCGAGCAGGAACAGCCCCAGCGCCGCCACCACGCCGCCGATGATCAGCACCCATTTCATCGCGGCGGCGCCCCCTGGAGGTCGCGGCTTTCCACCGGCGCCGGCGCCTGCTCGAGCGAGCGCACCGTAACGCGGTACCACGCCGAGTCGAGGTGCAGGTCGCGCGCGGTGAGGGCCGAGAGCTGGAACGGCTTGGGCAGCAGGGACACGTCGTGGCGCATGCGCACCGCCGCCTCGTAGTCGCCCGAGAGGGGAACGCTGCGCTCGACCACCAGCCAGTTGCGAACGCGCTTCAGCACGTTGAGCGCTTCCTCCAGCGTCGCGAAGTTCTGCTGCAGCAGCCCGGTCGACAGCCGGAACTGCCGCGACAGCGCATGATAGGACAGCCGCACCTGCAACCGCCGGGCGGCAGTCGTGTCATCAAACCAGTACCAGCGATGGCGGATCAGCTCGAACTCGATGCGGAAATAGAGCGGCACGCCGTTCGCCACGACCTCGGCGAGCCGCGGCGTAAGCTCGAAGGCGAAATCGGCGTCGAGCACCAGCCCTTCCTCGGTTGCGCGCAGCGACACGTCGCGCACCTCGATGTCGTCGGCGCGGGCGGGACACGCAGCGAGCGAGGCGAGGAACAGGGCGCATCTCGCGAGAAAGGCGATGCGGCGCATCGCGTTGCGTCAGGCTTGTTTTTGGATCAGGGCGTAAAAGAACCCGTCGTGCCGGGGGCCGGGCAGCCACTGGCTCTCCTTGCCGTCGGACAACGGGAGAGGCCGCGCGCCTCGCGTGCGCGCCAGGAAAGCTTGCACGACTTCCTGGTTCTCCTGCGGAAACACCGAGCAGGTGACATACAGCAATTTACCATCCGCTGCGAGCAGCTGCCAAAGCGCGTCCAGGATCGCCGCCTGGCGAAGCGCGAACGCCGCCGCATCGCCGGCGCGGCGCAGCCACTTGAGGTCGGGATGACGCCGCGCGACGCCGGAGGCCGAGCACGGCACGTCGGCAAGGATTCGGTCGAAGCGTGCGCCATCCCACCATGTTTGCGGCCGCGTGCAGTCGGCCGTGCGCACTTCGGCGCGCAGCGAGAGACGCTCCAGGTTGCGCATCACGCGCTCGCAGCGCTCGGCGTCCAAGTCGATCGCGGTGAGCGCGACGTCAGCGCGCTCCAGGATATGGGCGCTCTTGCCCCCCGGCGCGGCGCAGGCGTCGAGCACGCGCTGCCCGGGGGCGAGATCGAGCAGCCCGGCCGCGCGCTGAGCGCCCGCGTCCTGGACCGAAGCCTCGCCGTCGCCAAAGCCCGGCAGCCGCTCAACCGGCACCGGCTTCTCGAGCAGAAGCGCGGCGTCTCCGGCCGCGCTCGCGGCGATGCCGGCCTCGGCGAGGCGCTTCAAATAATCCGCCGGCGCGATGCGGCGCGTATTTACGCGCAGCGTCATCGGCGGGTGCGCGTTGCCGGCCGCGAGGATTTCCTCCCAGCGCTCGGGATACGCGCTGCGCACGAGGTCGATCCACCATTGCGGATGCTGGTGGCGTGCCTCTTCGTTTGCGCTCAGCCGGGCTCCCAGCGCATCGCGGCTGCGCAGGTAGGTGCGCAGCACCCCGTTCACGTAGGTCTTGGCGGGCCAGCGCTCGAGCAGCGAGGTAGCTCGCACTGCCTGATCGACCACGGTGTACTCGGCGTAGCGTCCGGACTGCAGCGCGTACAGTGCGCACCACAGGAGCGCCTGGACGAGCGGGTCGGGCGGGCCGCGACGCGACAGCGCGGCGACGATCCCCTGAACGAGGCCGTAGCGGCGAAGCGTCCCGTGGGTCAGATCGATAAGCGCGGCCCGCGAACTTTCGCCGCCCACGGCGGCGAGGCTGAATTGATCGACCAGGCTGCGGCCTGAAGCGACCCGCGCCACCATGCGCGCCGCATCGCGAAGTGCCGGCGCCAGGGCGGCGGTGGTTTTCATTCGAACCGGGCGTCCCCGGGCAAGGGATACCCGCGCAGAAATTCGGGCGCACTGAGGCGACGCCCGCCGGCGCGCTGGAGTTCGAGAATCTCGAGCGCGCCCTGGCCGCAGCCGACGACCAGACTGTCGGTGAGTTCTCCGGGCTTAAGGGCCCCACCGGGGGCCAACCGCGCCTGCCAGATCTTGACTTCAAGTCCGCCAAGGCGAGTAGAGGCGCCCGGTGCCGGCCGGAATGCACGCACGGCGCGCTCGAGTTCCGCTGCAGGACGCGTCCAATCGAGCCGGGTTTCGCGCTTATCGATCTTTCTGGCGTAAGTGATTCCTAACTTTGGTTGCGGGGTCGCTACCGAACGGGATGACTCCAGCTCTGCGAGCGCTTCAACGATCAGGTCGGCGCCAATCCCGGCGAGCCGGTCGTGCAGGCTACCGGCGTCGTCATCGTCGCCGATGCGCGTCTTCGCCTGCTTCAGCACCGGGCCGCTGTCCAGCCCGGCCTCCATCTGCATGATCGATATTCCGGTTTCCGCATCGCCCGCCAGCAATGCCCGCTGGATCGGCGCAGCGCCACGCCAGCGCGGGAGAAGCGAAGCATGAATGTTGAGGGCGCCGTGCCGGCCGGCGTCGAGCAGAGCCTGCGGCAGGATCAGCCCGTAAGCGGCGACCACCAAGGCGTCCGGCCGGGCCGCCCGTACCGGCTCGACGGTTTCCTTGCCCTTGAAATTTTCAGGTTGGAACACTTCAATGCCGCGCTCGGCGGCAAGACGCTTCACGGGACTCAAGACCGGACGTAGCCCGCGCCCGGCGGGGCGATCAGGCTGGGTGAGTGCTAGGACAACCTCATGGCCTGCAGCCAAGAGCCGCGCCAACGCCCGTTCGGCGAACTCGGGCGTGCCGGCAAAGACGAGGCGCAGGAAAGCGCGATCAGGCTGTCTTGCGCAGCTGCTTGGCCAGCTTTGCGCGAATGCGCTGCTGCTTGAGCTGCGACAAGTACTCGATGAACACCTTGCCCTTCAGATGATCCATCTCGTGCTGGATGCAGACCGCGAGCAGCCCCTGGGCCTCCAGCGTGAACGCGTTGCCGTTCTGGTCATAGGCGCGAACCTTGACCCGCTCGGCGCGCTCGACCAGCTCGTAAATCGACGGCAGCGAGAGGCAACCTTCCTCGATGTCGGAGACGCCCACCGCCTCCACGATCTCGGGGTTGACCAGAACCACCAGGGAATCGCGCCGCTCGGACACGTCGACCACGATCACCTGCTTGTGGACGTCGACCTGAGTGGCAGCCAGACCGATACCCGGAGCCGCATACATGGTCTCGGCCATGTCGGCCACGAGCTTCTTCAGGGCCTCGTCGAAGACGGTCACCGGGGCGGCTACTTTGTGGAGCCGGACGTCGGGGTAGCGCAGTATGTTCAAAACAGCCATCTGGGGAGAAATTCGCTTGCTAATTGAATAGATTATATGGAGAATCTAACGCAATATATAAACTATTCGGCCTTTGGGTATCGTTTTGGGTACCAGTACTTGGGGTCGACAAACAAAAATTCCAGCCGGTCCAGGATGCCGCAAAAGGGACGGGGTCGCCATGGTCCAGCAATTCCGTAAGTCTATCACAGCGCTCATTTTCTTCGTCATCTCGGGCATCGCCTGGGCTCAGGCGCCACAGGCGCCGCTCGTGCTCAAGGCCGACGCTCCAGACCGTTACGTGGTGGTCCCTGGCGACACGCTCTGGGGCATCTCCACGCGCTACACCGATTCTCCGTGGCGCTGGCCCGAGCTTTGGGGCATGAATCGCGAGCACATCCAGAACCCGCACCTGATCTACCCGGGAATGGTGCTGCTTCTCGACCGCGCGCGCGGCACGCTTTCGATCGCCGGAGCGCCCTCCGGCACCCAGCCGGGCGCGCCCTCCGGCGCCCAGCCGGGCGCGCCGTCCAGTCCAGGCACCGCTGGAGCGCCGCCGAGCGGAACCGTAAGGCTCGCCCCGCGGGCACGGGCCGAGTCGCTCGCGGACCAGCAGATCCCGAGCATTCCTCCGTCGGCGATCGAGCCGTTCCTTTCCAGACCGCTGGTGATCGAGCCCAACGGACTGGCCAAGGCTCCCACCATCGTGGCCACCGAGAAGGACCGGGTCATCCTATCCGCAGGCAATACGGCGTACGTGCGCGGCATCGCGGAGGCCGGGGAGCAGACTTGGTACGTCTTTCGCCAAGGAGCGCCGCTCGTCGATCCCGATACCGAGCGCACGCTCGCGTACGAAGCGATCTACCTCGGCACGGCGCAGGTGACCCGTCCGGGCAATCCCGCCACCGTCGTGCTGACGAGTGCGGTGCAGGAAGTCAACGCCGGCGACAAGCTCGTCGCCGCGGGTCCGCCGCAACCGATGAACTATGTGCCGCATGCGCCCTCTGCCGAGTTGCGCGGCCGCGTCCTCAGGATCTACGGCAGCGTCGGACGGGTCGGCGAAGCCGGACCGCTGCAGATCATCAGCATCAATCGCGGCCGCGCAGACGGGATCGAGGTCGGCCACGTCCTCGCGCTCTATTCGCTCGGCGGCGCGGTGCGCGACACGAGCAAGGCGGGCGACGCGCTGATCAAGCTGCCCGATGAGCGCGCCGGTCTCTCGTTTGTGTTTCGCGTCTTCGACCGGGTATCCTACGCGCTGGTCATGCACGTCACGAGGCCGATCAGCCCGCTCGATGTGGTACGTACCCCGTAACGCGGCATGACGCAGGAACCCGGGCTGGCGAGCTGGCTGCAGCTCACGCTCACACCCGGGCTCGGCGCGGCAAGCCTGCGCGCGATGCTCAAGCAGTTCGGCCTGCCGCAGGCCATCCTGCAGAGAAAACGGTCCGAGCTCGCGACCTTCGCGTCGGCGGAAGCGCTCGCCGCGCTCGATTCCCCCGCGGTGCGCGAGGCCGTAAACCGAAGCCTCGAATGGGCGCTCGGCCCCGGCCGCGCGGTCATCACGCTCGCCGATGAAGCCTACCCGCGCAGCCTGCTCGAAATCGCCGATCCACCCGCGCTGCTCTACGCTGCGGGGCGCGTCGAGCTCGCCTCGCGCCCGGCGCTCGCCATCGTCGGAAGCCGCAACGCGAGCGCGCAGGGCGAGCGCAACGCCGAAAGCTTCGCGCGCGCGCTGAGCGACGCGGGGCTCACGATCGTCTCGGGCCTCGCGCTGGGCATCGATGCCGCGGCCCACCGCGGCGGCCTTGCAGGAGCGGCCAGCACCATCGCCGTCCTCGGCGCGGGAGTCGATGTTGCCTATCCGCAGCGCAACGCCGCGCTCGCAGGCGAGATCGCGAGCCGCGGTTTGCTGCTATCGGAGTTCCCGCCCGGCGCAGCGCCCGCGGCGCACAATTTTCCGCGCCGCAACCGCCTGATCAGCGGACTCGCGCGGGGCTGCCTGGTGGTCGAGGCGGCGCTCGCCTCGGGTTCGCTCATTACCGCGCGTGCCGCTGCCGAACAGGGTCGCGAGGTGTTCGCGATTCCCGGCTCGATTCATTCGCCGCTGTCGAAGGGCTGCCATGCCCTCATCAAATCGGGGGCCAAGCTCGTCGAGTCGGCCGAGGACGTGCTCGCGGAGCTTACGGGCTTCCGCCCGAGCGGCTTTGCCTCCACCGTAGCGCGGCCGCGCGAATCCGCAGCAGCCGGCGCGCCGGCGGAGGGGGGTCTGCTGCAGTTCATGGGCCACGATCCGGTGGACGTGGACTCGCTCTGCTCGCGCGCCGGACTTTCCGCCGAGCAGGTGGCTTCGCAGCTGCTGCGCCTCGAGCTCGACGGGCGCGTGGCAGCGCTTCCGGGCGGCCTGTACCAGCGCCTCGAGACGGGAGAGCGCCGGTAAACCCAATCCCCCATGCAGCGTTAATAAGAAGGGAACGCCTATGTACGACGTCCTCGTCTACGTGTTCGAGAACTGCCAGCAGACCGAAGTCGCGCACGACAGCGACCGCGTGGCGAAGAAGCTGTCTGCGGCCGGGTTCGAGGACTCCGACATCAGCGAAGCGCTGCACTGGCTCGCCGGAGTCCTGACCGGTCCTCATGCCGGCCTCGCCAACCTGCCCGACGCGAAGCGATCGTTCCGCGCGTTCGCGGCCCGCGAGGTCGCCAAGCTCGACGCTCAATGCCGCGGCTTTCTCATGACGCTCGAGCACTCCGGCATCCTCACACCGCAGACGCGCGAGCTCGTGCTCGAGCGTTCGCTCGCGGCCTCGGGCGAGAGCCTGACGCTGGAGCAGCTCAAGCTCATCGTGCTGATGGTGATGTGGAATCAGCAAGCGGCCGCGAGCCGCCTCATGGCCGAGGATCTCTTCAGCGCGCCGCGGACGCGGGTAGCGAGCTAGAGCTCGCTTTTTCTCCACGCGCGGGCGGTGGTTGAAGCAGGCGCTGGTTTGCACTTATCATCTGCCGCCTTTCGCCGCATGGGCAAGAAACTCATCATTGCTGAGAAACCGTCGGTCGCAGCCGACATCGCGCGCGCGCTCGGTGGCTTCGCGCGCAAGGGCGACTTTTTCGAGAGCGATCAATACGTTCTTTCCTCGGCGGTGGGCCATCTGCTCGAGCTCGCCGTGCCCGAGAAGTACGACGTCAAGAAGGGCAAGTGGTCGTTTGCGCGACTGCCGCTCATCCCGCCGCATTTCGATCTCTCGCCGATCGACAAGAGCAAGGAGCGGCTCAACTTGATCCTGCGCCTGCTCAAGCGCAAGGACGTGAGCGGCCTGGTGAACGCCTGCGACGCGGGACGCGAGGGC
>Ga0134124_10002384_pt1 | contig 15174 bp, 12 predicted proteins | sample KB304_FD_96880 | JGI IMG/M metagenome (GOLD analysis project Ga0134124, IMG submission 96880) | Terrestrial soil microbial communities without Nitrogen fertilizer from Kellogg Biological Station, Michigan, USA - KB3-0-4 | ecosystem: Environmental > Terrestrial > Soil > Unclassified ... | reverse complement strand
TAGGCCGTCATACCGGTTTCGCGCTGCGGCACGAGGTCGAGCTCGATTTCAGTCCCCACGTGGCCGCGCGCGCCCATTTCGCAAGTGGAGCAGGTGAGGCCGGCTGCGCCCATGTCCTGAATACCGACGATGGCGCCGGTCTGCATGGCCTCCAAGCAGGCTTCGAGCAGAAGTTTTTCGAGGAACGGATCGCCCACCTGCACGTTCGGCCGCTTGGCCTCGGAAGCTTCGCTGAATTCCTCGCTCGCCATGGTGGCGCCGTGAATGCCATCGCGCCCGGTTTTAGATCCAACGTAGATCACGGGATTACCTTCGCCCGACGCTTTGGCGTAGAAAATCTGATCGCGCCGGACCAATCCCAGAGCGAAAGCGTTCACCAGCGGATTGCCCGAATAACAAGGCTCGAATTTGGTCTCGCCGCCCAGATTGGCGACGCCGAAACAATTCCCATACGAGGCGATCCCACTGACCACACCCTCGAGTACGGATTGGTTCTTGTGAATTTCTTGCGCGGACGGTGTGGGGACGGGTCTCTCACCCGGCCGGTCGCCACCAGGCGACGGAGCTATTGGTCCAAACCGCAACGAGTCCATCACGGCTACCGGCCGCGCACCCATGGTGAAAATATCGCGCAGGATACCGCCCACACCCGTGGCCGCGCCCTGAAACGGCTCGATGAACGAAGGATGATTGTGTGACTCGATCTTGAAAGCACAGGCCCAGCCGTCGCCGATGTCGATGATGCCCGCATTCTCTCCCGGCCCCTGGACCACAAGCCGGCTGCGCGTGGGCAGGCGTTTCAGATGGACGCGTGAAGACTTGTAGGAGCAGTGCTCGCTCCACATCACGCTGAAGATGCCCAACTCGGTGATGGTGGGTGCGCGTCCGCCCAGCAGTTGTTTGATCTTTTCGTATTCGTCGGGCGTAAGGCCGTGCTCCCGGATGATCTCGGGAGTAAGGACCAGGGTCGAAGAAGGGGTCATATGGGGAAGCTCTATTGTCGCATCTGGAGCGGGAGGAGAAAAGGTGTTTCGAGATTTACGGGCGGACTTGATCTCGGGAGCTTCTTTCGGCACTTTTTCGCAACTTCCGGTGTCTATGCCAGAAAGCCTCCGTGTAAGTTGGCGAAGTATCACAGTGCCTGAACTAAGTGTCGTTCCGCTTGGGCTACAGCCATGACCTTGGCCGGACTCGTCGCCAAAAACGCACTGCGGAACAAGCGCCGCACCCTGCCCACCATCCTGAGCCTCGCATTTTCCATTCTGCTGCTCACGGTCATGCTGACGCTCTGGCACAGCTTCTACATTGATGAACTGGGCCCGGCCTCTGCTCTTCGCATCTTTACCAGAACTCGCGTATTTTTCAGCTATGCCATGCCAAGCGACTACCGGCAGAAGATCAAGGCCGTTCCCGGAGTCGTGGCCGTGGCTCCGATGAATATCTTCAACGGAGTCTACAAGGACGGTAAATCCAACGACCGTTTTCCGCAGGGAGGAACAGATCCGGAGGAATTTCTGAAGGTTTACCGCGACTACGAGATTCCACGGGAGCAAGTGAAGGCCTGGCAGAACGATCGTGCCGGAGCGATCGTCGAGAACGCCTTGGCCCGCCAACAAGGCTGGAAGCCGGGAGACAGGATAGTGATTCAGGGCAAATTCTTCCCGGTGAATCTTGAATTGAATGTTTGCGGCATTTACAAGCCACCGGTGCCCGCGCGAGGCATATGGTTTAACTGGAAATATGTGGAAGAGGCGGTGCCATACGCAAAAGATGACATGTATATCCTGCTGGCCGACAACCCCCAGAACGTGCCCCGTATCGAAACGGCGATTGACAGTATGTTTCGAAACTCCCCCGCACCGACAAAAACGGAAAGTGAAAAAGCCCTGGAACTCGATTTCATCTCGATGCTGGGCAACGTGAAGGCTTTCATACTCAGTATCTGCCTGGCCGTGGTGTTTGCAATTCTCCTGGTTTCGGCGAACACAATGGCGATGTCGATTCGAGAGCGGACGCGCGAGGTGGCGGTGATGCGGACTCTCGGCTTTACGGGCAAAAAGGTGCTGACTCTACTGGTAGGAGAGGCGGTTGCGTTGGCACTTGCCGGCGGGTTCCTCGGAACGGGCGGGGCCTACTGCTTGGTCTGGGGCTTGCAACGATTGATTCCGAACGCTTCGCTCGCCGGGCTTCTCAAGATCACCGGCCCGACGCTACTGCTTGTGCTCATGGTTGCGGCACTAGTTGGACTGCTGAGCGGGATTTTTCCAGCCTATCGCGCCTCGCGGGTCAATATAGCAACGGGTCTTCGCCACCTGGGTTGATGCCGAGTCGCACCGGCGTCCCTTCAACCCAACGGGCGGACCGGAGGCCCGCGCTACTATACTGTCCCCCATGAAGTCCGTCATTGTCGGCACCGCCGGGCACATCGACCATGGAAAGACCGCGCTGGTAAAGGCCCTTACGGGCATCGATGCCGATCGCCTGGAGGAAGAAAAGCGCCGCGGCATCACCATTGACATCGGTTTTGCGCATCTGCAACTGCCTCTGCCCGGCGGCGAGATTTTGCGCCTCGGCTTTGTCGATGTTCCCGGACACGAACGCTTTGTACGCAACATGCTGGCTGGAGTGGGCGGGATCGATCTGGTCCTGCTGGTGATTGGCGCCGACGAATCTATCAAGCCGCAGACCCGCGAGCATTTCGATATCTGCCGTCTGCTTTCCGTGCGCCGGGGGATCGCGGTTTTGACCAAATCCGATCTTGTGGACCGCGAGACCCTGGACGTAGTGCGGCTGGAGGTCGAAGAGTTTCTGCGCCATTCGTTTCTGGATCCGGCCCATTCGTCTATCGTCGCAGTCAGTTCGCTGACCGGCGCAGGTCTCGACGATCTGAAGCAGGCTCTGACAAAAGCCGCCGCGGAGGTTCCAGCGCGTGACTCCTCTGCGCTGGCGCGACTTCCCGTCGATCGCGTTTTCACCATGAAAGGCTTCGGCGTAGTGGTGACAGGGACGCTGGTTGCCGGCACCATCCGCAACGAGGACGAGCTTGAAGTTTCTCCCACGGGCAAGCGCGTGCGCGTACGCGGAGTCCAGGTGCATGGACAGACGGCCGGGCAAACTGTCGCCGGTCAGCGCACGGCCTTGAACCTGGCAGGAGTGACCACGCAAGAGTTGGCGCGCGGCATGGTGCTCGTGCCGCCTTCGACCTTTCATCCTACTTCTCGTCTGGGTGTTTCACTCACACTGCTGCCTTCGGCCAAACCCTTGAAAGACCGGGCCCGCGCGCACCTGCACGCCTACACTTTTGAAACCATCGCCACCGCCGTGCTCTTTGGACAGAAACAGATTTCCCCGGGAGAGACTGCCCGGGCCGAGTTGCGTCTAGCCGGGCCCACGCTGTTGCTGCCGGGAGACCGCTTCATCGTGCGGCAGTTTTCACCGGTCGTGACCATTGGTGGAGGCGTGGTTCTCGACGCGTCCCCGATTTCGCGGACATCGGGACAGGATGCATTTTTAAAGACTCTGGCGGAAGGTGACCTCCAAAGAATTCTGCGGGCCCGCATCGCGCGGCGAAGTCATGCCGGAATTCATCTTGCGCAATTGACTGCCGAGACCGGATGGACGAGACAGGTGATCGAAAGACACTTGGCCGCTGGGGCGGTGCAACACGAGGTTTCTCGAATCGGCACCCTTGTTGTGCACTTGCCCGCGCTGGATGAACTGAAATTGTCGATGATCAGCACGGTTGCCGCCTTCCACAAGAAAAACCCGCTGGTCGCGGGGATCAGCAAGGAAGAACTGCGCGACCAGGCGCAGGCGTCCAGTGAAGGGTTCACCGCCGCTCTGGAAATGCTCGTCCGCGAGAAAAAGCTGGAGGCTTCCCAAGAGATCGTCCATTTGCCGGGACGCGGTGTCGTCATGAAAGATGAGGAGGCAGAATCCCAAAAACTGATTGAGCATGCGTTCGCCTCGGCTGGATTGAAGGTGCCTGCGTTGCAAGATGTCCTGGCCGGCCTCAAGGTGGACAAAGCCCGCGCTCAAAAAATCGTGACCCTGTTACTGCGCGACAAGGTCCTGGTGAAAATCTCTGAAGATCTGGTCTTCCATCGTGACGCCCTGCTGGATTTGCGCAAGCGCATGTCATCGGAAAAGTCGAAGCGGCCGAAGATTGACGTGGCCCACTTCAAAGATCTGACCGGAGTGAGCCGGAAGTATGCCATCCCTTTGCTGGAATATCTGGACCGTGAGCATGTGACGCGAAGGGTCGGGGACGTGAGGGTGATCCTGTAGCGGGATGCCGGCGTCCCGTCCACCCATCGGACCGCTCCGAGGCCGGCGCTACCTCGAAATCCGCCTGAGCCCGTGGCTAGATCTTCTCTTCCGGCATTTCCAACTCCAGCCCCAGCGGATCAGTAAACCGGTTGGTCAGGTTGGCAAGGCCCGTTGCGATCGAGCGAGCGGCCGACATTGGCGTAAAATCCGAGGAAGTTCTTGAGCATCTCAGGGCGACGAACCAGGGCTTTTTGCACGCTGCCTGGCTTGCTCTTCAGTTTCTGCTCGTAAATTTCTTTTACTTCGGGTGCGGCTTGCTCGGGTTCGATGAGAGCGATGCGTGCCGTAAAGTCCTCCGGGCCGCAAGAATCACCGTCCGTATAATAGAACATAGGTTCGACGACGGCCCGATTGTGCCTGCCAAAGGAACCCAAAAAATGCTTTCAATTCGCCCTGCTCTTGCCGCCGACGTGCCGCTGTTGAGAATGCTCATTCGTGAATTAGCCGAGTTCGAGCATCTCCCGGTGGTGGTGACGGAGGCCGATCTGGTGCGCGACGGATTTTGTGACTCGCCCAAGTTTCGAGTGCTGGTGGCGGAATGGGACGGTCAGCCTGCCGCCTATGCGCTTTTCTTCGACTACTACTCCACCTTTGAAGGTCGAGGCGGATTGTTTCTTGAAGATCTTTACGTTCGTGACCAGTATCGCGGCAAAGGAATTGGCAAGGCGCTGCTGGTCCGGGTTGCGGCGATTGCGCGGCGGGAAAATTGCTTTGGCGTGCGCTGGCACGTGCTGGACTGGAATATTCCGGCAATCCAGTTTTACAGGGGCCTCGGCACCAAGTTTCTCGATGAATGGAAGACGGTGAGCCTGGACGGAGACGCGCTGGCGCGGGTGGCTGAGAGTTCGCAATGGCAGTGACGCCTGTAGTGCGCGTGATTGGCGCAGGCCTGGCGGGTTCGGAAGCGGCGTGGCAGTGCGCGCGTCGCAGCGTTGCCGTCGAGCTATGGGAAATGCGTCCCGTGCGCTCGACTCTGGCGCACCAGACTGCCGACTTCGCGGAACTGGTCTGTTCCAATTCCCTGAAATCCGACAGCCTGAACACCGCGCCCTGGTTGCTGAAAGAGGAAATGCGGCGGGCGGGATCGCGTTTGCTCGAGATCGCGCGGGAGTGCGCTGTCCCTGCCGGCCATGCCCTCGCGGTAGACCGTGCGACCTTTGCGGCCAAAGTTACGGCTGAACTCTCCCGCGAGCCGCTGATTACGGTCCGGCGCGAAGAAGTCACCCAGATCGACGAAGGTCAGATCACCATCATCGCCACCGGACCGTTGACTTCCGACGCTCTTTCGCTGGAGATTGCCCGGCTGAGCGGCGCAAGCCATTTGTATTTCTTTGATTCGATCAGTCCGATTGTCGAAGCCGATTCCATCGACATGTCGAAGGTGTACCTGGCGGCGCGTTATGACAAAGGCTCGGCCGACTATATCAACTGTCCCATGTCGAAGCAGGAGTACGACCGTTTCTGCGACGCGCTGGTGGCGGGACAGTCGGTCGAGGACCGCGACTGGGAGAAGCTGAACTACTTTGAGGGATGCCTGCCGATTGAAGAGATTGCCCGTCGCGGCCGCGACACGCTGCGTTTCGGTCCCATGAAGCCGGTTGGACTGAAAGATCCCCGCACCGGACGAATTCCTTACGCGGCGGTGCAGTTGCGGCAGGAAAATCTGCGCGCCGATTCCTACAACCTGGTGGGTTTTCAGAACCATCTGAAATTCGCAGACCAGGCCCGCGTGCTGCGGTTGATCCCCGGCCTCGAAAATGCGCGCTTCCTGCGCTACGGGCAAATCCACCGCAACACATACATCAACGCACCGACTTTGTTGTCGGAGTCGCTGCGGATGAAGAAATATCCGCAGGTGTTCATTGCCGGCCAGATCTGCGGCGTGGAGGGCTACGTCGAATCCATCGCGACGGGCCTGATGGCAGGCATTCACGCCGCGGCCTTGGCTTCTGGAACGAACCCCGCCCTCCCGCCGCGTCCGACCGCCTTCGGTTCGCTGGTGTATTACGTGGCCCACGCCGACGCCAGAAACTTCCAGCCCGCGAACATCACATTCGACCTTCTGCCGCCTCTGGAACGCAGGGTCCGGGACCGCCAGGAACGGCATCGGCTGCAGTGCGAGCATGCGCTGCGAGAATTTGACAGGTGGCTCGAAAAGTGTGGGGCGGGCACCCTCGCCCGCCGTTTTTGAATTGGGGCAGCACAACCGGTGCAAAGCGTCCGAGTAGCGGCAATCCTCAAAATCAATCAAAGGCGGGCGGACAAGAGTGTCCGCCCCACAATGGTTATGAACAAAATCAGGGGGAGCTTCGTATATGGATTCAAGGGGTGGTGCGCTTTCCGGGCTTACGTTCGGGCGGCCTCCGCGTCAATAACGATATGGTGCTGCGAGATCTGGTCGGCGATGTGTTGCGTACGCTTTGGGCCCACAAGCTGCGTACGTTTCTGACCATGTTCGGAATCGCCTGGGGAATCGTTTCCATCGTTCTGATGGTGGCCGCCGGCGAAGGGCTACGCCAGGGACAGGAAGTCCAGGCCCGCAACCTGGGCAAGGATATTCTGATTGTTTTTCACGGACGCACCAGCATGCAGGTCGGAGGGGCCCGCGCCGGGCGCGAAGTGCACTGGGAAGACGCGGATGTCGCCGCGGTGCAGGCGGAGTCGCCGGACTGCCAATACGCCATTCCGGAGCTGGAGCGAAATGATGTCCGCGCTCACAGCAGCTACAACAACGCCGCGTTCACAGTGACCGGATCTCATCCTCCATTCGGTTACATTCGCAGCCTCGACGTGGGCGACGGCCGTTTTTACAACTGGGATGATCAGAAAGAAGCGCGCCGCGTGGCATTCCTCGGTAGCGATGCCGCCAAGCAACTCTTTCCCGGACGAAATCCCGTCGGTGAAAGCGTCTATCTGAACGCGTTTCCATACACCGTCATCGGCGTAATGGCGGTCAAGAAACAGGATTCGAGCTACGACGGCTGGGATGTAAACAAAGTGTTTATTCCTTTTTCGGCCATGCGGCGCGATTTCCCGGACAAGCCTCCGGGCACCTCCACGACCTTTGACCAGTTGCTGGTCACCCCAAGATCGGTCGAACAACATGAGGCCTGCAAGCATGAAATCCAGACCGTCCTGGGACGGATGCACAATTATGACCCCAGCGACAAGGAAGCCTGTCCTATCTGGGACACGGTGCAAGAGGCCAAGGCTTTCCGCCAGATGACCAACGGCATGAAGTATTTTCTGGGCGCCGTCGGTATCGTGACCCTGTTTCTCGGCGGTCTGGGCGTGATGAACGTGATGATGGTCGCAGTGCGGGAACGAACTCGCGAAATCGGCGTGCGCAAGGCGCTGGGGGCCCCGGCCCGCACCATCCTCAAACAATTTTTTATCGAAGCGCTGTTGATCGCGTTTCTGAGCGGTGCTATCGGGATGGGAATCGCGTACGGCATTTGCTTCCTGGTGAATCTCCTGCCCATGCCCGATTTCTTTGCCGGGCTGGTGGCGACGTGGCAGTCGGGGTTGGTGGCTTGCCTGCTGCTAGGAGTCATCGCGATTTTCTCGGCGTTATATCCGGCGCGGAGGGCGGCTTCGATTGATCCTATTGAGGCGCTGCGGTATGAGGCGGGCGGATAGGTAGTGAGGGATTGGATTGTGCGGGTCCTGTCTTTGACCGAGACAAGGCCGCGCTTGCGCGGCAGGGACAGCTTGAAACCCTGCCGAGCTCCACCCGGCTCGGACGGGTCTGAGCTCCGTACCCATGGCTGGTGGTGGTTCGCAAAATGCTGACTGAAATCATTCTCGAAGCCTGGATTGCTCTCAGGCGCAATTACACGCGCAGCCTCCTGACCATGCTGGGCATCGTGTGGGGGATTGCCACGGTCACCTTGCTGATCGCCTACGGCAGCAGTTTCCGCCGCATCCTGGTGGGCGGGTTCGATGCATTCGGAAAAAGCGTCGTAATCTGCTGGCCGCAGCAAACCAGCGAACAACCCGGCGGACAGCGTGCCGGCAAAAAAGTGCGTTTGGAGCAGGCTGACCTCGACATCGTCAAGGAAACGGCTCCGCTGGTGAAGCACGTGTGTCTGGAGACCGTGAATCGGCCCGGAATCAGCTATGGCGAGCGCATGGTCGGGACAGCCGCGATACGCGGCGTATGCCCGGAGTACGGCGAGATGCGCAACGAAGTCCCTTCCGAAGGCCGTTGGATTTCCGCCGGAGACGAACTGGAACGCCGGCGCGTGGTGTTTCTAGGTGGACGGGTGCGCGAACAGTTGTTCAGCGGCCGGCCGGCAGTGGGCGAGATGGTGCAGATCGGCGGCGTGCACTTCACTGTAATCGGCGTGATGGCGCGCAAGATCCAGTTGAGCAACTATTTCTCGAGCGACGACGATTCGGCCTGGATTCCGTACAGCGCGGCCGGGGATGTATGGAATACCAAGTATGCGGCCGTGATGGTCTTCGAGCCGGTTGCGCCCCAGTTCGAAAAAAGGGCCCAGGCCCAGGTGCTGGCCGCCATTGCGACTCGCCAACAGTTTTCTCCTACTGATCCCAAGGCTTTTCTGATGTTCGGACGCGACGAGTTCCGCCCGGTCATTGACGGCCTTACCATCGGATTGCAAGTACTGCTCACGTTTGTGGGCACGCTGACCCTGGGCATCGGCGGCGTCGGAGTGATGAATATCATGCTGGTCTCGGTGGACGAACGCATCCGCGAGATCGGGTTGCGGCGGGCGCTAGGCGCCAAGAGATGGCAGATCAAACTCCAGTTCCTGGCCGAGACCCTGCTCATCATGCTGCTGGGCGGGGCGGCCGGCGTGCTGCTCTCCTACGGGATCGCCGCCGCCGTAGGCACGCTCCCGCTCATGGGCCCGTTGTTTGAAGACGATTCCGGCAAGGCCGACATCCATTTGCAGATTTCGATGGCCACGGTCACGCTCTCCACTCTGGTGTTGCTGGCGGTGGGAGTTGCCAGCGGCCTGGTGCCGGCACTGCGCGCCTCGAAACTGGACCCGGTAGAGGCGCTGAGATACGAGTGACGCCGACTGTAGATTGAGAATTCGCTTTTTTAATCTGAAATCTTCAATCTGGAACCTGCATTTTCACCAGTACCAAGAATCGCATTGACCCGCGTCCTGCTTCGCAGTACCTTGCAGCGAACCGTGTTCTCCTAGAGGTGCTTCTTGCCGCTTTCCGCCGTGGATGCAATTTCTCCGGCTTTCGAGCATGCCCGGCAGCAGCTAACGCGGCCGTTCCGAGCCAACCAGTGGGCCAAACTGGGGCTGGTCGGCCTGTTGGCCGGGGAAATGAGTTCAGGCGGCGGAGGCTGCAATCCCGGTAGCTTCCAGATGCCGCACTCTAACAATACCCAGCGCTTTCTGGAGCTCCCATTTCCCAATGCCATGTTCACGGCGTCCCTGATCGCCGTGCTGGTGGTTGCCGCATTCTTCCTGTTCATCCTGTTCCTGTACGTGAACAGCGTGATGCGTTTCGTACTCTTCGACAGTGTGGTGTCCAGAGAATGCCGCATCTGGCAAAGCTGGAGCCAGAGGCAGGGTCCTGGACGGCGTTTCTTTGTCTGGCAGATTCTGTTGGCCCTGGCTTCAATCATGGGTTTCACCATTCTGGCTGGAATCCCGGCGGGTTTCGCTTTCCTCGTGGGCTGGCTCAGAAATCCCAAGGAGCACATGATCCCCCTCATCCTGGGAGGGATGGCCCTGTTCTTTGTCCTGCTTCTTTTAGTGGTCGTGCTCATGTTGATCCACGTGATGACCAAAGATTTCGTGGTCCCGCAAATGGCGCTGGAAGAAATTGGCGCCATCGAGGGATGGCGGCGGCTGTTGCCCCGCGTCAAGGCCGAAATGGGCGGTTATGCCGCATACATCGGGATGAAGATTGTGATGGCGATCGCCGCCGCGATTATTCTTGGCATCGTTTCTGCCATCGTGATGCTTCTATTTCTGATCCCGATCGGCGGACTGGGGGCTGTGGCCGTGATCGGTGGAATGGCGGCTGGACTGACCTGGAACCTCTACACCATCACCATCGCGGTGGTGGCGGGAAGTATTGCGGTTTTCTCGTTGCTCTATGTGATTTCTCTGGTCTCGGTACCGGCTGTAGTGTTCTTTCCTGCGTACTCCATTTACTTCTTCGCTTCGCGTTACCCCGCGCTGGACACGCTGCTGCATCCTGCGCTGCCACCCGCGATGCCGCCGCCTCCCCTCGATCCCCCGCCGTTGCTGCCGACGCCTGAACCGATCGTCTAGTCATTCCCGAATTCAAATCTGAGGGCCCGAAATCAATGTCACGCCCCTTATTGATGTAAAACACCCCTGCTCAAAACAAATAAGGAAACAGTTCCTCGGGAGCAATTGGAGCTGAGCCTACAGCGCATTTTCCGGGTCGGGCAGAGAGAGTCGGGTATGTCAATGGGGATGAAAGTTGGACTGTGAATATGTAGCACAAATCATGACTGGGGCCCGGCAATGCGGGCATCAACCGGGGTGGCGTTGTTGACCACCGATCTGGACTCACCGTAGTCCGGCGTGAAGACCGGCAGAAATTTAATCGCGGGCGCGGTTCTTGATCCAGATTGGTGTGCCCAGGAATCCGAAGGCTTTGCGAATCTGGTTTTCCAGGAAGCGCTGGTAGGCGAAGTGCAGCTTGACCTTGCGGTCCGTGAAGATGACGAAGGTTGGCGGCCCAACCGCGGCCTGGGTCATGTAATAAATCCGGACCTGCTGCCGGGCGGGAACCGAAGCGCGTTCGAAGTCAACGTGCTTGAGGAAGCGGTTCATTTCCCCGGTCCCGATGCGTTTGCGGCGTTCGGTTGCAACTTCCTCCAGCGTGGGAAATATTTTTTCCGTCCCTTTTCCGGTTGAGGCGGAGACGAACAGGATGGGTGCATAGCTCAGGAATTTCAGCGCGTCCCGCAATCTCTGTTCGTAGGCGATGCGGTCGGCAGGGCGCTTGTTCTCCTGCATGCGCGAGGATTTCGTCTGCCGGCCCGTCCGTTCCTTGCCGCCGACAACCAGCTCCCACTTGTTCACGATGATGATCATGGAGCGGCCGCTCTCGTGGGCGTATCCCGCGATGGCAGCATCGAGTTGGCTCACGCCTTCGGTTGCATCAATTACCAGCAGCGCAATGTCGGCAGCTTCGAGATGCTTGCGCGCCATGACGACGGAGAGCTTTTCCGCCATCAGGTGCGTCTTGCCTTTGCGACGGATGCCGGCAGTATCAATGAAGCGAAAACGCCTGCCGTCGTGCTCGACAATCTCATCAACCGCGTCGCGCGTAGTTCCGGGTATGGACGAGACGATCGAACGCTCGGCGCCCGTCAGCCGGTTCAGCAACGTAGATTTGCCCACGTTGGGATGCCCGATGATCGCAACCTTGGTTTCGTGAGGCTCGGCCACCTGAGATTCTGGCGCTTCCTCTGCGTCCTCGGTGGTTCGTTGATTGTGCAGTGGCAACACTTCGAGGACGGCGTCCAGCAAGTCATCCAGGCCACGAGCATTTTCAGCAGAGATAGGGAACAGATTGCGGATCCCGAGACGATGAAATTCGTCGGTGAGGGTCTGCTGCTTATCGGTGTCAACCTTATTCACGGCAAGGAAGAGGGGTTTGCCGGAGCGAATTAACTGGCGGGCCAGTTCGATATCGGGAGACGCCATTTCGGTGCGGCCGTCCACCACCATGATGACGGCGTCTGCCTCCACCAGGGCAACTTTCGCCTGGCGAAAAATTTCCGCCGGGATGAAGTCTTTGTCTTCGGGAAGAATGCCGCCCGTATCCACGATGCGGAGATGGCGTCCGCGCCATTCCGCTTCGCCGTAGAGACGGTCGCGCGTGATGCCGGGTTCATCGCCGACGATGGCACGGCGGGAGCCGACCAGGCGATTGAACAGCGTGGATTTTCCGACGTTAGGACGCCCCACGATTGCGATGGTTGGAATGCCGGCAGCGGCCGCAGCCGATGGCGAACTTAAAGTTGGATGGGTCATAAGGTTAGGGCGACGACACATCTGGAGACTGACTCTGCACCGACCATACTTGGCACAGATTGTTTACGAGCGGGTCTCCGACCCGTGCCGGCCGAGCGCAGCTCGGCAGTTTTCAGCTCGCCAGGTGCCGTGCGGCTACGCCACAAATCGCCGCAGCCCGGACGGGCCAGAGACCCGTCCCCACACAACCATCTCGGTCCAGCTCAGCGGTAGCGTTTATTATAGTGACTGCCGTGCGCTCCACATCCCAGCCCCCCGCCGATACGAAGAAACGCGATGTCTCGCTCTTCCGGTTCTTCGCCCCGGGCGGCGTGCTTTCGCGCACCCATCCCGCCTACGAATTCCGCCGGGGACAGCTTCAAATGGCGCAAGCCGTCGAACAGGCGTTGGAAGAGAAGCGTCACTTGATCGTCGAAGCCGGCACTGGAACGGGCAAGACGCTGGCCTACCTGGTGCCCGTCATTCGTTCCGGCAAGCGGGTCATCATTTCCACCGGAACCAAGAATCTGCAGGAACAGCTCTTCCATAAGGATATCCCTTTTCTCGAACAAGCGCTTTTTCCCAACGGCGAAGGCAAGCTCAATGTCTGTTACATGAAGGGGCGCAACAACTATCTGTGTCGCAAGAAGCTCTACGACCTCACCGACCAGCCCGTGCTCAGCGGTCTGGAAGAAATCGAGCATTACGGCGCCATCGCCGCGTGGGAAAAGGTGACCAATACCGGGGACCGGGCCGAGTTGGCGTCGCTTCCCGAGGCCAGCGCGCTCTGGCACAAAATCGATGCCCGCTCCGATACCTGCCTGGGACAGAAATGCAGCGCCTGGGACCGGTGCTTCATCACCGAAATGCATCGCAAGGCGATGGAGAGCGACATTATCATCGTTAATCATCACCTGTTTTTTGCCGACCTCTCGATAAAGCAGCAGGCGGAATATGCCCCCGACGCTGGCATCCTGCCCGAAGCCGGGGCTGTGATTTTCGACGAAGGCCACGAACTGGAAGATGTTGCCGGAAGCTATTTTGGCGTTTCGGTGAGCAACGGGCGCTTCGAAGAGTTGTGCCGGGACATCGAGGTCTCCCTGCAGCGCAACCACATGTTGTCGGCTTCGCTCTCAGGTGCACTGAAGAGCCTGCGCGAGCGGGCGATGTTCTTCTTCGCGTTACTGCCTCAAGGTGACGGCCGTTTCGCCTTCGAAAGCCGGCGCGAGTTCATGGAAGAAAACGGCGATGAGTTCCTGGGATTGCAGCAGGTGCTCACTCGGCTGGGTTCAGAGTTGGAGAACCTGCCATCCAAACCGGAAGAAGTTTTCAACTTTGCCCGCCGTACCCAGGAGTTGCAGGTACAGCTCGGCTTCCTCATGGAATCCGAAGACCGCAACACCGTCTTCTGGATCGAACGGCGGCGCGGCGGACGCGACAAGCAGAACCTTTTCCTCCAGGCCACCCCGATTGATGTGGCTCCAATTCTGAAGACTTGCCTGTTCGACAAGCTCGAATGCGCGGTGCTGACCTCGGCGACGCTGGCTGTGGGTGGCAGCTTTGACTATATGCGCCAGCGGTTGGGACTGGAGCACGCCCGCGAAGCTGTCCTGGCTTCGCACTTCGACTACGAAAATCAGGCGCTGTTCTACGTGCCTCCCGATCTTCCCGACCCTCGCACCCCGCAATTCACGGCCAAAGCGGCCGACCGCATCCGGCGGCTGCTCGAGATTTCTCGCGGCCGGGCCTTCGTCCTATTCACTAGCTATGCCCAAATGAATGACGTCTACCAGCGCTTGCTAGGGGAGCTGGAATTTCCCCTGCTATTGCAGGGCGATGCTCCGAAGACCGCGCTGCTGGAAGAATTCCGTCTGACCCCGCATGCCGTGCTGTTCGCCACCTCATCGTTCTGGCAGGGGGTTGATGTGCAAGGCGAGCAGTTGAGCTGCGTGATCATTGACCGGCTGCCGTTCGCGGTGCCCAGCGATCCGGTAGTAGCGGCACGGGTCAAGTCCATCGACGCGGATGGTGGAAATGCCTTCTTCCAATATCAGGTGCCGGCGGCGGTGATCACGCTGAAACAGGGCTTCGGCCGCCTGATCCGCTCGCTCCACGATCGTGGTCTGCTGGTGCTGCTGGACAACCGTATTTTGAAGAAGCAGTACGGGAAGGTGTTCGTGGAGAGCCTGCCGCCGTACCGCAGGACCACGGACATTAAGCAGGTGGAGCAATTCTTTGGGATTGAATAGCCTATGGGGGGTGGGCGCCCCCGCCCGCCGCTGTTGACTTGGACTAGAGCCACTCCTTGGAATGAACCCAGCACCCGCAAACAAGCCAAACCAAGATCAAAGTCAAAGGCGGCGGGCGAGGCGCCCCCGCCCCACATGATGGGTATCGGGGTAAAATAGAAGGTTGATCACGCGCTGCGGTACGGTCCGTGTTCGCGCCGCCCGCCGAGGGGTTCATGTACGAGGTTACGGTCGAGGATTCGTTTGCCGCGGGACATTACCTGCGCAACTACAAGGGTAAGTGCGAAAACCCGCACGGGCATAACTACAAGGTACGGGTGACCCTGGCGGGCAAGGAACTGGACAAGGCCGGCCTGTTGCTTGATTTCAGGGAGCTGAAAGAAGCCATGAAACCGGTCATCGATCGACTGGATCACCAGATGATCAACGATCTCGATCCTTTCAAGGTGCTGAATCCCTCGGCTGAGAATCTGGCCAAATACTTTTACGATGAGACCAACGTGAATCTGGATCGCGTGACCAAGGGCCGTGTGCGAGTCAAGAACGTCACCGTGTTTGAGACGGATGTGACGACCGCAACCTATTCGGAGTAGATCTGTGCGGTGAAC
>Ga0134124_10002383_pt1 | contig 15176 bp, 4 predicted proteins | sample KB304_FD_96880 | JGI IMG/M metagenome (GOLD analysis project Ga0134124, IMG submission 96880) | Terrestrial soil microbial communities without Nitrogen fertilizer from Kellogg Biological Station, Michigan, USA - KB3-0-4 | ecosystem: Environmental > Terrestrial > Soil > Unclassified ... | reverse complement strand
TGCGCGGACCGACATACTCGCCGCTTACTTCACTCATCTCCGGTGTGGGCAACGCCCGGCGGTCTATCTTCCCGTTCGGCGTCTTCGGCATCTCTTTCAGCTTGATGTACATTCCCGGCACCATCGGTTCCGGTAATCTTTCCCTCAGTTCTCTTCTGATCTCCTCCGCTCTCTTCTCCTTTCCCTCTTCTTCCACCACGTATCCCACCAATCTCTTACCGCTCTCTCCGTTCTCCACCACCTTCACTACTGCTTCTCTGATTCCTCTCATTCCTCTCAGCGCTTCTTCTATCTCTCCAAGCTCTATCCGATACCCTCTCACCTTCACCTGCTGGTCCTTCCTTCCAAGGTATTCGATCTTTCCTCCCTCTCCATACCTACCCATGTCTCCCGTCTTGTATACTCGCTCTCCTCTCTCCCCGCTCCATCCGTCAGGCACAAATCTCTCTCCCGTCGCATCCCCCTTTCCTATGTAACACCTCGCCAGACTCTCACTCCCTATGTAGATCTCTCCTCTCGCTCCCCTCGGCACCAACTCTCCTCTCTCATCAGCGATGTAGATCCTCGTGTTCTCGATCCCTCGCCCGATCGTCACTCGCTCCTCACTCCCTCTCGCTTCCTCCTCTATTGTCGTGTAGGTCGTATCCTCGCTCGGCCCGTACAGGTTCACTACTCTTTCTACTTTGCTTCCCTCGTACACCTGCTCCACCAATCCCCGACTCAACGCTTCGCCAGCCAGATTCACCACCTTGATGCTCTCGTTCAACTCTCCTTCTCTCAACACTCCTTCCATCAATGACGGCACCGTGTTCATCTGCACGATCTCTCCCCCTGCTATCTCCTCTCTCACCTCCACTCCGCTCCGTCCCACTACCACCTTCCCTCCCAATCCAAGCACCACCAGAATCTCGTACACCGACAGGTCGAAACAGATCGACGTCGTCGCCAACACTCCATCCATTTCTTCTCGACTGTACGTCCTCTCCGCCCACTTCATCAGCCCGATCACTCCTCGATGCGCCAGCCCCACTCCCTTCGGCCTACCCGTCGATCCCGACGTGTAGATCACATATCCCAGGTTGCTCGACCTCACTCCGCTCTCTACTCGCTCCACGCTTTCTTGTCTGACCGCTTCTCTCACCTCCTCGGTCAGTATCACCTTCGTTTCTCCCGCCAACTCCCCTGCTCCTTGATCGCTCACCATCAGTTCAACTCTCGAGTCTTCAACGATCAGCTCTCGCCGCGACTTCGGGTACGCCGGGTCTATCGGCACGTATGCTCCTCCTGCCTTGAGGATCCCGATCATCCAAACCACCAGCTCGATTGATCGCTCCATCATCAAGCCCACTCTCACCTCAGGTCCCACTCCCTCTCGTCTCAGGTAGTTCGTAACCTGGTTGCACCTCCCTTCAAGTTCGCCGTAGCTGATCCGTTGATCCTTCCATACCACTGCCGTCGCGTCCGGTTTAGCTTGCGCGCGGCCTTCAATCACTTCGTGGATGCACACCTCCCGGTCGTACTCCGCTGCCGTCTCATTCATCTCCCAGATCAGCTCCCGCTTCTCCGCTTCGCTCATCAGCGGCAGCTCGATCACTCTAGACTGTGGGTGAATAAGTATTCCTTCCAACAAATTCAGATAGTGCCGGCACATCCGCTCTATCGTTTCCATCTCGAACAAATCGGTGTTGTATTCGAACGTACCCTTCAGCTCCTGTTCGGTCTCAATGAAGTTCAAAGTCAAATCGAACTTCGTCGTCTCTGCATCGACGACAAAACGTTGCAGAGTCACCGCCGGCAGTTTCAACTCTTCCGCGGGCGCGCTCTGCAACACAAAAAGGACCTGGAAAATTGGGTTGTAACTTAACTCCCTTTCCGGATTTAACTCTTCGACGAGAAGCTCAAACGGTATGTCCTGGTGGGCGAACGCAGACACGGCCGTCTCCTGGCAACGGGCGAGACATTCTTCAAAACTTAAGCCGCCGGACACCTCAGTCCTAAGCACGAGCACATTGGTAAACAGTCCAATGAGGTCTTCGGTCTCCGCGCGGTTACGAGCTGCTATCGGCGTGCCTATCAGAATATCGCCCTGCCCGGTGTAGCGATACAGGAGAGCCTTGGCCGCTGCCATCAACACCATGAATATGGTTGTGCCTTTTTGCCGGCTGTACTGCTTGAGAGCCTGGTTCAGGCGGGAAGGCATATCAAGCGCAACCTGGCAGCCTCTATAGCTACGCGTCGCGGGATGCGGATGGTCGAAAGGAAGCTCGAGCATCGACGGGGCGTTTGCCAACTTCTCTTTCCAGTAAGGAAGCTGGGATTCAAGTACAGTCTCCTTCACCCATTTCTTATGCCACTCCGCAAAATCTCCGTACTGAATGGGAAGCTCAGACAGCGAGGATGGCGCACCGATTGAATGGCCTTCGTAGAGGATTGTCATCTCCTTGATAAGAATTCCCAGTGACCAGCCATCGGAGACAATGTGGTTAATGGTGAAGAGCAACAATCCTTCATCGCTTGCAGTCTGAAGCAGAGTCATTCTCAGCAGCGGCCCGCGTTCGAGGTTGAAAGGCCTTCGAGCCTCCTCGACAGCCAGGTCGAGCGCGAGGGCGTTCGCCGCGGCCCGCGGCAGCGCGCTCAAATCCACGCTCTGAATCTTGAAGCTCAGGGACGAAGCAATTGCCTGAACCGGCTCGCCGTCGACGGCCTTGAATGTAGTGCGAAGCACATCATGGCGATTGATAATTTCATCAATGCACTGCTGGAGGGTCGCTACATTGACGTGGCCCTTGAGCCTGAATGAGAAATAGTCATTGTAAGCGGGACTGTTCGGCTCGAGCTCGTTAATGAACCAAAGACTTTTCTGGGCGAACGACGGCGTTGCCTGCTCGCGTGCGCCTCCGGCGGGAATTCTTTGAGAGACGGTTGATCCGAGTCCTTCGCTCCGAATCAAATCATTCAAGAGGGCCCGCTTCTTTGATGAGAGACCCATATTGCTGTTGTATTTTCGCGTCATCCCTCGGCCCTAATCTGAGTTGTTGATTGGTTCCCGCCCAGCATGGCTTCGACTTCATCGTCAGAGGAATTGATGACCTGCACCATAAGCTCCGAAATTCTCATGACTCTCCTGGCCTGCTCTTCATCCCTGACAATTATTTCGGCCAGTTTTGCGATGGCGGGCGCGTCAAAAAAAGTTCGCATGGACAATTCGATTTGGAAGGTTTCACGCATGCGTGAAACAAGCTGTGAAGCAAGGATCGAATGGCCGCCCATCTCGAAGAAGTTATCGTGAATTCCCACCTCTTCGACGCCGAGTATCTCGGCCCACATCCAGGCGAGAGCCTCTTCGACGCGATTCCGCGGCGGTTCCGGTATTCTTTCGCGTTGCCCGTTGATCTGCTCGACGGCAGGTAATCCTTTTCGATCGATCTTTCCGTTGGGAGTCAGCGGCATGACATCGAGTGGTATCAGCGCCGGTGGGATCAGGTAGTCCGGAAGACGGTCCTTGAGGAACTCTCTCATTAGCGAGACCGTGAGCGAGCTGCCAGGCTCGAAGACTGCGTAAGCAATTAATCGCTTCTCGCCTCGAGTATCTTCTTGAAGTACTACGGCTGACTGAAGGACAGCAGGGTGAGCGTCGAGCGCCGCTTCGATCTCGCCGAGCTCGATTCGGTGGCCGCGCAACTTCACCTGCTGATCGGCTCGTCCGAGGAACTCTATCTTTCCGTCCGGCAGATAACGCGCCAGGTCTCCGCTCGCGTATAGGCGAGACCCTGTGCGTCGACTGAACTTGTCCGGAATGAATCTCTCCGCGGTCTGGTCGGGCGAATTCAAGTAACCTCGAACAACTCCCTGACCGCCGATATGAAGATTCCCGGTTACACCAACGGGCAACGGTCCAAGTTTTCGATCAAGGAGGTAGACCTCGGTATTCGCGAGGGGACGACCAATCGTTATTTTTTCAGCCGACTTTTCTACCAGATCCGAGGTAGACCAGATCGTCGTTTCAGTGGGGCCGTACATGTTATGAATGTCGCCGGCCACAACCGCTCCGAGTTCTTGCATGAGCGCCGGAGTCGAAGCTTCTCCACCGATCAAGAGTTGATCTAAACCACGTATGGCATCGAAGAATTCAGGATCATATGACAATTGTCTTGCCGTTGAAGGAGTGCATTGCAGATGTGTTATGGAGTGCCTCGTCAGCCGAGCGGGGATCGAGTAATCGGCCTCCGGTTCCGACTCCTCGCGATTGGCCTGCCTCTTCAATTGTTCCAGCAAGCTGAAGCTCTCGAGTACCGAATCTATCTCGACTCCGAAATCGATGAGGCAGGCAATTTCGTCGACGTCGATCGCTCTTATTCGCTCAACGGTTTCAAGGCACGTGCTCACAGTGCCGATCAACCCGCTTGTCTGAGAATAACGATCGTAGGCATGCGACAACAGCGCATCCAGATCCTCTGCCGACAAGCCATCCGGGTCATACCCTTCCCCCAAACTCCGGAGAAGGTTTTTCATCAATCCGTAAGAGCTTTTCAAATACGAGCAGAACGGGGTTTCAACCTTAGCCCTGACCTCCGCAAGATCGTGGCCGAGGAACGTATGAATCATCAGCGTCACGTGACCGTCGCCGGGGCCGTGACCGTGTTCTCGCCAGGACCTCCGATACAGCGCTATTTTCTCTTGCAACTCTTCGATTGTTTGGCCGAGCAGATGTGTTAATAGGTTTGCCCCGATTTCTCCGGCGACCTGAAAAGTGTCCGGAGAGCCGGCGGCCGTGACCCAGATCGGCAACTCAGGTTGAATGGGTCTGGGAAAGATCTTCACGGCAACTTGATTTCCCGCTCCGCCCTGGAGTGTGACGGAATCTCCACGCCAGAGCTTTCGGACCGTTTCGAGATCACGCAACATTACTTCTTTGCGGTTGGTGTAGTTGTCGGGCATAAGAACGAAATCATCCGTATGCCAGCCCGAAGCTAACGAGATGCCGACACGACCTTTCGAGATGTTGTCGATGACGGACCACTCCTCAGCGACTCGCACCGGATTGTGCAAAGGCAAAACCACGCTTCCGGCTCGAATCTGCACTTTGTCGGTTATCGCCGCGACTGCAGCGCCCGTCACCGAAGGGTTCGGGTATAGTCCGCCGAACGGATGAAAGTGCCGCTCCGGTGTCCAGACGGCAGTGAACCCATTGCGGTCGGCAAATTTTGCTCCCTCGAAAAGCAATCGGTATCGGTCATCGGCAACTTCTCTCTCATCGCTGGCAAAATAAAAGAGGCTGAATTCCATCTCTTTATCGGCGACGTTAGCGCGCAGGTTCACACTCCGTTGAATGCGCTTCTGTTCTTCCTGGACGACTACATGGAAGCCGCGCGCAAGCGTCCAGAATAATTCAAGTATCGAGATATCGAATGAAATGCTCGTGACGGCAAGCCAGTTGCCGGGCGGCTCATCTCCAAAGAGCCGATCCATCGCATAAAGGAAATTGATTGCGTTGCGATGTTCGACCTGCACTCCCTTCGGCTTGCCGGTCGAGCCGGAGGTATAAATCACATATGCCGCATTCTCGGGGAACACCGGCACGGCAGGATCCGCTTCGCTTTCGCGAGCTATCAAATCACGATCCGTATCCAGGTAGATCCTCTGAACGGCGGCGGCGGGAAGAACATCGATCATTCGACGATTGGTGACGATCGCGCATAACTGAGAGTCCGCGATCATCAGCGACAATCGTTGCGGCGGGAAATCGGGATCAAGCGGCACGTATGCGCCGCCGGATTTGAGTATCGCCAGCAGCCCTACGACCATTTCGACAGAGCGGCCGACACAGATACCTGCGCGAGTCTCAGGGCGAACACCCCGCTTAATCAAATGATGCGCCAACTGATTAGCTCTCTTATTCAGTTCCGCGTAAGTGACCTGTTCTTCTCCAAAGCTTACCGCAACGGCGTCAGGCGTTCGGGCGACTTGCTCTTCACAATGATGATGCAGGCACCCTTCGGGATAAATGCCGGCCGTCAGGTTCCAGTCGAAAAGTACCTGGTCAAGCTCCGTCGCCGGCATCATCGGCAATTCCGAGATCGGCGAGTCCGTGTTTTCTACGATTCCCTCGAGGAGCCTCTGGAAGTGACAGCTCATTCGCGCAATCGTGCCGGCATCAAACAGGTCCGTGTTGTATTCGATCAACCCGCGAATTTCTCCGTCACTGACCGACGCTGCTCGGAGCGTGAGATCGAATTGAGTCACTCCCTGATTGAGCGGAAGAGATTCAAGCTCGATCTCTCCTATGTTCAAGATTGCTTCTGCATCGCCGATCGCAAAACGCGCGAGTTGCTCCTGCGCCGGCAAATGAGCCTTATGATAAATAAACATGGCCTGGATAAGGGGCGGCTGGGCGGCGCCGCGTATCTGCTGCAGCTTCTCGACCATTAATGCGAATGGAAAATCCTGATGCTCAAAGGCTTCAAGCACCGCAGTCCTCGTCCCGGCCAGCAAAGAACTGAAGGTGGGATCATCAGAAAGCTTTGCCCTGATGACTACCGGGTTGACGAAATAACCGGCAACCTCTTTGAACCTCAAACGGCTTCTCCCGTTTGTAAGCACTCCCAGGAGAAGATCGCCCTGACTCGTGTGGCGGTGAAGTAAGGTCTCGAATGCCGCAGCCAGCGTGGTGAAGAGAGTCGTTTCCGACTGTCTGCTCAATTGATTCAACCCGTCTGCCGTTTCTCGCGGAATCTTGAAGCGAATCGAGTCTCCGGCAAATGTTTGAATCGGCGGGCGAGGCCGGTCGGTCGGAAGACTGAGCATCGGCAATTCACCGCTCAGTTTATCCTGCCAGTAATTCCACAATCGCTCTCCCTCAGCCCCGCTCAAGAGTTCGTCCTGCCACTGAACGTAATCGCTGAACTGATACGAAACGGGTGGGAGAAACGCATCTGTCCCCGCTAGCTGGGCGTCATATAACAGACTGAGTTCCTTAATGAATATTCCCAGGGACCAGAAATCGGTCACAATATGATGCGCAACCATCAGCAGCCGGAATTCTTCCGCCCTCTTATAAAGAGTGATTCTCAGGAGCCGATCTTCTTCCAGATTGAATCTGCGGTTTGCCTCCTCGAGGATGCGCCTGTTCAGCTCATCTTCTGTCCATGCATCGGCATGCTCTTCGGTGAAACATACCTCCTGCCGTTCTGCGACTCTCTGTTTAGCGCCGTTCGGGGTGGCGATGAAATTGGTTCGCAGGCTTGCATGACGATCGACCAGAATTTGAAAAGCCTGTCGAAGCGCTGCCCCATCAAAGCGGTTTCGAATTATTCCCAGGGCCGCAATGTTGTAGGCCGGTGCATCGGTGACGAGTTGGTGCAGGAAATAGAGCGCTTGTTGCCCGCGTGAGAGATTGAATTCGGTGATGTCTTTCCGCGGCACTATAGAAGTTGGGGTAAAACTCGAGGAGCTGTCCATCATCTCGAGCAACAGTCTTGCCAGCTCACTGAGGCTTGCAGCCTGGAAGAGTTGAGGCATCGGGATGGAAACCGCGAGGCGCGACTCGATCGTGTGCATCAACTCGATGACCGCCAATGAATCCAGGCCGTATCCCGGAATCGATCGATGGAGATCAATCGCACTCTGAGCGACGCCCAGCTTCGCAGCCAACAGAGAGGCTAACCACTTTTCCATCGCTTCGACGTCGATCGGCGTCGAATCCAGCAAGAAGTTCGAATCCTGACTCTCACCGACCGCGGGCTCCTGCCATGCGGCGACGATATTCAGTCTGCCTTCAAGGAACTCGGCTCGGCATTCGCGGCGGCGTATTTTTCCGCTGGAGGTGCGAGGTATGCCTCCCTCTTTGATGAGGCATATGGAATAAGGCGGTAGCTGATGCTCATCCGCGACGGCCTGGCAAATCAAGTCGATGATGGCGTCGGGGTTTTGCGGGTGACGGCCTGCGATTTCCTGGACGATGACCAATCGCTGCCGGCCGTCCACCTCGATTGAGAACGCCGCGCCGCAGCCCTTGCGCAACGCGGCCGAGCTGTTTTGCAGGGTCGCTTCGATGTCCTGCGGATAATAGTTCTGCCCACGGATGATGATGAGGTCTTTGATGCGGCCGGTGACGAACAACTCACCGTCTTTGATGAACCCCAGGTCGCCTGTGCGAAGGAAAGGACCCTCGCCGGTGTCGGCCAGGTAGGCTTGAAAGATTTCGCGAGTCTCTTCTTCGCGATTGTAATACCCTCCTGCTACGCTTGGCCCCGATACCCAGATCTCTCCTACGTGGCGGGCGGGGCGACGAGTCACTGACTTCGGATCGACTATTATTACCGTTTGGCCCGACGCGATTTGGCCGCCGGTGACTAATGAATAGCTATCCGATTCTCCAGCCTGCGCCTTGAGAATGCGATTGTCCTTGAGTGCTTCATCACTGATCGTGCTGATCAGAGGTTGCGATCTCCGCTTGCCTCCTGAAACCAATAGCGTTGCTTCGGCCAATCCATAACACGGGTAGAATGAGTTTCTCTTAAAACCGAAGCGCTTGAAGGTCTCCGAAAACCTGTTTATCGTCTCAGGCCGGATAGGTTCCGAACCGTTGAAGGCAACCGTCCAACTGCTCAGGTCAAGAGTCGAGCAATCTTCCTGGGCGGCTTTGCGGACACAGAGATCATAGGCGAAATCAGGTCCTCCGCTGGTCGTAATTCTATAGTCCGAGATTGCGCGAAGCCACCGAAGGGGGCGTTGCAGAAACGCGTAGGGCGACATCAAGATGCACTTTGCGCCAAGATATAAAGGTTGAAGCACCCCGCCGATCAATCCCATGTCGTGATAAAACGGGAGCCAACTCAGAATCAAAGATTCTTTGGTCTGGTTGAATGCTGTTTGAATCAACCGCTCGTTGTGTAACAGGTTATCGTGAGTAACCATTACTCCTCTGGGAGTCGCGGTCGATCCGGATGTATATTGCAGAAATGCTAAAGTGTCACCGTCAACTTCGGGAGCGCGCCAATCGTCGGCCTGTCTTAATTCAAGATCATCGGTCGCCATCCATAACAGGGATCTGAGTTCAGGCGCCTTGTCCCACAAGGCTTCTATCCTGGATAAGATTGCTTTGGTGGTAAGTACGACCCTGGCTCCCGAATCGCCGGCGATCGTCAAGATGCGCTCCAACTTGCGATTGAAGCGAGGCGGAGGGACAGGAACGGCGACTGCGCCTGCATAGAGACAGCCCATGAAACTGCTGATATATTCCAAACCCGGCGGGTAGAGCAGCAAGACACGCTCATCACGTGCTCCCGCGGACCCGATCAAAACTGCGACAGCTCGGGCTTGCAGGTCTAACTGGCCGAAGGTCATTGAGGCAGGCTCTTCCTGGCCGTCAACAAGGAAGGTGTAGGCTTGCCGATTCGGTTGTTGAACCGCTCGCAGTCGAAGCAAATCGATTAAATTCTTTGGCTCGCTGGCAGGCAATTGCTTGCTGCCTGGAGAGACTTCCATTCTAGAGTGCATTCGAGTTTTCGATCCGGCTGTATGAAGAAGCGCCATTTTGCCGGTCACAGTACCCAGGAGATCTCAAGTAGGATTTGATCTAGTTGGATATGATCTGGGCCGCTTCCTTTTTGTGAGGCTGTCGATGTTGGATTTCCCAACGTTTCTATTCGGCAGGAGTACGTTCCGAGGCGCAGCTCTTAAGCGGCCCCTGACTCTTTTTGAGCTTGTTGTTATGGCGGGTAATGCACGTGGCTTGATCGTATAGGTCGCCAGCATCCCCGCTTTGATATGGTCCGCTACATGGCAGTGATACATCCACGTCCCGGGGTTGTCGGCCTTCATATCCACGGTCGCCATGCTGCCAGGCAGCAACTCGATCGTATCTGTACGCCCCTTCTTGTAGAGGACGGTTTTACCGTGAAAATGTGCGGCATGAAGATCGACCTCATTACCCATCCCCAGCAGATACCAGCGAACGTTTTCACCCTCGTTCATCTCCAGTCCGCGAAGGTTGCCGAATATGTAACCGTTGATGCTGTGCATCTGCCCCCGCTCCTCACCTTCCGCCTGGTTGAAAATAACGAAAGCGGTGACAAACTCACGATCAACATCCACCGGGCTGCCGTCTGGTCTGGCTCTCCCGCGCTTAGTAATAATGATTGGCCCGAGCAGCCCGAGATTTGTCTCCTGATACTCGCTGATGTGGGAGTGGTACCACCAGACAAGCGAACTCGGATCTGTCGGACTAGGGCTGCTTTCTTCATCGGCATACCAACGGTACGTGAAGCTTCCTCCGGGAGGGATCTCGGCTCCCGCACCCGGACCCGGCAGATAGTGGGCGCCTTCATTGTCCTTGTCGTAACGAAATCCGTGAGGGTGCATCCCAAACGACCCTTTGGTCGAACGATTTCGGAAATGAACAAACACCGTGTCACCGACTTCTGCGCGGATAATCGGCCCCAATATACCGAGCCAAACAGGTTGAGGTTTACGAGTGGTAAAAGTTCCATCCGTATACTCGATATATCGAACTTTGCTCCAGACGGTCTCATATGGCGCGGGGATTGGGCCGTGATGAACAACGTTCTGTTTAGTGGGAGCGAAATCCCAGGTTACATCTTCAGCCTGAATATAATAATGGCGATTCGTTACTGCCATCGCGGACGCTTGAGCCAATGCCAACCAGATGACAACTCCGATGACGTCCAGTAACAGAGTTCCTTGAATGGTATGAAATAATCCTTTCGTAGTGGGGGTTGTTAAGCGGAACATTGGTTTTCGTAGTGTTCGGTTATTGGGTCGCTGACTTGTAGTGTCCGGTCAGTCCTTCGCGTGCTTTGCGGTCCTTTGCGCCTTTGCGTTGAGTATTGGGTATTGAAGAAGGAAGACCCAATACTCAACGCAAAGGCGCAAAGGACCGCAAAGCACGCGGAAGTTATTAAGGAACGCTGAACCCGAACACTACCGTCTATTTTGGGGCGCCAGGTTGGCCCTCTATGGTGTCGGCTCGCGGTAGGTGATACGCCAAATCTTATTGGCGCCGTCATCCGCAATCAACATCGAGCCATCCTTCATGACCAGGAGCCCGCACGGCCGCCCCCAGACTTCCGGCTTATCTTCGGAGAGCATCCAGCCGGCAACGAAATCATCATACCCGCCCACCGGACGACTATTCTGAAAGTGGATCCGTACGACCTTGTAGCCGGTTCGCTTCGAGCGATTCCACGAGCCATGCATAGCAACGAATGCATCGCCGCGATAAGCTCGGGGAAACATGGTTCCCGTATAAAAGGTCAAACCGAGTACGGCTGAATGAGCCTGAATCAAGAGATCGGGGACAATGGTTTGCACAGGCGGGTCATGCTGCTCGCCTTGCCGCCTTGGATCAGGGTTGGACCCGATGTACGCGTAAGGCCAACCATAAAAGCCACCCTCTTTGATGCTGGTCACAAAGTCTGGCGGGAGGTCATCACCTAATCGATCACGCTCCTGGACAGCCCCCCAGAGTTGGTTAGTCCCGGGGTAGAATGACAGGCCGACCGGATTGCGAAGACCGCTTGCGAAAACTCGCCGGCCGGCGCCGTCGGGCTCGAATTCGAGAATCGAGGCCCGAGGCTCGGGTTCAACATCGACATTCGATTGCGACCCGACGGTGACATACAGTTTCGATCCCGGCGGGTTGAAAAGGAGATTACGCGTCCAATGTTCTCGATATCCTCTGCCCGGCAAATCGGCGATCTTCTCAGGATCGCCTTCGGATCTGATCTGCCCAGGTCGATAGCGGAAGCGGACCACCCCGTCGGTGTTCCCGACATATAAATAGTCACGCCAAAACGCCATCCCGAAAGGCTGGTTGAGTACGGAGGCAAAGGTAAAACGCTGGTCGGCTGTTCCGTCATTGTTAGTATCCCTGAGGATGATTATGTTGCCGGCCTTCGAATCGGCGACAAAGACATCGCCATTCGAAGCCTGCGCCAGCCAACGAGGTTGCAGAAAACCTCCTTCGGCAAAGACGGCTGCGGCAAACCCGGGTGGTAATTGCAATTCGGCTCCGGCCGGTCGCGGGATAACACGCGGCGGATTCTCCGCGTCTTTAGTCTCGAATGGCGGCGGCAAATCCGAAAGCTTGATCTCATAATGCCCCAAAGGTGTTTTCTGGATTTCCTCTGATGACGTTGCGGTCTTGTCAGGAGACGCCACGATTCCCGGTCGAGCCTGGGATTCATTCGAGTGCCTGCCGCAAGACAAACCCATCAGACTGACGGCTGGCCCGATCCCGACGAGCAGGAGAATTATCAGCGTTCTCATTGTTCTATCTTTCCACAGATCGCGGAGGCGAATCTAAGAACTGAAGAACGACGACTATCGAGAAGTTGCCGGCCTAAAAAGCAAATGACTTGGTGATGACAATTCCGTCGTTGAAAAGCTCGGACGAAGTCATCATATAATCCGGCCGCGGTTTGAATGACGCGCCCGGCATCTCCGGCAGGCCCAGCGAGAAATCCGAGACGCGCAGCACTATGTTTGGCTGTTCTTCTATTTCGAGAACCAATCCCAATCCTTCTGGCGGGGCCGCGAAGTAACGCATCCTCCATTCGTCTTTCGGATATTTGTCATATCGCTGTCCATCGAGGACAAAGGCCCTCACCTTGATGTCGTCGTCTAAAGAAACTATTACGCAGGGAGCCTGTCTGCCTGATGTGACGCGCAGATTGAGAGTGCGAATACCATCGGCAGTGACGTCACTGATCACCTTGATATCAGGAGTCGCCAGCGGCAAGACGGGCGCCTCTGCGCTCAAAACCGTTAGATCCTGTCCCGCAAAATCCAGGGCAGATGATCTTTCAGTCGAGGCGGTTAGAAATTGAGAATTCCACTCGTCAGGGCGCTTGTTCAAACTCGCCCACATAGCCGTCCCCGTATTTGCGTTGACGGCATAGAAGAGACTGGACTCCTTTTTGTTATTACGATCGAAATGCGAAGTGAACTTGGCGACCGAGATAAAAGCGACTCCTGCCAGAATCGCTATCACAGGCAGCAGCCACTTCTTCGGCTTCAACATAAAATCAAGCTGCGAAATGAGCAGACTAAGCGGCAGCATCGCTACGACAATAAGAAATGCAGTGATTCTTGGAGACATCTGAAAGCCGAAGAACTGAAAGCAGAAATACATCATCGGCACCATCAGCGCGATCGCCGGAAAGGTTGAAGCAGAAAGTCCGATGGATAACTTCAGTGGATCCGTCTCCTTCTTCTTAACGAAAAAGTCGATGCCTCGCGCGATAAGGACAAACAGCAGCGGCCACGTAAACAAATAACTTCCGGCAGGCAGCGCAAAGCCTGTGAAGATCATCAGTATCAGCCATGGAAACATCGCCCCCACAACCAGGTTATCTACGCTGGTCTTGCTCCTGAACCAAATGTACAGAGCAGCAATAACCGCAATGGCAACTGCGACAAACCCCAGGAAGTAGAGTGAGGCGTTGTAGGGATCGGGATTACCTAAGAACAGACTATCATTGGGCAAAATACCCGTCACTTTTTGCAGGACTGATGCGACGATTGCCGAAGCAATAACGCTGAACAGGAAGGCGACGAAACCCAGGATCATTCCTCCAAACGTCAATCGCTTTCTCTTCAAACCAACTGCCACAACTGCAATAAAGAGAGCACAGACTGCAATGGTCAACGGGATGGCCCAGCTTATCGGGTAATGGACCAGAAAGGAGCCCAACACGCTGAAGAAGACGGCATCGCGGCGCATTTCTGGTTCCAGGTTGTTGTTGGCGAAATGCCGCGCTAAGGCAAGCGCATAAGAACCCGTATGTTGAACGCTGCGTTCGTCAATGGTCTCCAGGCTGTCCAGTTCCGTGTGATGCACATGGGCGCCGTCGATGTAAGCGAAATTGAGCCCTTGTACTTTGTCGGTAGTGAGAATCTCCAAATCGGTCCAGAACTGGATGCGCTTGTAAATTTTTTCTGCGAGAGAATTGGCAACAGGTTTCGGCGCCGTCTTGGCCAGCTCGCCAATGAGCCAACCATTGTTCTCGGTTGCATCAAACATGATCGTGGCGCCGCTTTTCCCAAGCGCGTCAAAGTTGAGCGCAACCTTGACATCTTTTGCCGCCGGATGTTTCTCGACAAAAGCCATTGCGCCGAGAAGCCCGATCTCTTCGGCATCCGTAAATAAGAAGATGACGTCATTAGCCAAAGGCGGCTCGGACCGCAGAGCTCGCAGCGTCTCCAACAAGGTCGCGACTCCCGCTCCGTTATCACTGGCGCCGGTGCTATGGGGGACAGTGTCGTAGTGCGCTGACAACAACAGAGCCTTACCGTCGCTTCGTGTCCCCGGCAGTCTTGCGACAATATTCTCAACTACAGCCCCGAAAGCAAGAAACGAACGATCGGCGCTTTGAGCCGTCTTCTGGATTTCCGGCTTGAGGCCCATTGCCGTCACTTCGCGGACTATGTAATCGCGTACTACCGAATGTTCTGCGGTACCGGCAGGATGTGGCTTTTGAGAAATCGTGCGGATGTGCTGCATTGCTCGACCGGAAGAGAATTCGGTTGGTGGAGCCGACGAAGATACTGCGGCCGGCGGAGTTGTTTCGAGTGTGCCCAAATAGATGAAAAGCCCTAACATCAGGAAGGAGATCAGGGCTGTAAGGTAGTCCGGGTGCAGCCACGTCGTAAGAGATTGGCTGATCTCGCCGGCGACATTTCCCGCAGCATCTTGTGTCTTGATCTGTGCAACTTGTGACATGAGTTTTCCTCCATTTTGAGAACCTCCGCGTGCTTTGCGGTCCTTTGCGTCTTTGCGTTGAGTATTGGGTCTTGCTGCTTCAATACCCAATACTCAACGCAAAGACGCAAAGGACCGCAAAGCACGCGGAGGCTATTTAGCAACGCAGAATCCGCACACTACCAAGTATCGATGTAGTAATCGATTTGAGACTAGAACCTGAGAGAATAGGTCAAGCGCATGCTGCGCCCCATCTCAGGCGCGATACTCTTGATGAACGACAGATGATTTCGGTACAACGCGTCGCCGAGATTATACGCGCTGACGGAAAGGATATGCGCCGCGCGACTGGTCGTGAACGTGTACGAAGCGTGAACATTGAGGAAGGCGTAGCCCGCGGCCGGTGTCTCGTTATCGAAGACGCGAGCCTGCCTGTTTGCCACAGTCAATTCCG
>Ga0134124_10002382_pt1 | contig 15177 bp, 14 predicted proteins | sample KB304_FD_96880 | JGI IMG/M metagenome (GOLD analysis project Ga0134124, IMG submission 96880) | Terrestrial soil microbial communities without Nitrogen fertilizer from Kellogg Biological Station, Michigan, USA - KB3-0-4 | ecosystem: Environmental > Terrestrial > Soil > Unclassified ... | reverse complement strand
ATCGGTGACGAACGGTCCAACCTTGGCCATCGTTGCCTCCTCCTCTCGGTCGGTGGTGAGATTCAGAACAGGACCTTGGCAATGGCGATGAGCGCCCACGCGGTGAGCAGCATCACCACGGAGATGATGATGCCCTCGTAGCCCTTCCTCATGGCTCGGCCTCCGTAGTGCGAAGCGAGATGTGGTAACGGAGCGGCCCCTGACGGGGCCGTCCGAACATCAGGCGGAGGTCGATGGGCTAGTGCGGGTCTTCGGAGGGTTGCGACGGATCGCAGGCGACTCGGAGCAGACGATGCACCACCAGACATCCGCCCGGCCGGCCCTCACGGCTCACCCGCAGGCGATGTGGAGAGCCGCAATGCAGCTCGGTCGAGGGCAGCACGGCATTTCCGGCGGGTGCGTGAAGGACAACCACCCTGACTGCCACGCGACCACCGCCGATGCTATCCACCGAATCGGCCGGCTCGAACACGAAGGCGCCCGGCATGGCGGGTAGCGAGAGGTCCAGCGCTACGTAGACCAGGATCGCCACGAGGAGCGCTCGGTGGCACGTCACGTGGCGATTCTACCCGACGGCGGCGTCACGGATCCGGCCGCTCGTCACGCGCCGGGCGAAGGCGGAACGCCGAGCGCACCAGCGCGACAAGGATGCCGGCGACGTTGACGAAGACGACGAGGATCAGGGTGATCAGGACGAGGGCCATGACCCCCCCGCGCGCGGCGCGCAGGCCGGCGTCGACCGGCAGCTGCTCGTCGAGCCAGAACAGCGGGGCCAACACGGCCACCGGCGTCGCCACGAGAATGATCACCAGTCCGACCACGATGCGTCCGAGGCGGAGCACCGGAGCGAGGCGCCGGTGGCGGGCTTCGGTGCGCACCCATACCGTGGTCATGAGGGTGAAGAGCACGGCCAGGCAGGCCACGAACGCGACCTGCGAAAGCAGCCCGGCGCCGGCGACCGCGTATAGGGTCCCGAAGAGCACGACGCTGGCGGCATTGGCGGCGGCGAGGGCGAACACCCTACCCCTGACGATGTCCGCCGAGCCAGGTGAAGAACGCGCGGCTCGCCAACCACAGGGCCACGTACGCGCCGAGTGCCAGGAGGCGGACCTTCGACTCGGAACTGCCCGGCGCGAGCCACGCCCGGACGGGCCGCGTCAGCGGGCCGGTGACGACGCCGAAGAACCACACGATCGGGCTGCCGGGAGAGGTCACCAGTCGCGCGAAGACGATGTGAAGGGCGAGGTAGATGGCCGCCATGAAGAAGACGAACGGGATCACGGCATTGGCGAGCAACATCACCCTCGCTCCCAGGTCATCCACGAATGCGATGATAGCAGGGCGCTGGGGAGGTGTCGGGGGGAGCGGCGCCGCTCCCCCCGACGCTGAATCAGTGGGCCGGCACTTCCTGAAGATCGCGGCCGAGGGGATCGCCCTTGGTCCCCTGACCCGACTTCGGGTACCGCACGCTGGTCACGAGGTCCTGCACCTCCCGCGGCGGCGGTGCGGTGAGCAGCGAGACGATCCAGATGGTGAGGAACCCGACCGGCAGGCCGAAGATGGCCGACGCGATCGTCTGGGTGCCGAACCACGACACGCCGTAGAAGCGGCTGCCGATCATGTAGTAGGCGGTCACGAGCAGGCCCGCCCACATGCCCACGACGGCACCGGTCTTGTTCGCCCGCTTCCACCAGATGCCCATGACGAGCGCCGGGAAGAAGGAGGCGCCGGCCAGGCTGAACGCCCAGGCCACCAGCTCCACGATGATGGCGACCCGGAAGGTGGCCACCCAGGCGGCGACCAGCGCGGTCACGATGAGCAGGATCTTGGTGATGGTGAGCCGCTTGGTCAGCGAGGCCGTATGGTCGATGACGTTGTAGTAGAGGTCGTGGGAGATCGCGTTGGCGATGGTCAGGAGGAGGCCGTCGGCCGTGGACAGCGCCGCGGCCAGCCCGCCGGCCATCACGAGGCCGGTGATCACGAACGGCAGCCCGGCGATCTCGGGCATCGAGAGCACGACGAAGTCGGTGGACTTCACCACGAAGTCGGCCCACTGCACGACGCCATCGCCGTTCCTGTCCACGACGCTGAAGAGGCCGGCCGGCTGCCACAGCGTCACCCACCGGGGCAGCTCGGAGAGCTTGGTGCCGACCAGCTTGGCGTAGATGGTGAATCGCGCGAAGGCCGCGTAGGCCGGCGCCGTGAAGTACAGCAGGAAGATGAAGAACAGCGACCACGCCACCGAGGTGCGTGCCTGCCGCACCGAGGGCGTGGTGTAATACCGCGTCAGGATGTGCGGCAGCCCCGCGGTGCCGACCATGAGGCAGAAGGTCAGGGCCAGGAAGTTCCACATACCGGTGCCGCCCGGCACCGTGAGGTAGCGGCTGAACTTGGCGTCCGCGCTCGCCGCCGGCGCGGTCGCCTGCCGGCCGGCCAGGGCCGCCTGGGCCTTCAGCTTCTCGACCTCGGCCTCGGCGAGCCCGCCCGCCTTGATCTTGGCGTTGGCCTCGTCGGCCTCCTGCTTCCAGAGCGCGCGAGTCTCCTTCTCCTTGGCGTCGCGGGTGATCTCGAGGGCCCGCGTGTTGTTCTGCTGCAGAATCCGGCCGTAAGTCAGCTCCGGGATCGGGATCGAGAACAACGTCCACGACATGTACACGACCGGGACGAGGTAGGACACGATCAGGATGATGTACTGCGCGACCTGGGTCCAGGTGACCGACTTCATGCCGCCCAGCACGGAGCAGAACAGCACGCCGAGCAGGCCGACGAAGACGCCGATGTTGAAGTCGAGGCCGATGAAGCGCGAGACGATCAGACCGACCCCCGTCACCTGCGCGATGAGGTACGTGAACGAGCACACGACGGCGCCGACGATGCCGACGATCCGCGCCTGGTTGCCGCCGAAGCGGGCGCCCAAGAAGTCGGGGATCGTGTAGGCGCCGAACTGCCGTAGGTAGGGCCCGAGGAAGACCGCGAGCAGGAGATACCCGCCCGTCCACCCCATGACATAGGCGAGGCCCGCGAAGCCCTGGGCCGAGAGCGCGCCGCCCATCGAGATGAAGGAAGCCGCCGACATCCAATCCGAGCCGGTGGCCATCCCGTTGTAGACGGCGGGGACCCCGCGGCCGGCCACGTAGTACTGGTCGGGGTTGGATGTCCGGGTCACGATGCCGATGAACACGTAGATCAGCAGCGACAGCGCCATGAAGATCCAGCCGATCATCTGGTTGCTGAAGAGGCCGATCTTCTCGCCGATGCCGATGAGGACGGTGATGCCGAGGAAGCCGATCGTGTAGAGGCCGAAGATCTTGTCCAGGCTCATGGTCCGGCTAGCCCTCCTCGCGGATGCCGAACTCTTCGTCCTTCTTGTTCATGAGGTACGCGTACGCGGCGATCTCGATCACGAAGATCGCCAGCGACCCCTGCGCCGCCATGTAGTAGCCGAGCGGGAAGCCGAGGATCGTGTAGTTGTTGAGCCAGCCCGCCATGAGCCCCGAGATGACGAACGTGACGACGAACCAGATGACCAGCAGGACGGTCGTGAGCGTGACGTTGTAGCGCCAGTACTCCTGTCTCTGGCGTTCGGTCAGTTCCCCGCCAGGCGGTCTGGCCCCTGTGGATCCTGTCCTTGAAGCGGTGGTCGTCGCCATCGCGTGACCTCCTTGTCCTCGCGGTTCACCCCTTCCCCTGCGCATCGCACGCCAGGGGATGCCCCTGTGCACCGGACACAACGGAACCCGGAGGGGAGAGCACGCTCGATGCCAGCCGAGTGTTGCGGGCAAAGCACTGGAATGACGACGAAGCCGATCGCGCTCGACCCGCCGACTCTTGGTGTCGGCACCAAGAGCACAGGGTATCGAGGCCCTGACGCGCTGCGTGGCCGCCTGGGAAACCTAGCCGGTCTCGCCCCCGCTCGTCTCGTCGACAGGCTCGGCGGGATGGCCGCGGCGCAGGCCATACCGGGTGAGCTTCTCGGAGAAGTTCTTGGGGTCCATGTCGGCGTGCTTGGCCGCGGCCGTCAGCTTGCCGCCCTCGCGATCGAGGACGCCCGTGATGTAGGCGCGCTCGAACTCCTCGACCACCCTGGCCTTGGCCTCGCGGAAGGGCAGCCCGACGTCCACGCGCGGCCGGGCGCCGGCGCCGGTGAGGAACGGCTCGACGTCGGTGATGGTGTCGCTCTTGGCGACGATCACCGCCCGCTCGATGACGTTCTCGAGCTCGCGCACGTTGCCGGGCCACGCGTAGCGGCAGAGCGCCTGCATGGCCGTCGGGGCGATCGCTCTGACCGCCTTCTTGGAGCGCCGGGCGCTCGCCTCCAGAAAGTGCCGGGCCAGGATCGGGATGTCCCCGGCCCGCTCACGCAGCGACGGCACCCGTACCGGCATCACGGAGAGGCGGTAGAACAGGTCGCGCCGGAACGTCCCGCGCTCGACCTCGGCCTGGAGGTCCTTGTTGGTCGTCGCGATGAACCGTACGTCGATCTCCACCGCGCGATCCGAGCCGATGGGGGTGACGCGCTTCTCCTCGATCGCCCTCAAGAGCTTGCTCTGCAGCAGCAGCGGCATCTCGCCGATCTCGTCGAGGAGGAGGGTGCCGGCGTTGGCGGTCTGGAAGTGCCCGCGCCGCGTCTCGCTGGCACCGGTGAACGATCCCTTGCGGAAGCCGAACAGCTCGGACTCGAAGAGCTCCTCGGGAATGGCCGCGCAGTTGACCGGCACGAACGGCTTGTCACGCCGAGCGCCGGTGAAGTGGATCGACCGGGCCAGCAGCTCCTTGCCGACTCCCGTCTCGCCGTAGATGAGGACGGTGGTGTCCAGGTTCGCCAGCGAGCGCAGGAGCTCGAAGACCTCCTGCATGGCCGCGCTCTGCGTCAGCACGTTGCGGAGCGTGAACCGCTCCTGGTTGCGGCGGATGGTGGCGCGGCTGGCCGCCTTCAGCTCCTGGAACTCGATGGCTCGCCGCACGACCATGAGCACCTCGGCCGTGTCGAACGGCTTGACCAGATAGTCCACGGCGCCGAGCCGCATGGCCTCCACCGCCGATTCGATCGTCCCATAGGCGGTCATCACCACGACCGCCTGGTCGGGATGATCGGCCTTGATCCGCCGGACCAGCTCCACACCGTCGATGCCCGGCAGCCGCTTGTCGCTCAACACGAGGTCCACGTCGTCGCTCTTGAGGAGGTCGATGGCGTCCTCACCGCTGGGCGCGGCGAGTACCTCGAAGCCCGCCACCTCCAGCGTGCGGCGCAGGGGTCGGAGGAAGATCTCGTCGTCTTCGACGATCAGGATGCGGTGCTTCATGGGGCCCTCATGGCGCCACCGGCGCCGCCACCGTCGCCCGCGGAATGACGAGCCGCACGATGGTCCCCCGCCCCGGCGAGCTGTCGATCTCGATCTCGCCGCCGTGCAGGTCCATGATCTTCTTGACGATCGCCATACCGAGGCCCGTCCCCGTCGGCTTCGTCGTGTAGAACGGCAGAAAGATCTTCTCGCGGTGTTCCGGTGCCATGCCGACGCCGTTGTCGGCGATCTCGACCACCGCCACCCCGCCCCGGCCGAGCAGCCTGACGTCGACCCGTCCGCCCGGCCGCCGCTCGGTGGCCTCGAGCGCGTTCTTGACCACGTTGCTGAAGACCTGCCGGAGGCGCTGGCCGTCCACGGCGGCGACGAGGTCGAGGTCGAGCCCATGCGCCACGAACTGAACGCCGCGCGCGTCGCCCTCGCTCGCGTAACCCTCCACCACCGGCGCCAGGATGCGCGCGAGCGCATACTCCTGTCGGTCGAGCCGGGTGTCGCGCGCGTAGTCGAGCAGGTCGGCCACGATCGACTCGATCTCGGCGATGCCCGAGAGGACCGACTCGGCCATCTCCTGCGAGATCCGCGGATCGTTGAAGCCGCCCGAGGACAGGAGGTTGGTCGCCATCTTGATGCCCCCGAGCGGGTTGCGGATCTCGTGGGCCACGCCGGCCGCCATCTCGCCGAGCGAGGCGAGCTTCTCGCGCTGGATCAGCCGCTGCTGCGTCGCCACCTGTTCGGTGAGGTCTCGTAGCACGCCCACCGTGCCCAGGACCCGCCGCTGGGCGTCGAAGACGCAGGAGACGGCCAGGTGCGCGGGGAAGCGCTGGCGCGCGCGCGTGAGCCCGCCCACCGTGCCCCGCCACGGCCGGCCCTCGGCGACGGCCCGCTGGATCGCCGGACCCACGCGCCGGCGATCGGCCTCGTCCAGGACGTCGAGCGAGCGGAGGCCCGGCACCCCGGCCGCCGGGTAGCCGAGCAGCTCCTGGCCGGCCCGGTTGATGGTGATCACGCGGCCGTCGAGGTCCGTGGTGAAGATGCAGTCCTGCACGCTCTCGACCACCGAGGCCAGGAGCCGCTCGCTCTGGCGCAGCGAGCGTTGCATCGCCTGGAACGACTCCACCAGCTCCTGGGCCTCGCCCTTCGAGATCGTGAACCGGTCTTCGATGATGTAGCGGGCGGCGGCGGCGCCGAGCGAGGCGGCCAGCACCCGCTCGAGCCGGATGCGCAGGTCCAGCAGCTCCGGCACGCTCAGCTCGCGGGGCGTCTTGCCGTCGAGCAGCTCGCCCAGGATCGCGTCGGCTTCCTCCGCGGGGACGTAGAGGTGGATGAGCCGCTCGATCTCCGGCACCGACAGGATGGCCGGCGTCCGCGGCGGCTCGGCCTCCGGCACCCCCACGAAGGCGGCGGCCTGGCTACGCTCCTCGGCGTCCTGCGTGGTCAGGATCGACACCAGGCCATAGACGGTGACGTTGAGGAGTAGCGACCAGAACACGCCGTGGCTCAGCGTATCCAGTCCTTCCAGGCCGAGCAGCGCGGTCGGGCGCAGGAACGTGAGCCCGAACGGGCCCTGCTCGAGCAGCGCCCGCGTCATGACGCCTTCCTTCACGAAGGTCGGAATGATCAGCGTGTAGAACCAGACGGCGAACCCGGTGGAGATCGCGGCCAGCGCTCCCTTGCGGCTGCCACCGCGCCAGTAGAGACCCAGGAACACCGCGGGCGCGCACTGGCTCACCGCGATGAAGGACAGCAGCCCCATCTCCACGAGGAGGAACTGGCCGGCCTCCACCCGCGCCCACACGAAGCCGAGCCCGACGACCAGCAGGATGCCCAGGCGTGTGGAGGCCAGGCTGGCCCAGTACACCTCCTCCACCCGCCGCCGGCGCAGGAGCACCGGCAGGACGATGTCGTTGGAGATCATCTTCGACAGGGCCAGCGAGTCGACCACGATCATCGCGGTCGCCGCCGAGAAACCGCCGAGGAACACCGCGGTGGCGACGAAGTGGGCGCCCGCGCGTAGCGGTAGGGCCAGCACGAACCCGTCGGCGGCGGCGTTGTCCCCGAGCTGCAGGAGGCCGGCGAACGCGATCGGGAGCACGAACACGTTGATGGCGAGCAGGTAGAGCGGGAACGCCCACGCCGCCGTCTGCACGTCGCGCTCGCGAGGGTTCTGGACGACGAGGACGTGGAACTGCCGCGGCAGCAGCATCACGGCCATCATCGAGATGAGCAGCATGGCCGTCCACCGCGCGTAGGAGGCGGCGGGGGGCTGATCGATCACGAGCAGCCGCCACCAGTTCGGATGATCGGCCACCCGCGTGAAGATGTCCTGGAATCCGGCGAACAGACCCCAGGTCACGAAGCCTCCAACGAGGAGGAAGGCGACCAGCTTCACGATCGACTCCACGGCCACCGCCGTCATGAGGCCGGTCTGCTGCCGGGTGAAGTCGAGATTGCGCGCGCCGAAGAGGATCACGAAGAGGGCCAGGGTCGCGGCCACCAGGAGGGTCGGGTCGAAGCCCGACAGGAGGGAGTCCGGCGGGATCATCATGCGGAAGGTCAGCGAGACCGCCTTCAGCTGCAGCGCGATGTACGGGATCATCCCGCAGACGACGAAGATGGCCACCAGGGTCCCCAGTGGCGCCGACTTGCCGTAGCGGCTGGCCACGAAGTCCGAGATGGTCGTGATGCGCTGCTCCTTGGCCACCCGGACGAGCTTGCGGAGCACGGTCGGCCAGGCCACCGCGATCAGCGCCGGCCCCAGGTAGATCGTGAGGAACTCGAGCCCGCGGTGGGCGGCCAGCCCCACGCTGCCGTAGAACGTCCACGCCGTGCAGTAGACCGAGATGGCCAGCACGTAGGTGGCCGTGCGCACGCGGGGCGCCTGCAGGCGGCGCCCGAAGACCTCGGCCAGGTACGCGACGACGAACAAGAACCCCAGGTAGGCGAGCAGGATCGCGACCAGGTAGGTCTGTCCCTGGCCGGTCATGTGTCCTCACCCCCGGCGCGAAACGCGGCCCAGGCAAGTACGGCCACGATCGCCCCCCACACGGCGAACAGGTAGAGGACCAGCGCAGGGATTCCGACCAGGAGGACGGGGCGATTGGGAATGCCGAGCAGCGGCCACACCAGGAGAGCGGCGAAGAGCCCGAAGCAGACCGCCAGCAGCGGCTTCATTCGGGCCCCTTATACCGGAGGGGCTCAGTCCCGGCAAGCACCGGCCGGCGCGGTGTGGTCCGGGGTCAGGGGGGTGATCCCCCCTGACTTACGGACCCTACGCGGCGGCCGGATCCCGCCTCACCCGCGTGCGCGAGCCGCCTCGATCGCGCCTTCTTCCCAGATGCTGTGCTTGTGCGTCTCCGGCATCACGAAGACGGCGATTAGAAACATGATGGCCGGCACCGCGATGGGATAGATCAGCGCATAGCCGACGCTGCCCGTGGAGAGGTACATCGACGTCGTGACGATCGGGACCAGGCCTCCACCCCAGCCGTTGCCGATGTGGTAGGGCACGGACACCGAGGTGTAGCGGATGCGGCTGGGGAAGAACTCGGCCAGGAACGCCCCGATCGGCCCGTAGGTCATGCCCACGTAGTTGACCAGGATCACGACGATGAGAATCGACATCGGGTAGTTGACGTTCTTGGGATCGGCGTAGTTCCCGAGCGCCATGTAGAGCGGGTAATACGTCAGCGACGCCAGGGCCATGCCGCCCAGGATGATCGGCTTTCGGCCGACCTTGTCGGAGAGCCAGCCCCAGAAGATCAGCGTCGGCGTGGCGATCAGCAGCGCGATGCCCACGATGTAGCTGGAGGTGAGCACGTCGAGCTTCTTGACCGTCTGGAGGAAGTAAAGCGCCCAGAATTGTCCGCTATACCAGACGCAGCCCTGTCCCAGCACGACCACGCTGGCGATCACCACGTACTTGAAGTTCTTGCTGAGGAACGCCTCGCGCCACGGGTTGGTGGAAGAGCGACCCCGCGCCTTCATGTCCTGGAAGATCGGCGTCTCACCGAGCGAGAGCCGGATCCAGATGGCGATGGCGACCAGAAGGAGGGAGATGATGAAGGGCAGTCGCCAGCCCCAGTCGTTGAACGCATCGTTGCCGAGATACGTTCGGATGCCGATGATCGTTGCCAGCGACACGACGATGCCGAGTGTGGGCGACGTCTGCAGCCAGCCGGTGTAGTACCCGCGATGCTCGTCCTCGATGTGCTCGGCCACGTACGTGATGGCGCCTCCGTACTCCCCGCCCAGGCAGAGACCCTGGATCAGGCGCAGGGCGAAGAGAATGAAGGCCGCGGCGATGCCGATCGCCTGGTAGGTCGGCACGAAGCCGATGAGGGCCGTCGCCAAGCCCATGCCGGTCAGCGTGACGATGAAGGTGTATTTCCGGCCGACCTTGTCACCGAGCCAGCCGAAGACGAACGCCCCCAGCGGCCGGATCAGGAAGCCGACCGAGAAGATCGCCACGGTGCTGAGGAAGGCCGCCACCGGGTGGCCCTTCTCGAAGAACTTGACCGCGAGAATCGAGGCCAGGCTCCCGAAGATGTAGAAGTCGTACCACTCGATGATATTGCCGACGGATGCCGCGACGACGACGCGGCGCAGCTCTTTGGGTGGAACCTTGGATGCCCGCATTGGCCTCCTCGTCTTCCTGGGTCCGATCCTGGTTCACTGCCTCGGTGCCGCTCGCAGCCCCGCCGCCTCACCCCTCGCGGCCGTGCTCATCCGGGCCTCGTGCAGGAGGGCGAGGAGATGTGCAACGTCGAGCGGCTTCACCAGACGGGCCCGCACGGTCGGCGGCAGGGCCTCCGACGCCGACGATTCCGCCGGCGGCGAGCCCGTCATCAATACGAACGGAGTGTCGGGATGACGGGACGCCAGCGTGGCGCCGTCCATCCGGGGTAGCCCGATGTCGCTGAGCACGACATCGACCGGCCCCTGCGCAAGCAGATCCTCCGCCGCCTCGGCTGACTCGGCGCTCCGGACGTCGAATCCCGCCGCGGCGAGCACAGCGCACAGCGGAATCCGGAAGACCGGGTCGTCCTCGACGACGAGAATCCGGGTGTGGCGAACGTCAACGTGCATGAGAACCTCCGTCGTATAGACCGGTACCTGCCGGCATCGCTGCCGGCGGGACTCCGTGGTGGATCGAGGAGTGGGTCTAGGCGGCGGGCGGCGAGCGGGTGATACCGGACGACAGCACGAGACGTTCGAGATCCGGCGCGACCGAATCGGCTACGAGATGGCCCGAGGCTCGGACGGCCAGACGGGTGACCTGGCCTGCCTCGGCACCGGCCTGGCTGGGCGGCGAGGACTCACAGATGAGCTCGTCGAAGAGCTGGGTCGCCGGGTTGTCCCAGGACAACACCGTGAAGCGAGAGACGATGCGGATCGACGCCTCAGCTGCCTGGAGGGCGACGACGCCAACCAGGAGGGCAAGCAGCAGGCAGGCCAGGCGGTGCAGAGCCCGAAGCCTCATCGTGGGCCCCTTATACCGGAGCCGCCCTGGGCGGGCAACTTTCATGTTGCTGCATCAGGCCGACAACCGACCGGAGCGGGCGGCCGCCGGGGCGCCCGCCATGACTCAGGCGGGGCGGGGCGCCCGCCCGCCGGTCAGCGCATCGTGCGCCATCCGGACGAGCGTGGTGATGTCGAAGACCGGCCGGCCGGTCTCGCGCTGGATGTCCGCGGTGTACGGCGGCATGTTGGTGCACTCCAGCACGATCGCGCCCACGTCAGGGTGCTCGGCCACCAGGCGGCGCGCCACCCGCACGTGCTCCTCGCGCGCGAGGTCGACGTCCATCTCCAGCTCGTTGTCCAGCATCACGCGGGTGAACTCCTTCTCGCCCTCCATCCCGGCCACGACCAGCGGCAGGTCGGGGGCGATGCCGGCCCCCGCGAGGTGCTCGGGCCCCAGGCTCGAGGCGTTCACCGTCATCAGCCCCACGCGACGCCCCGGCGCCAGCATCCGGAAGACGAGCGGGACCAGGAGCAGGCTCGAGGTGAAGACCGGCACCGACACCGCCGCCGCCAGCTCGCGCTGGTACTTCACCAGGAAGCCGCAGTTCGTCGTGATGGCCCCCACGCCCTCGCGCTCCAGCGCCCGGGCTCCCTCGACGAAGGCGGGGAGCATTCCCTCGGCGCCGCGGCGGACGACCAGGTCCGGATTGGCCCCGGGCACCCGGTGGTAGCGCACCGGGAACGGGAACGTCGTGGCGTTGCCCATGTCCCCGGGGATGCGGGGGAAGCGCGTGTCGAGCATGAGGATGCCGACCGTGAACCCGTACTGGTTGAAGCCGCCACGGACGCGTCCGGCCGTCATGCGCCCTACTGTACTCCAGCCTCCGGCCGCGTTGTACACTCCGCGGGTGACCGAGAATGGCGTCCGGAGCGCGGCGATGGACCAGGTCCAGCAGAAGGCGCTCAATCCTCAAGGAGGTCCCATGCTGAAGAAAGTGGCGGTCGAGAGCGCGGCCGAGGCCTATCTGGAGCTGCTCGCCTCGCGCGGTGTGGAGTACTTCTTCGGGAACGCCGGCACCGACTTCGCGCCGATCATCGAGGCGTACGCCAAGCGCGCCGCCGAGGGTCAGGTGCTGCCGCGCGCCATCACCGTGCCGCACGAGATCACCGCCATCGGCATGGCCCACGGCTACGCGATGGTGACCGGCCGGCCCCAGGTGGTCATGGTCCACGTGATCGTGGGCACGGCCAACGCGCTGGGCGGCATCATCAACGCCGCCCGCGCGCATGCGCCGATCCTGGTCACGGCCGGCCGCACGCCGCTGACCGAGGACAAGCTGCTGGGCGCCCGCAACCGCCACATCCACTGGGCCCAGGAGTCGTTCGACCAGGGCGCGATGGTGCGCGAGTTCGTGAAGTGGGACTACGAGCTGCGCATGGGCGGCCAGCTCGAGACCGTCGTCGACCGCGCGCTGTCCATCGCGCGCAGCGAGCCGCAGGGGCCCGTCTACCTCACGCTGCCGCGCGAGACGCTCTCCGAGAAGCTCGACAACCTCGAGTACTTCGACCCGCCCCGCGTGGGCCCGCCGGCCGCGACCGTCGCCGACCCGGCCGCCATCGAGCGCGCCGCCGAGATCCTGGCGGCCGGCCGCAACCCGATCATCATCGCCAAGTCCTCGGGCCGTGATCCGCTCGCGGTCGCCCCGCTGGTGGCGCTGGCCGAGGCGCTCGGCATCCCGGTCTTCGAGCAGGCGGCGACCCACCTGAACTTCCCCCAAGATCATCCGCTCTACTGCGGGGCCGATCCCACGCCGCAGCTGGCCGACGCCGATCCGATCGTGGTCGTCGAGGCCGACGCGCCGTGGTTCCCGGCGCTGCGCGCGCCCGGGCCGGAGACGACCGTGATCCAGATCGGGCACGACCCGCTCTTCTCGCGCTATCCGATCCGGGGCTTCGCCGTCGACCTCGGCCTGGCCGGCGCGCCGCGACTCACGCTGGCCGCGCTCGCCGCGGCCGTCAAGCGCCGCGCCGATACCGCGGCCGTCGAGACGCGCCGCAAGCGGTGGGAGGCCGAGCACCGGCGGCTGGTCGAGGCGTGGGCGACGCGCAGCGCCGCCGTGAAGGCCGACTCGCCGATCGACATGGCCTGGCTCTCGCGCTGCATCGGTGAGGCGATCGACGACGACACGATCGTCGTCAACGAGTACGACCTCGACACGACCCAGACGAAGCTGCGCGCGCCCGGCAGCTACTTCAGCCAGTCGCCCGCCTCGGGCCTGGGCTGGGGATTGGGCGCCGCCCTCGGGGCGAAGCTGGCCGCGCCCGACAAGACCATCGTGTGCTGCGTCGGCGACGGCGCCTACATCTTCGGCACCCCGACGGCCGCCCACTGGGCCGCGCGCGCGCACAAGCTGCCGGTGCTCAACGTCATCTTCAACAACCGCGTCTGGAACGCGGTCAAGCGCTCGGTCACCTCGCACGCGCCGCAGGGCTGGGCGGCGAAGGCCGCGACCATGGCGATGAGCGATCTCGATCCGGCGCCCGACTACGAGCTGATCGCGCGCGCCTCCGGTCACTGGGCCGAGCGCGTGGAAGATCCGACGGTGCTGCCGGAGATGGTGCGGCAGGCACTGCGCGTCGTCCGCGAGGACAAGCGCCCCGCCCTGCTCAACGTCATCTGCAAGAAGCCGTGACGCCGCGCCGCCTGACCGTCATCGCCACCGGCCCCAGCGGGCCGCCCGAGGAGCTCGACCCGCTGCGGGCCGCCGGCCACGAGGTCGTCATCGGCCGCCCGCTCGACCTGCCCGGCCGCCAGGCCTACTCCGAGGGCGATCTGATCGAGCAGGTCCGCGCGGCCGACGTGCTGCTCGCCTCGCACCTCGAGCGTGTCACCCCCGCGGTGATGGAGCACGCCGAGCACCTGGGCCTGGTCATCGTGCCCTTCATCGGCGTGGACAAGATCGACGTGCCGGCGGCCACGCGCCTGGGCGTGCTCGTGGCCAACAGCCCCACCAGGGAGAACTTCATCGCCGTCGCCGAGGCGACGATCGGCCTGCTGCTGATGCTGCTCAAGCGCGTGAAGCGCGGCGAGAATCGGCTGCGGTCGGGCGAGTGGGCACGGCGCGAGGATCGCGGCGACTTTCTGTTCGGCAAGACGGTCGGCATCGTCGGGCTGGGCCGCATCGGCACCCACGTGGCGCGGCGGCTCGCCGGCTGGGACGTGCGCCTGCTCGCCGCCGATCCCTACGTGCCCGCCGAGCGCGCCGCCGCCGTGGGCGTGACGCTCGTCGACCTCCCCACCCTGCTGGCGGAGTCGGACATCGTCACCGTGCACGCGGTGCTCACCGAGGAGACGCGCGCGATCATCGACGAGAAGGCGCTGCGGGCGATGAAGCCGACCGCGATCCTGCTCAACACCGCGCGCGGCGAGCTGGTGGACGAGGCGGCGGTGGCCCGCGCGGTGAGCGAACGCTGGATCGCCGGCGCCGCCGTCGACGCCTTCGCGCAGGAGCCGCTGCCGAACCCGCACCCCTATCGCACGGTCGACCCCGAGCGGCTGATCCTCACGCCGCACAACATCGGCCACAGCGAGGCGGGCCGGCGCGCCAACCTGCGCCTGGCCCTCGAGCAGATCCTGACCGTGGGGCGCGGGGAGCCGCCCGCCCACGTGATCAACCCCGAAGCGATCCCGACCTGGAGGATGAAGCCATGACCGTGATCGACGCCGACGGGCACGTCACCGAGAGCCAGGAGCAAATCGCCAAGTACCTCGACGAGCCGTTCAAGCGACGGCCCGTCAACCAGTTCTTCTACCCCTGGGACGGCTGGGACCGGCGGCTGTTGAACACCTTCAGCGATCTCGCCGGCACCACCGACGCCTGGCTGAAGGCGCTCGACCGCGGCGGCATGGAGAGCGCGGTCCTCTACCCCACGCTCGGCCTGTTCATGAGCTTCCTGAAGGACCGGCAGTGGGCGGTGGCGCTGTGCCGCGCCTACAACACGTTCCTGCACGAGGAGTTCGTGAAGAAGAGCAAGCGGCTGCAGGCCGTGGCGCTGCTGCCGGTGCAGGTGCCCGAGGCCTGTGCGCCCGAGCTGCGGCGGGCCGTGCGCGAGCTGGGGCTGTGCGGGGCCATGCTGTCCGCCGACGGCGGCCACCTGCTCGGCGACAACCGCTACGCCGACGTCTACGAGGAAGCCCAGCGGCTGGACGTGATGCTCGGCATCCACGCCTCCGGCTCGCACCTGGGCGGCGCCGGCGTCGATCTGTTCCCGGCCTTCATCCAGGCCCACACCTGCTCGCACGCCTTCGGACAGATGCGCCAGCTCACCTCGATCATCCTGGAGGGCATCCCCGAGCGCTTCCCCGACGTGCGCATCGCCTTCCTGGAGGCCGGCTGCGGCTGGGCCCCCTACT
>Ga0134124_10002381_pt1 | contig 15177 bp, 9 predicted proteins | sample KB304_FD_96880 | JGI IMG/M metagenome (GOLD analysis project Ga0134124, IMG submission 96880) | Terrestrial soil microbial communities without Nitrogen fertilizer from Kellogg Biological Station, Michigan, USA - KB3-0-4 | ecosystem: Environmental > Terrestrial > Soil > Unclassified ... | reverse complement strand
ACAAAGCCAAATGACCTGGCCGCCGAGAAGCGGTTTGGTTTTTACGATTCTTTTACACGGTTTTGACAATTGAAAACCTCGCCGAAGTCAAATTCACATTATGAAATCACTCATTCATTTCACAACGGCCGCGGGCCTTGGCTTTGCCGGGGTGTCGCGGGGCAGGTTCACTAATTTGTGCGGACGTAAATTGGTTTGGCTGGCGATGACGCTGCTCGCGCTGGGCGCTACTCGCGCGAGCGCCAGCGACCCAGTCGGGATTTACGCGCTCGTCGATAAAGTGGTGCTCGAACCAAACGACACGGCTCCGGAAAGAATTCAAATCCATGGCGCGTTCGCATTCGCCAAAGGTTACGGCGTCACCTATGATGCGGCCAAACGGGGCTATCTGTATTACCAACTCGGCTCGGAAAAGAAGGAGGCGGCCTTGAAGGAATGGGCCGACTTCAAAAGTCTGGCAGGCAAGAAACAGGTGGTTGGCTTCGGCAGCCGTTACGCCGAAAAAGGCGCCATTCGCAAAGCAGGCGACAAACCAGCCAACCCGGACACTTATCCGATCGGGTTTGGCTTGAACAAATCACGCGACAAAGATTATCCGCCCGTCAAAGAATTGCTCGATTTGAGCCAGGGGTCCAAGAAGGAGGTTGCGAAATAAAGAATGACTTGCTGGCGCCGGGCAATGTCGCTGGTGAAATAAACTCTCCTCCGTGTCTCCAGTCAGCCCGGCGAATTCAAAAGCAGGTTTGAACGGTGATTAACCACTGCGGGGTTGGTTAAAGGAGCCAACCCTGCTTCATAAATCGACCATCAAATGATCGCCGGTGCTGAACAAAGTGGATGTGTTCGTCCGTCCCTGCTACGGCATTCAGCGTGGGACGCACTGCTGATATCATTGGCGCTGTTGCACGGCGTGCTCCTGGTGCTCGTTCCATCAATCTGGCTGATCGCGCTCGGCCTCTGGTGGAATTCCAATACGATCTCACACAATTTCATTCATTTGCCGTTTTTTCGTTCGCGCCTGCTCAATCAGGTTTTCTCCGCCTACCTGAGCGTGCTGTTGGGTTTTCCGCAGACGCTCTGGCGGGCAAGACATTTGGCGCACCATGCGGGACGACAAAGGGGCCAGGCAAAATGGCAAGGCCAGTTGCTGGTTGAAGCGATTCTGGTGGCAGCGCTATGGACAACGTTGGTGGCCTTCGCTCCCGGATTTTTTCTGCTGACTTATTTGCCAGGATATTTGGCGGGATTCGGCCTTTGTTATGTGCAAGGCCACCACGAGCACGCGCGCGGAACCACGAGCCACTATGGCAAACTCTACAATTTTCTTTTCTTCAATGACGGCTACCACGTCGAGCATCACGAGCGTCCCGGCGAACATTGGACAAGTTTGTGGCGCCGGAAAAAACCTCAAGCACAAGCCAGCCGCTGGCCCGCGGTCTTGCGTTGGCTGGAAACGGCGGGGCTGGATGCATTGGAGCGGCTGGTGCTGCGTTCCACGCGACTCCAAGAGTTCGTTCTGAAAAGCCACGAACGCGCGGTTCGCCGGCTGCTGCCCCGGTTGCCGTCGATTCGCACAGTGGAAATTGTCGGCGGCGGCCTTTTTCCCCGGACAGCCATGGTGCTGCGGCGATTGTTGCCCGACGCGCGCATCCGAATCATCGATGCGAACGCAGCAAACCTGGCCACCGCGCGAATGTTCATGAACGGCGAGGTGGAATATGTGCACGAGTTGTTCAAGATTTCCAGCGCCCACCGGCCGTCAATCGATTTGCTCGTGGTGCCGCTGGCGTTTATCGGCGACCGCAGAGAAGTTTATCGGCATCCGCCCGCGCCAAATGTTCTGGTTCATGACTGGCTGTGGCATCGGCAGAAAACCGGCGCGATCATTTCGCTGCCGTTGCTCAAACGGCTGAACCTCGTTCAACGATGAAAGTTCTGAGCTGCCATTCCCGCGGCCCTGCGCGCGGACATTCCTGTCCGCAGCACCTTGAAAACGTTCCACGACTTACAAAACTTCGGAGTCTTACTTCGCGCTCCACGTTGCTGCGGACAGGAATGTCCGCGCGCCGTTTTGATGGCGGCGCCGCGGCGCTCAGTCTTTTCGCCGTGTTGGCAGGCGCGAAGTTGCTTACATTAATTGGACGCGATGTACCGCTTCCGGTCTGGACACCCCTCGCTTACTTCTGGCAGGACGCGCTTGTTGCAGTCTTGTTTGGAATCGTCGAAGCGACTGTGAAGCGAGCTTGGGTAACCTGGACGCTTTACGGCGCGATTGTTTTTTATGCCGCCATCAACGTTCCGCTCGTCCGCACGTTGTCCACGCCAATAACCTGGGTCATGACGCGGGCCGTTCGCGGAACTCTGGGAAATTCGATTCAACATCATTTAACCGCCGCAAACCTCGGGTTGATCAGCTTAGTTCTATTGATGGCTATAGCGCTGCCGCGATTCTTGAAGCCGCTTTCGCGGAGACAAACAATGGTCGCCCTGGGCCTGGCGATAATTCTTATTGGGACCGGGCCGATTGCCACGGCGCAACTCGACACGGTCGGGCTGCATCGCAACGCGCTGGTGGCCCTGGTGACCAGCGGTTTCTCGCGCGTGACTCCCAGCTTTGCCTGGAAAGATTGGCGCGCCAGTCCTTCTGGACCATCAACACGCGAAGACTTGTCACGCTTTCATGGCGCGGCAGCTAATCGCAACGTCGTCATGATTTTGCTAGAATCCACCGGCGCGCGCTATCTGCGGCCGTATGGCGCGGCCGAGGATCCGATGCCGCATCTCACCCAACTCGCGGCGAGTTCAATTCTGTTTGAGCATGCTTACGCGGTTTATCCCGAAAGCATCAAAGGACTTTTTTCGGTGCTGTGCTCCCGTTATCCGGCCTTCGACACTCGCGCCGAACTTTACGCCCGAGTGACCACGCCTGCGATCGCACAGGTGCTGGCTCGGGCCGGCTATCGCACCGCGCTGTTTCACTCCGGCCGGTTCATGTACCTGGGCATGGACGCCATCCTTCAGAATCGCGGCTACGAAAGGTTGGAAGACGCGGGGGCGATCAGCGGCAATTTCAATTCCAGTTTCGGCGTCGATGAACCGGCCACGGTCAAACGGATGCTCGGCTGGATCGACTCGCTTTCGAAGGGACAGCGGTTTTTCCTGACGTACGTGCCCATCGCCGGACATCATCCATACGATTCACCGGAGCCACGGCCGTTTCCGGGTCGGGAAGAAGTTGATCGTTACCGGAATGCTTTGCACTTTGGCGACGAAGCGCTCGGTCAATTTTTGGCCGGACTCAAAAGCCGTCATCTGGACACCAACACGTTATTCGTGATTTTCGGCGACCACGGCGAAGCCTTTGGCCAGCACGAAGGCAACTACGCTCACACGCTTTTTGTCTATGACGAAAACGTGCACGTGCCGTACTTGATCGCGATGCCCGGACAGATCCGCGAACCGATCCGCATCCGGCGCACAGCCAGTTTGTTGGATACTGCGCCGACCATTCTGGATTTGCTGGGCATCGCCGCGCCTGCCGATTACCAGGGAAAATCCTTGCTGTACCCCCAGGAGCAGATGGCGCTCTTCTACACCGATTATTCTTTGGGATTTCTCGGCGTGCGAGATGGGTCTTGGAAAATGATTTATGAAATCGAATCTGGCAGATCAAAGCTTTTCAATTTACGCCACGATGCGGACGAGCGGTGCGACCTGGCTAAAAAATTTCCGGAACGCGTCGCGACGTATCGCGACCGTCTGCTTCGATGGAGCGCTGCGCAAAAAAGTTGGCTCACTCAGCGAGCGCGGTAAAAGCTCGGGGCGGTGATGTCGGTGAAACTTGCTTTTGGTTCAAGGCGCGTTGAAATCTGATTTTGATGTCATCAGGGCACCGGCAAAAAATGTATATTTTGAACCGTTTCCGGCCAATTGAAGTACGTAGGACCCCAGTTCTGCGGGTATGTTGATGTAAAGAGTCTTGCTTTGATTGGGTTCGACGACCGTACCCGTGAGCGAATGAACTTGTCCGCTGGGATCCATCAATGAAATGCCGGGCGATTTGTTCCAGTAGGTCTTGATGTAAGCCAAAAGATTTGTTCGATCTGCCGGAATCGTGCAGACTTCAAATCTAATCTCATAATTTGGACTGGTTGCTGAAAACTCACCGTGGATCAAGTTGTCATAATTGTCGGTCGTACTTAGGCATCCCAAATCGACAACAGTGGGACCAGCGCTGTTCTTACCAGCAAATGAAGCCGGGCCAGTCGTAAGAATGAGAGCAGCAAAAATAGCGATAAATCGTTTCATAAGCACTCCGTTGAGCTGTTTGAAATTACTCGCGAATTTCGGGCCGGCGCGCCCAGAAGTCAACCCCCACTTTGTGACACAATTCTTGTGGTGGGCCACAGTTTCACTTGGCTCCGGCTTCGGGCGAAGGGGTGGTCGTCCGTCTTTTGTATGCGGGAGCAAACCATTTGAGCGCGAGTCTGAGTTGTTGGGCATCGAGGGCATGGCCGCCTTCATAGCTGACCAGGCGCACTTGCTTGAACCCATCGCGTTCCAGAGAGAGTTTGACCGCCGCGGTTTGTTCGGGAGTGGCGATGGGATCCCGGTCGCCGCTGCTCAGAAAAATGGGAACCTTTTTGAAGGAATCGCCCGGATGATAGATTCTGTATGCCGAACTGGCCAGGTCTTCGTTGCAGCCGCCCATGAACATGCCAACAACGAAATATCTATCCTTCATGAGTTGCGCGGTGGTGAGCGCCGACCGTTTTGCGCCGCCGGAAAAGCCAGCGCACGCTACCGGCCACCGCTTCGATTCGGGCCAAGACTTGTTCAAATAATCCAGCACGCTCGACACCATCGCCCAGTTCCAATCCTGATGATCTTCGGCGGCAGTTGCGTGTGGGCTGTCAGCAGCAAGGACAACCCAACCCTCGCTCAAGGCGGCGTTGGTAAAGGCGCGCATCGCGGCGATTGCCGAACTGCCGCTGCTGGTGCCAACGATCAGCAATGGCCAAATTTGTTTTGCGTCGAAACCCTCCGGCAGCGCCAAAGCACCTTTCGCATTTTGAACGCTCCGATTATTTTTGGCCACTTCATATCTGGCTTTTGCGGTGAGCGGCGCGGCAAATTCGAGCGCCACGTTTGGCTTGACCTCCAGGTTGCCAAGCTTCACGGACTGAGGAAGCGTCGGATTCGGCAGAACTTGGGGAGAAATTTCGATGGTGGCCACCGCCATCAAAAGAAAACCGGTCATTGTTTGGGTCAAAAGTTTGATAGCGTCAGTTTAGATTGGCCAGGCATGAAATCAATCGGCGAATTCTGTTTTAGCCCCTGTTTCCAAGTTGACGAACGGGGACAGTTCGATTGGACTCTTTCCCATGATTCCTAAAATGCTTTTCCCGATTTTATTTCGTTGTGCTGTTCTGTTGGTCTGCGTGGCGTTCAGTGCGCGCGCCGATGTCAAACTTCACGGTCTCTTTTCCGAGAACATGGTTTTGCAACAGGGCCTGCCAGTGCCCGTGTGGGGTTGGGCCGACGAGGGTGAAGTCGTGACGGTTAAATTTCGCGGCCAGCAGGCCAAGGTCACAACCAAGAACGGCAAGTGGATCGTTCGCCTTAAAAAGTTGAAGGCAGGCGGGCCAGATGATTTGACCGTGACCGGCAAGAACACACTCTCGTTGAAAAATGTTTTGGTCGGTGAGGTGTGGATTTGCAGCGGGCAGTCGAACATGGAATGGCCGCTGCGGGCTTCATTCGAGGCCGAAAAGGAAATCGCTGCCACCGCCAATTCCATGGTGCGCCTTTACACGGTTCCGAAATTGAAAGCCAAAGAACCGGTGGCCGACATAAAAGCTTCCTGGCAGGAGTGCCACCCGCAAACCACTCCGGGCTTTTCCGCCGTCGCGTATTATTTCGGGCGCGATTTGCAAAAGGCGCGTGGCGTGCCGGTGGGTTTGATCCACACGTCATGGGGTGGTTCACCGGCGGAAGTGTGGATGAGCCAGGACGTGCTCGCCGCTAATTATCAAAAGGCCATTCTCGATGATTACGCCGCGTCGTGGAAAAAATACGAAGAGGCATCCGCCCAATTTCAACAGGAAGAAACGGACTTGAAGAAAGAAGGAAAAACTTCCACTCGCAAAGCACCCTCGCCGCCTTACTGGAAGCCGGTCGAGCTTTACAACGGCATGATCGCCCCGCTGGTTCCTTTCGCGATCAAGGGCGCGATCTGGTATCAAGGCGAATCCAATGCGGGCCGCGCGCATCAGTACCGCACGCTTTACCCGGACATGATCAAGAACTGGCGGCGGGATTGGGGCCAGGGCGACTTCACGTTCCTCGCCGTGCAACTCGCGCCGTTCAAAAAAATCCAGGAGCAGCCGGGCGAAAGCGACTGGGCGGAGTTACGTGAAGCGCAGAACCTCGCCACGAAAGTTTTGCCCAAAGTCGGCATTGCGGTGATCACCGACGTCGGCGATGAAAAAGACATTCATCCTAAGAAGAAAGAACCGGTGGGGGCGCGGCTGGCACTGGCAGCGCGCGGAATTGCTTATGGTGAAAAAATTACTTACGCCGGGCCGACGTACAAAAGCGTGAAGTTCAAAGAGGACAAGGCCATCGTGAGCTTTGACCATGTCGGTGGCGGGTTGGAAGCCAAGGACGGCGAACTGAAGGGAATCTCCATCGCCGAAGAAGACACAAAATTTGTCTGGGCCAAAGCGGAAGTCCAAGGCAACAACGTCGTAGTGAGCAGTCCGCAAGTTGCCAAACCGGTCGCCGTTCGCTTTGGCTGGGCGGATTATCCCGTCGTCAATCTGTGGAACAAGGAGGGCCTGCCAGCGTCGCCTTTCCGCACAGACGATTTCCCGATGATCACCAAGCCGAAAGAATGATCTGGCGGGAAGAGTCCCATTCGTCGCCGAATGAGCCGCCTTCCAGCCAAAAGGACATGGGTAACGTGGCGCCGGCATTCTGCCGACAAACCCAATCTGCGAACGGCCGCACCGCGCGCCTCCTTCTGAAGTTTTTCACCGCATGGTCAATAAGTATTACGCTCCGGGCGAGCAGCGGTCGGCGAGGGTCGGCGATTTGTTCGCGCGCATCGCGCCGCGTTACGATCTGATCAATGACCTTCAGAGCTTCGGCTTGCATCGCTGGTGGAAACGCCGGCTCATCAAATTGGCCAACGTCCAGGCGGGCCAGCGCGCGCTGGATTTGTGTTGCGGGACCGGCGACGTGGCCTTCGCTCTGGCGCGACAGGGCGCGGAAGTTGTCGGTCTGGATTTCAGCGAGCCGATGCTGGAGATCGCGCGACAGCGAAGCCACCGTCATGCCCCCGCCGCCCAGGGGCAATCCGCCGCCGGCAATCCGCAATTCATCCGCGGCGATGCGGAACAAATTCCTTTTCCTGAGAATTCATTCGATGTGGTGACGATCAGCTACGGGCTGCGGAACCTGGCCGATTGGCAACGCGGATTAGGTGAGATGTGGCGGGTCACCAAACCTGGTGGCCGTGTTCTGGTGCTGGATTTTGGCAAGCCGCCAAATGCAGTTCTGCGGAAAATTTATTTCGCATACCTGAGGTTGGTGGTTCCGGTTTTCGGAAAAGTTTTCTGCGGCGATGCGGCGGCCTACGCCTACATTTTGGAATCGTTGAAGGTTTATCCCGCTCAGGAAGGTGTCGCGGCGAAAATGGCCCAAATGCAGTCCACGGACGTGCGAGTGCATGATTTGCTCGGCGGAATTATGAGCATCAATTACGCGCGGCGGATTGGTAGGACAGGCGTCGCGCCTGTCTCTGACCTAGGAAAATCCGAGTCGGAAAAGGATTCATCGCCAGGAGGGAACCGCAATCAATAGTACTGACAATTTGAAAGACCGAGACAGACGCGAAGTCGGTCTCTATGTTGCAAACCTCGTTCAGCAAAAAGTGGACGCACTTTGGACAACCCCGAGCGCCTGAAGGCGGAGTTTTCTGAAGTTAGAGACAGGCGCGACGCCTGTCCTACTGGATGGCTTTATCGCGCTTGCATCAACAGGTCTTCCATCAGCGCGAGGGCGGTGACTTCCGTGATTTCCGCCGCGTCGAACGTGCGAGGGGCATAGGAGAAAACCCGTCCCAACACGTCCGAAGAAGCAATCTGGCCGATGATTTTTGAATCGCTCAACCGCGTGGCGGTGGCCTGCAGGTCGGGGACCACGTACGTTTTGGTTTCGTTGGTGCCCGGCAGCGGAACGTGACGTGGCGCGATGAGAATCTCCACCACAATGTCAGTGATTTTCTTCAATGCTTCCCGGTCCTTGCGCGCCTGTTCGTCTCCAACTCGGGCGAAAACATTCTTGAGGGCCGAATCGCCGATGAGTTGAGTGGCTTCGCGTAGATCCGTGATGGTCGCTCCCGCCGAGCGCAAGGGCCGGGCAAACCATCGTTCCATTTCGAGGGCGGTCTGTTTGTCGGCGAGCGTGGGAATGTCGCGATCACGCAAGCGATAACGGTTTTCCATTCCGATCAGCGGAGTTTGCTCCTCGCCTGGGCCGGAGGAAAACGGGTCTTCACTATCGGCAACATCGGAAATGTGTTTTGAGTTGGGGTCCAGATTGCTGTTGATGAGATTTTGTGAAGTTGGGTTGTGTTCCGGGCGTGCGGACTTTTTCATCCCCGCCAAGTCCTCCACCAGTTCACGATTGACATAAACGAGAAAGCGCGGCTTGCCCATCCTGGGATAGGTCGCTTTGAATCGTTCGGTGATGATGCGAACTTGAACTGCGGACACTAACGGCACTCGTCCCGGCATGGTTCGCGGGTCTCGGCGATTCGTAGAGTTTCTGGCGGAAGCGGGGGTTTTAGATGCTGCCGCCGATTGCGCGGCGTACGCTGGGCGCGGCGAAGGTTGCGCGGCGAAGGCCAAAGACCAAGCCACCATCAAAGTAAGAACGAGAAATTTGTTGTTACGCATCGGTCTATTCTGGTGACGCATTCCCTCGTGTTGGTTCGGCGGAGATGCATTTCCACTTTACACTAAGTTCAGTAGTTTTCACCAGAATTCCCGGCCATCGCAAGATTCAATTCGTAAGTTGCGCCAACATGCCAACATGCGCTCGTTGTGACAGCACTGCCGTGCGGCCCTGAAAGAACTCCCTCTCCCTCCGAGGGGAGAGAGTATGGGGTGAGGGTTCGCGCGTCTGGATTCGGAGACCATTCGGACCCGACGAATTCCCCCTCACCCTGACCCTCTCCCCCGAAAGACGGGGGAGAGGGAATAGCAGTGCCTCTCCCCGTGGTGATGCGCCTGGCGAACATCAACTTGTCGGCCCAGGGATTCTGTGCTTCGATTTCGCCATGAGAAAAAGGACGAATGTCATCGGTGGTCTCTTGGCGTTGCTGCTGGCGGTTTTTTTGGGGGCCGGTTGCGCCACGGTCACGGAAACCGGGCGCAAACAATTCAACGTCGTTTCGCCGCAGCAAGAGATGACGCTCGGGTTGAACAGTTTCACGCAAATGAAAAAGGAAGTGCCCATCAGCAAAGACCCGGCGGCGAATGCGCTGTTGCAAAAGGTGGGCCAGCGGATTTCAGCGGTGGCAAATTTGCCGGGCGCACAATGGGAGTTCGTCGTGTTCGAGAGCCAAGAGGCCAATGCCTTTTGTTTGCCGGGCGGAAAAGTCGGCATCTATACCGGCATTCTGCCGATCACCAAAGATGAAGCAGGCTTGGCGACCGTCATCGGGCACGAAGTGGCGCACGCGTCGGCGCATCATGGCGGCGAACGTTTGACCGAGGCGATGGCTTTGAACACTGTGGGCCAAGCCGTGGAGGGCTTCACTGCGGACTCCAAATGGCACGCCGCGAGCACGACCATTTATGGGTTGGGCACACAACTTGGCGTCGCCTTGCCGCACAGCCGCAAACAAGAATCGGAAGCCGATTTCATCGGGTTAAAATATATGGCGCGGGCCGGATACAATCCTGAGGCCGCAGTTGCATTTTGGGAACGGTTTGCCGCCTTCAATCGTCAGGCTGGCGGCGACACGCCATGGTTTCTACGCACGCATCCCGTGGATGAGACGCGCATAAAACAAATCAAGGAATGGTTGCCCCAGGCTAAACAGGAATATCGGGCAAGGTAAGGTCAATGTTTGGCCACCAAATATGCGCTCCTTTGCTTACATCGTCGCGTTGATGTTCGTGCTTGCACCGCTGACAACATCCGCGAAGCACGGAGCACCACCGCGCGTTGCCCCGCTCGTTCAGCAAGGTATTCGCTTTGTTCTGCCGAATGACCAAGGTCGGCGGGCATACGTCGAGGCTTGGGACGTTCAGACCGGACGGAAGCTATGGACGAGGACAATATTTAAGTGTTGGTACTGTCCATTTCGGGGGACCGAGTGCATGCATTACGAGTACGTTATCTCAATGGAACTGAAGATCGATCAGTTGCTTTTCACTTCTGAGCGAGGCCGAAAGTTCGCGTTGGATCTTCGCACACGGCTGGTTCGGCGAGTTAAGACGGAGCCACCGAGGCGAGATTGAGCGAACTGCCCCCGTGGATGAGACGCGCATAAAACAAATTAAGGATTGGCTGCCGGCAGCAAAGCAGGAATATCGGCCGAAGTAAGTTTGGGTTGGGCCGCTGGGACGCTGTGAAGAGGCGGAAGCCGTTTGATTCCCAGAATGTCCGCCGCCACACGTCGGCTACAACTTGCGGTTCATGCTGGAAATGGGGCGGACTAAAACCGATCTGGCGGACCTCGTCGCCCGGAAATCGGAGCTTCCCTCGACCATCGATTTTTGGCACAACCCTTCGCGTGCTACCAACGGAACGAAATCAGCGCGGAACATTACTGTTCGCCGTTCTGCTGATCTTGCTTTCGGTCTGGGGCCTCCACGCCCAGCCCGCCGCCACCAACCGCGTCCTCGAACTCGATGGCACGGGCGGTTACGTCGAGCTGCCGCCGAATATCTTCAACGATCTCGCCGAGGCCACGGTGGAAGCATGGGTGCGCTGGGATGATTTCAGCGGGAGCAGTAAGCGCGTGTTCAACTACGGCGATGCCCTACGGGACATGTCAATCACGTCAGACCACGGCTCCACGACACTCCAGTTCGTAGTGGCCGGTCCGACGGGGAAACTGGCGGACCTACACTGGGTCAACGCCGAGGGGTTTTTGCGCCCGCAGCAATGGTGTCACGTGGCGGGGGTCTCCGGCAAAGGCGGGATGAAATTTTACCTCGATGGCGCGCTCGTCGGCACCAACGCCTACACCGGCAGTTTTTCGGCGTTCACGAATGGCACGCGCAACTACCTCGGCCAGCGGGTGACCACGAATGAGCCGCCCACGAACTTCAAGGGCGCCATGGATGAAGTCCGCGTCTGGCGGGTGGCACGGTCCGCCGAGCAAATCCGACAGGCCATGTTCCAGCGGTTGACAGGGCGCGAGGAAGGTCTGGCCGCGCTCTGGAATTTCGACGACGTGGCGGATGGCGTCGTGAAAGATTCCGGGCCGGGCGCGCATCACGGCAAGCTGATCGGCAGCGCCAAGGCTGTCGCGGGAGACACGCCCGCTTCGCTCGCGCCGGCGAGAGTTTCAAAAGTCCTCGAACTCGATGGCAACGGCAGCTTCGTCGAACTGCCGCCGAATATTTTCAACGATCTCGAAGAAGCCACGGTGGAGGCGTGGGTTAAGTGGGAGAGCTTCCGGAACCATTCCCGTGTCTTTGACTTTGGCGAAGTCTATCAATCTATGAACGTGCAGAACCGCGATCGTGCACCCAATCTTCGATTTGAAATCTCCGATACTCCGGGGCGCTCGCATACCACAGTCATCGAAATCCCGAATTCGCTGCGGACGAACAAATGGTTTCATGTGGCGGCCGTATCCGGCCCGGCCGGGATGACGCTGTATTTGGACGGCGCCTTGGTGGGAACCAACGATTACCTGGGGAGTTTCAAGGCGATTAAGAGCGGCAAGAACGCCTTCCTCGGTCGGAGCGTCTGGCGGCAACAATTTCCGGACAATGAAGATTTCCAGGGCCAGATGGATGAAGTCCGCGTCTGGAAGGTAGCGCGTACCGAACAGCAAATCCACGCGAGCATGTTCCGGACACTCATGGGCAATGAGGCGAGCCTGGTTGGGCTTTGGAATTTTGAAGACGGCTCGGCCAACGACGCCTCGCCCGCCGGGCATCACGGGAAGTTGATGGGCCAGGCCAAAGTGGTCGAAGCCACGTTGCCTGCGGCGACCGCCCTGGTTCCCTGGTCGCGGCTGCTCGTGCGCGTCACCGATGCCGTCGGCGCGCCGCAGCAAAATGTCAGCCTCCGCGCCGAGGTGGATGGAACGGAAGTCGGTCGCGCGATCAGCGGTTCTCAGGACGCCACTCCGCTCACCGTGTGGACGACTGCGCCCGCAGTGGACCTGGTTGCCACCGGCACCAACGACCTCGGCGGCTGGCGGCTTTCCGTGCCGATCACGCCGTACACCGAGCGCACCGATTTCTGGAAACTGGGGCGGGCCATTCAACTTGCCGGACGCGCGACCGCGCTCGACGGCAAGACGCCGCACGCCAGCCTGGTCGTTGAATTAGTGCAACCTCTGACGGAAAAAGCAGAAAGCGGAAAGCAGATAGCAGAAATTGATCAGAGCCTCCTGACTTCGGCTGCCACGAATCGCATGCTGCAATTGCCCGGCGATGGGAGCTACGTTGAACTACCACCGGGCATCTTCGATCATCTGACTGAAGCGACAGTTGAGGGATGGATGAATTTCCAGAACATGAACCAATGGCACACACTCTTTACGTACGGGGATAAGGCGTGGCGTACTCTATGGCTCGGCGTGAATGATCGCAACGTCTTGGCGGCGGGGATCTTTTTCGGTCCTGACTCAGCCGATTGGCGTGCGTTGGCGGTGAACCTCGACATTCGGTCGAACGAATGGATTCACGTCGCTTTCATCACGGGTCCCGCCGGGCAGCGATTATTCCTGAACGGCCTGTTGATGGAAACCAACTCGTTGAATGGCAGCTTCGCGACCATTCCAAAAGGCTCCTTAAATCTTCTCGGTCACATCACAGAGGGAAGTTACCTACACGGCCAAATTGACGAGTTCCGCGTCTGGGACGTCGGGCGCACCGAATTGCAAATCCGCGACAACATGACGAAGCGGATGACTGGTAATGAACCGGGCTTGGTCGGACTCTGGAATTTCGATGATCCCGCGAATCCGGGCCGAGATGCCACGCCGGGGGCGCATCACGGCAAGCTGATCGGCCAGGCCACGGTCACGAACGCCGCGCTCCCCGCGTGCGTGTTCGGGAACATCACGGACGTCGGCGGCAAACCGCTGGCAAACGCGAGTGTCGAAATCCACCAACCCGGCCAGCCGGATCGGCGCGTCACCCCCAACGCTGCCGGCGAGTATGCCTTCACGATTTCTTCCGCCGTGCCCTGCGACTTGTTTGTCACGACCGGCGAATTATCGGCCTATCGCCTCGGTTTCCAACCCACCGCTGAAGGCGCGCATCGTCTCCACTGGACCCTGGCCGACCCGGAGAAAACGCCGGTCCATCTGGGTCGTAGCAGCCGACGTGAGGAGGCTCAAACTTCAACTCCGAACTCTAGCCAGAGCCTCCTTACGTCGGCTGCTACGAATTTCCCCGCCGGCACCGTCGTTGCCACGATGCTCACGGATGAGCAGGGCAATTTTAAGTTCCCGAACGTGAAGCCGGGCGCGTATCAACTGCGCGCGCAGATTCCCGGCGGACGCGCGTGGTTCGACGGAGGCCGAATTGTTTACGCCAATCCCGAGGCGTCGGACGCCGAACGCCCCCGGCTGAATCTGGATTTTCGCTTGGCACCGTTTACCAAGGGGCATTGGAAAAGATTCGGCGTGCCGGACGGACTGCCGAGCGCCCAGGTCTATCGTGTGATGTTCGCACGTGATGGTGCGGCGTGGTTTGCCACCGACGGCGGCATTGCGCGGTTCGACGGCTTTGAGTTCTCTAGCCTCACACGCACGGAAGGTTTGCCCACCATCACGGCTCCTGGGGTGACTCAAACAAGCGACGGCGACCTGTGGTTCGCCTGTGGCAAGGGCGGTCTCGTGCGTTACATTCCGGCGGACTCGGCCAGCCCCGCTCGGGTCACCGCCGTGAGCGGGCGCTCGCCGAATGGCTTCCTGTGTGAATTGCGGAGCACGCCGGATGGCGCTCTGTGGGTGCGCAACCTTGACGACGTAATGCGGTACGACGCGAAAACGGAGACCATCTTCACTAATGTTTGCAGCTCCCCGTGGGGCGTTTCGAGCTCGCATCTGGCGGTCGCCCCAAACGGGAGCTTGTGGCTCACGAGTGTCGGCACGGGGCTAGTCCGCTTCGACGGAACGAATATGACACGCTTGACCCTCAAGGATGGCTTGCTCTCGATGGACACCGGCGGGCTGTCCGTGGCTCTGGATGGCGCGGTCTGGTTTGGCGATGGCCCCTCGGTTCTCACACGATACGACGGGACCAACTTCACACATTTCACCACGAACGATGGCGTGCCCTCGGGCACCATCGTCGCGGTTCACGCGACACGCACGGGCAGCATTTGGCTCGCGACCGCGGACGGTCCACCGTGCCGCTACGATGGGAGGAGCTTTGTCCACTTCACCGAGCAGGGTCGCGTGAAAGCGAATGGCTTCTGGGAAATTGAAACCGGTCCCGATGGCGCCACTTGGTTTGCAACGATGACCGGTGTCTATCGGTATGAGGAAGACGCATTGGCCCACTTCTCGGTCGTCGACGGAATGCCAGAGGCATCGGCGACATGGGTCTTGCTGCCGGCGCGTGATGGCAAGCTGTATCTTGGGAGCGCGACGAATGGGCTGGTGCATTTCGATGGAAAACAGTTTAAGACTTTCGACGACAAGAACAGCCTGTCAGGAGGCTATGTATCCGACGTCGTGCAAACAGCGGACGGCCTCTTTTGGCTGACGACCAGCAACGCAATCGTGCGTTTCGACGGAAACCGATTTCTAGTCTCCCCCACCAACTTGCATCTCCCTTCCATTGGCCCGGAAGCGAGGCTGGCGCAAGCCCCGGACGGGGCAATTTGGGTGAGCAGTCCTCACGCTGGCGTTGGGCGCTACGTCGGAGCCGAATGGACGCACTGGTTCAGCGAAATCAACGAATT
>Ga0134124_10002380_pt1 | contig 15180 bp, 7 predicted proteins | sample KB304_FD_96880 | JGI IMG/M metagenome (GOLD analysis project Ga0134124, IMG submission 96880) | Terrestrial soil microbial communities without Nitrogen fertilizer from Kellogg Biological Station, Michigan, USA - KB3-0-4 | ecosystem: Environmental > Terrestrial > Soil > Unclassified ... | reverse complement strand
GAACCGTCAGGGTGGATTCAAGAAAGTGACGGAAGGAGCGCGGACGGCTCGTCCGCCTGTTACGCGAAGATTTTAAGGGAACCATGCGCGGACGGGCCGTCCGCGCTCCTTCTTGAATCGCCCCTCGCACCGCCACCAGCAGTCGCAGTGCGTCGTTGACCTCATTGCTCATGCGCCAGCAACTGGCGCGCGCGCGCCTTGGCCAGATTCGTCAGCAACTCCAGGTTTTCGTAGTGATCGAGTTCTCGACGTTCCTCAACGAAAGGCCAGTCGCTTTTTCCCGCTGAACCAATGTCACGGCCCGCTGCCGGGCTTCTGGCGAAGGCCTAAACCCGGCGACTTCGCGCGGATCACGCCGTTCAATAAACGGCGACTTCTTCGTACGCTTTCACGCCGGCACTCTCCCATTCTCCGGCTGAACAAGCAAGATCGCCGTTCCTCATGCACAGAGCGTGTGAACAGCGAAGACGCTTGAGTCGCGAAGTTCAGCCACAAAACCGTGCGCGGGGAAATGGATTCCGAGGACTCCGAGGAGATTCGTTAAAATCCCATTTGTCATTTGTGCTTTCCGCCTTTGCTCTGTTCAACTGATACGCCCGGGTGCTTCTCTCGACAACTCTTTGACTGTGGTAAGGCGGACGGATGTCGAGGACGACGCCTAAAGTGATCTCAGCACCGGGCTTGACTCCAGTGTCGGACCAGAAAGTTGAAACCTTCACCAAGGGTTGGTCGCCAGGTTCCGCAAACTGCGAGAGTCCGGTGATTGCCGTCAAGAGTGACATCACCGCGACCAGAATCACGCGCCATCGCTGGTGTCGGTCGTTCGTCATGATTTCACTCAACCAGACACCCGTAAGCTGGTCAAACGATCAGTCCTCATTGATCATTTCGTTCAAGTCAAACAACAGAGGGCAGAAGAGATTGAGCCGCGGCGTTGCGAAGCGCTAACGACTTCGTTCGAGTTCCCTGAGTAGTGCGGGATCATCTGACTTAAGAACTTTGAAGTTGGTCGTGTTGTAATGAATGCGGAACCTCGTATCGTCAACGTATATTCGGCCTTCCAGCTTTGGAGAAAAATCGGATGCGACGGCATTTCTCACTGGCGTTTTCAACTCACCGCTTATTTTACATCTCACGTCTAAAGGAGCCATATTCCGATGCGGCACTCCAAACCGTACAAACTCAAACTTGAGAGGTATTCTCCACGGACCAAAATTTGTTGATTCGAGCATTTGGTAAATTGCATTCGTAAAGCCGTCTTGAAACGGTGGAGGAGCGCGCCGGGTCGTGCGACCCTCTTTGGTTCGGCCATAGGTCAAACCATCGTGAAAATATATCATTTCATCCGGTAAACCCCCGTCCGCTTTTTTCAAGAAACCCTTCATAGTATAGCCTTCCTTCCTCAGGGTTAGATCATCCAATAGCCAGATCGGCTTGAACTTGTTACTGGTGACCGAATTCAAATAGCAAGCCGAACAATAGGCCAACCAAATAAATGAGATCCCAGAGGCGTCATCACCAGGAACATCTTCCGTTTCTACGACTGAAGCATACTTATTTAATGCCGCGTTGGTTGCGGCAGCCGGTATTCGGCCGACGTTGTTAATAACTCCACCTTCATAGGATTTGAGCGCATAAAAATCGTCATTGGCGCTGGAGCTTTCCACAATCCACTTGCAACCCTGCACGGCCAGCTTGAAGTCCCTCACGAATGACCGCTCCAACACATTATCTGAGAATACTTCGTAAGTTATTCTGCCACCCGCCTTGAAAGCGATATCCCCGCCTGAAGCTGATATTTGCGCTCCCGCGAAAAGCCAAACGAACAATCTCAAATATAAGTTGGTCACAAGTTTCTCTGGGGTAATTTCAACTGCTGCACAATTTCACCTTCTCGGAACTCTTTTTTCAACTCTCGATCTAGTCCACATAGATCACTTCGTTCAAGTTGAGCAGCAGCAGACAGAAGGATTGAAGCGCGCGGCGTTGCGAGTCGCCCGCGCTACCCACGAGCCGTGCCCCCTCACCCCCGGTGGGGGAGAGGGTGTCCGTGTGCAATGCGAGAGCATCGACGTGGAGCGCTGCGCCCCAGGTGCGGATGCCGAGGAAGCCAGGTCCCTTTGCTGGCTTGGGGTCAGTCGCGTCGAGGACCGGCTCATGCGCACCGTTCAGCCACACGCGAATGCGCGGGCCGGCCAGTTCGATTTTGATGGGGATCGCTTTGACAGTCGGAATGACAGCGTCCGCTTCTGCCAGAGTCGTCAGTTCGCTGGCCTGATGACGGAGGCTCACGCGTTGCTGGCGCGGATCGAAAGTGACTTCGTAACCGCGCTGCTCATCGCCCTCCGCTGTCGCGCGCAACAGAATCGAGCCAAACTCCGAGGCTCGATCGAAAACCATTTTGGCCTCAATCACACCGTCGTCGAAAGGTTCGCCTTTCCACAACGCAAAGGGCCCGCGCGCTCGCTCGACGGTGCGGATACCCTCGTAAGCGCCGGACCAGTGGCCGCGAAAATAACTCCAGCCGTCGCTCGGTCCGGTCAAAAAGTCCGTCGGCTCCAGTTGTTTCATGTAATCAACCGAGAGCGAATTGGGCACGTCGGGCCGGAAAGTGAGACGCGAGTTGAGTAAAGCCGAAGTATCGATCTGACGCTTGAGAAAATTCAAAGCGATTTGCATTTCGCGCTTACCGGGTTCGCGAGCCAGGGCCAGTTGGTAGCCACGGCGAATTTGTTTGTGCGAGTCGCTTCCGATTTCTGCGATCAACCGCGCGGCGAGCGACGCCGCCTGGCGTTGCATGAAATCATCGTTCAGCAACATCAACGACTGCGGCGCCACGGTAGTGACCGGGCGCTCACCGAGCGGCGAAGTAGTGTTGCTATAGTCAAAGGCATCGAGCATGGGAACCAGCATCGTGCGCCGGATGTAAGTGTAAATGCTGCGACGCGACTCTTCTTCCGCGCTGCACTTCTGCCAATCCAAACCTGGCCGCGACGCACCGGCCAGAACTTCGCCGCCAAGATGGGGAAAGAAACCGCGCCCGCCCATCTGTGGGTTCAGTTGCCCACTGATGCTCAGAATCGAATCGCGGATCACCTCGGCTTCGAGCCGCCGCAAATTCTGCCGCCAAAGCAAATCGTTGCCGGGATCGATCTGCAACGCCTTCGCGTTGTCGCTCCGCGAGGACATCCGGTAAGCATTGGAGAGCAGAATCAGCTTGTGCATTTTCTTCATCGACCAACCGGAGTCGATGAACTTCCCGGCCAGCCAATCGAGCAACGCAGGGTGAGTGGGCGGCACACCGGCGTGGCCAAAATCCGTTGTGGTCTTCACGATGCCTTTGCCAAAATGATGCTGCCAGAGGCGGTTGACCATCACACGCGCGGTGAGTGGATTTTGTGGACTCGCGATCCATTCGGCGAGGAGAAGACGACGGCCAGTCGAAGCCGCGTCCGTTTCGCGGCCCGGCACCTTCGGTTGCTGCCCGCCCAGCACCGTGAGGAACGCCGGCTGCACTTCGGGGCCGAGGGACGCAGCGTTGCCACGAATCAGAACGTGCGTTGGCAACGGCTTCGCTCCGCGCTCCCGCACCGCTAACGCCCACTCGAACACCGGCTGGTCTTCTTTAGACTTTTTGAGTTGCTCTTGAAGTTTCTTTTTCTCCCCGTCCTCCTTCGCCGACGCCAACTGTCCTTCGAGCGATTTGATCTTCGTTTGCTGTTCCTGTTGCCAGGTCCTTACTTTTTCCGGAGCGGCCAACGGCACGTAATTCGGTGAGTCGAGCGTGTATTTGGCATTCTCGTATGGGCTGACGTTTCGGAAGAACGCGAGGAACTGGTAATAGTCCGTCTGCGAAATGGGATCGAACTTGTGATCGTGGCAGCGCGCACAGCCCATCGTTAATCCGAGAAAGGCGGTGCTGGTCGTCGAGAGGATGTCGTCGAGTTCGTCGGACTCGGCCATGCGTTTGTCATCCGGCTCATCGTCCCACACGCCGAGTCGTTGGAAACCGGTGGCGATGATCGAATCGGTAGTGGAGTCGGGCAACTCATCGCCCGCGATCTGTTCCTTGATGAAACGGTCGTAGGGCTTGTCGTCGTTGAACGCCTTGATGACGTAATCGCGGTAACGCCAGGCGAGCGGTTTTTCGCCGTCGCGCTCGTAGCCGTTGCTCTGGGCGAAGCGCGCCACGTCCAGCCAATGCCGCGCCCAACGCTCGCCGTATTGCGGCAGCGAGAGCAGGCGGTCGATCAATTTCTCGTAGGCGTCGCGGGATCGGTCCTGTTCAAAAGCAGCGACCTGCTCGGGCGTTGGTGGCAATCCGATCAAGTCAAAATAAACCCGGCGCGCCAGTTCGCGTTTGGTTGCCGGTGGGCTGGGAGTCAGCCCTTTGGATTCAAGTTCAGCGAGCACGAACGCGTCGATCGGATTGGCCACCCAGCGTTTCTGTTTTACTGGAGGAAGAGCCGGGCGATGGATTGGTCGGAAGGCCCAATAAGCACGGTCTTTCTCCGTGATCGCGAAAGCAGTTGGTTTGGCGCGCGCAGATTTCGTTTTGTCGTCAGCGGGCCAAGGCGCTCCCATTTTGACCCACACGGTAAGATCGGCGATTTGGCGGTCGGAAAGCTTCTTGTTCTTGGGCGGCATCTGCAGGTCTTTGTCGGTGTAGCGAACTGCTTTGATAAGCAAACTTTTTTCCGGGTCGCCGGGAACAATTGCCAGCCCCGACTCGCCACCTTTCAAAAGACCGTCGCGCGAGTCGAGCAGCAGGCCACCCTTCAGTTTTTCGCTCTCCGTGCTGTGGCATTTGAAACAATTCTCCGCCAGCAATGGGCGGATTTTCTTCTCGAAGAACTGAATGCCGTTAGCGGAGGGATCGGCGGCGAAAATTACGAATGACGAAATCCAAATGACGAAAGAAGCCCAAAGGAGGTAATGACGAATGATGAGATCGCGGCGACAAAAGAATGCGGCGCGACAAAGCCCTAGCCAAAGCACTTTGAAATTTGAGATCAATGGCCCCTCGGCCACTCCCTTCCCCCTCACCCCGGCCCTCTCCCCAGGGGAGAGGGAGAAAACTGATAGGCTGTTCGACCTTGCCGAGGGCTTCTGCTTGTCGGGCGACTGGTGGACGATTCTCCCTCTCCCCAAGGGAGAGGGCCGGGGTGAGGGGGAAGCGCGCGTGCGAGTTCCAAGCATACAAGTCTAGAAGCAGAACTTTACGGGCAGAGAGGCTCGCGCCATTCGCTCATTTGACATTCGGACTTCTTTCGTCATTCGTCATTCGTCATTTTGCATTTGTCATTTCTTTGCCTCCAACACCGCCTGCACCGGCATTGAGTTGCCGAAATTTTTGAAGTCCTTGAACATCCACACCACATTTTTGTCCGCGGTCACCTCGAGGAATTGCGGATTGTCCGGTCCGGCGTGGCAATTGCCGATCAGCGTGTGGCCGTTGGCCAGGCGCTCGACGCGCGTCACCCACGCCAGGGTGATGCCAGGCAAATCGTTTTGTTCCACTTTCCAAACGATTTCCTTTTGCGGTGAAACTTCGAGAACGCTATGGCTGTTGCCAGCGCCGATGAGCGTGTTGCCATTGGGCAGGCGGATCGCGCTGAAAACCGAGTTGCCGAACGCTTCGGAGCCGTGCCCACTTTTTCGTTCTTTGCCGAAGAGGGGCACTTCGTATTCCCAAACGACCTTCCCCGCCCCGTCGTATTCGCGAACAAACCCGTCGCTTTCGTGAGCGACCAGATAATTCCCATTGGCAATTTTGCGGACGAGCCGCGTGTCGCTGTGAGTGTTTGGGTGGTTCACTTTGAGTTTGATCTGGCGATGAGCTTTGCCGGCGTTGTCCACTTCGATGATCCGCGCCGGTCCGGACTCGGCGATCATGGTCAGCCCGTTTTCGACGCGCTGAAAGGCGTGCACCTCCACGCGCTTGCCTTCGTTGCCGTTCATTTTTCCGGCGTCGTATTCCCAAACGGTTTTCTTGTCGGGCGTGACTTCGAGGATTTTCGTCCAACCTTGCTGAAAGAGAATGTTGCCGTTGGGCAACACCCACGCGTCGTGGATGGCTCCGACTTTGATTTCCCATTCAAGCGAACCATCCGGCGCGACGATGGCCAGACGCTGCGTTGAATCATCCGCCGCGAGAACGCGCCGCGCTTTGCCGGTCTGCTCCGCGATGGTTGACGCCGCCAGCACAAACATCAATACGGCCACGAATAGCAACGAGGTTTTCATATTTGATCTAATGACTCGTCCGGCGAAAACCGGACCGATTTGTTTCAGTCAACGCACAGTTCACAGGCCTCTTCATGTTGGTGGTGGTCAAACACTATTTGCCCGCGGTGTGGTCAACAAGTGGATTCGGTATTCCGACCGAGGGCAGCAAGGGGCCAGTCCCGTTAGGGATGCAATGTTTGTAGTTAAAGGCCACCGTGGGTCCCCAGCCCCAGCGGGGCGAAATGATCTGCTAAAAGATTGACGTCCGGTCTTGCGGGACGACACGACCGATCCTTGCGCCCCGCTGGGGCTTTTCCATTTCAAGCCGGTCGCGCTACACACATTGCATCCCTACAGGATTTCCACCTCGGCTGCCGTCGGCGAACGGATTGGACGGATTGGGAGCCGCCAAAAAACTTTCTCGCCTAAACCTCCTCGCTATGCAAAATTCCTGATCGATTGAACAAAATCATCCAGTTCGCTTTTGTTTGGCTCACCGTGCTGCCTTTGCTTCACGGGGCGTCGCTGAAGTCTTCCGCAGTCAAATCCACGGCCTCGGGTTCGGCGTCCGTCGCCGCCATCACTTTCAATCGGGACATCCGCCCGATTTTTTCCGAAAATTGTTACGCCTGCCACGGGCCGGACAAAAACAAACGCAAAGCCGGTCTCCGCTTCGACCAGGAAGAGGGCGCTTTCGCATCGCTCGAGTCCGGCGACTTCGCCATCGTGCGCGGCGATCCGGCGAAAAGCAAATTGCTCAAGCTGGTGGCTTCGGAAGACAACGACGAGCGGATGCCACCGCCAAAAACCGGCAAGCGATTGACCAAAGCGCAAATTGGTTTGCTGCGCGAATGGATCGCGCAAGGCGCCAAATGGCAACCGCATTGGTCTTACATTCCACCGGATAAGCTGCCGGCGATTACCGCGAAAGATAAGTCCTGGCCGCACACCCCCATCGACAACTTCATCCTGGCGCGCCTGGAAAAGGAGAAAATCAAACCGGCACTGGAAGCGGACCCTGTCACACTTCTTCGCCGGCTTTCATTTGATCTGGTTGGCCTGCCGCCATCGGCCAGCGAAATCGCGGCGTTTAAGGCAGACCACAGTGTCCAGGCTTATGAGCGTCTGGTGGACCGTTGGTTGGCTTCGCCGCATTTTGGCGAGCGTCTGGCCATTCAGTGGCTTGATCTGGTTCGCTATGGCGACACCGAGGGCTATCATGGCGACCAGCATCGGGACATTTATCTGTTCCGCGATTATGTGATCCGGGCGTTCAACGACAACAAACCGTTCGACCGATTCACCATCGAGCAATTGGCCGGCGACCTGATTCCGGAAGCGTCGTTGGAACAAAAAATTGCTTCGGGCTACAACCGGGTGCTCATGACCACCCAGGAAGGCGGCGCGCAACCCAAAGAGTACCTGGCCAAATATTCTGCCGACCGTGTCCGCAACGCCTCGGTGGTTTGGCTCGCCTCCACCATGGGCTGCTGCGAGTGCCACGATCACAAATACGATCCATTCAAGACCAAGGATTTTTATTCGCTCGCGGCGTTCTTTGCCGACCTGAAAGAAAAAGCCGTCGGTGCGCAAGAACCTTTCCTTATTCCCACTTCTGCTGAAAAAGAAAAGCTCGACGAATTCGATAAAGAAAAAGCCGCGCTGCAAAAGGTGCTCGACTCTCAAACTCCCGAACTGGACACCGCGCTCAACACCTGGCAATTGCTCTCCACCGACTGGCAAGTCCTGCGGCCAGCGCTGATGTCTTCCAAGAATGGAGCGCGGTTGCGCCTGCTGGAGGACGGCTCGATTCTCGCTTCGGGCACGAACACCGACAAAGAAACCTACACGATTACGGTCCAGACCAGCTTGCAGGACATCACCGGGTTCCGGCTCGAAGTGTTGCCCGATCCTTCCCTGCCGAAGAACGGCCCGGGCCGAAATGACGACGGCAATTTTTTCCTCGCCGAATTCGAGTTAGCCGTGGCCAGCAAGACGGTCGAATGGGCGAGCGTCAGCGCTTCGCATTCACAGGAGAAAAAGCCGGCCAGCAATCTCATCGACAAAAAACTCGACACCGCCTGGGGCATTTTGGAACAAGCGGGACAAACCAACGAGGCCGTCTTCGAGGCCAAGGACAGCATTGGCAGCGCGACGGAAACCACGCTCACGTTCAATTTGCAGCAGGACCAAAACAGCAGCAACACGCTGGGCCGTTTCCGCTTGTCCGCAACTACCGAACTCCGGCCCGTGTCAAAGGCAATTCCCAAAGACGTCCGCCCCATTCTCACGATCCTTCCCTCGGATCGTGAAGAAAAGCAGCGCCAGCAACTGGCGAAATATTTTCGCAGTCAAACGGCGTTGTTGGAAGCCCCGCGGACCAATCAGGCGAACGTCCAGAAACAGATCGATGACCTCAAAGCCAAGATCGTCAAGACGCTGGTGTCGGAAACCAACCAGCCGCGGACGATCCGGATTTTGGCGCGCGGCAATTGGCTCGACGACTCGGGCGCCGAAGTGCAGCCGGCTGTTCCCGCGTTCCTCGCCACGTTGAAAACGGGAACCAATCGTGCGACGCGCATGGAGTTGGCCAAATGGCTGGTGTCGCCGGACAATCCGCTGGTCGCGCGCGTGTTCGTCAACCGGATTTGGAAATTGTTTTTCGGGCAAGGCATCGTGAAGTCGCTCGACGATTTTGGCTCGCAAGGCGCCGCGCCGTCCCATGCCGAATTGCTCGACTGGCTGGCGTGCGAATTCCGCGACAGCGGCTGGGATGTAAAACATCTGGTCAAGCTGTTGGTGATGTCGGCGACTTACCGCCAATCCTCGAAAGACGATCCGCAATTCCGGCAACTCGATCCTTACAATGCTTTGCTGGCGCACCAGGGGCGTTTTCATTTCGATGCGGAGATCGTTCGCGACAACGCGCTTTCGATCAGCGGCCTGTTGTCGGAAAAGATCGGCGGGCCGAGCGTCAAGCCCTACCAACCGGCGGGCTACTGGGCGTTGCTCAATTTTCCAAAACGCGAATACGACCACGACAAAAACGAAAACCAGTATCGGCGCAGCGTTTATACTTATTGGGCGCGCACGTTTCCGCATCCAAGCCTGCTGGCGTTCGATGCGCCCAGCCGGGAAGAATGCACTGCCGAACGCATCCGTTCCAACACGCCGCAGCAGGCGCTCGTGCTGTTGAACGATCCGATCTACTTGGAGGCGGCGCGCGTGTTTGCCGAGCGCATTCTCCGCGACGGCGGGCCGAAACCAGAGTCACGGATTCAGTTCGCTTTTGATCAAGCGCTGTCCCGCCGCGCCAATCCCACGGAAATCAGAATGTTGAAGGCCATCGAAGAGCGCCATCGTTTGCAATACGACGATGACCCAACGGCCGCCGCCGACGTATTGCAAATCGGCGAGCACAAAGCGCCGCGTGATTTAAACAAAGCGGAGTTGGCGGCGTGGACCTCGGTGGCTCGCGTGATTCTTAATCTTCATGAAACTATCACCAGGAACTGAGGCTTACGAAATGAATTTGAAATTCGGCCGACCCGCAATTGCTGTCACGAGCTTCCCCCTCACCCCTGCCCTCTCCCTCAGGGAGAGGGGGAATCGTTGGCCAGTTTTTGGCGGGTCAGAAGCCCTCGGACTTGCCGAGTCGCTGGATAAAGTTCTCCCTCTCCCCTGGGGAGAGGGCCGGGGTGAGGGGGAAGGAATCGTAGCAGTTTCAGCCGACGCAGTAAGCAGCCCGACTTTTATGAGGTCGGGGAAGCGAGCATCACTTCGCTGGACGCACGATATTTCCCTATGAAATCCTCAAGTTTTGAATCTGTAGTCCCATTGGAATCTTTTCGCACTGAAATCAACCGGCGCACATTTCTCAAGCGATCTGGCGCGAGCCTCGGTTCCCTGGCGCTCGCCTCCTTGATCAATCCGCAACTGCTCACCGCCGCTTCCGCCAGCGCGAAAAAAGCGGCCACCGACCAATGGACCGGCGTCATCAAACCGTTGCACTTCCAGCAGCGCATCAAACGGGTCATCCACCTCTACATGGCCGGCGGCCCGTCGCATCTGGAAACGCTCGACTACAAACCGAAACTCGCCGAGATGCACGGCAAGCCGATGCCAGAGTCGATTACCAAAGGACAGCCGATCGCGCAGTTGCAAGATCAGAAGCTCAATTGCTTCGCACCGCAACATGCGTTCAAAGAAGTTGGCAAATCCGGCCAGCGTTTGAGCGAGATTTTTCCCCACATCGGCGAAGTGGCCGACGACATTTGCATCGTGCGCTCGATGGTGACCGAGGCCATCAATCACGACCCGGCGCATACCTTCATGAACACCGGCACGACGATCTCCGGGCGGCCCAGCATGGGGTCATGGCTGTTGTACGGGTTGGGCAGCGAGTGCGAGGATTTGCCGGGTTTCGTGGTGCTGATTTCCACGGGTGCATTCGGACAATCGCAGCCGATTTCAGCGCGGCAGTGGCACAGCGGATTTATTCCCAGCCGGTTTCAAGGCGTGGAGTTTCGTTCCAAAGGCGACGCGGTCATGTATGTCAACCGTCCCAAAGGCGTCAGCCTGGCGCGCCAGCGCGACGTGGTGAATGCGATCAATACGATTAATCGCACCCAGCAACGACTGTCCGATGATCCCGAAGCGTTGACGCGTATTTCGCAATATGAAATGGCCTTTCGCATGCAAGCCTCGGTGCCGGGGCTCATGGACATCAGCGACGAACCGCAGTCCGTGCTCGATCTGTATGGCACCAAAGGCGCCGACGGAAGTTTTGCCGCCAATTGTTTGCTGGCGCGGCGATTGGCCGAACGCGGCGTACGGTTCATCCAGCTTTATCACCGCGATTGGGATCATCACGGTGATTTGAAAAGTCACGTTAAAGGCACCGCTGCTGAAGTGGACCAGGCTTGCGCCGCGCTGATCAAAGACCTCAAACAACGCGGCCTGTTCGACGACACGCTGCTGATCTGGGGCGGTGAGTTTGGCCGCACACCGATGGCGCAAGGCAGCGGACGCGACCATCACCAGAAAGCTTTTTCCGTCTGGCTGGCGGGTGGCGGCATCAAAGGCGGAACTTCCTACGGTCAGACCGACGAATTCGGCTACCACTCGGTCGAGAACATCGTTCACGTCCACGACCTCCACGCCACAATTCTTTATCTCTTCGGCATCGACCACACCAAGCTCACCTACAAATTTCAGGGCCGCGATTTCCGGCTGACCGATGTGAGCGGCGAAGTGGTGAAGGCGATACTGACGTAAGCGTTGGAGTTCAAGCTTCCGCTTGTCACGGTAGAACCACGGCGCGGAAAAAGCGCGATACCTGATTCGTCGCGAGTGGTGCGGTGAACTGCACCGTGCCGAAGAAATTTGTCAGCGTCGCCAGCGGTGTCCAATTCACCAGTGTTGGTGACGCGTCGATTTGGTAACTCGCGGTGGGCTGGCCACTCAGTGTCATTTGAAAACCGTCCTCTCGCACACCGCCCAAACACGGGCCGAGCCAGAGGCGCGGTCGCCGGGTAAAATTCCCGGTGATCACTTTGCTCTGGTTCATCTGAACCACCAGATTCGTTTCCGTTCCGCTGGCGTCACCGCTCCAACTGAGAAAACCCTGATCGGCATCCGGCACAGCCCTCAGAGTGACTGACTGGCCGCTAAGAAACCGATTGCCGCGCGGACTGCTGGTGACGTGCCCGCCGCCATTCGCCCGCACGACGAGCGCGAATTCGCTTGCGGTCAATGGCGCAAACAAACAAGAGACTGTCGAACTCGCATTGGTCAGGACAAACGTCAACGGATTGTTCGTGCTGCTCGCGGCGTTGCCCCACGCCGCGAAATAATTTCCTGGCTGTGGACTCCCAGTGAGTTGAACCGCGCCGCCGTACGGGTGCAGTGCCGTCCCAGGATCGGCAAGGACCGAGCCGTTGCCCGTGACTGTGGTGTTGAGTGTCGTTCCGAACAATGCTTGCACACACATATCTCGCGTCACGCGCAGAGTGTTCGTCGCGTTTGATCCGCTGACATCGCCGAGCCATTGCAGAAAGGTCCAGCCCGGCGCGGGCGTGGCGTTCAGCGTGACCAGGGTGTTATTCAGGTAATACGAATTGGTCGGAGTAACGGTGATCGTGCCGCCGCCTGGCGTCGTCGCGCTCAACGAGAAAATTGGTTCAATGGTTACCTTCACCGGATCCGCTTCCCAGGAATTGAGAAAGCTCGCGTCGTAAGCGATGGCGCGGATCGTGGCGGAGCGACGCAAAACAATTGACCCTCCATATAGTGTCGAAGCGAATGACGGAGTGCTGCCGTCCAGCGTAAAGAAGATCGAACCGTTTTGAAACGAGGTCAGCATGGAAACTTCTGCCGAGCCAAACCTCGTCACCGCGTTGGTGACGATGAACTCGCCATCGACGAAAATCGCCGGCATGCCAACCGGCGCCGTACGCGTCACGTTGCTAAACGAGAGCGTCTCCACGGCCGTCGTTGAGGAAAAGATTGCCGTGTAATCGTTGCTCGCACCAATGGTGACGACGCGTGGGTTGACTGTTGGTCCATCGCCCCAACGGATCAACGTATAGTAGCGGGCTGGCAACGCGGTCAACGTGATTTGGTCGCCGATGTTGTAGAAGGGCTTGTCCGGTGATTTGCTGACATTTCCTCGACCTTGGACAATGGTCGTTACAACCGTGGAAACAAAATTGGCTTGAAAGGCTTTGTTCTGATCCATGATTACTACCAGCGGGTTCGCAGTCGTATTCGTGTCGCCACCCCAACCGAGAAAACCATAACTTAACTTGGGCACGGCTGTCAGGGTAACGGTCGAATTGGGTGCATAGCTCGGCAGATTGGGATTGCGAGTCACGGCGCCGTTTCCATTGGTGTTCACGATCAAGGAATAATTGACTGTCAAGTTGGCGACCGAACTGGTGACCGATCCAAACGCGTTGGTGACCACCACTGCGAAGCCTCCATTCTCAGTGGGTTGGACTCCATCAAGGGTGACCCATGGGTTAGTTGCTGCAATCACGTCTGCCCCATCTTTGCGCCATTGGTAAAACAACGGAAACGTTCCATTCGCTTGCACCGCGAAGTCCACGCTAGAGCCTGCGGTGGCCGTCAAACTCTGTGGCGGTAAAGTGATCGCGGGCGGAATTGCTGAGCTTGTGCTTCCGATTTTTGCAATGAATGCATCCGCAGTCCCGTGTGTATTTCCATTTGCGGTCAAGCTTATGCTGCCAAAACTGATCGAGTCGTAGAATGTACCAGTTAGATAGACGTTGCCGACGCCATCCGCCGCAATGCCATTGGCTGAATTCGGATAGGCGCTGACGCTAAGATTCCATTGTTCATTCCCAGCGGCGTCATATTTCGCTACAAAAACATCTCCCATTGCATAGGGAACATCGAACCCATCAACAGCCATTCGGTGTCCGCCGTTGCCGCCGTCTTTCCTCCACAGGAGGGCACCTGTCCCACCATATTTGACAACAAACGGCGTGTAGAACCCGGAAGCGTAGTACGTTCCGGTGACATAACAATTGCCCTGTCTGTCGATTGCAATCCCGGACCCGCTGTCTTGAGTTCCGTTGTTGGCTGGAATAAATCGTGCCCATTGAAAGACACCATTACTGTTGTATTTCGCCGTGTAGGGACCGCGATCAGGAGAGTAGATGGTGCCAAACTGCCCTCCTTCAAAACGTCCTGTGATGTAGCAATTCCCTGCAGGATCCACTGCAATATTCTTGGCATCGCAGAACCCGCCATTGCCTTCTCTGACGACCCATTGGAAAGCGCCCGCTTTGTCGTATTTGGCGAGAAAAATCCCCGAGCCGAGGGAATTGGTGAGATTAACCGTACCAAAAATCGACGTTCCAATGAAAAATCCGGCGACGTAGCAATTCCCAATGGCGTCAATGCCGATTGCATTACCTATGTCGTAATTTGTTCCTCCTGCCTTTCGGACCCACTGAAGAATTCCTGAATTGTTGTATTTCGCAGCGAAGATGTCGGGGTAGTTGGTTCCTGCCGCCGTGATGTTAGTAATGCCAAATGACACAGTCTTCTGAAAAGCTCCCGTTACATAGCAGTTCCCGGCTCCGTCAACCGCCACACCAGTACTTTGCGCCCACTCTCCAGAGCGAGCTGTCTGCGTGATCCACACTGGCGAGCCAGCCGGGTCGCATTTGGCCAAAAACATGTGCAACCCGGCTGAATTATTCAAATTCGTTACGCCAAAAGTCGCGCTGCCGCTGACACTACCCGTGACATAAAAATTGCCTGCACCATCGAACGCGATACCGCCACCGAAGTCACTGTCCCGCCCGCCAGCTTGAATCGCCCATTCGAAGTTTGGCGTCTGAGCATTCGCGTTTCCAGTCGTAAAGATGCAAAGGAGACAGAAAACCAACACGCCGAAAACTGTTCTCGCGTGAAGGCAACCGTTCGGTTCGGTCGCAAGTGGATGTTGGTGCGAGGCCCGGATCATATTTGTTTCCCCATCGCAGGTTGGCGGCGATTTGCCGACCGTGCTTTGATAAGCCACGGCAGCCCCCTTTGCGAGATTTTTCTGGAATACTCTTCCTCGCTGCCTCGCTCGCGTCATCTTCGGTTGAACTTTACTTCGGCAAGCTACGCAGCAATCACCGGCGGCACATTGACTGGCGGCGGGACGGGGAGTGGAGGCTGACGGAACACCAACCCGCGCGTTTGGCTGACCTCAGCGCGGAAGTCCGAATGCAATTTGCGCCACGACCACACGCTGAACACGACGTCCTTGCCGAGATTCAGCGCGCAGACGATGAGCGTCGGAATCCAGAAGAACCGGAAGATTCCTCCGCTCATGCCACCCGCTCTGCCCATCATCGTGAAGGTGCCGAGAGCCATCAACATCCCTTGCACAAACATCAGCGCCAGCCAGGGCAGCACCAGCACGAAGACCAG
>Ga0134124_10002379_pt1 | contig 15181 bp, 14 predicted proteins | sample KB304_FD_96880 | JGI IMG/M metagenome (GOLD analysis project Ga0134124, IMG submission 96880) | Terrestrial soil microbial communities without Nitrogen fertilizer from Kellogg Biological Station, Michigan, USA - KB3-0-4 | ecosystem: Environmental > Terrestrial > Soil > Unclassified ... | reverse complement strand
TTTGCTGCAGGAATTCGGCGACAAGCGGGTGATCGACACGCCGATCACCGAGCACGGCTTTGCTGGCCTCGGCGTCGGCGCAGCTTTGGCGGGCCTCAAGCCGATCGTTGAATTCATGACCTGGAATTTCGCCATGCAGGCGATGGACCAGATCATCAATTCCGCGGCAAAGACATTGTACATGTCCGGCGGCCAGATGGGCTGCTCGATCGTGTTTCGCGGACCGAACGGCGTGGCTGCGCGCGTTGCCGCGCAGCACAGCCAGGACTATTCGGCCTGGTACTCGCACGTGCCGGGCGTGAAGGTGATCGCCCCGTCAACCGCCGCCGATGCCAAAGGTCTGTTGAAGGCAGCGATCCGCGATCCCAATCCGGTGATCTTCCTCGAAAACGAAATCCTCTATGGCCACTCGTCACCGGTGCCGAAGCTCGATGACTTCGTACTGCCGATCGGCAAGGCGAAGATTGCGCGCGCAGGCAAGGATGTCACCATTATCGCCTGGTCGATGGGCATGAGCTACGCGCTTAAAGCCGCCGAGGAACTCGCCAAAGAAGGCATCGAGGCCGAGGTGATAGACCTGCGGACGCTCAAGCCGATGGATACCGACACCATCATCGAGTCGGTAAAGAAGACGGGACGTGCGGTGACGGTTGAGGAGGGCTGGGCCCAATCAGGCGTCGGCGCCGAGATTGCCGCGCGTATCATGGAGCACGCCTTCGACTATCTCGACGCGCCGGTCGCGCGCGTGTCGGGCAAGGATGTGCCCATGCCTTACGCCGCCAATCTCGAGAAGCTCGCGCTGCCATCGACCGCCGAAGTGGTCGAGGCCGCGAAAGCGGTCTGTTACTGGTAACGCGCAATGCCCACCAACATTCTCATGCCGGCGCTGTCGCCCACGATGGAGAAGGGCAACCTCGCGCGTTGGCTCAAGAAAGAGGGCGACAAAGTTAAATCCGGCGATGTGATCGCCGAGATCGAGACCGACAAGGCGACCATGGAATTCGAGGCGGTGGACGAGGGCACCATCGCCAAGATCGTGGTGCCGGAAGGCACGCAGGATGTGGCGGTCAACGCCGTCATCGCAGTGCTCGCCGGCGAGGGCGAGGACGTGAAGGCGGCGGCGAGTTCGGCGAAGGTGGAAGCGCCGAAGAAAGAAGAAACGCAAAAGGCCGAAAAGAAGCCTGAGGCAGTTACCCCCTCACCCCAGCGGGGCGAGGGAGTCGCGCCGAGTTCGCCGCGCGCTCAGAGCCCTTCACCTCTCCCCTCTGGGGAGAGGTCGTCGCCGAAGGCGGCGGGTGAGGGGGCAGGTGCCTCCAGTCGGATATTCTCATCCCCCCTCGCGCGTCGCCTGGCCAAAGAAGCCGGCATCGATCTCGGCCGCGTGCAAGGCTCAGGCCCGCATGGCCGGGTGATCGCGCGCGACATAGACGAGGCGAAATCCGGCAAGGGCCTGCGTGCACTGGCCACTCCGGGGGCCGCTCCGGCCATAGGCGCTCCGGCAGGAGTGCCGTCCGCGCCAGCAATGAGCGACAAACAAATCCTCGGCCTCTACGAGGAAGGCTCTTACGAGTCGGTGCCGCACGACAGCATGCGGCGCACGATCGCGCAGCGGCTGACGGCGGCGACGCAGTCGATGCCGACCTTCTACCTCACGGTCGACTGCGACATCGGCAAGCTCACCACCGCGCGTGAAGAGATCAACGCCGCCGCGAGCAAGAACAAAGACGGCAAGCCTGCCTACAAGCTGTCGGTCAACGACTTCGTCATCAAGGCGCTGGCGCTGGCGTTGCAGCGCGTGCCCGAAGCGAACGTGAGCTGGACCGAGGCGGCTCTGCTTAAACACAAGCATTCCGACATCGGCGTCGCGGTGGCGCTGCCGTTCGGTCTGATCACGCCGATCATCCGTAAGGCCGAGACTAAGTCGTTGTCGGCGATCTCCAACGAGATGCGTGACCTGGCCGCGCGCGCGAAGGCCAAGAAGCTCAAGCCGCATGAATACCAGGGCGGCAGTTCGTCCGTGTCGAACCTCGGCATGCACGGCATCAAGGATTTCACCGCGGTGATCAACCCGCCGCAGTCATCGATCCTGGCCGTCGGCACCGGCGAGGAGCGGGCGGTGGTGCGCAATGGTCAGATTGTTCCGGCGACCATCATGAGCGTGACGTTGTCGTGCGATCACCGCGCCATCGACGGCGCGCTCGGCGCAGAATTGATCACGGCCTTTAAGAGGCTGATCGAAAACCCGGTGATGATGGTGGTGTAAGCGTTCGGCGCCGGGCAATCGCGTTGTGACAACACGGCGACCCTGCATAACAGGGCGCCTACACGGGGGCGGAAATGACCATCGGATACTTCAATGGACGGCCGGCGCGTCGTGCTGTCGTCGCGAGCCTGGCAACTCTAGCGTTACTCGCCTGCACGAACCTTTCCGCAGTCGCCCAAGACTATCCCAACCGCACGGTCCGCATCATCGTGCCGTTCCCGGCCGGCGCCACGACCGACATGCTGGCGCGGCTGTTCGCGCAGCGCCTGAGCGAAGGAATGGGACAAACCTTTGTAGTCGAAAATGTCGGCGGCGCCGGCGGCTCTCTTGGCGCTGATCAGGTCGCCAAGGCGGCTCCCGACGGCTACACGCTGCTGTTCCACAATCTCACATTCTCCACGACGACGGCGTCGCTGCAATATGCCGGGCGGTCGCGTCACGATCTGGAGAAAGACTTCGTTCCGATCTCGGTCGGCGCCTATGTGCCGATGCTGCTGCTGGCGCATCCCTCGGTGCCTGCGAAGGATTTGAAGGAATTCGTAGCGCATGCGCAGTCCGCGAAGGACCCGCTGTTCTATGGCTCGACCGGTCCCGGCAGCGTAATGAATTACATCGGCGAGGTGCTCAAGCGCGACACCAGGCTTAAGATGGACCACGTGCCGTTCCGGGGTGCGGCGCCGCTGGTGCTCGAATTGATGTCTGGGCGCATTCAGTTCGGCGGCGACCAGTTGTCGAGCTCGTTGCAGCACGCGCGCTCCGGCGCGCTGCGGCCCATGGCGGTGCTGAGCGTGAAGCGTTCGCCGGCGCTGCCGGATGTGCCGACCGTCCGTGAGCTCGGCTTTCCGAACCTGGAAGTTCAGGGCTGGAACGGTTTCTTCGCACCGGCCGGGACACCGGAGCCGATCATTGCGCGCCTGAACCAGCAAATTGCTCTCGCTGCCGCCCACCCGGAAGCACGCAAGCGCATGGAAGAAGTCGGTGCCGAGCCGTCAGGGTCGAGCCAAGCCGAGATGCGCACCATGCTGCGCGAACAGATGTCGAAGGTGAAGCCGGTGGTCGAAGAACTCAAGCTGGTCGTGCAGTAGGAATCCGGGCTAGCGACCCGGGACAAGCACGAGGCGGCCGGGTAGAATCCGCGCCATGCGGACGGTCCTCACTTTCATTGGCGCTTACCTCCTCACGCTGCTGGTCGCGCTGTTCATTGCCATTCAACTCGCCGATTTCTTTCAATCGCGCGAGGAGTTCATCGCCGTTCTGATGGCGCAGATATTATTCTCACTGATCGCCATCGCGACCTTTGCCGTCGTCTATCGTATCGCAGGCAGCGTGCGTGCGTTGGATTTGGCTGCCATCGGCCTCGCAGTTGCCGCGGTCCTGCTGGAAGAGCTGCCGGCGCTGTGGGAAATGATCGTCACGCGTTCGACCAATCCTTACACCTTGGGTACGGCGCACGACCTTGCGATCACCGCCGAGCTGCTGATCCCGGTTTTTGTGCTGGTGCTACTCGAATGGCGGCTGTTGCGGCACCGCTGGCTGGTGGCGCATCAGCTCGATCACAGCAGCACGTGGCCGTGGATCACCATCGTCGTGGCGGGGCTGGTGCTGTGCAATCGGCTGGCGTTCGAGATCGTCAGCTCGGCCGTTCGTCAGGCGCCGGACGACATGCTGGCGAGCTTCTGGCTCAAGGTCACGCTCGCCGTGGCCGCGCTGTTGATTAGCCTCGGCATCATGGAACGCAACATCCGGCGGCGGCGCCTGGCGCGCCGCGCCGGAGCCTGATCCTTACGACGCCTTGGCGGCCGGCGGCGGCTCCAGCCCGTGCTTCTTGATCGCGGCGATCGCCTCCGGCGACTGCATGAACTTAATCAGCGCACGCGCCGCATCGGTCTGGCTGCTGTTTGCATGCACGCCGGCGGCAAAATAGGTGACGACGGCCAGGTCACCCGGCAGCGGCCCGACCACCTCGACACCCTGCACACCCATCAATTCGGGCACCTGCTGGATGGCAATATCGGCTTCGCCTTTCACCAGGAAGGTCGCCGACGGCACACCGCGCCCGAGCTTGGCCTTGGCGTTGATCTGATCTTTGATGCCGAGACGGTCGAGCACTTTGGCGAAGGCGACGCCGCTGGCGCCGCCGCCGGCCGGATCGGTATAGGCCACCGCCTTGGCGGCGAGCAGGGCCTGCTTGAATTTTTCGGGTGTCGAGATGTCGGGCTTCGGCGTCCCCTTGAGCACCGCTACAGCAGTTGCGGAGCTTGCAATGGGCGTCTCGGTGCCGGCGACGACTTTGCCGCCTTTGCTGAGCGATTGGATGCCGCCGTCGGTGCTGAACAGCACGTCGGCGGCCTCGCCCTCGGCCACGCGCTTTGCAATAGCAGCGCCCGGCGCAAAGACGAGGTCGAGCTTGTGCCCGGTCGCTTCGAATTTCGGCTTGAGGTCGTGCCAAACTTCGTTGAGCGCAGGAGTGGTGAGGACCTTGAGTTCTGCCGCACCCGCGACTTGCACTACCATCATGACGCCCGCGAAACCGGCTGCCAGCCGGAGCACTGAATAGAGCATGGTTGCCTCCCTGAGCCTTTATCTTTGGACGGATTAGGCCTGCGAATTCGGCTACATTCAATGGCCTTGTGGCCCGCTTGATCGAGGCAGGCGGCTATGGGAGACGAGGGGATAGACCCTGGTTTTAGTGGAGAGGTTGCAGTGGCCGATACGTCCTTCGATGTTCTGATCATCGGCTCCGGCCCCGGCGGCTATGTCACCGCCATCCGCGCCGCCCAGCTCGGCTTCAAAACGGCCATTGTGGAGCGCGATTATCTCGGCGGCATCTGCCTCAACTGGGGCTGCATCCCGACCAAGGCGCTGCTGCGCTCGGCGGAAATCTACCACTACATGCAGCACGCCAAGGACTACGGCCTGAAGGCCGACAATGTCGGGTACGACGCCGAGGCCATCGTCAAGCGCTCGCGCGGCGTATCGAAGCGGCTCAACGACGGCGTCGGCTTCTTGATGAAGAAGAACAAAGTGTCGATCATCTGGGGCGACGCCTCGATCGATGCGCCGGGTAAAGTCACCGTGAAGCCCGGCAAGAGCGAAGGGCCCAAAGGCGCACTCGGTCCAGGCCAATATCAGGCCAAGCACATCATCATCGCCACCGGCGCGCGCCCGCGCGTGCTTCCCGGCATCGAACCGGACAAGAAGCTGGTGTGGACCTATTTCGAGGCGATGGTGCCGCCCGCGATCCCGAAGTCGCTGCTGGTCATCGGCTCCGGCGCCATCGGCATTGAGTTTGCCTCGTTCTACCGCACGCTCGGCGCCGAGGTGACCGTGGTCGAAGTGCTGCCGCAGATCCTTCCCGTGGAGGATCACGAGATCCAGGCGTTTGCTCGCAAAGCATTTGAAAAGCAGGGCATCAAGATCATCACGAATGCCAAGGTCACCAAACTCGACAAGAAGGCCGACAGCGTCACCGCAACCATCGAAGAGGGCGGCAAGTCGTCACAGATCACCATCGATCGCGTGATTTCGGCCGTCGGCGTCGTCGGCAATGTCGAAAGCCTCAACCTCGACAAAGTGGGTGTGAAGACCGACCGCGGCATCGTCGGCGTGGACGGCTACGGCAAAACCAACGTCCCGGGCATCTACGCCATCGGCGACGTCGCCGGACCGCCGATGCTGGCGCACAAGGCCGAGCACGAGGGCGTCATCTGCGTCGAGGCGATCAAAGGCCTGCATCCGCATCCGATGAACAAGCAGATGATTCCGGGCTGCACCTATTGCTTCCCGCAGGTCGCGTCCGTCGGACTCACCGAGCAGGCCTGCAAGGAGAAGAAGCTCGACATCCGAGTCGGCCGCTTCCCCTTCGTCGGCAACGGCAAGGCGATCGCGCTCGGTGAGGATCAGGGCCTAGTCAAAGTCATCTTCGACAAGAAGACCGGGCAGCTTCTCGGCGCGCATATGGTCGGCGCCGAAGTCACCGAGCTTATTCAGGGCTACGTGGTCGCCATGAACCTGGAGACCACCGAGGAAGAACTGATGCACACCGTCTTCCCACACCCGACGCTGTCGGAGATGATGAAGGAAGCGGTGCTCGACGCCTACGGGCGTGTTTTGAACATGTAACGCAATACGTAAGGGGCAGAGCGATGGCGAAGTTCGATAGTATCCTTGGCACCGTCGGCAATACGCCGGTGGTGCGCATCAACAAACTGGGCCCCCAGGGCATCAATCTCTACGTCAAGATCGAAGCTTTCAATCCGCTCGGCTCGGTCAAGGATCGCCTGGCGCTCGGCGTGATCGAGGCGGCGGAGAAATCCGGCGAACTCAAACCGGGTCAGACCGTGGTGGAAGCGACCTCCGGCAATACCGGCATCGGCCTGGCCATGGTCTGCGCACAGAAAGGCTATCCGCTGGTCGTCACCATGGCGGAGACCTTCAGTGTCGAGCGGCGCAAGCTGATGCGCTTCCTCGGTGCCAAGGTCGTGCTGACGCCGGCCGCCGAGCGCGGCTTCGGCATGGTCAACAAGGCGGCCGAACTCGCCAAAACGCACGGTTGGTTTCTGACGCGTCAGTTCGAGAACGAAGCCAATCCGGACATGCATTCGCGCACCACCGCGCGCGAGATCGTCAACGACTTCAAGGGCGAAAAGCTCGACTATTGGGTCACCGGTTTCGGGACAGGCGGTACGCTGAAAGGCGTCGCACGTGTGTTGAAGAAGGAAATGCCCGACACCAAGATCGTGGTCTGCGAGCCCGCCGATGCGCCGATGCTCTCGACCAAAACGCCGCAGGAGCGCAATCCGGACGGCTCGCCCGCCAAACCAAACGCCGCGTTCAAGCCGCATCCGATGCAGGGTTGGTCGCCCGACTTCATCCCGAAGATCACCGGCGACGCCGTCGACATGGGTGTGATCGACCAGGTCCTGACCGTCGCCGGTCCTGATGCGATGAAAAACGCCAAGGCGCTGGCGCAGAAGGAAGGCATTTTCGTCGGCATCACCGCCGGCGCGACCTTCGCCGGCGCGCTTGAAGTGTGCAAAAACGCGGCTCCAGGCTCGACCGTGCTCTGCATGCTGCCGGACACCGGCGAACGTTACCTGTCGACGCCGCTGTTCGGCGACATCGGCGCCGATATGAACGAGGACGAGTTGAAGATTTCCAACTCGTCGCCGAGCAACCGGATGCCGCCGCCGAAGGCGGCTTAAACAACGCTGTCATGGCCGGGCTCCGTCCCGGCCATCCACGTCTTTCTTGCTAACGGCCAAGACGTGGATGCCCGGCAAGGCCGGGCATGACGAAGGGGAGGGAACACCATGGGTATTCTTGCGTGGATCGTGGTCGGCCTGCTCGCCGGCTGGCTTGCGCACACGATCCTGGGCGGGCGCGGCGGTATATTCGGCAACATTGCCGTCGGGCTGATCGGCGCCATCGTCGGAGGCGTCCTGTTCGACGCGCTGCGCATCGTGCCGGAGCCGGGCTTCTTGGGCGCGCTGATCAGCGCCACGATCGGCGCGGTGGTGTGCCTGCTGATCTGGCGCGCGATCCGGCGGGCTTGAATCCCTCCAAACGGGCCTGCCTTGCGGGCGGCCCCCCGCCGCCGTAAGTATCGGCCATGCCTGTCGTTCTCGACCTCAACAATCCGCGCCCGCGCCATCCGGAAAAGGCGCATCGGCCGGATTCACCGATTGCACCGAAGCCTGACTGGATTCGCGTCAAGGCGCCGGTCTCGCGCGGCTATATGGAAACGCACGCGCTCATGCGCGCCAACGGCCTGCACACGGTCTGCGAGGAGGCCGGCTGCCCGAATATCGGCGAATGCTGGGAGAAGAAGCACGCCACTTTCATGATCATGGGCGACACCTGCACGCGCGCCTGTGCTTTCTGTAACGTGAAGACCGGTCTGCCGGGCGCGCTCGACGCCAACGAGCCGGCGCATGTCGGCGAGGCGACCGCCAAACTCGGCCTTGCGCATATCGTGGTGACGTCGGTCGATCGCGACGATCTCGCCGACGGCGGCGCGCAACACTTCGCCGAAACCATCCGCGCCATTCGCAAGCATTGCCCGACCACCACCATCGAGGTGCTCACACCGGATTTCCTGCGCAAGGACGGCGCGCTGCAAGTCGTGGTGGCGGCCAAGCCCGATGTGTTTAACCATAATCTCGAAACGGTGCCGTCGCTGTATCTGAGCGTGCGGCCGGGCGCGCGCTACTTCCATTCGCTGCGCCTGCTGCAGCAGGTGAAAGAGATCGACCCGTCGATGTTCACCAAGTCGGGCATCATGGTGGGCCTCGGCGAAGAGCGTAACGAAGTGCTGCAGGTGATGGACGACCTGCGCTCGGCCAATGTCGACTTCATCACCATCGGGCAATATCTGCAGCCGACGCGCAAGCACCATGAGGTCAAGCGCTTCGTACCGCCGGACGAGTTCAAGGCGCTGGAAACCATCGCCTACGCAAAGGGCTTCCTGATGGTGGCGTCGTCGCCGCTGACGCGTTCGTCGCACCATGCCGGCGAGGCCTTCGCGCGGCTGAAAGCGGCGCGGCAAAACGCGCGCTGAGCGATGCCGGAACACACCTCCAAGCGTCGCGTGCGCCACTCAGCCTCCGACATGTTCGACCTTGTGGCCGACATGCAGAAATATCCACAGTTCGTGCCGCTGTGCACCAGCCTGCGCATCAAAAGCCGCACCGAGAAAGCGCCGGGCGTCAGCGTCGTCGTCGCCAGCATGACGGTCGCCTACAAAATGATTCAGCAGACCTTCGTCACGCGCGATACGCTCGACAAGCCGAACTTGAAAATCGTCGTCGAATATCTCGACGGGCCGTTCAGCCACCTGCGCAATATGTGGAGTTTCCGGCCGACCGGAGAGCATAGCTGCGAGGTCGAGTTCTATATCGATTACGAGTTCAAGAGTCGCATGCTGGCGATGGTGATGGGCGCCATGTTCGACACAGCGTTCCGCAAATTCGCGACCGCTTTCGAGGCGCGTGCCGACAAGATCTACGGCCGGCCAAAGACGGCTTAAGCGGAATTAGCGCTAAAATCCCACCAGCCCGCGCACGGCGCTGGTCAACTCGGCCTGGCTGCGCAGCCCGGTCTTCTCGAATACATGCACGAGGTGCGAGCGCACCGTGTTGTAGCCGACGCCGAGCCGCTCGGCGATCTCGTCGAGATGCACGCCGCTTGCGACCAGTGCGGCGATCTCGCTCTCGCGCGGCGTCAACTGAAACAATTCGGCGACAGCACTGGCGTCGATGCGCACCGGCCCATCGAGTTGCTTGATCAGGATGGCCACGTTTGCTCCGGCGGCATCGGTCGCGCCGAGGCCCGCCGCGCCGACCGGAAGGATAGACAAGAGCAGGCGCGGGCGTCGCGAGGGACGATCAAGCCCGATGCGGATGCTGCCGGTCGTCTTGCTCGCGGCGGCGATGGCGTCGCGCAGGCGCTGGGTCGCGACCGGCGTGGCGGCGGCGAGACCCGTTGAATCGATGGTCAGGCCGTCAGCTTCGGCGACAATGCGCTGCGCAGCAGCGTTGAGCCGCAAGGGCTTTGCATCAGCGTCGCTGAGCACGACGCCGCGCTCGAGGCGGTCGATGACTGTGCCGAGGCCCGACGTTTGCTGCTCGAGCATGCGAAGCTGGTAAGTCAGATCGAGCGCGGTGGCGACGTGCGGCAGCAGCAATTGCAGCAGACGCGTGTCGGCCGCTTCGAAATCGCCGTCGCAGCGCGGACGGCAGACGGCGACGAAAGACGCGAGGCTGTGCGACTCGTGCCGCGCCGCCACAGCGTAGAAGCCGTTCATCGGCCGCACGATCTCGTTGAAGAATTCGGTGCGCTCAAACTCATCGTCTGCCATCAGCGCGGACCAGAGCACGGCCTTGCCGTCGGGCAAGACGCGACGATACGGCTCCATCCAGGCCGTCGATTGCGGGGTCATGAAGCGGCGAAAGTCGGCGTCGTCGATACCGACCGCTGTGGCGACTATCGGCTCGGCGGCGCCTTTGGCATGCGCGACGAGAACGGCGTGATGGGCGCCGAGATTTTCAACGAGAGCGGAAAGGGCGGGCTGCCACTCTGCGGGCCTTGCGGCGAATCCGATGTGTTCGGCAAGCCGGGGGAGTTCAGCAGCGTTCATGCGGCCTCCACCAAATGATGGATGCCCCGTACCCCCAAGCAAGAAAATCTACACGGGAATCGTGCAGCACGAAAGCCGATAGTTTGGGCGCGATCGGTTCAGCGCCGTCACAAAACGGTCATACTTCGCCAGCGCATAAGATCATGCGAGCGCGTATCAAATGTCCTGATGCGGCGGATAGGCGGGCTCGCCTTCGGCCAACTCATGCAGCATCTTGAATGCTTGCAGCACCGATTGCTTGCGCACGATTGAGCGGCCGGGATTGCCGTAGCGCTTCTCGACATGCATCAGCTTGCCCGTGCGCGTGGCGGCAGCGAAATGCACGAGGCCGACCGGTTTCTCCTCGCTGCCGCCGTCCGGCCCGGCGATGCCGGTGACCGAGACCGCGAGATGCACGCGCGCGTGACCAAGTACGCCGTGCACCATGGCTTCCGCCGTTTCGCGGCTCACCGCGCCGTGTGCTTTAAGGATGTCGCGCGAGACGCCAAGCATCTCGTGTTTTGAGCCATTCGAGTAGGTGACATAGCCGCGGTCGAGGATGCTCGACACGCCCGGAATCTCGGTAAGCGTGCCGGCGACCAGCCCGGCGGTGCAGGACTCGGCGGTTGCGATCAAGAGATTCTTCTGCTTGCAGATCGCCAGCAACTGCTTCGCAGCTTCGACGATGTCGTCATCCAGCATGTGTTCTCACCCGGCGCTTCGCTATAACGGCAGACGCACGGTGGCGGTTGCATAGGCGACGATGCCTTCGCCGCGGCCGGTGAAGCCGAGCCGTTCGCTGGTGGTCGCCTTCACCGCGACGCGGTCGACCGAAATGCCGGCGAGGCGGGCGATGTTGTCCCGCATGGCGTCGCGATGCGGGCCGATCTTCGGCGCCTCGCAGACGATGTTGAGGTCGAGATGCGCCACGCGCCCGCCGCGTGCCTTCAACCGATCCAGCGCGAACAGGAAAAACCGGTCGGAGGAGGCGCCCTTCCATTGCGGATCGCTCGGCGGGAAATGCGCACCGATATCTCCGTCGGCCAGAGCGCCGAGGACGGCGTCGGTCAGCGCGTGCAGCGCGACGTCGGCGTCGGAATGGCCGGTGAGTGCGTGCGTATGCCCAATGCGGATGCCGCCGAGCGTCACATGGTCGCCGGGCGCAAAGGCGTGCACGTCGATACCGGAACCGGTACGTACGTCGCCGAGGCGGGCGAAGGCCTCTGCGTCGATGCGGGCAAAATCGTCGGCCGTCGTCACTTTGATGTTGCCCGGTTCGCCGGCGAACACGGCGACCTTCATGCCGGCCCATTCGGCGAGCGCCGCGTCGTCGGTGAAGTCGTCGCGGCCTTGCGCGGCGGCGGTGCGATGCGCGGCGAGCAGAGCGGCGTAGTCGAACGCCTGCGGCGTCTGCACCAAACGCAGGATGCTGCGGTCTAGGGTCTTGTCGACATGGCCTTCGGCGTCGACGGTCTTGACCGTATCGGTCACGGGCAGGGCGGGAATGGCAGCGCCGCATTCGGCCGCCGCTTTGACCGCGCGCGCGATCAAGGCGGCGCTGGCGAAGGGTCGCGCCGCGTCATGCACCAGCACGACGTCGGGCGGCGTATCGCTCAGGGCTTCGAGGCCGGCCCGCACGGATATCTGTCGCGTCGCGCCGCCATGCACCGGGGGCAGCGTCGGGATACCGGCCGCCGCCGATTGGAAGTAGCCGTGGTCGTCGGGATGGATGACCGGCTGCACGCGCGCGAGCTTGGCGTCCTGCACCAGCGTCAGCAGCGTCCGGCGCAGCATCGTCTCGCCACCGATCGGACGAAATTGCTTGGGAACTGAGCCGCCTGCGGCGCGCGTTCCTCTGCCGGCGGCAACAACAACGGCGGCAACGTCAGTCATAAAGCTCGCACTCCACGCTTGCGCCCTGGCTTTAACCGAGCCATGGGAAATGAACAAATTATTGCAGTGCAGCACTTGCACTCTGTTAGAAGTTGGCTAAACTCTAAGCAGATAACAATGACGCCTAATCGATAGGCAATTCGGGGAAGATGCTAGAATACTCTCATTTTTATGACGCGGGACCGGTTATTGGCCCGGTTGATGTGACGAATCCCGTCATTTTGGCCCCGATGTCCGGGATCACCGATGCGCCGTTCCGGCGTCTGGCCGAACGGCTGGGGGCGGGCCTGGTGGTATCCGAAATGACGGCAAGCGCCGCTCTGGCGGAGGGCAAGCGGGAGGCCGTGACCCGCAGCGAAGGCCGGGGCGTGCGGGTGCACGTCGTGCAGCTTGCCGGCTGCGAGGCCGCCTGGATGGCCGAGGGGGCCAGGATCGCCGCCGATCAGGGCGCCCAGATCATCGACATCAACATGGGCTGCCCGTCGAAGCAGGTGACCAACGGCGCCGCCGGCTCAGCCCTGATGCGCGACATCGACCACGCTCTGACTCTGATCGAAGCCACGGTCGGTGCGGTCAGCGTACCGGTGACGCTGAAGATGCGGCTCGGCTGGGACGCGACCTCGATCAACGCGCCGGAGCTGGCGCGTCGCGCCGAGTCTGCCGGCATCCGCATGATCACAGTGCATGGACGCACCCGCTGCCAGTTCTATGACGGCACCGCCGACTGGACCGCCGTGCGGGCGGTAAAACAGGCGGTCTCGATCCCGGTCGTGGTCAACGGCGACATTCGCTCTTTCGACGATGCCCGTCGTGCACTTGAGGCCTCGGGCGCCGATGCGGTGATGATCGGCCGCGCCGCGCAGGGACGCCCCTGGTTCCCCGGCCAGGTCGCACGCTTCCTCGCCACGGGAGTGCGCGAGGACGACCCGCCGCTTGCCGAACAGTTCGCTCTCATCGACTCGCTCTACGACGAAATGCTCGACCATCACGGCCTCCGCATCGGACGCCGCCACGCGCGCAAGCATCTGGCCTGGGCGCTCGACTGTGCCGCCGCCAGCGCCGGAGCCTCGGTCGAAGTGCTCAAGCGCCACCGCACGCAGGTGCTCACCGCAGAAGAGCCGGCGCAGGCGCGCAAGCGGCTCGCCGAAGCCTATGACGATTTCGCGTGGAGGGCCGCCGCATGAGCCGTGCCCGCGCCGCTTTTCCGACCGCGCATTCGCCGGCTGACGCGATGCTGCACGCGCTGCCGCATCCGGTGCTGATGGTTTCGCCGGACGGTAAGATCGCCGACGCCAACGTGGCGGCCGAGCAGTTCTTTGAAGCCTCCATCCCAATGCTGCGCCGGCACATGCTGCGCGATCTGGTGCCGTTCGGCTCGCCGCTGCTCACGCTGATCGAGCAGGTGCGCCAGCGTGGCGCGGCGGTGAACGAATACAAGGTCGACCTGGCGACCCCGCGCAATCCGGGTGAGCGGCTGGTCGATCTCTACGTCGGGCCGCTCTCGGAATATCCCGACCATGTCATTGTGATGCTGCAGGAGCGCACCATCGCCGACAAGATGGATCGCCAGCTCACGCATCGCGGCGCCGCGCGCTCGGTGATCGCGCTCGCCGCAATGCTGGCGCACGAAATCAAGAATCCGCTGTCCGGCATCCGCGGCGCCGCGCAACTGCTCGAGCAGTCAGCCGGCGACGAGGACCGCTCGCTCACCACGCTGATCTGCGACGAGACCGACCGCATCGTGAAGCTGGTCGACCGCATGGAGGTGTTCGCCGACGAGCGGCCGGTCGATCGCCAGCCGGTCAACATTCACGTCGTGCTCGACCACGTGAAGCGGCTGGCGCAATCGGGCTTCGCGCGGCACATCAAATTCGTCGAAGAATACGACCCGTCGCTGCCGCCGGTGCTCGCCAACCGCGACCAGCTTATCCAGGTGTTTCTCAATCTGGTGAAGAACGCCTCCGAAGCGATCGGCGAAAACGCCATCGACGGCGAAATCCAGCTCGCCACCGCGTTCCGTCCCGGCGTGCGCCTGCAACTGCCGGGCAGCAAGGCGCGTGTGTCGCTGCCGCTCGAGTTCAGCGTCAAAGACAACGGCCCGGGCGTGCCGGAAGACCTGATGCCGCATCTGTTCGATCCGTTCGTGTCGACCAAGCAGACCGGCAGCGGGCTCGGCCTCGCGCTGGTCGCCAAGATCGTGAACGACCACGGCGGTATCGTCGAATGTGAATCGCAGCCGCGGCGCACCGTGCTCCGCGTGTTGATGCCGATCTATAGCGGCGAGGGAGGCGCTTCCGAGGATGCGCGCTCCCTGCCGAGCTCGTGAGGACGTAAGATGCCGACCGGAAGCATATTGGTCGCCGATGACGACGCAGCGATCCGCACCGTCCTCAATCAGGCACTGTCGCGCGCAGGCTACGAGGTGCGCTCCACCGGTAACGCCGCGACCTTGTGGCGCTGGGTCAGCCAGGGCGACGGCGATTTGGTGATCACCGACGTGGTGATGCCGGACGAAAACGCCTTCGATCTGATCCCGCGTATCCGAAAGACGCGGCCCGATCTGCCGATCATCGTGATGAGCGCGCAGAACACCTTCATGACGGCGATCCGCGCCTCCGAGCGCGGCGCCTACGAATATCTGCCGAAGCCCTTTGACCTGAAGGAACTGATCGCCATCGTCGGCCGCGCGCTGGCCGAGCCGAAGGAGCCGCGGCCCGCGGCCGGTGCGAAGAACGACGAGTTCGACAACATCCCGCTGGTCGGCCGCTCGCCGGCGATGCAGGAAATCTACCGCGTGCTGGCGCGGTTGATGCAGACCGATCTGACCGTAATGATCACCGGCGAGTCCGGCACCGGCAAGGAACTGGTGGCGCGCGCGCTGCACGATTACGGCAAGCGCCGCAACGGCA
>Ga0134124_10002378_pt1 | contig 15182 bp, 13 predicted proteins | sample KB304_FD_96880 | JGI IMG/M metagenome (GOLD analysis project Ga0134124, IMG submission 96880) | Terrestrial soil microbial communities without Nitrogen fertilizer from Kellogg Biological Station, Michigan, USA - KB3-0-4 | ecosystem: Environmental > Terrestrial > Soil > Unclassified ... | reverse complement strand
CGTCGGCGACGTGGCCCGCGGCTTTCAGCAGATGATGCAGATGGTGAACGTCTCCCGGCTGTCCAACGCCATGCGGGCGGCCGGCATCATGCGCCGCGGCGTGCTGGAGTCGATCGTGCACGCGCGCGGCCGCGCCGCCTTCGGCCGCGCCCTGTTCGAGCTGCCGCAGCTGCGGCGCGACCTCCTCGAGATGCTGCTCGACGCCGAGGCCGGCTGCTCGGTGATCCTGAACGCCGCCGCCATGCTCGACCGAGCCGACGCCGGCTCCGACCACGACCGCGCGCTGATCCGCATCGTCACGCCGCTGGCGAAGTACTGGCTCACCGCCCGCGCCCGGATCGTCGCCGGCGAGGCGATGAACGTGCGCGGGGGGAACGGCTACATCGAGGAATGGGTCAACGCGCGGCTGGTGCGCGACGCCTATCTCGGCGCGATCTGGGAGGGCTCGGCCAACGTGGTCGCCCTCGACGTGCAGCGCGCAATCTTGAGGTCCGGGGCCTTCGCACCCCTCGCGTCATTCTTACAGTCGCGGCTGGACGAGGTGACCGAGCCGCGCGCCAAGCGCTGGAGCGACGTGGTGGCCGGCACGCTCGCCGACCTCGGCCGGCGCATCGCCGCCTGGCCGGAGCTGGCCAGCGCCGACCGCGAGCTCGACGCCCGTCCGGTGGCCGACGCCCTCTATCACGCGCTGGCCGGCGCGCTGCTGCTGGCCGAGGGCGAGCGCCTCTGGCGCGAGCAACGGAACGCACGCAAGCTGCTGGCCGCCGCCCTCTATCTCCGCAAGTGGCTCCGACCGCCGGCGCCACCCGCGTCCGTGTTCACGGCGCGCGAGTGCGACTGGCTGCCCGCGCTGGTGGACTGGACGCTGATTCCCGCCGAGGCGCTGGCGGAGCCCGGCGGAGGCGGCTGAACATCCGGGCGCCGGCTCGGCGGAACTTCCCGGCCCGCCCCCGGTCTAATCATGCGTGAAGGGCTCACGGATGACGCCCTGTTGGTCGGCCGGCTGCGGGCCGGTGACGCGCGGGCGTTCGAGGAGCTGGTGACCACGTACCAGCACCGGGTCTTCGCCGTCGCGCTCCGCATGCTGAGCAACCGCGCCGAGGCCGAGGAGGTCGCCCAGGAGACGTTCCTGCGCGCCCATCGCGCGCTCGCTGAATTTCGTGGCGAGGCCCGGCTCGGCACCTGGCTCTACGCGATCGCCTCGCGGTTGTGCCTCAACCGCCTCGCCGCCGGCTCCCGGCGCCACGAGCGGAGCGACGACCTCGCGCTCTCGCGGGCGCCGGCCGAGGGCGCCGACGCCGTGGGGGCGCTGGAGCGCGACGAGCTGGAGGCGGCCTTGCACGAGGCGGTCGCCGCGCTGCCCGAGGAGCGGCGGATCGTCGTCATCCTGCGTGATCTCGAGGGGCTGAGCTACGAGGAGATCGGCGAGGTGCTCGGGGTGCCGCTCAACACGGTCCGCACGCGCCTGCACCGGGCGCGGCTGGACCTGAAGGCCAAGCTGGAGCGATGGCTGCCGTGACGTGCCAGGCGATCCGCGATCTGTTCTCGGCGCGCGTGGACGACGCGCTCACCGCCCAGGAGCGCACGCAGCTCGACGCCCACCTGGCCACGTGTGCCGAGTGCGCGCTCGAATGGCAGCGCTTCGAGGGCACCGTCGGCCTGCTGCGCGCCGCCGCCCCGACCCGCGCGCCCGTCGGCTTCGTCGATCGCGTGCTGGCCGCCCGGCCCCAGCCCTGGTATCGGCGGCTCGCGCGGGGCGCGCTCGTGCCGTGGCCGGTGAAGCTGCCGCTCGACGCCGCCGCGATCGTGCTCATCGCCGGGCTGGCCATCATGATCTTCCAGCATTCGCCGGAGCTGCAGCAGGCGGCGCGCGCCCCCCAGGCGGTTCCCACTTCGACGCCGAGCGGCTCGAAACAACCGGGCCCGGCCACGCCGCCCGCCGCCTATGCACCGGCCCCGCCCGTGCCGCCCAGCGCCACCGCACCGGTCTCGCCGACGCCACCCGTGGCCAGGCGCGACGGCGCGGTCTCGGACGAGGCGAAGGAGCGTGCGGCCCAGCCGACGCTGACCGAGCTGCGCCGGGAGCCGATGGGAAAACTTGACGGCGGACGGCCGGTCGAGTCTCCGCGCGCCGCCGAATCGCGGGCGAAGAAGGCCGAGGCGCCGGAGGGCGGCGCCCGACAGAACGCCGAGCAGGATCTCCGCGCCGCCGCGCCCCCGGCCGCGCCACCGGCGGTCGCGGCGACCCCGGAGAAGTCGGGCGAGGTCCAGCGGCTGTCGTCGTTCAGGGTGGACGTGCAAGCCCGCCTGGCCGTCAGCGACCGTGAGGCGGCGGAGCGCGCGGTTCGCGACCTCGTCGGCCGCGCGGGAGGTCGCGTCCTCGCGCGCACGGACGAGGGGAGCACGACGGTGCTCATCCTCGCCGTTCCGCGCGATCGCTGGGAGGACGTGCGCGGCGGCCTGCAAGCGCTCGGCCCCCTGCAGCTCGAGGGGCGGGGCGACGACGCCGCGCGCCAGCTCGTCTTCACGCTTCGCCTCGCCCGCTGACGTTCGGGAACTTCTCGTCCGCCGTCCTGTCTAACCGGGCAGGAGTCGATTCGACCGCCCGGAGGGGCTCATGAGAACCCGACTACTCGCGCTCGCCTTCCTCGTCGTGTTCGTGACGGCGCCGACCGTGTCCGCCGCCACGCTCGCCGTCACCCGCGAGGTCCAGAAGGACGTGATGGTGACCATCTACAACGGCAACCTCGGACTCGTGAAGGACGTGCGCGAGGTGCGGTTTCCGATCGGGCTCACGGAGGCGCAGTTCATGGACGTGGCCGCCCAGATCGACCCCACGAGCGTGCACCTCAAGTCGCTCAGCGATCCGGCCGGTCTGAGGATGCTGGAGCAGAACTACGAGTACGACTTGCTCTCCAGCGACAAGCTGCTGGAGAAGTACGTCGGCCGGATGGTCCGGCTCTACCAGTCCGACGGCACCTTCCACGAGGCCAAGCTCCTGTCGACGGCCGGCCCCGTGTTCGAGATCAACGGGCAGATCCATCTCGGCTACTCCGGGCGGATGGTGCTGCCCTCGCTGCCCGAGAACCTGGTGGCCAAGCCCACGCTGGTCTGGCTGCTGCGCAACCAGACGGCGCCGGCCCAGAAGGTCGAGGCGTCCTATCTGACCGGCGGGATCACGTGGAAGGCCGACTACGTCATGGTCGTCAACGACGGCGACACGAAGTCCGACCTCACCGGCTGGGTGACGATCGACAACAAGAGCGGCGCCACCTACGCCAACGCCGCGCTCAAGCTGGTCGCCGGCGACGTCAACCGCGCGCGCGACGGGCGCCGGGAGGGACGCCTGATGGAGCTGGCGGCCAAGGCGGCCTCCGCGCGCGAGGCCAGCCGCGACTTCGCCGAGGAGGGCTTCTTCGAGTACCACCTCTACACGCTCGACGGCCGCACGACCATCAAGAACCAGCAGACGAAGCAGCTGGCCCTGCTGAACGCCGCCGACGTGCCCGTCACCAAGCACCTCATGTTCTACGGTGCCCAGGACTACTACCGCACCGCGTACGGCATGCCGATGTCGAACCAGAAGGTCTCGGTGATCCTCGAGCTGCAGAACGGCAAGGAGCAGCGGCTGGGCGTGCCGTTGCCCAAGGGCAAGGTGCGCGTCTACAAGGCCGACGCCGCCGGCAGCCAGCAGTTCATCGGCGAGGACTGGATCGACCACACCCCGCGGAACGAGCGCGTGAAGATCAAGCTGGGCGAGGCCTTCGACGTGGTCGGCGAGCGCACGCAGAAGGAGTGGCGGAAGCTGGGCGCCGGCCTGTGGGAGGTCGAGTGGGAGATCTCGCTGCGCAACCACAAGAAGCAGGACCAGACGGTGACGGTGATCGAGCCGGTGCCGGGCGACTGGCAGGTGCTGCACTCGACCCACGCCTGGGAGAAGCCCGAGGCCCACACGCTGCGCTTCTCGATCCCGGTACCCAAGGAAGGCGCCGCGAAGCTCGTCTACCGCGTGCGCATCCGGGGCTAGGCGTGAGGCCCGTATCGAGGAGCGCCCCGGCTGAGCCGGGGCGCTCCGAGCGCTGGGGGATTGGGGGCCATGTCGGGCCCCCTTATACAGCAGACCCGAGCACGGTGGCGACGATGTGGTCGAGATACTGGAACTTCACGGGCTTCGGAAGGTAGGAGTAGGCGCCGTCCTTGATGACCTCGCCGGCCACGCGCGTGCTCGCGTTGCCGGTGATCATGATGACCGGGATCTTGGCGTCGATGGCCCGCACGCTCCGCAGCACCTCGATGCCGGTGATCCCGGGCATATCGATGTCGAGCAGGATCAGCGCGGGCCGCTGGTTCCGCACCGCCGCCAGCGCGGATTCGCCGTCGGCCGCCGTCTCGACCGTGAAGCCGCGCGGTCCGTAAGTGTGCTCGAAGTATCCGGTGAGCACCTCACGAATCGACGGCTCGTCATCGACGATCAGGATCGTCTTGCTAGCAGGCTTGTTCATCCGGCCAACCATACACCGCCCGTGAGTGGCTGGCGCGTCCCTAGCCATCTACTGTGGACAAAAACTAACCGCCAGCTCGGGTCGCCAGACGGACCTCCACGATGACGATGGGTTACGGATCATCCAGCCATGGTGCCTCCCTTGCACTCCATCGTCGGTTCGATGAGCGATATCGCCACTTCGCGACACGCCACGGCCGGCCCCAAGCCGGCGACGGGCACCGGCCCGCTCGCTCCCGCGGCGCCACCTCCGGCGACGCGCGAGGACGACGCGGTATCCGTGCGTTCCGCCGTCGCGGCCGAGCGGCGGGATACGCGGCTTCGCTTCGAGATCGCCGCCCGCGTGGCGGTCGCCGTCGTGGTGCTGCTCTTCAACGGCGTCGTCACGCTCGACCACGAGTCCGCCTCGGTCATCCGCCTCACCGCGCTGATCGGGCTCGGCCTGAACCTGCCGTACCTGCTCGCGGTCCGCACCGGCCGCGTGCTGCGTGCGCAGGCCTACACCCGGATGCTGATCGACGTCGCGCTCACGACGGCCGGCCTCTACGGCGCCGGCGGGCTCAGCGCCGCGCCCTACATCGGCATCTACGCGATCGTGCCCGTGTACACCGCCATCGTCTTCTCGAGCTTTGCCTGCGTGCTGGCGGTGCTCTTCGCGACGACGGCGTACCTCGCGCTCGCGCTGCTGCAGACGGCCGGCGTCGTGCCGTTCCTGGCGCCGCCGCCGCCCGACGCCTGGATGATGGCCTCGTTCAATCTCGTGGTGCTCAACATCGTCGGCTGGCTGGCCGCGCTGGTGGCGCACGCGTACCGCGCCAGCCGGGATCGCCTCGCCTCGCTCTACACGGAGATGGAGCGGGCCCACGACGAATCGGTGAAGATGAACACGCAGCTGCAGCTCGCGAGCCGGCGCTACGTGCTGAGCGAGGTCGTGGCCGGCGTCACCCACGAGGTGCGCGACGCGCTGCAGGGTGTGTTCGGCCATCTGTGGCTGGCCCGTCGCGGCGGACCGGCGCTGCCGGCCGCGGCCCTCGATCATCTGGCGCGAGCCGAGCACGCGTGCGAGGACGCCATGCGGATCATGTGCACCACGCTCGACATGGCGCGCCATCCCACGGAGCCGGAGCGGGAGCCGGTGGCCGTGGCGGACGTCATCCGACGCGTGGCCCAGCTGAAGGCCGTCGAGTTTCGCCGCGAGCGCATCACGCTGCGGGTGGAGCTGGCCGAGACGCTGCCGCCCGTCATCGGCGTGTCGCTGCAGCTGCAGCAGGCGCTGCTGAACCTCGTCGTCAACGCGCAGGAAGAAGTCCGGAACTCCACCGGGCGGCGCGAAATCTGGATCGCCGGCCGCGCGGAGGGTGACCGGGTGATCCTGGACGTGCGCGACACCGGCCGCGGGATCCCGGCCGACGTCCTGCCCCACCTCTTCGAGCCGTTCTTCACGACCAAGACGGCGGGCACCGGCATCGGGCTGGCGATGTCGGCGGGCATCGCCGAGAGTCTGGGCGGTACCCTGACCGGCGAGAACCGTCGCGAGGGCGGCGGCGCCGCGTTCCGCCTCACGCTGCCCGCGGCTACTCGCCCGCCTTTACCTTCCTCAGCAGCCGGCGCGTGATCGGGCGGTCGTCCTCACCCTGATCGGTCAGCAGCACGTCGCCGGCCAGCACCGGCACCTTGCTGCGCGGATCGCGCACGGCCCGCGTGACCACGCGACACTCGCTCTTCTCCACTCGCGCGGAGCCGGCCTCCTGCCGCATCAGGTGGCCGCCGGCGTCGAGCGCCCAGGTCACCGGCGCCGGGGCCAGCAGCAGCGCGCGGTGCTCGGCGGGCGTCGGCGGGACCTCCGAGGCCGAGTACGCCATCGTGGCGTTGGAGTTGAAGACGTAGCGCTGGTGCATCTGATAGGCGGGATCGCTCCGGTCGACCGCCGCGCCACTGGCGAAGCCGAATCGGACCACGCGCCAGAACCCGATGAGATCAGCGCGCCGGCACGGGCGCAGCACGTCCTCGTCCTGGGCGAGGGCCGGCGTGGCCACGAGCACGACGAGCGCCAGGATCCACGACAGGTACCGCACGCACACCACCCCGGCTCCGGCTAGCGGCCGGCCTTGGCCAGGAACTCCGGCCCCACCAGGATCTCGCGAGGCTTGGCGCCCTGGCCGGGCCCGATGATCCGGTCCTGCTCCATCATGTCGATGAAGCGCGCGGCCTTCGGGTAGCCCAGGCTCATGCGGCGCTGCAGGAACGAGATCGATCCCTGCCGCTGGCCGATGACGAGACGCACGCAGTCCCAGTACAGGTCGTCGCGCTCCGCGCCGTCGCCGCCTTCGCCGCCGGCGCCGTCCGAGGGCAGCACGACCTCCTCGTAGACCGCCGTGCCCTGCTTACGCAGGAATTCGCAGACGGCCTTGACCTCTTCGTCGGCCACCCAGGCGCCGTGCACGCGCATCTGCTTGTTGGCGCCCGGCGGCACGTAGATCATGTCGCCCCGGCCCAGGAGTTGCTCGGCGCCGTTGCCGTCGAGGACCGTGCGGGAGTCGACCTTGGAGGCCACCTGGAAGGCGATGCGCGTCGGGAAGTTGGCCTTGATCAGTCCGGTGACGACGTCGACGGACGGACGCTGCGTCGCGATGATCAGATGGATGCCGACCGCCCGCGCGATCTGGGCGAGCCGTACCAGCGAGTTCTGCACCTCGCCGGCCGAGACCATCATGAGGTCGGCCAGTTCGTCGACGACGACCACCCAGTACGGCAGCCGCTCCTCGGCCGTGACGGCGCGGTTGTAGCCCTCGATGTTGCGCACCTGCTTGTGCTGCAGCGTCTTGTAGCGCTCGTCCATCTTGCCGACGATCCAGCGCAGCCGCGCCGCCGCTTCCTTGGCGTCGGTGACGACGGGCGCCAGCAGGTGCGGGATGCCCTCGTAACAGGACAGCTCCAGGCGCTTGGGGTCGATCATCAGGAACCGCACGTCGGCCGGCGTGGCCTTGTAGAGGATCGAGCAGATCATGCCGTTGAGACCGACCGACTTGCCGCTGCCGGTGGCGCCGGCGATCAGCAGGTGCGGCATCGCGGTGAGATCGGCCACCACCGCCTGGCCCTGGACGTCCTTGCCGAGGGCCAGCGGCAGCTTGCCCTTGGACTCGGCGAACTCCGGCGAGACGAAGATCTCGCGCAGGTACACGGTGGCGTGGTCATCGTTGGGGACCTCGATCGCCACCGTGCCGCGCCCGGGGATCGGCCCGACGATGCGCACGGCGGCCGCCTTCAGCGCGAGGGCCAGGTCGTCCGACAGATTCACGACCTGGCTGACCTTGATGCCGGGCGCCGGCTCGAACTCGTAGGACGTGATGATCGGGCCCGGGCTCACCTGCACGATGCGGCCGTCGACCTCGAAGTCCTGCAGCTTGCGCCGCAGCACCTCGGCGTTGTCCTGCAGCTCCACGCGCGTGCGCTTCAGCTCGGACGCCGGCGGCGGCTTGAGCAGGCCGACCGGAGGCAGCTGGAAGGATTGGGCGCCGCCCTTGCCGAAGTCGAACGTCTCCTGCCAGGCCAGGCCCTGCTCCATGAGCCGGCCGCGCGGCTTGGACGGTTCCACGACGATCGGCGGCTGCGACTCGACGGCCCCGTCGGACGCGGGCAGCGCGACGGCGGGGAGCGCGGGGTCGAGCTCGACGCGGGGCCCCGCCGGCCGGACCACCCGTCGGGCGCGGCGCAGCTTCGCGAGCCGCGCCGCCGTCAGGCGGATCACGGCGGCGTAGGACGCCTGGGTCACGAGCAAGGCGCCGACCGGCACGGCGGCGAGCAACAGCAGCCAGGCGCCGACCTGACCGAGCGTGGCGTGCAAGGCGTCGGTCAGCATCCAGCCCACCCAGCCACCGGTGGCGAGGATGCCGCCGCGGGTCACGCGGATGGCGACGAAGGTGTCGGCCGCCTGCTGCAGCAGCCCGGCCGCGGCGAGCAGCAACACGCCGATGCCGGCCAGCGGAATCCATCCCTTCGCCACGTGCGGTCGCACGAACGCGGCCACGCCCCAGGCGCCGAGCAGCAACGGCAGCAGGAATCCCGCGTATCCGAGCGCGCGGAACAAGGCCCAGCCGAGCCACCACCCCACGGGACCGACGGGCGAGCCCTGCTCAGCGGGCGGCAGCGCCGGGTCGAACACGGCGAGCGACACCAGCGCGAAGCCGGCGAGCGCGATGGCGACGATCCCACGCGCCTCGCGCATCCACCGGCTCGGATCGCTCTTGCGGCGCTTGCGCGGCTTCACCGCGGCCGGCTTGGGCGCCACGCTCACGGGTTTGTCGTTGTCGACGGAGACGCTCGCGGGCATCAGACCTCCAGGATCATGGGCAACACCACGGGCTTGCGCTGGAAGCGCTGATTCACGAACTGGCGCACGGCCAGGCGCACCCGGGCGCCGATGGCCTCGCGGTCCGAGGGCTCGTCGGACGCCCGCTCGGCGAGCGCGGCAATCACCGCCGCCCGCAGCGCCTCCAGCAGGGCCTCGTTCTCCTTGACGTAGATGACGCCGCGCGTGGCGATCTCGGGGCCGGCCACCAGCGCGCCCTTGGCGTCGACGGCCAGCGAGACGGCGATGACGCCGTCCTCGTTCAGGATCTGGCGGTCGCGCAGGACGACGGCGCCGACGTCGCCGATCCCCTTCCCGTCGACGAGCACGCGGTCGGCCGGGAACCCCTCCACCACGCGGGCGGAGGTCGGCGTCGCTTCCAGCCCGGCGCCGTCTTCGATGAGAAAGATGTGATCGGCCGGCAGCCCCGCCGCCGCAGCCAGGCGGGCGTGGCCGAGCAGGTGCCGATACTCGCCGTGCACGGGTACGAAGTAGCGCGGGCGCGTGAGCGCCAGCATCCGCTTGAGGTCCTCCTGGCTCGCGTGGCCGGAGACGTGCACGAAGGCGTTGTCGTCGTACAGCACCTCGGCGCCCAGCCGGTAGAGCGCGTTGATCACGCGCCCGACGGTGCGCTCGTTGCCGGGGATGACCCGCGCGGAGATGACGACGAGGTCCCCGCGCTCGATCCGCACGTACTTGTGCTCGCCGGCCGCCATGAGGGCCAGGGCGGAGTTCGGCTCGCCCTGGCTGCCGGTGGAGAGGATCACCTGGCGCTCGGGCGGCAGCGCCACCAGGTCCTCCAGGGGCAGCAGCAGCCCGGCCGGCACCCGCAGGTACCCGAGCTCGGCGGCCACCGCCACGTTGCGCTCCATCGAACGCCCGAGCAGCGCGACGCGCCGGCCGAAGTGCGCGGCCTGCGTGAGCACCTGCTGGATGCGATGGATGTGCGAGGAGAAGGTCGCGAGGATGATCCGGCCCGACGCGCGCGCGAAGCGCTCGGCGAGGGCGGCGCCCACCGCCAGCTCCGAGGGCGTGTGGCCGGGGCGATCCACGTTGGTGGAGTCCGAGCAGAGCACGAGCACGCCGCGGTCGCCCAGCTCGGCGAAGCGGCCTTCGTCGGACGCCTCGCCGTCGAGCGGGCTCGGGTCCAGCTTGAAGTCGCCGGTGAGGACGACGGTGCCGGCCGGCGTGTCGACCGCCAGGCCGATGCCGTCCACGATCGAGTGGGTCACGCGGATCGGCTCCACGCGGAACGGCCCCACCTCGAACGCCGCGCGCGGCCGCATGACCCGCAAGTCCGCGCCTTCCAGCAGCCCGTGCTCGCGCAGCTTCTCGCCGACCAGCGCCAGCGTCAGCGGCGTGCCGTACACCGGCACGTTCGCCGCGCGGAGCAGGTACGGGATCGCGCCGATGTGATCCTCGTGGCCGTGGGTCAGCACCACCGCCCGGAAGCCGTCTCCCCTGGCCAGGACGTACGTGAAGTCCGGGATGACGTAGTCGATTCCCGGCAGCTCGTCGTCCGGGAACATGAGGCCGCAGTCCACGGCGATGACGTCGTCCCCGAATTCGACGAGCATCATGTTCAAACCGATCTCACCGAGCCCGCCGAGGGGAATGAGGCGAACGGCTCGCTCCACCAAAAACTCCTTTCGAGACGCCAGTCATCCTAGCACCCGCCCTCCGCCGGCTCGAAGTTCTGCTACGGGCACGATTCTTGGATACCCAAAGGGTATGAGACGTCTCATCGTGACCGTTTTGGCAGGTCTTCTCGCGGGTTGTACGAGCAGCTACTGGTCGCGACCGGGCGCCACCCTGCAGGTGCTGGCCACCGAGTCCGACGCCTGTTACCGGTCGGCCCTGGACTTCGATGCACCCTCCGCGCTGCCCGGTCCCACCGGCCGGCCGCTGCTGTTGCCGCGCTCGACACCGCCGCCCAAGCTGTGGCAGCGGGCGCCGTGGGAGGCCTCCTTCGAGCATTTCGACGAGCAGCTACGCTACGAGCGGTGCATGAGCGCGCGCGGCTGGGAAGTGGGCCGGGCCGCCGCCCCCGCGCTCTGACCTCGACCGGCTCGCCTCGCGCGGCCCGCTCCGGTCGGCTACAGTATCGCGATGCCGCTGCGGCGCCTGCGCTACGCGACCCTGGACGTCCTGCTCCGGCGTGAGCTCGTCCGCGAGGAGCATCCGGCCACCGCGGCGCTCATCCGCGACCTCGCCGGCGTGCGCGCGCGTGGCAGCTTCACGCGCGGCGAGTTCACGCGGATGTGCCGGTGGAAGAGCCCGCGCGCGCGCCTGCTGTGGGAGGCGAACTCCCCGGCGCGCATCCGCGCCGTCTCACGAGCGGTGCTGGCGACGCGCGACGAGCGCCGCCGGATGGAGCTCCTGACCAGCCTGCGCGGCGTGGGTGTCCCCATCGCCTCCGCCATCCTCACGCTCACCGATCCCCGCCGCTACGGCGTCCTCGACATCCGCGCCTGGCAGTTCCTCTTCGCCACCCGCTCCGTCACCACCAACGCCCGCGGCCAAGGATTCACGCTCGAGCAATGGGAACAGTACCTCTCCGCCCTCCGCCACCACGCACACCGTCTGCGCGTCACCGCGCGCACCATCGAGTACACCCTGTTCCAAGCTCATCGAACTCGCCAGCGCGGCACTCTCTACGCCCGCTCCGAGCGCCGGCTCCGCCGGCGCCGTCAGGCGCGCGACGACCGTCGGAGGGGGGCGCAGCCCCCCTCCGAGTCCTAGAACCGCGAGGAATCCTCGAGGCGGCGGACGAGGGCGCGCGCTTCCTTCAGATAGCGGCGGTGCTCGGCGCCGTCGAGCGGCTGGCCGGGGATGAACTTCTCGTCGAGCGGGTTCACGAAGCGTCCGTTCTTGGCCACGCGGTAGTCCAGGTGCGGGCCGGTGCTCAGGCCCGTGGAGCCGACGTAGCCGATGACCTGGCGCTGGCTCACGCGACTCCCGGCGCGGACGCCGGGGCCGAGTCGCGAGAGGTGGTTGTACTGGGTCTCGTAGCCCGCGTGGTGACGCAGGTGCACCTGGATGCCGTTGCCGCCGTTCCACCCCGCCACCACCACGGTGCCGTCGGCCACGGCGCGCACCGGCGTGCCCACCGGCGCGCCGTAGTCGACGGCCAGATGCGGCCGCACGCCGCCCAGGATCGGATGCGGACGCGCGTAGGTGAACCCGGACGTGATGCGCGTGAACTCCAGCGGCGACTTCAGGAAGCTCTTCTTGAGCGAGCGGCCGTCGAGATCGTAGTACGCGGGCCGCCCGCCGGCCGGCTCGAAGCCCACGCCGGTGAGAATGCGGCCGTCGCTCAGGTACTGGGCGACGAGGATCTGGCCGTAGTCGACGAACTGCTCACCGGCGTAGCGCTTCTCGACGAGGAGGCGGAAGCGATCGCCGCTGCGGCTGTCGGCGGTGAAGTCGAAGTCCGAGGAGAAGATCTCGACCAGCTCGAGCACGAGCTGCGGCGACTCGCCCAGCGCCTCCACGGCCTCGAACAGCGAGCGGCGCACCTCGCCCCCTACCGCCTCGACGCGCACGTCCGGCCGCGTCTCCTCCCGTCGCACTTCCCAGCCGCCGTCGGTGGCCACGACCGCAAAGCCCAGCCAGGGGCTCGGCTCCCAGCGCACCGCGATCGGCTCACCCTCGAGGGTCCAGGTGATCTCCAGCTCGTCGCTCGTGCGCATCCGACGCAGGTTGGCGCCGTTGGCGCGCAGCGCCGCGGCGATGTCGATCGATGCGCGGCGGTCGATGCCGAGCCGGCCCAGCGCGCTCATGAGCGTGTCGCCGCGACGCAGCGTCACCGATTCCGTGCGTACCTGGGGCGTGGGCGGCTCGACGGCGGCCGGCTCGGCGGCGGGCGGCTCGGGCACGGGAGCCGGCGCGGTCGCCACCGGCACCGGGGCGGAGGGCCTGAAGAGGACGACGGCGGTCGCCACACACGGCAATACGGCGAGGAGCACCACCACGATCGTGCGCCGTGACATCCCCGTCATGATAGCCGAGCTGTCAGCGAGACAAACTCCTCAATCGACAGCGTCTCGGCGCGGCGCCCGGGGTCCACGCCGGACGCCGTGGCGGCCTCCCGCACCAGCTCCAGCGAGAGACCGAGGCCGCCGGCCAGGGCGTTCGCCAGGGTCTTGCGCCGACGCGCGAACGCCGCCCGCACGATCTCGCGAAAGCGGGCCTCGAGCGCCGCCGGCACCCGCCCCTGCGCGCGCGGGGTCAGGCGCACCACGGCCGAGTCCACCTTGGGTGGCGGACGAAAGGCGCCCGGCGGCACCCGCAGCGCCAGCTCGACGTCGCAGACGGCCTGCGTGAGCACGGACAGCGCGCCGTAGACCTTGCCGCCCGGCGGCGCCGCCAGCCGCTCGGCCACCTCGCGCTGGAGCATCAGCGCCATGGCATCGATCACGGCCCGGGCCTCCAGCAGCGCGGCGACGATCGGCTTGCCCACGCTATAGGGCAGGTTGCCGACGACGAGCACCCGACCGCCGGCCGGCCGCTCCAGCATGCCGTAGTCCCACGTGCGCGCGTCCGCCTCCAGGAGCTCGACCGCCGGCCAGCGGCGACGCAGCGACTCGAGCAGCGCGCGGTCGACCTCCAGCGCGATGAGCCGACCGGCCCGGCGCACCAGCTCCTGCGTGAGCGCGCCCTCGCCCGGCCCGATCTCCACGACGAGGTCGGACGGCGTGGGCGCCACGAGATCGACGATGGAGCGAGCGATGCTGTCGTCGCGCAGGAAGTGCTGGCCGAGCGCACGGCGTTTTCCATGGGAGCCCGCGAGATGCTCTCCCACACCGTCCCGGGCGGGCGGAGCGCTCCGGGCAATCCGGGACGCTCCGCGCCCCTCCGACGGCTTGTTACGACGCGGCACGCGCGCGCAGTTCGGCGAGGAGGGCGGCGTGGACCTCGCGGGTGCGCGCCTCGGTGGCGGCCCGGTCGCCGGAGTTGTCGATCACGTAGTCGGCGAGCTTGGCCTTGTCGGCCAGCGGCATCTGGCTGGCGATCTTGCGCTCGACGTCGGCCGGATCGCCGTCGCGGGAGAGGGCGCGGGCGCGCTGGGTCGCCTCGGCGGTGATCACGACGACCAGCCGGTCCATGTTCTGGTAGCCGCCCGACTCGATCATCACCGGCGCGTCCCAGACGACCAGCCCCTCGTAGCCCCGCGCTTCCAGCTCGGCCAGGCGGGCGAGGAAGCGGTCGCGGATCGCCGGATGCGTGATCGCCTCCAGGCGCTTGCGGCGCGCCGGGTCGGTGAACACGATGGCGCCGAGACGCTTGCGGTCGAGGGCGCCGTCCGGCCCGAGGACGTCGCGACCGAACTCCTCGGCGATGGTCGCCAGCGCGGGTTGACCCGGCTCGACCACCTCGCGGGCCAGCACGTCGGCGTCGAGCACGACGCAGCCGAGCGACTTCAAGATCTCGGAGACGGTGCTCTTGCCGGTCGCCAGGCCGCCGGTGAGCCCGACCAGCAGGAATCGGCGCGTCACACTTCGGACCAGTCGGTACCGGTCTTGACGTCGACCACGATCGGCACCGCCAGCGGCAGGGCCGCCTCCATGATGTCGCAGGCCAGCGCCGCCATCGTCTCGACCTCGGCGGGCGGCGACTCGAAGAGCAGCTCGTCGTGCACCTGCAGCAGCATGCGGCTGGCCAGCCCCCGCTCGCGTAGCGCGGCGTCCATGCGCACCATGGCGATCTTGATCATGTCGCTGGCCGTCCCCTGCACCGGCGCGTTCATGGCCATCCGCTCGGCCGCATTGCGGGCCACCGGGTTGCCGGAGCGCAGGTCGGGCAGGTAGCGTCGGCGGCCGAGCAGCGTGGTGACGTAGCCGCGCTCCCGCCCGTCGGCCAGCGTGCGGTCGATGAAGGCGCGCACGCGGGGATGGGCCGCGAAGTACGCCTCGATGTAGCGCTGCGCCTCCTTCTGATCGATCTTCGTCGCCTGCGACAGGCCGAACGCCGACACGCCGTACAGGATCGCGTAGTTGGCGCTCTTGGCGATCGTGCGCTGCAGCGACGTCACCGCGGCCGGCTCGACCTTGAACACCTCGCAGGCGGTGCGCGTGTGGATGTCCTCACCGCGCTGGAACGACTCGATGATGGCCGGCTCGCCGGAGAGATGCGCGAGGATGCTGAGCTCGGTCTGCGAGTAGTCGGCGGCGACGAATTTCCAGCCCTCGGCCGGAATGAACGCCGCGCGGATCCGCCGGCCGAGCTCCGTGCGGATCGGGATGTTCATGAGGTTGGGATCCTGGCTCGACAACCGTCCCGTCGCCGCCACCAGCTGATTGAACGTCGTGTGGATCCGCCCGGTCTGGGGAT
>Ga0134124_10002377_pt1 | contig 15183 bp, 16 predicted proteins | sample KB304_FD_96880 | JGI IMG/M metagenome (GOLD analysis project Ga0134124, IMG submission 96880) | Terrestrial soil microbial communities without Nitrogen fertilizer from Kellogg Biological Station, Michigan, USA - KB3-0-4 | ecosystem: Environmental > Terrestrial > Soil > Unclassified ... | reverse complement strand
CTCATCCACGAGCACCTGCGTGAAGCGCGAACGGTAGTGGGCCTGCAGCGAAGACTGGTCACGCAGCAGCTCATAGGCACGCAGCAGCAGTTCGGCGAAATCCACCACGCCGTTGCGCTGGCAGGCTTCCTCATAGAGCCCGTACAGCTTGGCCATCATCTGCTGGATGGGGTCGTGGCCGGCCTTCACCTGGTTCGGCCGCAGACCCTCATCCTTCAGCTTGTTGATGTAGTACTGCACTTCCTTGGGTACATAGCGCGTCTCATCGAGGTCTTGTGAGCGGATCACCTTCTTGATGAGCCGCTGCTGATCCTCGCTGTCGAGGATCTGAAAGCCCGGCGGCAGACCGGCGAGCGCGTGATGCAGTCGCAGCAGCCTGTGCGCGATGCCGTGGAAGGTGCCCACCCACATGGCGCCACCGGGCACGCCCAGCAGCTTCTCGATGCGATGGCGCATCTCGGCCGCGGCCTTGTTGGTGAAGGTGACGGCGAGAATATTGTGCGGAGCCGCGCCCAGTGCGCTGACCGCCCAGGCCACGCGATGCACCAGCACGCGGGTCTTGCCGCTGCCGGCGCCGGCCAGCACCAGCGTTGCACCATGCGGCGCCGTGACAGCCGCGCGTTGCTCGTCATTGAGCGGATTGAGTATGGGAGACAGATCCACGGAGCTCTACCTGTTCAGCAAGATGGCGGGTGGGGCGTGATCCATGGAGGGCGCGGATTCTACCGGATGCCGGTCGGCCGCATCACTCGGCGCGCGAGACGGATCCTTCCGCGTAACGCAGCAGTTCCGTGGCGAACACCAGGATCACCGGTCCGAGTATGAAGCCCAGCAGTCCGAAGGCCGCAACGCCGCCGATCACGCCGAGAAACACCAGCAATGTGGGCACGGGCGTGTAGCGCGAGATGATCACAGGGCGGATGAAATTGTCCGACACCGATACAACGCCGCCCCAGACCAGCATGAAGATCGCCCAGCCGATGCTGCCGGTGGCCAGCAGATACAGCACGGCCGGCACCCAGATGAGCGCCGCGCCTCCGAAAGGCAGCAGTGACAACACGCTGGCCAGCACGCCGAAGACGATGGGGCCGGATAGTCCCGCGATGGCAAAGCCGATGCAGACCAGCGTGCCCTGCGCCAGGGCAGTGAGGCCGCAGCCATAGACCACCGCACGCAGCACCTTGCCCAGCCGGGTGAACAGCGCTTCACGCCGGCCGCTGGCCAGCGGCAGCAGCTGCGTCAGCCGCCCGAACCACGCCGATCCATCGCGCAGCGCGAAGAACAGGATGAACAGCATCAGGAAGAAGCGCAGCACCGCCCCGGCCGTGTTGAGGAACAGCGCCCCGCTGGAGCGCGCCAGTGCTCCCGCTCCATTTTGCGCGGCCTCGTGCACGTAGGCCTGCAGGTCGGCCACATGAAAATCGAAACGCAGCGCCACCCATTCGGCCAGCCGTGCAATGCGTGGATGCTGCGCGGGATCGAGCCAGCGCGACATCGCGAATAAATCGCGATTTTCCTGCAGGGTGGTGGCGAGGCCGGAGATCTGGTGCGCAAAGGCGATGCCGATCAATGTCAGCGGCACCACGATGGCCACCGGCGTCAGGCCGGTGAGAATGCCGGCCGCCGCCGTCGGGCGGTTGCCCAGGCGCCGCGTCAGCTGTTGTTGCAGCGGATGCAGCAGAAACGCCAGCACGGCTGCCCAGGCGATGGGGGTGACGAGTGGCCGCAGGATGAGCCACACCACCCACAGCAGCAGGATGACCACGCCCACCGCAAACCAGCGGCGCAGGGCGCGGCGGTCGCGTTCCACGGTGCCCGGCGTTACATCGCTCATGCTGTCACCACTGATTGCGGAGTTTGCGCAGGTGGATGAATACCTCGCGCGGCGTGGGCTGTTCAGGCAGCTGCGGAAATTTCTGCCGCAGCCCCGCGATGATGGCGGGATTCTGCAGCCGGAAGAAAGTGTTGTAGTGCTTCTCTTCCGCCAGCGACATCACCGGCATTTCCAGCGCCGCCGTACTGGCCAGCCGTGATTTCAAATCGGCCGCAGCCTGGTTGGCTGGTTCGCGATCCAGCGTGAAACCGAGATTGTTGAGCAGGTAATCATGACCTGCGAAAACCCGCGTCTGATCGGGCAGTCGCGAAAGGCGCGTGGCGAAGCTCTCGTACAGCGCGGCCGCGTCGCCGCCGTGATGACAGTTGCCGGCACCGGCATTGAACAAGGTATCGCCGGAAAACAGTGCCGGTTCATCGGCATGAGCCAGCAGGCACACATGCGACATGGTGTGGCCCGGTGTGTCGAGACATTCCAGTTCCACGCTGCGCCCGACGCGAATGACATCGCCGTCGTGCAAACCCCGGTCGATGCCCTGGATCTGCGAGGCCGCGCCGGCATGCGCCAGCACCGTGGCGCCGGTGGCCGCGCGCAGCTGTTCATTGCCGCCGATGTGATCGTGGTGATGATGCGTATTGAAGATGTAGCGGATCTGCCAGCCGTGCGTGCGCGCAGTCTTCAACACCATCGCGGCATCCAGGGGATCCACCGCCAGCGCTTCGCCGGTTTCCTGGCATACCACCAGGTAGTGGTAATTGCGCAGGCTGGTGTCGGGCCAGATGCGTTCGATGTGCATGGCCGCCTTGCCGCTCAGCGCGCGGGCGGAGTCGGCAGCCCCAGGCGCCGACGCTCCTGGCTGACCAGAAAATCCACCAGCTGCCGTTGCTGCGCCGAACTTGACAAGGTGCTGTTGTTGATCAGATAGCGACCATTGACCACCAGGCTCGGTGTGCCGGACACCTTGTACAGCTTGATCAGTTCTTCGGCATGCGCCACGGCCTCGTCGATCTGTTTCGACGCGGCCAGCTTCAGGAAGGTCTCGGTCTTCACCAGGCCATACTTCTGGTAGAAGCGCGCGGCATCTGCCAGCGTGGGCAGGGGATTGCGCATACGGCCGCTCTTGCCATCGAGCAGGGGCATTTCGCCGGTTTCCCAGATGGAGGTGAACATCTGGTCATGCGTGGCCTCGGCAATGCCCAGCGCCTGCGCGGTGTAGAAGGCACGCTGCAGCATGGGCCAGCCCTCGGAGGGCACGAAGGCGGCATGCACATAGGTCATTACCGCATCCAGGGGCAGGCCATCCTTCAGCTTCTGCATCTCGCCCTTGGCGCGGAAGCAATAGATGCAGCCGTACGAGAAGATCTCGGTCACTTCGATCTTGCCGGCCGGTGTGCTCACCGGCGCGGCCGGCTGCAGCAGCGTGTAGTGGCGCCCCTGCTGCCAGAGCAGCTGCGCCGAGGCGGCTACTGGCAACAGCAGCAGACACAGCAGGCCCAGAATCTTGCGCTTCACGTCAGCCATGGAATACACCCGTGGGAATGTAGTGATCGACCAGCAGTGCCAGGAACAGCCACATCAGGTACTGCACAGAAAACTTGAACACGCGCATCGGCAGTTCGCGCGCCGTGGAGCGTTTGAGCAGGATGGCATGTCGCAGGAACATGACGTTCAGCACCACGGCCGCTGCCAGATAGGGTAGCCCGCTCATGCCGGTGAGCCAGGGCAGCAGTGTGACGATGCAGAGGATGATGGTGTAGAGCAGCACATGCAGCCGCGTGAAGGCCACGCCATGCGTGACCGGCAGCATGGGGATGTTCACCTTGGCGTAGTCGTCACGGCGCGCAATGGCCAGTGCCCAGAAATGCGGCGGCGTCCACGCGAAGATGATCAGGAACAACAGCAGCGCGTGCGCGTGCACTTCGTTGGTGATGGCCATCCATCCCAGCACCGGCGGCGCCGCGCCGGCCGCTCCACCGATCACGATGTTCTGCGGCGTGGCGCGCTTCAGCCACAGCGTGTAGATGACCGCATAGCCGATCAGCGAGGCGAAGGTGAGCAGGGCGGTGAGTCGATTGACCAGCAGCCACAGCACCAGCATGGATGCCACACCGAGCACGATGGCGAAGATCACCGCCTGGCGTTCGCTCAAACCACCGGTGGGCAGTGGGCGGGTGCGCGTGCGTGCCATCTTCGCGTCGATGCGCTGGTCGAGAATCTGGTTCAGCGCAGCGGCGCTGGCGGCGGCGAGTCCGATGCCCAGATTGCCCCACAGCAGCAACGCCAGAGGGGGCAGTCCCGGCGTGGCCAGCAGCGAGCCCACCACGGAGGTGAGCACGATGAGCGCCACCACGCGCGGCTTGGTCAGTTCGTAGTACTGCCGGGCGCGACCTGAGGAGGCGGGGATGAGGATTTCGGTTTCGCTGCGAGCCACGGCAAATAAGGGCGTTATGGGCCGCAAAGCTTATCAGGCGCGACGTCCGAAACGGCGCTTCAGCGTGCGCGAGAATGCCACTGCCTCGGCCAGCCCCAGAGCCCGCGCCGCCGCGAAATAGACCGCGCCATAGGTGGCACCCACGCAGGCCGCCATTGGCAGGGGGTGCAGGTGTCGCAGCAGCAGGCTGAGGGCGTAAGCCAGGGCTGCGGCCAGCGCTGCCGCGGTGAACATGCGCAGCAGCTGCCCCGCGCCAGCACCCACGGAGCCAATGCGGCGCGCCAGCGCGCGGCGCAGCATGGTCCACTCGAACCACGCGCCCAGTGTGGCGCCGGTCGCCAGACCAAGGGGGCCCAGCGGCAATCCATCGGCGCGCAGCGTCGACAGCACGCCGGCAGGAATGTGCAGTGTGCCCAGCGCCACCGGTTCGAACTGCAGCATCAGCGCGCAGCCGCAAATGGCCGAGACCAGCACGCGCAGCATGGCGATGCGTGCTGTTGTGCGTGTGTCGCGCAGAGCATAGAACGCTGACTGGTAGACGCGCGCATTGGTGGAGGCCAGCAGTCCCAGGCTGTAGGCCATCAGCGTGTACCAGACCAGCGTGGCATCGGCGCTGCCGAAGTGGCCGGATTGATAGACGCCGGCGACGACGATCTGCCCAAGCACCACGAAGGCCACGAGACTGGGCACTACATAGAAGGACACGCGTCGCACAGCGGCGATAAGGCGCTCGCGCAGCGCTTCGGCCGCGCCGCTGCCAGCGCGCGCCAGTTCCGGCAGCTCTGCAGCGGCGATGCTCATGCCGAACAGGCTCACCGGCAGCACATACAAAGTCTGCGCGTACCGCAGTCGCGCGACGGCGCCGATGGCCAGCAGGCTGGCCAATACCATGTCGACATAGCCGCTGAGCTGCACTACACCGCGGCCGAGAATGGCCGGACCCGCATTGCTCACGGCTTCGCGAAAACCCGCTTCGCTGCGCATGCGGCCGATGCGCAGGTTGCGTTCCACCTTCAGCACGAAGGGCAGCTGGAAACTGAACTGCAGCACGCCGCCCAGCAGCGCTCCCCAAGCGGCGGCCATCAGCAGTTTGTCCAGCGCCGCGTGCCGGTAACCGAACAGCACCGCGATGATCGCCACATTCCACAGCACCGGCGCGAAATACGGCACGAAGAAGCGCCGATGGCTGTTGAGGATGCCCAGCGTCCACGCCGACAGCACCAGCACGCCGGTCATCGGAAACAGGATGCGCACCAGCGCGATCATCAGCTCGCGCCGCTGGCCTTCGAAACCCGGTGTGAACAGCGTGACCAGGCCCGGCGCGAACACGATGCCCAGCAGCGCAATGCCGCCCGCCACGGCCAGCAGCAGCGCAAACATCGCGCCGGCCACGCGCCCGGCTTCCTCGTTGCGGCCTTTGCCCAGCAGCTCGGAATACACCGGAATGAAGGAAGCGCTCAGCGTGCCCTCGCCGAGCAGGTTCTGCAGCACATTGGGCATGCGCAGCGCTGCACCGAATACGTCGGCGTGCAGGCCGGTGCCGAAGCACATGGCCACCAGCCGCTCGCGAACCAGGCCGGCGATGCGGCTCAGGAAGATGCCTGCGGCGATCATGGTCGACGCGATGCGGCCTGAGGCAGGTCTGTCGGCGCGATCGGTCGATGCGGTCATGGGCGGGCACTGTATACGATCAGCCCTTCGCTGCATCGAGCCAGGCACGGGCGCAGGCCCAGATTTCCACATGCTGTGCGCCTGCGGCCTTGAGCGTCATGGCCGCCGCGGCCGCGGTGTGGCCCGTGGTCATCACATCATCGAGCAGCGCGACACGTGCCGGAGGCCTGCGCCCGGTGGCTACGGCGAAGGCTCCCTGCAGGTTCGCAGCACGATTCATGGCGGATAGACCGCTCTGCGGCAGCGTGGCGCGCGCCCTGAGCAGCAGCCGCGCGTCGAGTTTCATCTGCAGCCGCCGCGCCGCGTGCGCCGCGATGGCGGCGGTCTGATTGAAGCCGCGCTCGCGCAGTCGCGTCAGGTGCAGCGGCATGGGAATCAGCACATCGGGCAACACGCTGCGATTGCGGATGAACTTCGCCAACAGCGTACCCAGCACGCGGGCGAAGCCCAACTCACCCTGAAACTTCAGTGCGGTGATCATTTCGTCTACGGGGTCTTCGTAGCGAAACAGTGCGAAGGTGGCATCGAAGCCAGGTGGTGTTGCGCAGCAGCGGCCGCAGAGCAGCGCATCGGTACCGGCGGCAGTGGGTGGACCAACCGTGGCGCCGGCCGCCGGCACGATGGGCTCCGCACAGCGCTGGCAGGCGTGCAGGGGATGCGGGCAGGCCGCCTCGCAATGCGTGCAAAGATCGATGCCCCAGATTTCTCCGGCGCGCTGCCCTGGTCCGCCGCACAGCGCACAGATGGGCGGTGCCAGCAAACTGGTCATATTTTGCGCAATTGTCAACCAATGTGGAGGTCTTGGGTTGACACTCTTGCCCTTCGAATCGAACATCCCTGCAAGGCTGGCGTGACCCATCGCACCGGGCCTGTCTTCAATCCAGCCAGTTTCCGGAGAAATGCATGAACGCCCAGGTCCAGCCACTGGCCCATCAATCGATTGATGGCCCCGCAGCCTGGCTGCGCCATGACTGGCGCCTCGCCGAAGTGGAAGCCCTGTTCGAACTGCCCTTCATGGATCTGCTGTTCCGCGCGCAGCAGGTGCACCGCGCGCACCACGCGCCCAACCGTGTGCAGATGAGCACGCTGCTATCGATCAAGACCGGCGGCTGCCCCGAGGACTGCGCCTACTGTCCGCAGAGCATCCATTACGATACCGGCGTGGCGCGTGACGACATGCTGCCGGTGGAGCAGGTGGTGGACGCCGCTCGTCGTGCGCAGGCCGCCGGCGCCACGCGCTTCTGCATGGGCGCCGCCTTCCGCTCGCCCAAGAAGAAGGACATCGAGCGCGTGGCATTGATGATCCGCGAAGTGAAGGCGCTGGGCCTGGAATCCTGTGCCACGCTGGGCATGCTCACGCCGGAACAGGCGCATGAACTCAAAGACGCGGGCCTCGACTACTACAACCACAACGTCGACAGCTCGCCGTAGTTCTACGAGAAGATCATCTCCACGCGCACCTACCAGCACCGTCTCGATACGCTCGAAGCCGTGCGCAATGCGGATCTGAAGGTATGCAGTGGCGGCATCGTCGGCATGGGCGAGACGCGCACCGATCGCGCCGGCATGCTGGTGACCCTGGCCAACCTGCCCGAGCATCCGCAGAGCGTGCCCATCAACCAGCTGGTCGAGGTGAAGGGCACGCCGCTGGAGCAGACCGCCGAAGCCGGCAGGGGTGTGGATGGTTTCGAGTTCGTGCGCACCATTGCCGTGGCGCGCATCCTGATGCCGCAGGCGCAGGTGCGTCTGTCTGCCGGACGCGAGGCCATGAGCGATGAACTGCAGGCACTGGCCTTCATGGCCGGTGCCAACTCCATCTTCTATGGCGAGAAGCTGCTGACCACGGGAAATCCCGATGTGGAACGCGATCGCGCGCTGATGGCGAAGCTGAAGATCGAATCCGAAACGCAGCAGCAGACGGACGCACGCGGCGGCTGCTGAAACCGGGCGTTCGAGTGAAATTCAGCCGCGAGGCCGTGACGACTGCGCTCGCCACGCTGCAGCGTGAGAGGCAGCATCGTGTGCGCCGTGTAGTGCAGGGGCTGGCCGCCGATGGTGCGCTGGTGCGGCCGCTGGTCGACGGTCGCGCGCTGCTGAATTTCTCCAGCAATGATTATCTGGGCCTGGCCGGGCATCCGCGCATGATCGAAGCGCAGTGTGCCGCTGCCTCCAGATGGGGTACGGGCGCGGGTGCTGCGCATCTGGTCACGGGTCACACTGCCGAACACCATGCGCTCGAAGAGGAACTGGCCGATTTCACTGGCCGTGAAGCCGCGCTGCTGTTTTCCACGGGCTACATGGCCAATGTCGGCATCATCACCGCGCTGATGGCGCGTGATGATGTGATCCTCCAGGACAAGTTCAACCATGCCTCGCTGATCGATGGTGCGCGCCAGTCGGATGCGCGTCTGCTGCGTTACGCGCATGGCGATGCGCAAGCTGCGGCGCGCATGGCCGAGGCGCGGACGCAGCAGTTGACGATGATAGCCACCGATGGCGTCTTCAGCATGGATGGCGACATCGCCCCCGTTGCGGCACTGGCACGCATCGCCAGGAAGCACAATGCGTGGCTGCTGGTGGATGATGCACATGGCTTCGGTGTGCTGGGCGCAGAGGGCGGCGGCACCTTGCAGGCGCAGGGGCTCACCACGGACGACGTGCCGCTGCTGATGGGTACGCTGGGCAAGGCCTGCGGCAGCTTCGGCGCCTTCGTGGCCGGTGACCGCGATGTGATCGACCTCATCCTGCAGCGCGCGCGCAGCTATATCTACACTACTGCGTTGCCACCGGCCATTGCCGCAGCCACGCGCGCGGCGCTGAAGCTGCTGCGCACTGAAGGCTGGCGACGCCAACGTCTGGCGGCGCTGATCGCGCGCTTTCGAGCCGGCGCCGCGGCGCGCGCTGTGCCACTGATGGCTTCGAGCACGGCGATACAGCCTGTGCCCGTGCCGGGCGCTGCGCGCTGTCTCACCGCCAGTGAGTCGCTGCGACAGCGCGGCTTCTGGGTTGGCGCCATCCGTCATCCCACGGTGCCCGCCGGCACAGAGCGGTTGCGCGTGACCCTTTCCGCCGCCCATGAGGAACAGCATGTCGACGCATTGCTCGATGCGCTGGCGGAATCCATTCCAGCAGTGAATGCGGCGTCATGAACGCCTCTGCGTCGAAGCTCCATGTCGAGCGGCGCCAGGCCATGGGTGATGCCGTCACCGCTGGCGCAGCTGCCGCGTCGCTGGCCATTCGGCCGAGCGACCCTTTGGTCATGCTGCACGGCTGGGGCATGAACCTGCGCGTGTTCGATCTGCTACGCGATGATCTTTCCGATCGTGAAACCTGGGCGATCGACCTGCCCGGTCACGGCCACAGTGCGTGGTGGCCCGGGGCTGCGCACTTCGAAGCGCAGCGCGATGCGGTACTGGCAGCGCTTCCGCCGCGCTGCGTGCTGGTCGGCTGGTCACTGGGTGCGAAACTCGCGCTGTCCATCGCAGCAGGTTTTCCGCGGCGCGTGTCGGCGCTGGTGCTGATCGCCGCGACTCCGAAACACATGCAGTCGCCGGATTGGCCGCAGGGCATGAAGGGCGAATCCCTGCGCGCCTTTCAGAGGGCGCTGACGCAGAACTGGCAGCAGACGCTGGATGATTTCGTGTGGCTGCAGCTGCGCGGCAGCCGCAATGCCAAAGAGGCGCAGCGCACCATCGCAGCGGCACTGGCGGCGCAGGGCGCGCCGCAACCCGAGGCGTTGGCAAGCGGACTTGCGCTATTGGCTTCGGTGGATCTGCGCGCAGAGGTCGGCCGCATAACGCAGCCAACGCTGATCATCACCGGACAGAACGATCGCGTCACCTCACCCGAGGCTGCACGCTGGCTGGCAGCGGCGATTCCACATGCGAGACTGGTGGAATTGCCGCGAGCCGGTCATGCACCACTGATTTCGCATCACAGTGAAGTGGCCACGACGATACGTGATTTCCTGACATCAACTCCGGGGCTGGTCGCGTGAGCCAGCAGGATGCGCTCGAACCCAGAGCCGTGGCACGCGCCTTCGGAGCTGCCAGCCACAGCTATGACGGTGCTGCCAAGCTGCAGGCCGAAGTTCGCGACGAGCTGCTGTCGCGCCTGGTACTGCTGCGCGCGCCTCCGACTGCCGTGCTGGATCTGGGCGCAGGCACGGGCCTCGGCGCGCTGGCATTGAAGCGGCGCTTCCCGCGCGCGCGTGTCACCGCCACGGATTTCTCAGTGCCCATGCTCGCAGTGGCGCGGCGACGCAGCCGCTTCTGGCGGCCGATTCATTGCATCGAGGCCGACGCTCGTGCGCTGCCCTTTGAAGCCGCGAGTTTCGACCTGGTGTTCACCAGCCTGATGCTGCAATGGGTGCAGCCGCTGGATGCGGCGATCACGGAAATCCGCCGCGTGCTCAAGCCAGGCGGCTTGCTGCTGGCGAGCAGCTTCGGCCCGCAGACACTGCAGGAGCTGCGCACGGCATGGGCCGCGGCCGACGATCAGGTGCATGTCAACGACTTCATCGACATGCACGATTTCGGCGGCGCGCTGCAACGCGCAGGCTTCACCGAGCCGGTGCTGGATGTGGACCGGCATCTGCGCCACTACGCCGATGCCGCCGCGTTGATGCGTGAGCTCAAAGCCATTGGTGAGCACAATGTGAATGCTTCACGCCGGCGCGGACTCACGGGTCGCACCGCGTTGACACGCATGAATGCAGCTTACGAAGCGCAGCGGACGCCTGCGGGATTGCCGGCTACCTGGCAGGTGGTCTATGCAGTGGCCTGGGCGGCCTCCGATCCTGTTCCTGGCACCAGGTCGGACGAGGTGCTCATCGACGTGAACCAGCTGCGCGGCAAGTTGGCGGGGCGTCGCCGATGAACCGGTCCCCGGTACCCGCAGCCCTGCCAACGGCATTGCGGCAGAGCCTGTTCATCGCCGGCACCGATACGGGCATTGGCAAGACCTGGGTCGCCGTGCGCTTGCTGCAGACGCTCGCTGCCAACGGCCTGCGCGCTGCAGGCATGAAACCGGTAGCGGCTGGCGCCGAGCTTGGACCCCAGGGTCGCCGCAACGACGACGCGCTGGCGCTGATGGCGGCCTCGAACGTGTCGCTGGCCTATGAACAGGTGAACCCCTGCTGCCTGCTGACGCCAACTTCACCACATCTGGCGGCACGGCGCGAGAGCTGCAGTATCGATTTAGATGATATCAAGTCGGCATTTGCAGCGATAAAGTTGCGATCAGACGTAATCATCGTCGAAGGGGCCGGAGGTTGGCTGGCGCCCATCGCCGATCCACTCCGATCCGGGGAGATCGGCCCAACCATGCAGGATCTGGCCCTCGCCCTGGGGTTGCCGGTGCTGCTGGTAGTGGGTGTCAGGCTGGGCTGCATCAGCCACGCCCTGCTCACCGCAGCGGCCATTGCAAGATCTGGCCTGCCATTGGCGGGCTGGATCGCCAATCCCATCGATCCGGACTTCGCCGATCACGCCGAATACGTGGAATCCCTCGCGCTGCGCCTGCCGGTGCCGCAGCTTTCTCTCTAACGCAAGTTGAGACGCGGGCACCAGACTGGCTTGCAAACCATTCTCATTGGATGCTTTTCGGTGATCCGTTTCAGTGCTGGCGGTGTTCCCGCCCAAGGGGCCGCAGGTTAAACTGCCGGGTCAGTAAGGTGCCGGGCGCCGGTACTTACCAAGACTTGAAGAATCAGGTTTCACAAGGGCTATCGATGCTTCGTAAATCCGCTTTCCTGGGTGCCTTGACGGCAGCCCTGGCCGTCCTCGCCGTCCCGGCGCAAGCCGCATGGACAGGTCTGAACATGACCAAGGGCGTCACCACCCTGTCCGGTGAGATCTACTGGCTGCACATGCTGATCTTCCTGATCTGCTGTGTGATCGGCCTGTTCGTGTTCGGCTGGATGATCGTCTCGCTGGTGAAGTTCCGTAAATCGCAGGGCGCGGTGCCGGATACGCAGATGGTCCACAGCACCAAGGCTGAAATCCTCTGGACGATCATTCCGGTGTTCATTCTCGTCGGCATGGCCGTGCCGGCCGCGAAGCGCTTGATCCAGATCGAGGATGCCTCGAACACCCAGATGACCATCAAGGTCACCGGTTACCAGTGGAAGTGGCAGTACGAATATCTGGATGAGGGCGTGAGCTTCTTCTCCACGCTCAGCTACGACAGCAATGCGGCGCGCCAGCTGCACTCGGGCATCGATCCCAACTCGGTGCCGAACTACCTGCTGAGCGTCGACAACCCGCTGGTGGTCCCAGTGGGCAAGAAGATCCGCATCCTGCTCACCTCGCAGGATGTCATCCACGCCTGGTGGGTGCCGGCGCTGGCCGTGAAAAAAGACGCGATTCCCGGTGTGGTCAACGAACTGTGGTTCGAGGTCACCCCCGACAAGGCCGGTGTGTATCGCGGCCAGTGCGCCGAGCTATGCGGCCGCGATCACGGCTTCATGCCCATCGTGGTCGAGGCCAAGAGCGCCGAGGACTATGCGGCCTGGCTGGCTTCGAAGAAGCCGGCGCCCGCTGCTGCTGCCGCGCCTGCCGCGGCTGGCTGATCTTTTTCGCTGATACAGATTTTACGGACGAGTACACAAATGGCTGACGCACACGCCGCTCACGACCACGCCGGACACGATGATCACCACGGTCCGGCCAAGGGCTTCTACCAGCGCTGGGTAAAGACCACCAATCACAAAGACATCGGCACCATGTACATGGTGTTCGCCGGCCTGATGTTCTTCATCGGCGGCGCGATGGCCATGGTGATCCGCGCCGAGCTGTTCAAGCCCGGCCTGCAGTTCGTGGATCCGCAGTTCTTCAACTCCATGACCACCATGCACGCGATCTTCATGATCTTCGGCGGCGTGATGCCGGCGTGGGTGGGGCTCGCGAACTGGATGATCCCCATGCAGGTGGGCGCGCCCGACATGGCGCTGCCGCGCATGAACAACTTCAGCTTCTGGATCCTGCCGTTCGCCTTCCTGCTGATGCTGCTGAGCTTCTTCGTGCCGGGCGGCGCGCCCGCCGGCGGCTGGACACTGTATCCGCCGCTGACTGTGCAGGGCGGCAATTCACTGCCGATGGCCATCTTCGCCGTGCACATGATGGGTATCTCCTCGATCATGGGCGCGATCAACGTGATCGTCACGCTGATGAACATGCGCGCACCGGGCGTCACTCTGCTGCGCATGCCGTTGTTCTGCTGGACCTGGCTGATCACTGCCTACCTGCTGATCCTCGTGATGCCGGTGCTCGCGGGTGCGGTGACCATGCTGCTCACCGATCACTTCTTTGGCACCACCTTCTTCAGCTCCGCCGGTGGCGGCGACCCGGTGCTGTACCAGCACATCTTCTGGTTCTTCGGTCACCCCGAGGTGTACATCCTGATCCTGCCGGCCTTCGGCATCGTGTCGGAGATCATCCCCACCTTCTCGCGCAAGCCGCTGTTCGGCTACGAGTCGATGGTGTACGCCACGGCGTCGATCGGCTTCCTGTCGTTCATCGTCTGGGCGCACCACATGTTCACGGTGGGCATGCCGCTGGCAGGTCAGCTGTTCTTCATGCTGACCACCATGCTCATCGCCGTGCCGACAGGCGTGAAGGTGTTCAACTGGTCCGCAACGATGTGGAAGGGTTCGATCACCTTCGAGCCGCCCATGCTGTTCGCAGTGGCCTTCCTGTTCCTGTTCACCATCGGCGGCTTCTCGGGACTGATGCTGGCCATCGTGCCGGCGGACTTCCAGTACCACGACACCTACTTCGTGGTGGCGCACTTCCATTACGTGCTGGTGCCGGGCGCGATCTTCTCGATCATGGCGGGCGTGTACTACTGGCTGCCGAAGTGGACCGGCCACATGTACAACATGAAGCTGGCCAAGTGGCATTTCTGGCTGTCGACCATCTTCATCAATGTGCTGTTCTTCCCGCAGCACTTCCTGGGCCTGGCCGGCATGCCGCGCCGCATCCCGGATTACTCCACGCAGTTCGCCGAATGGAACATGGTTTCGTCCATCGGTGGCTTCGGCTTCGGTCTGTCGCAGCTGCTGTTCCCGCTGGCCATCTGGCAGTGCGTGAAGGGCGGCGAGCGCGCCGCGGACCGCGTCTGGGAAGGCGCACATGGACTGGAGTGGGAGCTGCCGTCGCCGGCGCCGTACCACACCTGGGAATCGCCGCCGTCTGCCGAAGTGGTTGCGCGCGGCACTATCGGACACTGAGGTGATGGAACCCGTCACGACCGGACAGCAGGAAACGGAGCGCCGCCGGCGCATCCGTCGCAATGCGCTGCTGCTGACGGGTTTCGCACTGGTGGTTTACTTCGGCTTCATCGTGGCCTTCATACACAGCCGTTCGTGAGCGAACAGGACGCAAGGCGCTCCGCGCATCGAAAACTGGCCCTCACATTGGGTCTGCTGGCGCTGGGCGCCTTCGGTTTTGGATTTGCGCTGGTGCCGCTGTACAACGTGCTGTGCAGCCTCACCGGCTCGGGCGATCGCAGCGAGCTGACGCGGGCATCGGCAGGGCCGGGCAAGGAAGAGGCCGCGCGTCTGGTCACCATCGAGTTCATGGCCAACCTGCCCACGGTAGGCAGCTGGGAATTCAAACCGGAGATGCGCAGCATGCAGGTGCATCCCGGCAAGCTTTACGAGGCGAAGTTCTACGCCGGCAACCGCACGGGTCATGCCACCTGGGCGCAGGCCGTGCCGGACATCGCGCCGTCGAAGGCCACCGCCTACTTCCGCAAGACCGAATGCTTCTGTTTCACGCCGCAGCAGTTCGCCGTGAACGAATCGCGCGACATGCCGGTGCGCTTCTTCATCGATCCGGCGCTGCCGAGCTACATCGATCGCATCACTCTTTCCTACACTTTCTACGACACCAAGCAGCCGGTTTCGCGGCGCTGATTTTTTTGCGGGTAAGCACATGAGCACACATTCCGAAACGCACGACGCCAGCAAGTACTACGTTCCGCACAGCAGCTACTTCCCCATCCTGGGATCGGTGGCGCTGTTCACGCTGATGCTGGGTGCGATATCCCTGCTGAATGACTGGATTCCGACCGGCTGGGCTTTGCTGCCGGGCGCGCTGCTGATCTTCACCATGTTCTTCGTGTGGTTCCGCACGGTGATCGACGAGAACCAGCGCGGCATCTACAACCTGGATGTGGACCGCTCCTTCCGCATGGGCATGATGTGGTTCATCACCTCCGAGGTGCTGTTCTTCGCCGTGTTCTT
>Ga0134124_10002374_pt1 | contig 15184 bp, 4 predicted proteins | sample KB304_FD_96880 | JGI IMG/M metagenome (GOLD analysis project Ga0134124, IMG submission 96880) | Terrestrial soil microbial communities without Nitrogen fertilizer from Kellogg Biological Station, Michigan, USA - KB3-0-4 | ecosystem: Environmental > Terrestrial > Soil > Unclassified ... | reverse complement strand
GGCTCGGGCACGCGCGACATCCTCTGGGCCAACGCCAAGAAGTATCAGTACATCGACCTCGAAGGCGGCAAGAAATCCTTCCTCCTGACGCACGTCGAGAACGGCCTCGGCAAGAGCACGGACATCGAATTCACGACGTCGACTGCGGAAATGCTGGCGGCGGAGTCACAGCGCACGTGTGATCCAAACGCGGATGCTCAGCTACTCGCGACCAATCCGTGGGGCTGCGCGTGGACGATGAAAATGCCGACGGTCGCGCACGTGGTGAAGCGCGTCACCGAGTCGGACAACCTCGACGTTGCCGGTTCAGGGGTCGGCAAGTACGTCACCGAGTACCAATATCGCGACCCGTTGTTCGAAGGGCGTCAGCGCGAGTTCCGCGGTTTCACGCGCGCGCGCTCGAAGCGCATTGGTGATGCGAATAGTCCGAGCGACTACACCGAGAGCGCGTTCTTGCTCGGTGAGTGTGAGGACGAGACGCCCGAGGACGCGACCGACGATTGTTCGCTCGAGCGGCGTTCTCTCGACAATCCACGCGAGGCCTTGAAGGGGCTTCCGATTTTCACGGAGAAGTACGACGAGAAGGGCGTCTTTCTCAGCACCGATTCGAGCACGTATCGCTTGCGGCAGTTGTTCGTTGGGCTGGACGGACGCCGAGTGCGGCAGGCGTTCGAGAGTTCGAAGCAATCGGTGGTCTACGACACGGCGCTCGGTCCACAAACAGCGACTGCGAGCAGCCGCGCGACGGTTGAACTCGAGAAAGCCCCACCGGCCGCCACCTGGAATCCAGTTACCAACCAAGTTTCGAATCCCGGAACGCTTGCTCCTGGCGCGTCAATCCTCCAAGACCGAACTGCCTTGATCCCGCAGCGCGGATCCACGGGCTTCGGGGTCATGCGGTCTGCCTCGGAGGTGGACTACGCCGGCAACAAGTTGGTGGGTTTGGATTTCGGTTGCCTGGCGGGCACGGCGTGTCCCGTCGCCACAACTGGAATAGCCGCAGATGAGACCATCGTCCAAGTGACGAAACCCACTCTGGTTGCTAGCGACTCCGGAGGTTGGCTGTGGCGGACGCAAGAGTCGTGGGTGACCGGCAGTGTTCACACCGAGCAGCGCAACCACACGTTCGTAACCTATGACAGCTTTGGAAACCCGACCAGGACCGAAGCCGAGCTGCACGGTACCCTTGGCTTGTATCGCTACACGACGGTCCCAGCTCAAGGCAAGGCACCGTCGCCCGCGACAGCAGCTGCTGATGGGGCGAAGCTGCCAGCTTCAAAGAGCACGTACAACAGCTTGGGTCAGCTGACGAACGAGGAGGCGCCAAACTCAACGAGTTTCGATTCCCCAGCAGCGAATCACCACTGTCGCGAAGTGAGTTACGGGGACAGCGACATCTACGCAGAGTTTGCGATCCGCGAGACCATCCACACGGATGGAAACTGCGCGAGCCAAGACTCCGGGACGCTTTCGACCATAGCGTTTTATGATCGCGGGCTCGGTGCGCCAGTGAACGTCACTGACATGCAAAGCCAGCGGTCGATTGTGGAGTACGATGAATTTGGGCGATTGAGCGCGCTCTATCGACCCAAGCCCGATGCAGCCGGCGAAACCAGCAACGTCGCCGCGGTGAAGATCTCGTACACGCTTCCGTCCGCGAGTAACCCGGTGAAGTACTCGGTCATCCACACGATGACGCAAGACGGGTCGACTTATACTGATGACTCGCAGTACCTCGAATCATATGCCTATGTTGACGGCCTTGGACGCACGCGCTTCAGCATTAACGAGGCGGACAAGGCCGCGAACGATCTCGGTGCGTACATCGTTTCGGGCGTGCAGCTCTTTGACGCCAAATCGGCGGTCAGCCGCAAGTACATCGAGTACTTCAGCGACACGGCTTTGAATCAACCGCCATTCTCGACTCTTCTAACTTCCGCGTATGGCCGGCAGCGCTATGACGCCTTTGGTCGACAGGTGCAGACGTTCGATCTCGACGGCACGGTTACCTTGCAGAGCGTGTATCACGCCCTGTCGAGCGATCTGTACGACGCGGCGGATCTGCAAAACGGACCACATCAAGGCAGCTACGCCAGTACGCGCAGTGATGGGCACGGCCGGTCCGTCGCCACCACAGAGCGCACGCACGTCAACGGCGCCATAGAAGCACGTGAGGTTCGTTCTCAGTACCTGGCGACGGGTGAGCCCGAGGTCATCACGCGCGTTCGCGTGGGCAAGTCGGACCCAGCCGTTGTCCGCTGGATGCGCTACGACTCCTTGGGACGGCTGGTATTGAATGTCGATCCGAACACCAGTCAGAACTTCAACCCCAACCCGAGCACCGACCCGACTCCTGGCGACAACAAGATCAAAGCTTGGCGCTACGCCTACGACTATGCGGGAGAACTGGTTGGCACGAGTGACGCGCGCGGTTGCGGCGAAAATTTCGCCTATGACGGCGCCGGGCGCCTGTTGACCGAAGACTACAGCCCTTGTGGTGACCAGGGGCCGTACACGCCACCCGCGTCCAGCGGCATGCCCATCACCAATCCGAACGGCTATGAGGTCGTCTATTGGTACGACTCGGCGCCGGAGCAGCCGTTTGCGACCGCACCAAACATCCAACGTCCGACGGAATACGCCGCCGCATCGAGCGACAGTCCGTTCTTGAAGGGCCGATTAGTCGCGTCGTGGAGCATCGGTAAGACACAGTGGATCAGTTACGACGGGCGCGGGCGTGTGACGCAAACTGCGGTCATTCCAGCGCTGCCGCGCGCGGCGAATGATCGGGCGCTCTCCGCGACGGCGGTTGAAGCGCGCTACGGACGCCGCGCGTACTACCGCGACTTCGTGTTCGATGCCGCGGATCGCGAAGTGAGCGCGACCACCGGCTCGACCGTCCCCGAGCTTCAAGGCACTGCGAATTCGGCGCTGCCTTCGGGATCAGAAACGAGCGCGGTGGTGACCGAGTACTCAGCTCGCGGCACGGTGAAGGCCGTGCACAGCACGTACGGCGACTTGGTGACGAGCGTGACCCGCAGCGCCGACGGATTGGTAAGCCAGATCAAGTACGGGGACTTGGCTGGGACCACGACGGACAATGACTACGACACGCGGCGCCGCTTGCGCAACGTTCAAACCTACCGCGGCCCGCCCGGATTTTGGACGAGTCCTCCCCCCAACTACACTCCCGCGCCTAGCTTCGGCGGCACGAGCGCTCCCCCAACGACCTTTCAGCTGGTTCTGCAAGACCAGCAACTGACGTATGACGTCGTCGGCAATCCTACCGAGATCCGTGACTACCGCAGCGCTGAGGATTGGCCCGCGGGCGCAAAGCCGCTGACGAAGAAGATCCAATACGACGATCTCTATCGCGCGACACGCATCGATTACCAAGCCGCTAGTGGCGTCGATCCTTGGACGTCGCCGTACGCGGCGGAATTGGCGGGGCAAAGTGATCTGCGTCGCGCTCAACCGGCGCCGCATGTCGCGTTTGATTCGCGTCCGCTCTATCAAACGTTCAACTACGACTGGCTTGGAAACACCGTAGCCAGTGATGACGACGCGCACGGCTTCTATGATCGCTCGCTCGGTACGATTACGAACGATGTCAGCGGCGGACATCCGTATCAGCTCAAGAGTGCGAGCAACAAGACGGGACCTTCTACTTCGCGTTCGGGCGCTGTGGACGTTGCATACGACGCCATGGGCAACGTCAAGCGCATCAATCTCGAGCGTAATGGCGTTTGTTTGCCCACGACTTCTCCGTGTTCGAGTCGCTGGGATCTGCAATACGACGAGGTAGGTCGGCTGAGTCGGATTTCGCGGCTCGATCTGCCGACGGCGTCACTGCCGCCGATCGCTACCAATACCACTGGGCGCACGCGTGATCTGCAGTTCATCTACGACGAGAGCGATCAGCGCATCGTCAAGATGATGACGGATGCGAGCGATCAGGTAAAGACGACGCTGTATCCGTTCGGAACGCTGGAAGTGCGCGGTACGGCGCTGGATTCGAGCACGGCGTCGCAGGGGTACTATGAATCGACTCTGAGCTCGGCCAATGAAGTGCCGTACTTGGTGGCGCACGGGGTGCGGCTGGCGCGGTTGCACTATGAGCCGCCGAGCATTGGAGAGCCGCGCGTCGGCGGGAAAGCGCTGCATGTGCTGTTTGAGCTCGGTGACCATTTGGGGTCGACGAGTGTGGTGCTCGACAAGGAGACGAGTGAGCTCGTCGAGGCTTCGACGTTTCAGGGGTATGGGGCGAAGGAGAGTGACTATCGGCCGGAGCGGTGGAAGGGATTCCGAGAGGACTATGGGTTTACTGGGAAGGAGGATGATTCTGAGTTTGGGATTGTCTACTTTGGCAAGCGGTTTTATTCGCAGTATTTGAATCGGTGGCTGACGGCGGATCCCTTGGCGACGCACGCGCCTGGAAGAGCTGACCTCAATCTCTATGCATACGTAAGAGGGGCACTCCTGAAAGCGACGGATCCCGTCGGTCTGGAGACCGACGAAGAAGGTGTTCGCGTTGGAGCCACCACTGTCTCGACCCTCGATGTTGATGTTGCTCCTGACGGTAGCAAGACGCCGACATATAGGCTGAAAGAGAGCGCGACGGCCGCGAAGTCCATCGCGCCACCCGCGATGTGGGCTGTGGATGCGCTCGAGGGCGCGACGTTCGACGAAAACGGGGCTTTAGATCCTGAGCTTTCCCGTACCCATGACGAAGGCCAGCGTGCTGGTACGCCTCTCAGCCTAGAGGAGGGCCTGGCCAATGCGCTCATTCAGAAGGTGACAGGGCAAGATCTGCTTAGTGTAGCGACCGACAAGCCGCCGCCCGGCTGGAGGCCATTGCGCCCCTTCGCAAACGGTGACGATCGACTTGGCAGTGTCCTGGTGGAAGGCTTCACGCTGGGCCTCGGGGTTGCTGCGGAGGCGGCAACGGTTCCCCGTATGGTTCTTACTTACCCCAAGCTGGGGCCTGCAGCGACGCCAAAGGTTGTTCTCGATTCCGCCCTGAAAGCTGAGATTGCGGCAGCCTTGGAGGAAGCTAACGCAGCCACAACAAGTCTGTATCATGGCGGCGTGCTCCGCGGCGGAAGCGTCGGGATAGGTGAGTTTTCGACCACGACCAGCGTTGAACACGCATCCCAATATGCAGCCATGCGGGGCGGTCAGGTGTACCGGTTTGACGTGCCTAATTCTTTGCTTCGTGAGGGCGAGATGACTGGTGGATTGGCGCGCGGAACAGATTCTTTGCAAGGCACTGCGACTCATGCTCCCGAAATCAAGTTCTTGGGCGACTTCTCACTCAAGCTCAACGACTTTCTCGTCCCTTAGTGAAAGGTCAACCGATGATCTGTTGCAAATGGCTCCAAATTGCCCTGGAGAACATGAACATGAATGGAATTACCGTGGTCCCTCGCCACAGCTTCGGCCGACGATGTTTCGTCGTGAGGTTTCGATGGGTCGACCCCGCCCTTTGGAACAAGCTGTCTGGGCAACTTCCTCAAATGACACCGTTCGCCACAGCCGGAGAAAAGGCGATCAATTACTGCCCAGGCTGCGGAACCAACCTCGAGGGATGGATTGCGGAGCATGAGGACGAGTTTGATGCGCTGGTTCCCTTGGTGATCGACTAACCCGGACGGGGCCTATAGAGGAGAGCCGACCCGGATATGCGATAAGAAATGGACCCAGGATAAGGGGACCCGACCCACGGACTAAGGGACCCGACCCAAGGGACCCGACCCAGGATAAGTCCACAGAAGTGAATCACGAAGAGTGACTAGGTAGAGCGTGAGCGGAAATTGGATGACAACTCGCACGGCAAATGACACCAAAACGGCATCGGGAACGCCGGGCGCGCACCGTCCGTCCTCTCTTCCGCCGTCTTGCGGCCCGCGAGTGACACCTTCGCGCTCACGCGGTTCGTCGCGCCTTGCTTCTCCCTTCAGCGATGATGACGCGCTACACCGGCGCTGCGGGCGCACACGCGACGCGCGCGTAGATGCGCAATGCGTAAGTTCCGGGCGGGAACAACGCCGCGCGGTTGCCGTTTCGCCAGTCGTTCCACGCGGTTCGGCATTCGGCGACGAATTCGAGCATACGTCGGATTGCGTGGACTCTTTCTGGGGTGCACTTCGCGGCAATCCGCGGGCTCGGATTTCTCCTCGGGGCCGGCGTTTTCGGCGCGGCGCTGAAGGCCTGACGGAGCACTGCGTTTCGGCCGACGAACGGCAATTGGCGCAGGGCCATGTCTGCGCGGGCGCACTTCACGCGCTTGGCGATTTCGGTATTCAACTGCGTTTGGAGCTGAGCATCACTGAGGCCAAGGAAGATTCTCGGTCGCACGAACTCGAGCGTCAGCGCTTCAGGCAGCGGGCCGTCGCGAACGAAGAAATTGGTGCGGTTAACCTAATAGTTGGGCACCGTCATGGAGACGAATGTGGAAAACGTCGAGATCTTTTAAAGGTATCAATTCGTCCATGAAACCAATGGTCGCGCGAGTTTCAAATATTGAAGGCGACGCTCCTTCGAACGAAGTGCGTGCGACGCGCCCTGACACCGTTGACAGGCCAACCACCCACTAGGTATACGATGAGCGTAGTGCAAGCGTATGGTCGGGGCCTGGATACGAGCGTTGGGTGCAGGCGTGTGTCCGCTGCAAGCGTCTGCCTCACGGTGCTCCTGTGCTCGCTGCCAGCGATGGCTTACCGAACGGGTGAAGACTCGGCTGAGCTCGCGGGCAAGGGTCGCGTGGCGTGGGTAGATCCCGATGTCAGCTTCTATTTGAGGAGAAAGGAGCTGCCCAAGGGCATTTCCCAAGCGGACGCCGAACGGGCGTTGAAGCTGGCGCTAGCGACTTGGCAAGGTCCAGAGTGTTCGGCGATCAAACCGCGCTTTGCGGGGTGGGTCGACGAGGCACCGGCGGCTCGTGATGGTGTCAATACTATCGGCTGGGTGTCGGACTGGGCGACACGCGGGCTTCCGAAGTCGGTTCCTGGCAACACCGATCTCTCGTATCTCGGTGTCGGTGGTGTGTGGCAGATCGCAGAGGCGGACGTGCTACTCAATGGCACCGATTTCGATTGGGCAAAGCTGCCGCCGGCGACTGTCTTGACGCACGAGTTGGGGCACGCGCTCGGCTTACTGCATCCTTGTGAAGATGACGCCGCAGACGGAGCGCCGGCCTGCTCGGATGCATCGCTAGCGGAGTTGGCGAGCGTCATGTATCCAAACTACGAGCCGACGCACACGGAGCTCGGTGTCGACGACGTTGCAGGCATTTGCTACCTTTACCCGCCCGAGCAGGCGTGCGCCGGCGGGTGCGGCCTGTACGCCGTGTGCATCGAAGGTGCCTGCCATTCCACGTGCGGCGAAACGGTGTGCGAGGTCGGCGACGTGTGCGGAGCCTGGGGCTGCACACCTGCTGGCGGCTGCCTCGAGCGCGATTGCGAAGGGTACGCCTGTTCCGCTGACAACCAATGCGGGCCGCTGCAGCGCTGTTCCTCGGCAGGGGTTTGCGTTGCGGGCGGCGCGCCTTGGGGTGAAGAATGCCGCGAAAACGCAGACTGCGCTGACGGCGCGTGTGTCGCAGGTGTGTGTCAACCGCTGTGCGACGCCGTTCCTGAGTGCGGAGAGAGCAGCAGCTGTGTGGACACCGCAGACAAGCGCGTGCGCGCTTGCGTTTCATCCGGTGCTTACTCGTTCGGGGCGCGCTGCGCGGGGGGTGAAGATTGCCAGAGTGGCCTGTGCGTGTTCACCAGCGAGCGCAGCGCGTGCACGCTTTCGTGTAGCGACGGCGGCGCGGCTTGTCCCAAAGGCTGGTCATGCGGAACGGCCGCCCATCAGCGCGTCTGCATTCCACCGCAACCCGGTGAGGGCGGCTGCAGCGTCGTTGGGTCAGGCGCGCCTGGTCGGGTGCGGTTGAGTGAAGCTCAGACCGCCGGTTGGATTTTGGCAGCGGCTGCATTTTTAGCGAATCGGAAACTACGCAGAAAGAAACAACGATGAAAGCCTTGCGTCTCCCCCGTTTTTTCCTTTCTTCTGGGACGTCGATCGCTGGTGCGGCCTTGGCGCTGGCAGGTGTGACGAGTCTGGTTGCCGGTTGTGGTGACGGTGATACTCGGCCCAATCGGCTAGATGTGGCTGCTCGCAAACCGCCGAAAGAGAGCGACGACGAATGGCTGCGAAAGCAGCAGCGGCTAACGATCAAGGTCGAGACGTTGGACCCCGTCACCGGCGAGAAGCGAACCACGTCGGAGGAGAAGACAGTCGGCGAAGCACTCGCGTCCGTCCAAGATGCCTGCTATGAGGGAGGCCCTGCGTCCTATTGTCCGGCGCCGAACCTATGCGAGGCCAAAACGCTTTTGGCCATTGCAACTGCGCAGTCTGACCCAGTACGGGTTACGGCCAAGAGTGGCGACCCGCGCACCTACGTGTTCGACAATGTGACCACGAGCAATGCCGCCGAGTTCGCGGCGTTTGCAGCCGACAAGGCTCGAATTGCGGTGGACTCCAACCTCCGTAATTTGGCAACTACGAATCCCCACTGCAAACCAAACGGCGTGTGGGAATCATGGGCACCGCAGGCGTTTGCGGGGGGGGTCGTTGAAGCGTACTACCTGGGCCGCGCCGCTTACGATCGAGCGATCGAGGCCAACCTGGCCGTGGCGGACGCAGCCCGCTCCAGCACATCGTCACCAACGGAGGCAGCCACGCGCTCGCTCCTGCTCGAGAAGTTCTCGCGCTCAGCCGCCGCTCATCTCCTAGTGGGTGGAGACGACGGCATCCTGGGGTCGAAGACGCGCGGCTATTGTGCGGGGCCAGCACTTTCGCCCAAAGCCCAATCCGCGCTGCAGCTTTTGCGCGATGCCGCGCCGAACCCAGCTTTTGTTCTCGATAGCCACACAGGTATTCAAGATCTGCTGACCTCGTCCAGCACGTCAGGCGGTCCGGTGCGTCAGCGCCTGGCGGCATTTCATCGCATCAAGGCACTGGGCTGGGATCCCATCGCGCAAGACGCGTCCGCGACACCAGCGCAATCACTCGAGAGCTATTACGACCTCGACGAAAAGGACTTCAGCGAAGCTCGAGAGTATCTCCAACAAGAGCTGTCGGTCTTCAATCGCGCGTCGAAAGCATTGCTGCCGGCGGTAAACGGCTTTCAGCCGTACGCGGGGACCGCGGGCAGCTCGGTCAGCGAAGCACCGCCCGCTGCGTGGGCAGCCCGTGCACGTTATCTGGCAGCCGCGCAGCCTTACTACGGCTCCTGGCCGCTGGATCAAAACGGTAACGCACTGACTAGCATCCCGCCGAACCTAGAGAATTATCACACCCCGCCCCTCGATACCTTTATCGGCGAGACTTACGCCAGGATCAATCAATTCATCAACACGTCGACCGATAGCTTTTCGGCAGTCATCCCTGCAGATCCCGCCGATCAGAAGGAGGTCTTCGGCGTGCTCGGCTCAATCCTGATGGGTAAAGAGTATCAGGGCGCGATTGAGTTGTTCGTGCCGTATGATCGGCATTCCATTCGCACCACGGCGCACGGTTACAAGGTAGCGGACAAAGTGCGCGTGGTCGTGGGTGAAGATGGGCTGCGGTGCGCCGTACAGGGCAGTATCGAGGGCGCAGCCTGTGGTGACCCGTTTGGTGATGCTCGCTATGGCGCGGCCGGCGGACCGTGCTGGGAGGGAGCCCAAACGCTGTCGTGCCTCACGCTCGCGTTGGTGAACACTCCCGATGCCGCTGCCGACCCTAAAAAATTCGGGACGGCGAGCTTTGTGAGCAAAGAGACATCGCTTGGCTATACGGCAGTAACCAATCTGATCGACACGAAGACGCGTGTCTATTTCGTTAAGTTGAAAGATCCTACGCTTCCCGAAGAGCCTGGCAGCTATGAAAGCCTCGCCGGAGCAACTATCGGTGACCCCTCGAGCACAATCATCTTCGGCGCGGCTTTCCCGGTCGTGCCCAGCATCGAAGCGCGCGCCGCTGAGCTGCTGGCGCCCAATCGTAAGAACTGCGCTGAACAAGAGGTCGATTGCCTCGGTCTTCGCACCGATGCGCGCCTGCCGCTCGAGGACGAGCTGACGGACGACGGCAACGGTTTCGAAAATTCGTGGAAGCACTACCTCACTCTGGCTCGCCAGGCGGCGGACGAGACCGCGCTGCTTGGTCGCGAGTTCCGCGACGCCAAGCTCAACCAACTTCAGGGCGCCGCGGCCAAGGCAGCGCGCCGGGAGGAGCAACGCCAAGCCGCAGGGAACGCGCTGCAAGAGGTGCAGAACCTGTGTGGCACGGCGCTCGACACGAACAAGCTGCTTGATTATCTCTCCTTGTCATCGAACAAGAAGCTTGGCGGTGCTCTCACACTTTGCCCGACTGGTCAGAATACGTTTGGCATGTGCCCGGTCGATGTCTACACACTCCCCCCTTCCACTGAGGGTCTAGACACGGTCGAGCTGAAGCGCCTCAAAGACTGTATGGACGAGTCGACCGTGACGAACGTGACGCTGGGCGATCGCAAATTCTGCATCTACGGCGCGGGGAACGAGATCTGCCCAAGCTGGGCGCCCTGCTACAGTCAAGTAACCAACGGAAGCTGTCCGAACCCCTCAAACCCGCCTGCTAGCTTCTGGCGCGGTGAGGTGCAGGCGCTCGGCTATTACAAGAATCCGGAAGGCTCGAGTTCGACCGGGGGTGAAAATTGCAAGAAGTTCCGCATCGCCCGCGGGACACACGACGCTCAGGCGCTCTCCGAGCTGGTTAGCAGTGGAGTCTTCAATAAGGATCGACTGAAAGATCGACTGGGCCAGCTCGGATTCAAGGCTGGCTTCGGCTCCTTCATCACTGTCACCGAAGACAAGGCAACTCGGTTTAGCTCGGGAAGCGCCACACTGGGGCGCGCTCCGGGCTGGCCGTGGGCCATTCCTGCCGCGGGCTGCACCGGGGGTGGCACCGGGCTGTTCTGCCAGGTCTTGGGCAGCACTCCGACAGCCGCGCAGATCGGAGCGTTCAACGAGCGTGCCTACCTCGCTGCATACGCAGCAGCGGCCGCCCTCGAGGAAGGGCTGGAAGTGACTTATCCGAGCCAATACTTGCCATCGGCTACCCCTTGCGACGGCAAGACCTACCAAACCGAATATCACATCGGGTCGGCGCTCATCCCGTCATACGCAACCCCCATGCCTGTCTGGACGTGCGAGGGGCCACTGTGGGGAAGTCAGGCACCGAACGGAGTCAAGTACACTCGGGCGGTCCAGCCCCGGAGCACGTCAGGCACGACTCCCTGGATTCTCCCCAATGGATCCATCCTGCCGGCATCGTCCGGTGGCGGGCCGCTGAACTTTTGGGGCACCGGCGCGCCGTTCTGTGCCCGCTATGTGGCTGCTTGCATGGGGGGAAGTTGCGACACGTACGATACCGAGTGCACTTGGGGTCCGCTCGCTCGAGTCCGTCCTGCTGCCAAGACAGTTCATACGGCCGCCAATGGAAAGCGCGAAGGAGAGGTGCCGTACACCCAACAGGAATTGAATTCAAAAGTCTGGGGCGGCCTCTCCGCTCAATCGCTCGAGCCAGGTCAGGGGCTGATCTACGAAGCGCTCAAGGGGGCCAGCGACGCAAACGCGGTGCTTTTCGTGGGTGGAGCGATGAACAACTTCCTGTCCGACAAGGGGATCCAGATTCGAGGCATGGGGCTGTCACAATTCACGCCGACCGACCCGGTCGGGCCTTCGAACGCTGTGGACCAACAGCTATATTACAATGTCCCGCTAAACGTCGCGTCAGTGCTCGACGGTTTAGAACTGTTGTGCGAGCTCGATAGGACGCGATCGGGCGCAGCAGTGGCGGGAGCGACGCTCGATCTCACGACGGTGGATGACGCCGCTGAAGCGATCAGGCGGCTTGCCGATGCCATCAACTTGGAAGCTTCCAACGTGTTCTTCGTGCATGTGCCGAAGGTGGCGGCCGACGCTCTCGGTGAGAGCGGACCGACCGGTGCTTTCCCAGGGCTTTCGGGCGACATGGGAGAAGCCGTCTCGAATTTGCGGCAAGCCTTCGTCTCGACCCAACACGCTTATCCAATCATCGCCAATTCGCTGCGCTCCCTGAGTACCGGGCTCCAGTCCCTCAAGACGCAGCTCGAAATAAATGCCGCTCAGAGGAAGCTGGTGGACTACGATACGCTGTCGGCAGTCTTGTCCGAGGTGACGAGCTGCGCACTGGCTACCAGCAACGGGGTCAATGTCTTCACCTCTTTTGGTTCGTCCGCCGCCATCGCCTGCGCAAACAGCGCCGCGCAGATCGCCATTGCGGTCAAGAAGAGCGGTGTTCAGGCCGACATCATTGCTGGCAACGATCAACTGGCGCGGCTGTCATTCATCGATCGCATGTCACAAGATGCCACCGCTCTGCAGGCAGCCAGCATCAGCTTGATGGAGGCGCGCGAAACGGTCAGTGCTTCACTATCGAGGATCGATGGCTTCAAGAAGCGCGCGAAGCTAGCAGTAGCTAGAGCGCTTTACTTGGCGTCCTATCAGTCACAAGAGCAAGTCGAGTACGACACGGCAGTAGGCTCCATCACGGCGGTCGCCCAGCAGCGTTTCGATCAATCGCTCAGGAACGCCAAACTGATGAGCTGGTATGCCAAGCGAGCCATCGAACAAAAGCTCGGGGTCTCGCTGCGAGATTTGCGTGATGATTTGCCACTCGTGCAAGCCCCGGCGCGATGGGAGGGTGAGGCCTGTACCTACGGCGGGTTTCAGGACTTGGCGAATATCAACGCGTCGCCGTCCAGCGGGCCAGTCACCGAACCGGCTGAGGGTTGGGTAGCAAAATACGGGGACGGCTTCATTGGCGACTACGTCAACAAGCTGGAAAATTTCGTCGAAAGCTATCGCCTGACGCAGAACTTTCACGAGGGCAAAGACACCGCCGTGGTGTCGCTGCGTGACGATGTGGCCAACGTTAAGGCTGAATGCACCACACCCTCGCGGAATTTGTTGCACAGCGCAGGAGATCTGCAGAGCTCCGCGTGGGCCGCGAGAAACTGCGATCCGGTGATGACCGCGGGGGTCTCAGTCTCCGGCATTAACTGCATCGCTGCCGCGCCGATGAACGCCACCTCATTAGGCCTGCCTATCCCAGACTTGGCGGTCAAAGGGCTCGCGGGGTCTCAAGATGCGGTCAACGGCTATACGCTCCAGTTCGGTGACGGAAAGAATTGCGACGTCAACGACAGCGGGGGCTGCGGCTGGAAGCCTGGCTCCGCCTTGAGCCAGATCATTTCCTTGTTGCCGGGGCGTTACCGGTTGAGCTGGTACACGCGCGATGATGGCAGCGCGCCTTACACGAACGGCGCCAAGAAGGCGATCGTGATTCTCCGCGGCACCGGTTCGCTTACTGACCCGATCGCCGTCAACTCTTTGGACGCACCCTCACAGGCACCTTCGCCCTTCGTCTATCCGAGAGAAGGATCCGGTCCAGACTGGAAACGGGCGAGCATGGAGTTCAAGGTAATTGCCAGCGGCGAATACGAAATCGGTTTCGGCGTGCCGACGGGATCCCGACCGACGGCCGCACAGCCCGTCACCATCGGCGCGCCGATGTTGGAAGCGATTAGCGACGGACGGCAAACCCTCCTCGGTAGTTTCGAGGCGACCGACGCCGATGGCATGGCCACGATTCCGAACTGCCAAGACAGCGATGGTTCGATGTTCCGGCTCAAGAACTGGCGGAGAGAGTGTGCGCGGCTCTGCAGTGACGGGTTCTCGACGAACTGCAAGAACGGTCCCGAGGAGTGCTATCACGAGTTTACGTTCGGCGTCTCTCAGGCGGCCCTTCAGAACGGCAAACTGATGAGTTACAGCGGGTTCGCTCGCGGCAACTTCAACTATCGGATCGACACGCTCGGGCTGAATTTCGTGGGTACTGGCATCCGAGATTGCGCGGACGTGAGCAACCCGACCACCTGCTCCACTGCAGGGTTCGTGCCGTATTCGCTGCAACACAATGGCCCATTCTACGTGCGCAATCGCGCTGGAGATGACTTCCAGGCGCTACTCTTCGATGGTCGCATCGAGCACGCTCGAGGGCTCGCGCTCGAAAGGTATTTTACCAATCCCATCTCATCGAGCGATCGTGAATTGATGTCGGAGTACCTGCGCAGCGAGTTCACGGGTCGACCTCTGGACGGAAATTTTACGCTGCGGGTTTGGGATAGCCAGGGCTTCGACTTCAGCTCGATTCAGGACGTGCAGCTGATTCTGAACTACCGCTATTGGACCGCCTTCAACTGAGTTTCCTCATCTCGCCCTTCCATGCCCACTCTCGCGGAACACGTCTGCTGCCATCGCGTTTCGAGCCTTGGCGACCAGTTTGTGGAAGATCGGCTGGGTAAGGTCACCGGGGCCAATCGGTCGAAGCCGCACGTCGGTTGCGAAATGCGAGCAAGCGCTTTGCATGAGCGGCCACATCGAAGGGGGATGTACATTTGAGCGCAGAACAGCCGCGTTGGAGCAATTTGCGGCAAGTGCGATTTCTCGCGCTCGCTCTCTCATTCTTCCTTATCCTACTCACCGGGTGTGACTCCACACCCAATGGCAGCTCCAGCAACGCAGGCTCGGCCGGCATCGGCGGTTTTGCAGGCTTCGCTAGCACGAGCGGCTCATCTGGCTCTCACCCAGGCACCACCGTCTCATTCCCGAGCACGACGAAAATCGTCGTCCAATTCCCGCATGGTGGCGCTGGAGGGACGAGTGGCGGTGGTGCGACGGGTTCCGGAGGCACCGGTGGCAATGGCGGCTCGCCCGTAGCACCGGCTGCACAATGCGTCCCCGATCAACCCAGTGGCACGGACACAGGCACTTGCGGTGATGGTTTCCGCGCCCCGACCGAAGCCTGTGACGACGGCAATACCCTCGCGGGTGACGGCTGCAGTCCAACCTGCGAAATCACTCCGCAGCTGGTGAGCCCGCGAGTCAAGGCGCTGGGCACGGTCACGCGAATCAACGCCGGTAGCGGTGACACTGTCGGAGAGTTCCGGGGAGACTCGTTCTTCGATGGTGGCTGGGATTCTTCGCGCGACAACGCTGTTTCGACGAATGGCATCGCGAATGCAGCGCCGGGGGAGGTGTATCAAACGGAGCGCTGGGGTGACTTTACGTACACG
>Ga0134124_10002372_pt1 | contig 15197 bp, 9 predicted proteins | sample KB304_FD_96880 | JGI IMG/M metagenome (GOLD analysis project Ga0134124, IMG submission 96880) | Terrestrial soil microbial communities without Nitrogen fertilizer from Kellogg Biological Station, Michigan, USA - KB3-0-4 | ecosystem: Environmental > Terrestrial > Soil > Unclassified ... | reverse complement strand
CGTCCGGTCACCGCCACCTCAGTCTTAGGCAGAATGAACTTCAGAATGCGGGTAAGGTCGGCGCCGGAAATGTTCGACTCGACCACGGCCGGAAGTTTTTCGCTAGAAAGATCCACGCGTGCAGTGACCACCTGTGCCTGCTCTCCGAGCAAGCCCGTGGTTGAGAAAGTAATATTGAGCTGTTTGTTTTCCGTGACGCCGGAGAGCTTCACCGCGCCGGCCGGTTCTCCATTGAAAGTGACGTCAGTGCTTTCGCCGTTAAAGTTAATTTGATAAGTCGAGATATCGGTGAATATTCCTGAAGCCGTGGCGTTCAGCTTCGCCGTACCGCTGATGGCGGGCAGGCCGGGACGATTGGTGAGCGCGGCGAGACGTTCGAGCTGCACCCGGTCTCCGCTGAATCGCACATCGAAAGCCTTTGTTTCCGTGTCGTACTTCCCGGTCCCGGCGATATGTCCGGCGTCAAAATTCGCGTCGAACGTATCCAGCGTCACGGTCGAGCCGGCAAAGGTCGCGTGCGCACTGAGATTCTGCAGAGGCTCGCCGGCAAGACGGCCCTGGCCAAATCGCAGATCGGCAACACCGCTCATGTTCTTCGGGAGACCGATAATCTTGACGCTGCCCGACGCTTCCGCGTCAGTGTCGCCAATTTGATCGCGCGTGGCTTTGGTCATGGGCAACGCCGCGATCAGATTACCCGCGTTCATGCGATCCAGCGTGGCATCGATCGTAATGTTGTTGTCGCCTACGCGTGGAATCAGTAGCGCGAACTGCGCGCCGCCGCCATTTGGTTGTAGCAGCCGGCCGTTATCGACACGCGTTTCCGTGGCGGTTGACGCTATGTTGGCCGTCAGCGAACCGAGATCGCGGCCATTCATAATCAATGAACCGAGTTCGGCGCGACCGCTGACCATCGGATCCTGCAGAGCGCCGGTCAGCGTGCCGTTGAAGTTCAGCTTGCCGCCGAGATCGATGCCGTAAGTTCGGAATTGTTCTTCGACTTCAGGCAATGCCCCCGATGTAATCAGCAAGCGCTGAAGTTCAGACGCATCAGAGGAGGCGACATCGACATGAAGATTTGAGACCGGCTGGTCCATCGAGAACTGGCCGGAAGCCGTAAGAGTGGTCGCGGAAGTTTGCAGGTTGGCCCGCTGAATTTGGAACAAGCCGCGCTCTGCCATGACGGCCACATCGCCTGAAAGCAGAGCCAGATCCGTGGCCGAGGGCGCGCCTTTCAATTGAGCATTGATGTTGCCGGTCGCGCTGCCAAAATTAGTTCCGGTAAAAGTCAGATCGGCTTTTCCCGTGGCGCGGCTGGAGATCGGCACCACACGGCCAGAGAGGATCGTAATCGCACCCGCCAGATCAAAGTTATCAAAGTTAGTATTCACTCGAGACGTGCCTGACTTTGTCAGCGCAATCGTCGCATTGCCGCTCGCGCGTCCGTCCAACGCGTCAGCCACAAAGTTGTTGAGTTGAAGCTGATCGCTGGTCATGACCACCGCAGCGCGCGCCGGGCCCAGTTGCATCTGGCCGAGCACACCGCCGCCTAAACTCAAATCAGCGCTGGCGCGATATCTGCCCGACGGTTCGAGCGTGAAAGCCGGACGCGCGAGCTTCACGTTTTCCACTCGCCCATCTTCCAGCGTCACGGTTCCGGCGTTGATGTCGTTCGTGGTTCCCTGCACGCGGCCATCGCGAATCGTCAGGCGCACGCCGGCGATGTTGATACTTCCGATTTGCGCCCCCAACGCACTGATCGCGCCGACTTGCACGTCCTGCACGGTTACGTCGGCGACTTTGCCACTACTTTTCGCGGTAATGTTCTTGGCGCTAAATCCATCGATTGTGTCTTTGCCAACTTCAAGCTTGCCACCGTTCACCCTAGCAATCGTGACGGTCGTCTCCCCGTTTTTATACCGGACCTCAGGGCGAGTTCCCTCGATGCCGCCACGAAGCTTGGCACCCGACGTCGAACTGAGACTGCGTCCAGTAAATTGTGGTGCGGATGCTGTAAATACGCCGTCGTGATACTCAGCCTTTGCGTCACGAAAAATTAGACCGACGATGGTGGTGCCATAAATCTCCGCAGCCTTGACCTGCAATTCGCCCAACCATTTAAGATCGGAGCCCGTGCCCATCACCCCGCCCGTAAGTTGCACGGTGTTGAGTGTGAAGTCGCCCGCAGTCAGAAGTTTCGCGACCGCTTGGCCATTGAACCTATAGCTCTCGTCCGGACCTTTCGCGTTGACATTCAATCCCTGCAATCGCACGCCATTGGCTGTCAAATCCGCTGAATTGGCGCTGCCGTCGATTTGGTACTCCGTTCCTTCACCGGTGATCTTGCCCTGGAAATTAGCCTTACCGCTCAGCGCCGGGCCCTTCTGCAATATGTCCCAAGTCTGCGCGAGATCGACCGTCGAGGTGACGTTGAAGTCGTATTTGAAGACGGGGAATTTAGACCAGTCATACAACGCGCCTTCCAGTCTCGCTTCGCCGAGAGGCAGCGAGCGCAGTGTCAATTCCTGAACCTCTACACGCGCATCATTGAACCAGCCGTGCGCTCGGATGTCGATGTTGTTAACGCGTCGGTCATCGAACGCAAAAGTAGCCTTCTTCGCGCTCAACTCGAAAATCTTCCAGCTCGTGGCGGGAACGTTATGAGAGTCATCAATCGTCGCCCAGATATCGCTAGCTTCGCCTGAGAGGTTGTGCAACTCGTGTTTGAAATGAATTTTAGCGTCCGGTATGCCAACATGTTTCCACTCGCCAAACAGAATTCTACTGTCGGGATCCGGCTTGGGAATTTCCAAATTGCGAAAATTCCATTGACCTTCGGCGTCGGCGTTTACCCACACTTCCAAACCTTTAACCTGCAAATCGTTCAGATTGATCTTGCGTCGCAAGCTCAAGGCGTACGGGTTTACAATTTCAACTGTGGCAACTATCAGATCGACCTTACCGAGCCTCTCGCCGGTTTTCGCGTCCCTAAGTTTGACATCAGGTATCTCAACCTCGACCGTCGACGTCCACAGGTTTACTTTTTTGGTGCGGACGGTTGTGAGCTCAGCGTCAATTTTGTATCCGGCGAGAGTAACTTTGATGTGACCGGCGACGTAACGACCGACCCAATCGTACTGGTATCCGAGCAGCGTGATTATAAGCAGCGCAACGATGCCGACAGCGGCGATGATGGCGACAATGATCGCATTGCGGCGGTTGATGAAGCGCCGGCGACGTCGGGCCGCAACGGGCCGCTCGTTGCGGGATGGTTCTGCTGCTGGCTCTTGATTATCCACAGGCATTAACCGTACGCGATTGTGTCAGAAGGCCGGCCATCCGAGGAGGACTGCTTTCCAAACAAAGCCCTCGCTGATGCGCAGGCTTCGGACACGATTTTTAGGAGAGCCCGCAAAAGCAGCGGTCAGAAAAACCACAGGCCAGAGTTCAGCGATCCGAGGTCAGGCGCCGACGCTAACCGCTGATCTCTGACTTCTGACATCTGACCTCTGCCTTTGTTTGTAAACTGAAACAAGGGGAATTTCAAGATGCTTCTTTGTCGAAGACTTCTTTCTGTGACTTCAGATCGGGAGCGTCCGCCGGTTCTGATGCGGGGGTACCCAGCGGCACGTTGCCCACGACTTCCAATTCAAAGCCTTCGATGGCCGTTACTTTCGGGGGGTGATTGGTCAGGAGGAGGATTTTTCGCAGGCCCAACTCGTGCAGAATCTGCGCGCCCACGCCATAGTCGCGGTTGAGGCCATAGCCCGTTTCGGCGCTCGCCTCACGCTTGCTGAGGCCGCGGTCCTGCATAATCGAATAGGTGCGCAACTGATGAATCAGATCGAGGCCGTGCTCGCTCTGTCTCAGGTAAAGCACGATGCCCTTCCCGGCTTCCGCGATTTTTTCGAGGGCGCGTCGAAGTTGATAGCCGGTGTCATCGATGGTCGAACCGAACATGTCGCAGGTAACGTTTTCCGTGTGCACCCGCACCAGCACCGGATCGTCACTGCGCACGTCGCCCATCACCATCGCCAGGTGCACGTCGCCGTTGATGGTGTTTTCAAAAGCAATCGCGCGAAAGCGGCCGTAGACCGTGGGCAGATCGGTTTCGATGGCGCGACGCACGAGGACTTCTTTCTGAATGCGATAACGCACCAGGTCGGCGACGGTGATGATCTTCAAACCGTGGATGATCGCGAAATCTCTCAACTGCGGCATGCGCGCCATCGTGCCGTCGTCATTCATGATTTCACAGATCACACCGGCCGGATACAAACCGGCGATGCGCGCGATATCGACTGCCGCCTCGGTCTGTCCGGGACGCACCAGCACACCGCCCGTCTTTGCGCGGAGCGGAAATACGTGTCCCGGACGCGCCAGATCGAGCGGCCTGGTGCGCTGATCGACGGCCGTGAGAATCGTGGTCGCGCGATCGGCGGCTGAGATGCCGGTAGTCACTCCGCGTCGCGCTTCAATTGAAATTGTGAACGCCGTGCCGAGCTTGGAAGTATTGTCGGCCACCTGCGGCGACAGGTTCAGTTCGTCGCAACGCTCTTCGGTCAGGGGCAGGCAAACCAACCCGCGCGCGTGACGCGCCATGAAATTAACAATTTCGGGCGTGACCTTCTCGGCGGCACATACCAGATCGCCTTCATTCTCGCGGTCTTCATCGTCCACGATAATGATCATTCGTCCTTCACGAATGTCAGCAGCGGCGTCGGGTATGGAAGCAAATGGCATTTCTTAAATCAGCAATCCGGAGTCTGAAAATTGGTTTAGAAATATTAGCTGAAAGGTGGGACGTTTGGCGACTCGGGGAAGCGGAATGGGGGTGAACCGTCAACCAGCCCCGATTCATCGGGGCGGACGTAGTTAAGCCCAAGGCGAGGCTTTGCGAGTCTTGGGTATGGGGTTGAGTAGATTTAGGAGCCGCGGAGCGGCGACAGAGCGTTTGTATGGTGGGCGCGCTCTGACTGGACACTGATCGTTGTCGCCCCTTAGGGGCTCGATCGCTTAGGGGATCGTTGACCCAAGGCTCGCGAAGCTCGCCTTGGGCTTAAGTACATCCGCCCCGATGAATCGAGGCTGCTTGACGAAGGCTTTCTCATGATGGCCATTGTGCGAGGATCATCTGTTCGTCTGTTGCTCTTACATTAGTCAACTCAATTCCCAAAGCAGGACACAACCTGTGAAAACGGCTTCGTTCATGGCTGCTCGCCTTCACCGCGCTGCAACGAACTACTCATAAGAATCCGCTCCACATACTTGGCAATCACATCCACCTCCAGGTTCACCGCGTCACCCGGCTGCAACTGCGAGAAATTCGTGACTTCAAAGGTCTTAGGTATGACGGCAATTTCGAAATATTCGTCGGTGAGATTCGCGATGGTAAGGCTGATGCCTTCGACCGTGACTGAGCCTTTGAAGACGAGATACCTGCCAATCTCTTTGGGGTAGCCAAAGCGAAAGGTCCACGACTCGCCGTGGTCTTCCGAGCCGTGAAATTCGCCGCGTGCGTCGACGTGGCCCTGCACGATATGCCCGCCAAGACGCGTCGCCGGTGTGACGGCGCGCTCGAGATTCACCGGCGAGCCCTGCTTCAAACTTCCTAAGGTCGATCTGTAAAGCGTCTCTTTCGAGACATCGGCCGCGAACGAGCCGGGTTTCACATCGAGGGCCGTGAGACACACGCCGTTGACGGCAATCGAATCGCCGTTGTGCGAGTCTTCGGTGACGGTGCGGGCTTCGATGACGATGCGCGCGTCCTCGCCGCGCGTTTCGATCTCGCGCACACGGCCCAGCTCTTCAATGATTCCGGTAAACATTATCTGATTTCGGATTGCGAATTTCGGATTGCGAATCCCGCTCATCGCGCCGTTCGCAAGAGCCAAACTATTGCGAGTATCAAGAAGCCGATTACGACCGGCGTAACTGAAAATACAATCATCCACATCGCTTCATTCTTAAATATGAATCTCAGCAATCTCATGCGCTGGTTCTCTCTCGCACAATCGTCATCATCTTCGCAAACACGTCGTCGAGGGACACGCCACTGGAGTCGACCACGATCGCGTCGTCAGCCGCTACCAGCGGCGAGTCTTCGCGCGTAGTGTCACGGCGGTCCCGCTCGGTGATGTCTGCGAGTGTTTGTTCGTAAGTTGCCGCGGCGTTCTGCTCGCGTTCCTCTCCGAGCCGCCGAACAGCCCGTTCGTTCAAATCGGCGGTGAGAAAAAACTTGACGTCGGCATTCGGAAAAACCACGGTGCCGATATCGCGGCCATTCATCACAGCGCCCCGCTTTCCAAATTCGCGTTGTCGCTCAACCATAGCGCGGCGCACGCCGGAAATGGTCGAAATAATTGAAGACACATGCGTCACGTCTTCGTCGCGGATGCGATCCGAAACATCGCGACCGTTGAGCGTCACTCGCATCGACTCAGGATCGCCTGCCAGATCGATGTCAATTCTTTCGGCCAAAGATCCCACCGCCACATCATCCGTTTCATTTACCGTCGATTCAATCACCGCCAGCGCCACCGCGCGATACATCGAGCCGGTGTCAATGTAGAGCAGGCCCAGCGCACGCGCGACCATCCGTCCGAGCGTGGATTTGCCGGACGCTGAGGGACCATCGATAGCAATGATGAGTGGCTGAGTCATGACGGCATGCTTTGTCTAAAGTCCGAAGGATCCACGTCTCATTCGCACCGGGCTTTAGCCCGGTGATCAGCGACAGGAAAAAATTCGCGAACCGTTTTAACGGTTTGCTCTCTTCACAAACTAATTAGAGGTTTAAGCATCGAGCAGTCATGTTACCACCGGCCATAGAAACCGTTGAAACGGCAATAATATACTTGACTCCGCAGCCGTTCTTCTGTATAGTTCTCCCACCATGAGACACGGAGAACCAAAAACACTTCAACAGGCGATTGTTTACTTCGCTAATCCCGACAACTGCATTAGCTATCTTGTCGAGCGTCGCTGGCCGGATGGCGTTGTGACCTGTCCAAACTGCGGATCGGATCAAGTTACGTTCATGCCCAAGCGCCGTCTGTGGCAATGCAAGGCGCGTCACCCCAAGGCGCAGTTTTCGATCAAGGTCGGAACCATTTTTGAGGATTCCGCTATCGGCCTCGACAAGTGGCTGTGTGCGATGTGGATGCTTGCGAACTGTAAGAACGGGGTTAGCAGTTGGGAGATTCACCGCGCTATCGGCGTCACTCAGAAATCGGCTTGGTTCATGCTCCAGCGCCTGAGACTCGCCCTTCAGGACGATGAAACGGGGGGCCAGCTTAGCGGCCATGTCGAAGTTGACGAAACTTACATCGGCGGGAAGGCGCGGAACATGCACAAGACGGCGCTTGCAAGGCGCGTTGCGCAGTTCGCCACTCCGCGCACTGGTAGAAACCAGACCACCGGCAAGGTTGCCGTGATGGGACTGCTTGAGCGACGCGGCGAAGTCCGCACGATGGTTGTAGCGGGAACGAAACGCCAACATCTTCACGGCCAAGTTACAAAGCACGTTGAGGCCGGATCGCAGGTCTACACGGACGCGCTTCGCTCTTACAACCAACTTGGCGAACAGTACATTCACAACGTTATCAACCATGCTGAAAAGTATGTTGACGGTCAGGTTCACACAAACGGACTCGAAAACTTTTGGAGTTGTCTAAAGCGGACAATCGGCGGCACGTACATTAGCGTCGAACCGTTCCATCTTTTCCGTTATCTCGATGAGCAAAGTTTTCGTTTCAACAATCGCAAGACCAACGATGCAAGCCGCTTTGACCTCGCGGTTTCTCAAATTGTAGGCAAGCGTCTTACCTACGCCGAAGTGACCGGCAAAGACAAAGACGCACGTAAATTGTCGCACTAAGATGCGCGGCGTTTACGGACGCCTGAAGCGCGGGAAGAAGCGGTCAAAGTAGGCCGCTTCTTTTTCTTTGGGCCTCGTTTGCGCGGATTCTTATCTGACAGCTCTCGCGCTTCTGCAACTCGTTTCTGAATCACTGAATGCGGAACGGCAATCACGCGGTCTACTAGATTCGTGAACGCTTCAAACTCTTTTGGGTGTTTGCTCATGCTTTAGTTTTACTCCGCTTCCGGTTCGCAAGCCGCCTCTTTAGATATGTATTTAGAACCCTCAAGAAATTAGGGCTCTTGGCTAATGCGTCATAGTCCGTTTCACCGTCTGTCGCCATCGCTGTTTTTTCAGCTAAGGCTTCAAATCGTGCCCTTACCGACTCGTAGCATTCAGTCAAAAATTCGCCAGTTAAGGAAGCTATATCAAGCTTTAGAATTTTGTCAGGCGGCGCGTAAGCGCTACCTGTCTTGATGCAGACCGCCGCCATAGCCACGTAGAACACGATGTTTCTTCTCAGAATTGGCTCAATATCCAGTTCTTCTAAAAACTCTTCCACCCGTCGCATTATGAGCGTTGATTTCAAATAGAGATTCAGGTCGTAAGGCTCGTAATCTTTGTCCTCATTGCCAAATACCGACTCATATTGAGCGTCGTACTTAAAGTAATCACGCGGACGGCCACGCGCTGCATCCGGGCGTAACAGAACAACCGATAACATTGCCTGGAGCGCCTCAACAACGCTCACAATTTGAGAGACTGGTTCGCCTTGATCTTTGTAATGACCGTTTCTGCGATCATAAAACAGATCGTTGCCACGAAATAACGTCTCAATTTTGCGGTGAATCGCATCAGTAGCGCGTAGCGATTCAGCGGGCATTTTGTTCTGACTATTGGTTGCCTTAATTATGTCGTCACGTACTGTCTTGTTTGCGCCCTTGATGACCTTAACCAAGACGCGGCGACCTTTACCGAGAGGAGCGGACAGTTCCTTGTAGTAGTTGAAAATCTGCCGTGAGGTTTGTAGTCCGTTAACTATCTGCGGATCGTCAATCTCGTCCTCTTGAAAAACCTTGGTGGGCGTAAGCGATTCCGCCAACATTGTGATCCCATTATTGAGAAGCCAGAATTCTGTTGTTGGCTCTTTTAGCGTCTCGCCGATCTTTTTATTGATCGGCGATCCTTTCCAATAACCCCGCACGTTCGAATCGAAAAATCGCTCTGCGATTTCGCCGTCATCGTCCTTTAGAAACGCGTAAAAGTCTTGCAGTGTAACCAAGCCAATATGCCCTTCAGGCGTCGGCATGACTTGCTGCCATTTCAAAACCTTTTTCTTTGGGCGCTTAAGCTGGACTTGCTTCCAAAGTTTTGCTGCATTCACGAATTCAAATGAGCACTCTGCGTTCTCAAAGTACTCTTTGACCTTCTTCTTGATTTTAGTGGCGCCCTTTCTGCAATCCTCGTTCTCAGTAACATCTAATTTCGTCACATACAAAAACTCGATTGAAAGCGGCGGTTCTTGTCCGATGATTAGCCCGAACTTATCTTTGAACGATCTCATCAGAGAAATTAGCTCGGGTCTGTACGTCTTGTGGTAGTCGGCTTTTTTGCGTGGTAGGTCTAACAGATCGTCAATAAACCAATACAACTTATCAACCGCCGTGGGCGAGAACCCTTCGGTTTCTTTCATCTGCATTATTATTACGCGCACAGGGTTATCAGCCTTCAAGTCTAATTCCATTTCAGGATCGACCAGTTCGCCATCTATAAAGGCATAGAAAGCATCAACGCCGCCGTCTAGACTCGCGCCGATGTGTCCTGTCTTGATCTGACTGTCGCCTATGACGAAAGACTTGAGAAACTGAATAATGCAGTAGTACTCAAAGTAATTAGGATCGGTTTCCTTCGGTTTAGGAAACCGTTTTTCCTTCCAGTATTTGAAATTAGCATTTAACGCAACGGTAGCGCTCTTGCTCATGCGATTTACCTCCGGGTGATTAAGGTGCATGGACTATACACCTCCCCGGCTGCTGAGCCAAGTATATTGATGCCGTTGAAACGGTTTCTTAATCTGTCACGGCGCTGGATCACCGGGCTGAAGCCCGGTGTGAATGAGAAATGGGACTCTGGCGACCATGGAACTTTTGGACTTTTGAGGCAACGTCCAAACTGCCACAAAAAAAGCAATCACCCGAAGCTCCTAACTTCGGGTGACTGCCGGTCAGCTTGCAGCGGAGTTCTCCTGTGAATCTACTGCGCGCCGATTTTTTTCGAAATGGGTAGTTAGCGGCTTCTCAGCGCCACCGTCTCAACGCGGCCCTTAATACCGCCCATTTCTTTCTGCGTTCCGCGCTCAGCGCTGCTCTTGTTCGCCGCGAGACCATCGTTGCCTGGCATCCAGGCCTGCGCGAAGAAATACTGATTACCGTACTGACTGAACGTCAGGTTCGCTTCATGCCGGCCCCGAGCGATCACCGCATTCATCTGGATCATCACGGTCGCTTTGCCATTGCGGTTAATGAGTTGCAGCACCGCGCGATCGGAACTCGGATTGACCTGGCTCACCGTGTACTCGCCAGCCGGCATGCTCTTGTTGCCGACATTGAACTGAAACGGGATTTTGGCGATGAGCTGTGTACGGCTACCGGTTTGCGCCTGGGCCGCCACGGCCATTCCACCAATCAGGACCAACAACGCGATCATTGTGTAAGCTGTCTTCTTCATTTTCTTTCTCCTTCTTTCAATCAAATTTCTCTGCCGTGGCGGTTGAAGCGACCGGCGGCTTGATCGTGGCGTCTCTCCGATCCCCGACTCGTCGGGGCTTCACCACTTTTGCCTTACACTTGATAACGCGGAAGACACGCACAAACTCCCTCACGGTCAGCAAACTTTTGTTGTAGAATCTCGCGACCAGCGGCCAGGGCGGTCTTAATTCATGGGTTTTCTGAATCCACGCAGGGGCAACCTTGGGAGGATCCTTCATGCAATCCCGGGAAAATGTGACCCAGTTATTGGTGAAGTGGAGCGAGGGCGACCAGAAAGCCCTCGATAGTCTCATGCCGCTGGTTTACAGCGAACTGCGCCGGCTGGCGAGTAATTATCTGCGGCGCGAGCGCCAGAACCACACCCTGCAGCCGACGGCCCTGGTTAATGAGGCTTACCTAAAACTGATCGATCAAAAAAGCGCGCATTGGCAGAATCGCGCACAATTTTACGGGGTTGCCGCTCAATTAATGCGGCGCATCCTGGTCGATCACGCGCGCCAGCATCAAGCGGCAAAACGCGGAGGATCGGATCAGCAGAGACTCTCGATCACCAGCGCCGGCCAACTGGGCGGAAAGCAACTGGCGGAAGAGCCGGCCATTGATCTGCTTGCGCTGCATGAAGCGCTGGAAGAACTCACCGAAATAGATCCACAGCAAGGTCGCATTGTGGAACTGAAATTCTTCGGGGGCCTTTCGATCGAAGAAACCGCGGAAGTGATGGGTCTGGGGCACGCTACGGTTGAGCGCGACTGGAAAATGGCGCGGGCATGGCTCAGACGAAAACTGGAATAGGCCTGGCAAGCGCCGGATTCTTGTGATGAGCATCGACGTGAAGATGCGAAGCGAGCGATCGGCCGCGCGATGGCTTTGCCTCTCTGATGCGCGGCAGAGCCCTTAGGAAAGTCGCCGCAGAATTAACAGCCAAAGTCCGACGTAGAGTTTTTGAGGGACTCAGCCATCCATTCACGCGTTGATTATTAGGCGAGCAGAAAGAATCGCCCAAAAGGCCACTCGTCCCTATGAAACCTGAACGCTGGCAAAAAGTTAAAGAAATATTCCAGGCTGCGCTTGATCGCGCGCCGGCAGAGCGATCGGCTTTTGTCTCGCAGGCCTGCGAGGGCAATGAAGAGTTGCGAAAGGAAGTGGAATCGTTAATCTCTTCTGACGGCCGTACCGGGGCCTTTCTGGATTCGCCGGCTTACGAGGCCGCAGCCGAAACGATAGTGAACGGAAAATCAGAATTGAAGCCGGGACAAGTCGCCGGCTCGTACGAAATCGTCTCGTTCATCAGCCGGGGCGGGATGGGCGAAGTCTATCTTGCCCAGGACCGGAGATTGAGCCGCAAAGTCGCCTTAAAGCTTTTACCCGCCGCCTTCACCAAAGACGACGAACGCCTGCGGCGTTTTGAGCAGGAAGCACGGGCCGCGTCCGCGCTTAATCATCCGAACATCATCACGATTTACGAAGTCTTCAAGACCCAGGCAAATTACTTGATCGCCACTGAGTTCGTCGAAGGCGAAACTCTGCGCCAACGTCTTTCGCGTTCGCCTTTGACTCTGTCGGAAGCACTCAACATCGCCATCCAGGTCGCCGACGCACTCGCGAGCGCCCACAAAGCCGGAATCATTCATCGCGACATCAAGCCTGAGAACATCATGCTGCGTCCCGATGGCTATGTGAAGATTCTTGATTTCGGTCTCGCGAAACTGGCCGAGCACACGACTGAGACCGATGCCGCCGAGGCGCCCACGCGGCAGGTGCGCACCGGCTCAGGCGTGGTCATGGGCACCGCCGGGTACATGTCACCCGAACAGGCGCGCGGTAAAGAAGTCGACACGCGTTCAGACGTTTTCAGTCTGGGCGCCGTTATCTATGAAATGGTTTCGGGGCAAAAACCATTCGACGGAGAAACGCCCAGCGACACTCTGGCCGCAATTCTAAAGACGGAACCACCGCCCATCTCGGAACTCATGCAGGATGCCCCGCCCGAATTGGTGCGCATCGTGCACAAGACCCTGAGAAAAGATCGCGAAGAGCGATATCAGGTCGTCAAAGAGCTGTTACTCGACCTGCGTGCGCTGAAACAGGATCTCGAGTTTCAGGAAAAGATGGGCTCAGCCCGTCCTTCCATGACGGCGCGGGCAGCAACTGTCTCGCCGTCAACACCGCAGACGGCCGAGGTGCGAAATGCGATCTCGACAATCACCGATTCGATCTCAATTGAAATCAAGCGGCATCGCGGCGCGGCCCTGATCGCCCTGGCGCTGGTACTGTTGGTGCTGACCGGCGGTGGTTATTGGCTCTACAAATACTTTCGCAAGACCGAAGCGCATTTCCAATCCATCAAGGTCACGCGTCTGACTAATTCAGGGAAAGTGATCGACGCCACGCTCACGCCGGACGGGCGCTATGTGGTTTACGTGCTCAGCGATGCGCGCCGGCAAAGCATCTGGATCAGACAGGTGAGCACGGCCAATGATAAGGAAATCGTACCCGGCGCCGATGTGGGTGTTTTCGGAATTACCGTGTCGCCTGACGGCAACGACCTTTACTATGTCATCAAACAAAACCTGGACAAGGGAACGCTCTATCGCATTCCGGTTTTCGGTGGTACGCCGATGAAGGTCCTTGAATGGCTTGATTCATCAATCGCTTTTTCACCGGACGGTAAACGGTTCACCTGGGTGCGCGGCAGTTTTCCGAGTGAGGGAGAAAGCGCCCTGATGATCGCCAACGTGGACGGCGCCAACGAGCAGGTCCTTGCCAAACGGAAACGGCCTGAGGCCTTCGCGCCGATTTTTTTCACCACGCCTTCCTGGTCGCCAGACGGTGAATTGATCGCATGCGCCGTAAGCAACGTTACCGGACCCAGCCACCTCTTTTCTTTCACTGTGAATGGCGCGAAGGAAAAGGATCTGACCCCGAACGGTCTACCCTTTATTGCGCGATCGCAATGGCTGCCGGACATGAGCGGCCTGCTAATAATTGCCGGGACCAGCCCTTCGGAATCGCAGGTGTGGCTCTTGTCCTACCTGGATCGAGCGATGCGACCTGTGACAAATGATCTCGATCAGCATCGCGACATCGGCTTGTCCGCGCAGGCGGATAAGTTTGTGAGCGTCGTCGCCACCGGACTGGTAAATGTATTTGTCGTCCCTGAGGGCAACAGTGACAAAGCAGTGCAGTTGCCGGTCGGCAATCTGAGTTTCTATGGATCGGGCGGAAACAGCGTGGCGTGGACGCCGGATGGACGGATTATTTTTGCCTCAAACGAAAGCAGCACGATCGACCTTTGGATCATGGACGCGGACGGGAGTCAGCGCAAACAACTAACCTCCAACTCGGGGAAGAACATCGGACCGGTCGTATCCGCGGACGGGCGATATATTGTGTTCACCTCGACGCGCACGGGCGCGGGTGCGATCTGGCGCATGAACATCGACGGCAGCAATCCAAAGCAGTTGAGTAAAGGACAGGGAGAGTGGCTGCCCACAATATCTCCGGACGGCCAGTGGGTGCTGTTTTCATCGCTGGGGACGGCAAAGCCGACATTATGGAAAGTATCGATCGATGGCGGTAGCCCGGTCGAACTTACTTCCAAACCTTCAATCAGCCCCACCGTGTCGCCTGACGGTAAGTTCATCGCATATCTTTATGCCGACTCGTACGATCCCTTTGCCCCCGCAAACCGGATTGCAGTCATTCCGTTTGAGGGTGGCGAGCCTGTTAAGACTTTCTCGATTCAGCAAGGGAGCAGGGTTTACACCCTCGCCCAGTGGTCGGCGGACGGTAAAGCCGTTTTCTATACGGCCACCAACAACAACACAACTAACATTTGGAGCCAGTCGCTCGATGGCGGGCCTCCGAAACAGGTCACTCAGTTTAAGGACAGTTTGATGAACGGATTCGCATGGTCGCGCGACGGGAAGAACCTCGTGTGTACGCGCGGGATTCAGCTGCGAGATGCGGTGCTGTTCAGTGAAAGTAGATAGATTCGCCTGAGCCCGGCACCAGCCCGAAGGACGAAGACGTAACAAACGCGAATGCAGGCGTGGAAGCGCGATGACAATTAGGTATTCAGGCTAATGAAAAGGCAACAACAGCAGATCATTGATGATGCCGGCGAGCGACAGATGAGAGATATCTTTGAGCCTCTCGGGTGGGCAGTTAGATCCGTACATAAAGACAATGGCATAGATTTTGACATTGAGATCTTTGTCAACTTCAAATCCACCGGCGTCTTTTTCAAAGTTCAATTGAAGAGTTCTAGGAGAACTAGGTATTCCTCCGGCCAAGGTTTCATTTCGCAACAACTCAAAGTTCCTAATGCCGTTTATCTTTGCCGAGAGATACGCCTACCAGTCGTTTTGCTGCATGCGGACGTTGAGAGCAAGAGAACGTTCTGGTGTGCTCCCCAACTAATGATCGATGAACTTCAGCGAATGCTTGTTGATCTTGTTGATAAGGGGCGGAAGAGTGTTAACCTGCGAATGCCTGCCGCGAACGAGCTACCACTCACGGTTAATCAACTAGTCGAAACGGTCACGCAAGTAGAGCAGGTTCTTGCT
>Ga0134124_10002371_pt1 | contig 15203 bp, 19 predicted proteins | sample KB304_FD_96880 | JGI IMG/M metagenome (GOLD analysis project Ga0134124, IMG submission 96880) | Terrestrial soil microbial communities without Nitrogen fertilizer from Kellogg Biological Station, Michigan, USA - KB3-0-4 | ecosystem: Environmental > Terrestrial > Soil > Unclassified ... | reverse complement strand
ATCGACTTCGGCACCCACAGGTTGCCGACGAAACCAACGGCGTAGAGGAACGTACCCAGAAAAAAAACGTAGGCGGCAAAACCGTACAACAGCGACAGGAATCCTCCCATGGCAATCTCCCTTTATTCCGGCAACGTGGCGCCGGAGCCGCCCATTTCCTTAGGCAGGTCCTTCATTTTCGGCAGGCCGTCCTTGATGTGCAGCTTCGTCTCCTGGTAGTTCACGTGCACGCCGGCTTGGTACGGAAAATCCGGAATCACGGCGGCATAAACGTCGATCAGCCCCCACTGCGGATGTTCGGTGAACAGGTGACCGCCGCATTCCTTGCACCATTTTCGGTAGCTGCGCTCCGTCTTGTTGTAGGTGCCGATCTTGGCCGCGCCCCGCGTGACCTGCACCGCTTCCGGCTTCCAGAGAGAGAAGGCGTTGACCGGCCCGGCCGACCAGTGCCGGCAGGACTCGCAGTGGCAATAGCCCGCCGCGGCCGGCTCGCCGCTCACCGTGAACTGCACCGCACCGCAAAAACAACCGCCGTTGTAAGTAGCCATGATTATTTCCTTTCGATGACGATTTCGAGATATTCGCTCGGCAGCACCAAAGTGCGGTCGCCCGAGACATTGCGGCTCTCCATCAGCAGCAGCAGGTCCCGGGTGAAGGCGACCTGCTGGTCCGCATTGAGCGCGCCAAAGGTTTTGTTGATCGGTCCGTAGTAGCTGCGGAACACGTCGATCCAGTGCGCCGGCGAGAGGTAGCGGAAAGTGAACTGGCGCTCGGCCATGTGGATCTTCTTCGCGGTCTTGCCGAACAGCTCCTCGATCCTCGGCTTGCTCCCCCACTGCGACGGCGATTTGACGCCCGGCGCGGGCGGGATGTACTTGCCGATGGTCTTGAACAGCTGCCCGATGAAGCTCTCGGGCGTCCAGTTCGCCAGGCCGATCCTGCCGCCGGGCTTGCACACACGCGCGAGCTCGGCCGCCGCCTTGTCCTGGTCCGGCGTGAACATCACGCCGAAGGTGGACATCACCGCGTCGAAGGATGCGTCGGCGAACGGCAGCTGCTCGGCATCGGCTTCCTGGAACTTGATCTTTTGGCCCTCGGCCTGCGCGCGGGCGCGCCCGGATTCGAGCAGCGAAGCGACATAGTCGGTGGAAGTCACCTCGCACCAGCGGCGCGCGGCCGCCAGCGAGGCGTTGCCGTTGCCGGCGGCGACGTCGAGGACCGTGCTGCCCGCGCGCAGGTCGAGCGCCTCGCACAGGTTCTCGCCGACGATCTGCAGCGTGGTGCCGACGACGGCGTAGTTACCTGTGGACCAGGCGGCCTGCTGGCGCGTCTTGACGGCGGCGAGATCCGTCACGACAGCGGATGGAACTGCGGACATGGCTGTACTCCTCGTTGTTCGGAGGAGGCACTCTGCACGTGCGCCGTTATCAGATTACGTCGCCGGCGTATCGCTCTTGTAACAAGTCAGAGAACGACTGGCGCGTCCGGCAGTTCGTTCGGATTGCCGTCCGCCTGCGCCGGAAAATGCTGCGCGAGCAGGTCGCTCACCGACGACAGTCCCGTCAACACCCCCGCCTCGAAGCGCCCGGCGGCGAATTCCTGCTGCATCGCACCGCAGATCGTTTCCCATGCCGTGTCGCCGACGCGCGCGTGGATGCCGCGGTCGGCGACGATCTCGACGCGCCGGTCGGCGAGCAGCAGGTAGATCAGCACGCCGGCGTTGTCGTCGGTATCCCAGACGCGCAGGCGTGCAAACTGCTCCAGCGCGCGTTCGCGCGCCGTGCGGCCTGCGATCAGCGCCTGCAACGGCAAGCCGCCCTCGATCGCGACGCGCAGTTCGCCGCGGTGGCGCTGCTCCTGCTCGGCGACGGCGCGCCCGATGACTTCAAGCGTGGCGCGCGGGAACGTTCGCGCGACGGCCAGGTGATCGAGAAACAGGTGACGTATCCAGCGCATCGCGTTACCAGCTCCCCGAAGAACCGCCGCCGCCGAAGCTGCCGCCGCCACCGCCGCCCCAGCTTGAGGAGGAGCCGCCTGAAGAGCCGCCGCTGCCGCTCGACCAGCCGCCGCCGCTGCCGCCGCCGGTGTTGAGGAAGGTAACTATGAATCCGATGAGCGCCGCGATTGCCGCGATGCCGAGGCTGAACATGAACCAGGCGAGCAGGCCCAGACCGGCGCCCGCAATCAACGATCCCGGCAGGCGTCCGAAGACGGCTTTCAGCACGCTGCCTGCGATCGCAGCGAAAATGAAGCCGAAGAAGAGGTACTGGGGCCAATCCTGCGACGGCGATTGCCCGCTGCCCGCCGCGGCCTGCGGCGGCGGCAGCTTCTCGCCCTCGGCCAGTTTGATCAGCTGGTCCACGCCGTCACGCACGCCGCCGTAGAAATCGCCGTCGCGAAAGCGCGGCGTGATTTTCTCGTCGATGACGCGCCTGGCCACCGAGTCCGGGATCACGCCCTCCAGCCCGTAACCCACCTCGATGCGCAGGCGCCGGTCGTCCTTGGCGACGAGCAGGATCAGGCCGTCGTCCACGCCCTTGCGCCCGATCTTCCAGGCCTCGGCCACGCGGATCGAGTACTGCTCGATTTCCTCGGGCTTGGTGCTCGGCAACAGCAGCACTGCGATCTGGCTGCCGCGCCGCGCTTCGTACGCCGCGATGCGCGCTTCCAGCTCGCCCTTCTGCTGCGCATTCAGCGTTCCGGTGAGGTCGGTAACGCGCGCCTTGAGCGGCGGCACGGCAACGTCGGCCCGTGCCGTACCCAGGAGTCCCGCAAAAACCAGCAGCGCGGCGAAGAATTGCCGCATTTGAGTGCCGCGGCTACTTCGCCGCGGGCTTGCTGAAATCCACCTTCGGCGGCGTGGCGATCGCCTTCTCGTCCTCGACCGAGAAGTTGGCCTTGGTCTTGTAGCCGAACATCATCGCCGTCAGGTTGGTCGGGAAAGAGCGCGCGAGCACGTTGTATTCCTGCACCGTCTTGATGTAGCGCCCGCGCGCCACCGAGATGCGGTTCTCCGCGCCCGCCAGTTCGACGCGCAATTCGCCGAACTCCTTGGTGGCCGTCAGCGTCGGGTAGGCCTCCGCCACCGCCAGCAGCCGCGACAGCGCACTGGTCATCTGCGCCTGCGCCGCCTGGAACTTGGCGAAGGCCTCGGGATCGTTGACGAGTTCGGGCGTCGCCTTGATCGCCGACACCGAGGCGCGCGCGTTGGTGACTTCCACCAGCGTGCTCTTCTCGAAATCCGCCGCCCCCTTCACCGTGGCGATCAGGTTCGGGATCAGGTCGGCGCGCCGCTGGTAGTTATTGAGTACTTCCGACCAGGCCGCCTTGACGCTCTCGTCCAGGCGCTGGAAGTCGTTGTAGCCGCAGCCAGAAAGGGACAAGGCGGCAATGAGGGCAATCAGGATCTTGCGCATGGGTAGAACCTCCGGGTGCGTAGTCTCGCACCCTTTCATGTGGGGGCCGTGCGGAGAAAACCAAGCGGCAAAAAAAAGGGCAGCGTCCTTGCGGAGGCTGCCCGGCGCTCGCGGCCAGGAGGAGGGGAATTGGGACTCGCGAGCGATGACCCAGTGTGCGCCGCCCCGGTTATCCGGGTATCTCCGCCCTGTTTCTCTTTTGTATCAACCGGCACTGGATCACGAATCCCGTCACAAACAGCAGCACCAGGCCGGTAATGATGTCCTTGAATATGAAGGCGTTGGCGGCAGTCAGGAGCGGCGCCGACGGCGGCAGCCGGGTCAGCGTCTCCGCCAGGCCGGTGATCATGTGGATCAGCATGGTGGAGGAAAAGAAGAACGCCTGGACATAGCGCGACGCGCGGCCGAACAGCGGCGTGGCCGCCGCCAGGGTGCCGATTGCCAGCACCGCCAGCGTCAGCACCGAGAACGTGTGGCCGATGCGCCACACGTCATGGCGGAACATCATCAGGCCGGTCGCCGCGGTGAGCGCGGTCGTCGTCAGATAAAGCTTGCCCAGCCAGTTGAGGACGATCGCCTTGTCGCGCGCCAGCGCCCAGGCGCCCGCGACGATTGCCACCAGACTGATCGCGGTATGGAATACGCCCAGCGGCGTCAGCGCAATCGCCGACGGCATTGCGCTCAGCCGCCCGTCGCGAGCTTGTCGAGGGTCTCGCGCGTGAGTTTCAATTTCGCGCCCGCGGCAAGGATGTCGTTCCAGGTGTTCTCGTCCACCGAAATGCCGTCCCGCTCGCGTTTCGCGCGGGTTTCCCTTTCGGGTTCGCCGGCGATGCGGACTTTGTCCACGCCGGGCGCCACAGGCGATTGCCGCAGCGATTTGAGGAACGCGGTGGTCTCGGTCGCGAACGCGTCTGCGGTGCCGAGGCGCTTCGGATCGATGAGGATGGTGAGCATGCCGTTCCAGACGCGCTTCTTCGAGCGGTCGTCGGAATGCCAGGTGCCGCCGCCGGTGAGTGCGCCGCCGAGCAGCTCGCAGACCACCGCCAGTCCGTAGCCCTTGTGCAGGCCAAAGGTGCGCAGCGCGCCGAAGGGCTCGATGGTGCCGAACGCCGGGTTGTCGGTGGGCTGGCCCTTGTCGTCGATCAGCCAGTCCGGCGAGACCTTCTCGCGCTTGTTATGCGCGACGCGGATCTTGCCCTGCGCCACGGCGCTGGTGGCCATGTCGAGGATGAACGGCGGCTCGTTCGGGATCGGGATGCCCACCGTCATCGGGTTGGTGCCGAAACGCGCATCCGCGCCGCCGAACGGCGCGACGATGGAGCGCGAGATCACGTTGGTGAAATGCAGCGACACCAGGCCCGCGGCCACCGCCTGCTCGGCCCACTGGCCGATGCGGCACAGGTGGTGCGAGCGGCCGAGGCCCATCACGCACATGCCGTGCTGCTTGGCGCGCGCGATGCCGATCTCCATCGCTTCCAGCCCGATCACCTGCCCGTAGCCCTGCTGGCCATCGAGCGAAATCATCGCACCGCCGTCGAACAGCATTTTCGGGTGCTGGTTGACGACCAATCCGCCTTCCAGCAGCGACTCGGTGTAGCGCGGGATCATGCCGACGCCATGCGAGTCGTGGCCGGTGAGGTTTGCGGTGACCAGGTTCTCGGCGACGATCTTCGCCTCGCGCGCGTCGCTGCCGCCCGCGAGGACGATGGCCTCGATGGCCTTGATCAGGGAATCTTTTTTATAGACGGCCATGAAACATCAATCCGGCTTGATGCCGCCGCGCTCGACCGCCTTGGTCCAACGCTCGACCTCGGCCTTCATGAACTGGCCGAATTCCTCGGGCGTGCCGGCGATCACGTCGAAGCCGATGGCGTTCATCCGCTCGCGCACATCCGGCGAGCGCAGCGTCTTCACCATCGCGTCGTTCAGCTTCATGACGATTTCGCGCGGCGTCTTCGCCGGCGCAGCCGCCGCCTGCCAGGAGGTGACGACCATGTCCTTGAAGCCGGCCTCGGCGGTGGTCGGCACGTTCGGCAGCGCGGGATTGCGCGTGGCCGCCGTGACCGCCAGCGCCTTCATCTTGCCGCCCTTGATGTAGTTGGTGACCGCGCCCAGGTTCTGGAACGAGAGGTCGATCTGGCTGCCCATGATGTCCACCTGGCAGGCCGCGCCGCCGCGGTACGGCACGTGCACGGCGAAAATGCCGGCGGCCTGCTTGAAGACCTCACCCGTGAGGTGGTCGGACGATCCGGTGCCGCTCGAGCAGTAGGAAATCTTGCCGGGATTCTTTTTCGCGAAATCGACCAGTTCCTTCATCGAAGTCGCTGGCAGGTCGGGCCGGGTAATCAGCACGTTCGGCGTGGTGACCGCCAGCGTGATCGGCGCGAAATCGCGCAGCGCGTTGTAGCGCAGGTCCTTGAACAGCGCCTGGTTGATCGAGAACACGCCGATCGAGCCGACCAGCACGGTGTAGCCGTCCGGATCGGATTTGGCGACGAATTCAGCCGCGATGGCGCCGTTGGCGCCCGGCTTGTTCTCGACAACCGCCGGCTGGCCGAGGATTTCCTGGAATTTCGAGCCGACCGCGCGCCCGACGATGTCGGAAGCACCTCCAGCGACGAACGGAATCACGATCTTGATCGGCTTACTCGGGTAGGCCTGCGCCAACACGGCAAGCGGCGCGAATGCCAGTGCGCCCAGGGCAATTATTCGTTTCATGGGGTGGTCCCTCCTCGTTTTTATCCTGTGCGAATTATAGATTGGACCGGACTTGCCCTGCCCTTACAATTCCGTCACCGGACACAGATCCAGGAGGAGACAAATGAAACGCATCGCCGCATTCGCTTTCGCAATAACTGCCTCATTCATCGCCCTGCCTGCGCAGGCCCAGTCCAGTCCCAACTATCCGAACAAGCCGATCCGCATCGTGGTGCCGTTCGCCGCCGGCGGGACTTCCGACATCCTCGCGCGCGCCCTCGGGCCCCACATCACCAATGCCTGGAACCAGCCGGTCATCGTCGAGAACCGCACCGGCGCCAATGGCAATGTCGGCGCCGACTATGTCGTGAAATCGGCGCCTGATGGCTACACCATGCTTCTGTCGGACGTCGGCGCCCTGGCGATCAACCCGAGCGTATACCCCGACATGCCGTTCGACCCGGCGAAGGACTTCTCGCCGATCGTGATGGTGTCCTACTCGCCGCATGTGCTCGCCGTGCACCCCTCGGTGCCAGTCAGCACCGTGCAGGAACTGATCGCCTACGCCAAGGCCAACCCGGGCAAGATGAACTTCGCCAACTCGGGCACCGGCGGCGCGCCGCATCTCGCCGGCGTCGAGTTCGCCGCGCGCACCGGCGTGAAGTGGGCCTACATCCCCTACAAGGGCGGCTCGGCGGCGGTCGTCGACGTCATCGCCGGCAACTCCAACGTGCTGTTCAACGGCATGCTCGCCACCTATCCCTCGGTCAAGGGCGGCCGCCTGAAGGGGATTGCGGTGTCGAGCGCCGAACGCGTGCCCTCGGCGCCGGAGCTGCCCACGCTGGTCGAATCCGGCCTGCCTGGGTTCGTAACCGGCTCCTACCAGGGACTGCTCGCTGCGGCAGGCACGCCGCGCGATATCGTGACCAAGCTCAATGCCGAGGTCACCCGCATCCTGAATACTGCGGAGATGAAGGAAATGCTGGCCAAGCAGGGCACCGAGGTGCGCACCGGCGCGCCCGAGGCGCTCGGCAGCTTCATCGCCAGCGAGAAGGCGCGTTGGGCGAAGGTAGTCAAAGAAAACGGCATCAAGGCCGACTGAGGGCATACACGATGGAGTTGCCGCAAAACGCATTCAAGCGCGCCATCAAGGCGGGCAAGACCCAGATTGGCCTCTGGTCGAGCCTGTCGTCCAACTATTCGGTGGAAGTCATCGCCGGCGCCGGCTACGACTGGCTGCTGCTCGACTGCGAACATTCGCCGAACGACCTCGAATCGCTGCTTACCCAATTGCAGGCGGCGGCGCCCTACCCGGCATCGTCAATCGTGCGCGTGCCGTGGAACGACACCGTGAACATCAAGCGCGTGCTGGACATCGGCGCGCAATCGCTGCTGATTCCCTATGTCTGCAACGCCGAGGAAGCGAAAGCGGCGGTGGCGGCGACGCGCTATCCGCCGGCCGGCGTGCGCGGCGTCGCCGGCACCACGCGCGCGACGCGTTTTGGCCGCGTGAAGGACTACGCCAAGCGCGCGCACGAGGAAATCTGCGTGCTGGTGCAGGTGGAAACCAAGCCGGCACTGGACCAATTGGAGGCAATTTGCGCGGTGGAGGGCGTGGACGGCGTGTTCATCGGCCCGGCCGACCTGCACGCCTCGATGGGCTATCCGGGCGAGACCTCGAACCCGGCGGTCCTGCCGCTGATCGAGGAGGCCATGCGCCGCATCCGCAAGGCGGGCAAGGCGGCGGGCTATCTCACGCCGATCGAAGCCGATGCCCGGCGCATGCTCGCCGCGGGCTGCAATTTCTGCGCGGTCGGCGCCGACGTCGGCATCCTTGCGCGCGGTGCTGAAGCGCTGCGGGCCAAATTCAACAGCTAGGAAAACCATGAAGCACGAGATCGTCATCACCGCGCAGGGCCACAAGGGCACGCTCGAGCGCCTGCAGAACGAATTCAGCGCCGTAAAACTCTGGGAAGCGAAGGACCGCGATGCCGCGCTGAAGGCGGCGGCGCATATCCGTGCGTTGGCCCACTTCGGCCACTCGAAAGTGGACGGCAAGCTGATGGATGCGCTGCCGAAGCTGGAGATCATTTCCAACTTCGGCGTCGGCGTCGACCAGATCGACCTCGAGGCAGCCAAGAAGCGCAAGATCACCGTCACCAACACGCCGGACGTGCTGAACGACTGCGTCGCCGACACCGCGATCGCGCTGGTACTCAATACCCTGCGCAAGTTCCCGCAGTCGCAGGACCACCTGCGCTCGGGCTACTGGCCGACCAGGGGACCGTACCCGCTGTCGACCTCGGTGGGCGGCAAGACGCTGGGCGTGCTCGGCCTGGGCCGCATCGGCGAGGCTATCGCGAAGCGCGCGCAAGCCTTCGGCATGAAGATCCGCTACCACAACCGCAACAAGAAGGACGTTGCCTACGCCTACGACGCCGACCTGGTGACGCTGGCGAAGAATTCCGACGTGCTGATGATCGTCACGCCCGGCGGCGCCGGCACCGCGAAGCTGGTCAATGCCAAGGTGCTGGACGCGCTCGGCCCGCAGGGCTACGTGGTCAACGTCGCGCGCGGCTCGGTGGTCGACGAACTGGTGCTGCTCAAGTACCTGCAGGAGAAGAAGATCGCCGGTGCCGGGCTGGACGTCTTCGAGCATGAGCCGAAAGTGCCGGCGGAGTTCTACAGCCTGGATAACGCGGTGCTGTTCCCGCACGTGGCGAGCGCCACGGTGGAAACGCGGAAAGCGATGGGAGACTTACAGGTGGAAAACCTGCACCTTCACTTCGCGAGCAAACCGGTCAAGACGCCGATTTCGGCTTAGGACGCAGCTCCGTTCCAGCCAACGGCGCGGTCAGGACGCGCCGTTCCAACTCTGCAGCCAGTTCTGCAGGCCGACCTTCTGCATGAGGTCGAGCTGCGTCTCGAGGAAGTCGATGTGCTCTTCCTCTGACTCGAGGATTTCTTCGAGCAGCTCGCGCGAAATGTAGTCGCCCACCGCCTCGCAGTGGGCGATGCCTTCCTTCAGCGCCGGGTGCGCCGTCAGTTCCATCTTCAGGTCGCACTTCAGTGCCTCCGGGGCGTCCTCGCCGATCATCAGCTTGCCCAGGTCCTGCAGGTTCGGCAGGCCCTCGAGGAACAGGATGCGCGAAATCAGGCGGTCGGCGTGCTTCATCTCGTCGATCGACTCTTTCTTCTCGTACGCTTCGAGCTTCTGCAGGCCCCAGTTGCCGAACATGCGGGCGTGCAGGAAGTACTGGTTGATCGCGGTGAGTTCGTTGAAGAGCACCTTGTTCAGGTGCTGGATGACTTTCTTGTCGCCTTTCATGCCGCCAAGGCTAGCGGCTCCTGGCGCGTTTCGTCGAGTATTTCTTTAGCCGCCGGCCGGCACCTGCCGCAGCCGGTACCTACGCCCAGCTCCACCGACAATTCGTTCATCGAGCAGCAGCCCTTGCGTACGCATTCGCGCACGTCCCGCTCGGTGATGGCGTTGCAGATGCAGATGTACATGATGCGAATGATTATCATACAATATGAGAATGATTTGCAACTGAAGCCGATTATGTGAGCGCATGCTTACACATAACTATATGTTTTTTTAATGTTAAGGCTCCGAAAACGATGCAAACGCAGAATTCCATTAAAACCACGCCTACCGTCCCAGAGCGGGTGCGAAGCGAGGCGCTGCTCGGCCAAGCCAAGGAACTGGTGATCGTCCACAACGGGCGGGAATACCGCCTGCGCATGACTCAGAACGGAAAACTGATCCTCACCGCGTAGCAATCCCCGCGGCAACTACCGCAATGCAACCGAACCGGATCGGGCTGGGCGTCACCCTTGGGCTGCATGCGCTTGTGGCGGTGTTCGTGCTCAGCTACGAACCGGCCCGCAAGGCGCTGCTGGCGGCCGCGCCGATCATGGTGGACCTCATCACGCCGCCGGCAGCCGAACCGCCGAAGCCGCAACCGCCCACCGAACTGCCCAAGCCCAAGCCGGTGACCAAGCAGGTGGTGCAGCGGCCCGTCGAGACGCCGATCCTCGCCGCGCCCGCGGAAGCACCCTCGCCAGTGGTGGTCGCCCCGCAGCCGCCCGCGCCGCCTGTGGAAGTTGTCGCGCCGCCCGCACCGCCGGCCTTGGTGACGCAACCGATCTATAGCGCCGACTACCTCAACAATCCGAAACCCTACTATCCCGCGATGTCGCGACGCGCCGGCGAGCAGGGAAAAGTGATCCTGCGCGTACAGGTAAGCGCGAGCGGCGCCGCAAACGAGGTGCAGGTCCTCACGTCGAGCGGCTTTCCCCGGCTGGACGAGGCCGCACGCGACGCCGTGCGGCGTTGGAAATTTGTTCCAGCCAAGCGCGGCAACGAGCCCGTGCAGGTCTGGGTACACATCCCGATTCCTTTCATCCTCAAAGAAGACTGATATCCATGGACCCTCACCAGACTGCCGGCGTCGCCGGTTTCCTCGCCCAGACCGATGCGCTCAGCAAGGGCATCCTCGTCATCATGCTCGCGATGTCCATTACGACCTGGTACCTGATCGTCACCAAGACCATCACCACCGTGCTCGAGCGGCGCAAGAGCGCGCGCTTCCTGACCGTGTTCTGGGACGCGCCTTCGCTCGCATCGGTGGAAAAGCACATCGAGGCCAGCCACCCGGACGATCCGTTCTCGCACCTCGCCTGGCACGCCATCAGCGCGTCGCGGCATCACCAGCGCTCCGGCGCGGCCAAGCTCGCCGAGGCCGGCTCGGTCGCCGACTTCCTCACTCGCGCCATGCGCCGCGTGATCGACGAGGACACCGCGCGCCTGGAATCCGGGCTTACCGTGCTCGCCTCGGTCGGTTCGACCGCGCCCTTCGTGGGCCTGTTCGGCACGGTCTGGGGCGTGTATCACGCGCTGGTGGCGATCGGCCTTTCGGGCCAGGGCACGCTCGACAAGGTGGCGGGCCCGGTCGGCGAGGCGCTGATCATGACCGCGCTCGGGTTGGCGGTGGCGATTCCCGCGGTGCTGGCCTACAACGGCTTCGTGCGCGCCAACCGCCTGGTGCTGGCGCAGCTTGATGCGTTCGCGCATGACCTGTACGCGGTGCTCACCACCGGCGCGCACGTCGGCGATCCCGCCGCCGTGGTGCCGATGAAGCCTGCCGCCGTCAAGGGGCACTGAGATGGCCTTCGGCGGATTCAACCGCGGCGCCAACGCCGCGCCGATGGCGGAAATCAACATGATCCCGCTGATCGACGTGATGCTGGTGCTGCTGGTGATCTTCATCATCACCGCGCCGCTGCTCACGCACGCGGTCAAGGTGGACCTGCCCAAGGTCTCCAGCCGGCCGAACATCACCAAGCCGGACAACGTGCAGCTGGCGATCGACGCCGAAGCGCACATCTACTGGAACGGCACGGCGATGGATCGCCCGGCCTGGCGCGCGCAGATGGCGAACGCCGCCAAGCTCGATCCCCAGCCCGAGGTGCACATCCGCGCCGACAGCAAGGTCGCCTACGGCAAGGTGGCCGAGGTCATGGCCGACGCCGCCAAGGCGGGCCTGACGCGCATCGGCTTCGTCAGCGACCCGCACGAATAGGATCGGCGCCCAATGGGAGACATGCTGATCATTACGCTGCGCGAGGGCATCGAAGCCTTCCTGATCGTCGCTATCGCCGCGGCCTACCTGCGCAAGACGGGACGCGAGGCGCTTCTGCCCGCGGTCTGGGCCGGCACGGCGGTCGCGCTGGCGATTTCCATCGCCGTCGGCGGCCGGCTGCTCGAATACGCGGTGCAGCCGATCTATGAAGGCTGGCTGGCGGCGGTCGCCGCGGTGCTGGTGATTTCCATGGCGGTCTACATGAGCGGCGCCGGCAAGCGCATGGGCGCCGAGATCGGCGCGCGCATCGACGCCGCCGCGCTCAAGCCGGGCGCCGGCGCCTGGCTGGGCGTATTCCTGTTCGTGGTGCTGATGGTTTCGCGCGAAGGCGTGGAAACGGCCTTCATGACCGTGGCGGTGGCGAAGAACGAAGGCAACGAGGCGCTGGTCGCGGGCGCGCTGATCGGCGTCGCGCTCGCCGCCGCGCTCGCCATGGCCTGGCTGCGCTGGGGCCGGCGCGTGAACCTGGCGCTGTTCTTCCAGGCCACCTCGATTTTCCTGATCCTGTTTTCGCTGCAGCTGCTGCTATACGCTTTTCATGAGTTCACCGAGGCCGAGGCGCTGCCGCTGGACAACAGCTATTGGCACATGGCCACCGAGGAATGGGCAGAGGGCCGCTACGCGAAGATCTACAGCGCCCTGATGGTGTTCGCGCCGCTCGCCTGGATCGCCTGGGCGACACTGCGCAGCAAGGCCGCTAGGTCTCGGACCACATCCTGAGCAGGTTGTGATAGACGCCGGTCAGCGAGACCAGCGCAGGATCGTTCGACCGGTCCTTCATCAGCCTGACCAGCGCCATGTCCATGTCGAACAGCAGCGCGCGCTGTGCGTCGCCGCGCACCATGCTCTGGATCCAGAAGAATGAGGCCACACGCGTGCCGCGCGTGATCGGCGCCACGCGGTGCAGGCTGGTCGCCGGATACAGGATCATGTCGCCGGCCGGCAGCTTCACCTGCTGCGCGCCATAGCTGTCCTCGATCAACAGCTCGCCGCCGTCATACTCCTCCGGCGCGGCAAGGAACAGCGTGGCCGACAGGTCGGTGCGGATGCGTACCGGCTGGTGCGGATGGGCGCGAATCGCGCCGTCGACGTGGCTGCCGAAGGTCATGCCCTCGCGGTAGCGGTTGAACAGCGGCGGGTACACCTGCCGCGGCAGCGCCGCCGTAAAGAACAGGTGGCTGCGCGAGAGCGCCTGCAGCACCAGCTCGCCCAGCTCCCTCGCCTCGACCGAATCCTCCGGCAGCTGCTCGTTGTACTTGGCCTTCGCCGATTGATGCCCGGAGGTGACATTGCCATCCACCCAGGCAGCCGCGTCCATGCGCTTGCGAAACTGGGCGACTTCCTCGGCGTTAAGGACGGCGGGGATGCGGATCAGCATTCAGTCGAAGTTATACCTGAAAGTCAGCGAAGCGCTGAGCGGCTGGCCGGGCAGCACACGGTTGGGCGCATTGTTGTAGCCGCCGATGTAGTAGAGCTTGTCGGTCAGGTTGTAGCCGTTCAGCCGCACTTCGTATTTCTTCTGCACGTAGGCAAGCGTCGCATCCCACACCGTGTAGGCCGGCACCGATCCGTTGTTGGCATCGGTGAGGTTGAAGCCCGAGTTATAGCGCGCGCCGCCGCCGACCTCCCAGCCGGCGCCCAGGCGATAGACCGTCCAGATGCTGCCCGCGACATCGGGCACGCCCAGCGGAGTATTGCCCTGGTTCACCGTCGCCTGGACGATTTTGCCGTCCTCCAGCGCCAGGGCGCCGTAGACATCCCAGTTCGGCGTGATCGAGCCTGACAGCTCGAATTCGACGCCCTGCACGCGGCGCTTGCCGGCGAGCTCGAGAATATTGGTGATCGAGTTGGCGATGCGCTGGTTGATCTTGTCGGTGCGGAATAGCGCCGAGCGCAGCTGCAGGCCCGGCAGGAAATTCCACTGCGAGCCCACTTCGAAGTTGCGGTTCTCCTCGGGCGGCAGGTTCTGCGTCACCGCGGTCAGGTTGGTCTGCGCCGTGCCCGCGTACACGCCCAGCTCGCCTGAGGGGTTGAAGGAATTGGCGTACGAAACGTAGTACGACTGCGCGTCGTCCGGCTGCCAGATCAGGCCGGCGCGGCCGGAAAGCATTTTGTCGGTCCGCTCGAACGGCCCCGCCGTCAGCCCCGCGGTCTGGTAGTCCATGGTCTGCGCCTTCGCCTTGAACTGTTCCCAGCGCAGGCCGACCAGCGTCTTCCAGTACTTGTTGATCTCCATCTGGTCCTGGGCGTACAGCGCGATCGTGCCGCCGTTGGCGTTGGAGCGCAGGTTCGGCGTCTTGCTGTACGACAGCTGCGTGTTCGGGTCGGGATTGAGGTAGGAAGTGTTCGAGGTCGGGGTCTGCACGCCCGCGGCGGGGCTGGCGTCCAGTGTGTAATTCCAGCGGTTCAGCTTCTCCTGCGACAGTTCCAGCCCGGTAAGGACAGTGTGGTTCATCCCGCCGGCCTTGAGTTTCCAGGTCAGGTCGGTCTGGTTGATGATCGAGGTGTCGTCGTTGTCGCGCGTGCGGTTGCCGTCGTGGTTGCGCACCGCGAGCAGGCGGGAGACCGGCGTCGCCGCCGTGGGCGCGAGGCCCGTGAGCGAATCGACCACGCTCTGCGAGATGGTCGATTCGGATTGCCGCTTGGCGTCCGTCGCGCGGAAGGTGTTGCGCAGGCTCACCATGTCGTTGAAGCGGTGGTCGATACGCGCGGTGAAGATGTTGGTTTCGTAGTTGGCGTAGTCGTAGTTGGCGAAGCCGTAGTACGCGCGCGCCGACACCTGCGGCATGCCGGCCTTGCCGGTGCCGGTCATCGCCGCCGGAATGGTCGGCTGGCCGAAATCGGTGACGCTGTTTTCCTTCAGGTAGTAGTAGGAAAGCAGGATCTCGGTGCCGCTGCCGATGCCGAAGCGCATGCTGGGCGCGACGCCCTGCTTCTGCACGCCCTGCGGGTAGCGGTAGGAGCCGGAATCCTCGGCCATGGCGACGATGCGGAAGGCATCCGATTCGCCGGTCGAGATGTTCGAATCCGCCGTGATGCGGCGCTGATTGAACGAACCCAGCGTCATCGACGCCTCGGTGTGCGGCAGCAGGTTGGCGATCTTGCTGCTCTGGTTGATCAGGCCGCCGCTGCCGCCGCGGCCGAACATCAGCGCCGACGGCCCCTTGATCACCTCGACCGATTCGGTGGCGAACAGGTCGCGGTTGTATTCGCCCAGATCGCGCACGCCGTCGAGGTAGATGTCCTGGTTGAGCGGGAAGCCGCGCAGGTAGAACACCTGGTTCGCCGACGTGCCGCCCTCGGCGGCGGCGTAGCTGATGCCCGGCGCGTTGCGCAGCGCGTCAGTCAGCGTGGTCGCGTTCTGCGAGCGGATCACCGACTGCGGGATGCTGTTGATGAACTGCGGGATGTCGCGCAGCGGCGTGTCGGTGCGCGTGGCGCTGGT
>Ga0134124_10002369_pt1 | contig 15221 bp, 9 predicted proteins | sample KB304_FD_96880 | JGI IMG/M metagenome (GOLD analysis project Ga0134124, IMG submission 96880) | Terrestrial soil microbial communities without Nitrogen fertilizer from Kellogg Biological Station, Michigan, USA - KB3-0-4 | ecosystem: Environmental > Terrestrial > Soil > Unclassified ... | reverse complement strand
CGCCGTGCAAGCGCTGGCCGAGAAAACTCGCTCGCTCGACGCAGACGGCAAAAAGCTCGCCGCCGAAGCCTTGGCGCGCACGCTGCACCCCTCTGCGCTCGACGCCCTAAGGCCGCTGTTGGTCGACGACGACTCGAACGTGCGCGCGGCTGCGCTCGAAGCGATCGCCACGGTGGGCACTGGTTCCGCAGCCGAGGCGTTCGAGATCTTGGCTGGCTCGTTGAAGCGCCCAGGCGAGGTCGCGTTCGTTCGCTTGTCCGCGCTGGACGGCATCAACCGTCTCGGTTCGCTTTTGCCATGGCAGGCGATCGAAGGCATGCTGCACGATCCGGTGCTCGAGCGTTCGGCGCTGGCTGCCGCAGGGCGTTCGGCGCATCCCGAGGCGCTGCCCGCGCTGCTCTCGGCGCTGGAGCGTGCGCACGGCGGTGGGGTCGCCGTCGTGCTCAGCGCGCTCGCGGAGTACGCGCGTACCGCCGCGCAAAATCCGCTGCTCGTGCGCGCCGAACCCGCGTCGACGACCGTGGTCACGCGCCTGCTTTCGCTGGCCACGGCCAAGACCGAGGACCTTTCGTTGCGCAAAGCCGCGCTGATCGTCGCTGGTGCGCTGGGCATCGAAGGCATCGCGCCGATCGCGGCCGAGGCGCTCTCCGACGTGCGGCTGCTGGCGGAAGCGGACGAATCGCTCAGTCTGCTCGGGCCGAGGGCCGTGCCTGCGTTGCTCGGCCGCGCCGAGAGCGCCGATCCGGACACGCGCGCCGCCTGCATCGAAATCGTGACCGGCCTCTCGGATGCCAGCTCCGCGCCGCTGGCCGTCACCAGAATCTTGACCTGGATGAACTCGGCGCCACCCGTGGTCGTGCGTGCGGGTCTCGGTGCAATCACCCTCTGGGGTGATGAGACCTGCTTTTCGACGGTCAGCGCTTGGCTCGGCAACGAAGACACGCAGGGCGCGGCGGAGACGGCCCTCGCCGCGCTCGCGCAGCGTTACCCAGAAGCGGCGCGCGCGCTCGCGCGAGGCGCCCAGGCCGATGGCGCCGAGGCCCACGCCGCAGCGATGATTCAAACCGTCTTGCCCGCGCCGATCCGCGACACCGTTGCCGACGACGTGGCCTACCTGTCCCTGCTCTTGTCGAATTCCGCCAAAGCCGTGCGCCGTGCGGCGCTGGCCGGCTTGGGTAACGCGGGCAGTGAACTCGGAACGCACGCGGCTGCGTTCGCGCTGACCGACGAAGAGCCCGACGTGCGCTATGCCGCCGTGCTCGCGCTCAGTCGCCTGCGAAGCGCCGACGGCGTGCTCTCCGGCCTCGGAAAGTTGCTGGAGCTGGTGGAAAAGTCCGACGACCAAGAGCTGGTCGCGGCCGCCCTGGGCGCCTTGGCCGAAGCCGGCGATGCGCGCGTGCTGACAGTGCTGCGCCCGCTAGTGCGAAACGCCTCACCAATGGTGGCGGTTGCCGCGATCGAAGCGCTAGCCCGCGTGCCCGACGCGCGCCGCGTGGAAGCGTTGATTGAAGGCCTTTCGCACGCCGAGTCGGAGGTCGTAAAAGCCTCCATGTTGGCCCTCGGAGACAGCATCGATCCGCGGGTATTGGCGCATTTCGGCGCGTGCCTCGATCATGACGCGTGGGACGTACGACGCCTGTCGGCGGACATGCTGGGCCGCGTCGGGGGCGACTCGGCGAGCGCGCTTTTGCGCGCGCGCTACGCGACCGAGGACAATCCGCTGGTACAAGAGGCGATCAGCCGCGCGCTGGAGGCCGGCCACGGAACGCGCCACACGCCGCCGCCGCATCGAGCTGGGAGTCTCAGACCGCGATGAGTTTCCGAAGCTCCGGCGAGCCCCGACCTCGGCTGACGTCCGAAGAGTTCTTGCTGCTTCGGGACGTGATCTACGATCATGCTGGGCTGAGCTTCGACGGCGACGCGATGTTCTTGTTCGACCGCCGCTTGGCCGAGCGCGTCGAAGCCCTCAGCTTGCGAAGCTTCAGTGACTATTACAAATACATCCGCTTCAACGTCCGCGGCCCCGCGGAGTTGGATGAAGCCATCGAGCGGCTGACCACCAAAGAGACTTACTTCTTCCGCCAAGAGTATCAGCTGCGCTCGTTCGCGAACGAGCTCTTGCCGCGGCTGCACGCGCGCAACACCGACTCGAAGCGCGTGTGCATCTGGAGCGCGGGCTGCTCGACGGGTGAGGAAGTGTATACGTTGGCCATGCTGGTGCGCGAGTCCGCCTTGTTCGACGACGGCTGGGAGGTGCGCATCATCGGCAGCGACATCTGCAAGAGCAATGTCGCCTTCGCTCGAAAGGGCGTTTACCAACGCACTTCTTTTCGGGTCACCTCCGAGGCGATCATGTCGCGCTACTTCCGTGAAGAGTCCGACGGCATGCACATCGTCGACCACGTGAAGAGGCTGTGCCATTTTGGCCAGCTGAATCTGCTCGACGCGGGGCGCGCCAGCATGGTCGGCCGCGTGGACGCCGTATTCTGCCGAAATGTCTTGATCTACTTCGACTTGCGCTCGCGGCGCCGAGTCATCGACACGCTGCTCGAGCGGCTCTTGCCGGGCGGATATTTGCTTTTAGGCCATTCGGAGTCGCTCTTGAACCTATCTACGGCCTTCGAGCTGGTACACTTACGAGAAGACCTCGTGTACAGAAAGCCATTGATTACCGAGCGCTGGGACAACGGAGGACGAAAATGAGCAGTAGCACCCATCCTCCGCTGCGCGTGTTGATCGTCGACGACTCGGTGTTCAATCGCCGCAGCATCACCGAAATTCTATCGACTAGCCCCGACGTCGAGGTCGTGGGCAAGGCCGCCGACGGTGAAGAGGCACTGCGCCTGGTCAGCATGTTGCGCCCCGACGTGATCACGCTCGATCTCGAAATGCCGCGCATGGATGGCTTCACCCTGCTGCGCATCTTGATGACCAAGATGCCCACGCCGGTGATCGTGGTCTCCAGCTACAGTCAGAAAGAGAACGTGTTCAAGGCGCTGGAGCTCGGCGCCCTCGACTTCGTAGCCAAGCCCGATCGCTACGCGGATCCGGACCTAGCTGCCATTCGTGACGAGCTCTTGCGCAAGGTGACCTTGGCGCGCTCGGTGCGCCTCGCTCCATTCGCCGCCCGCCGTCTGCCGGATCTGCCGCCGCAACCCACGACGCCCGAAACGCGTCCCGCGCAGATCATGATCGCCCCACGCCAAGTGGTGGCGATCGCCTCGTCCACGGGCGGCCCGAGCGCGTTGATGGAGATCTTCTCGCGGCTGCCGGACAACTCCAAATTTGCCATCGTCATCGCGCAGCACATGCCGGACAAATTCACGCGCACCTTCGCCGAGCGCTTGGATCGAAGGAGCGCGTTGCGCGTTGCCGAAGCGCAGGACATGGACCCGCTGGGCGAGGGCATGGGCTACGTGTGCCCCGGGCGGCAATGCATGGAGCTGGAAATGCCGCCCAAGGGCCCGCTGCGCGTGCGTGTCCGCCCGCCGGACGAACGCGACCGCTACGTGCCCAGCGCCGATCGCCTGCTCTCCAGCGTCGCCTACGCCGTCGGCAAACGCGCCATCGGCGTGATCCTCACTGGCATGGGTGACGACGGCGTCCAAGGCGCGCGCGCCATCCTCGACGCCGGCGGCATCGTGATCGCCGAAAGCGAACTGACCGCCGTCGTCTACGGCATGCCTGGCAGCGCGGTGCGCGCGGGTGCCACGACGATGACCCTGCCTTTGCCGGAAATCGGCGACTGGATCGCGAAGCTTTAGGCTTTAAGCGCTTTTTGGGGTTTGGGTTTGATGGTCACGTGACGCGGCGCGGGCGGCATGGCCTTCGGCGTCCCGGGTCGTCGCGTCGCTTGGGGCGCCAGTTGTACGACTCGCGAATGATGTCTCGCCGGGCCACCCGTTCTGCGCCGCTTGGTTACTGATCCGCTGTGAAACGGCAGGTCAGCGCGAGTGCGCGCGAATGCGGCACGCGGTCGACGTGCGCTCGAAGCTCAGCTGTCCGTTCGAACCCCGTCGTCACTCTTGGTCAATCATGCGAAACTTCATCGACATTCCCCGTGGAATTCCCAGAGTCATCGCGCTCGTGGGAGTGCTCGTCGCTGCGACCACGTCGTGCTCACAAGCCTCTGATGGTGAGTCCGGCCTTGGTTCTGCGCAGGGCGGCGCATCGAAGATATTGCCTGGCGGAGGGGCGCGGAGTGGCGGCGGTCCGACCGGTGCGCTGGGATCGGCGGGTGGCTCGCCAGGTTTGGCGATCGCCGACGGCGGAGCGCCGAGTCAGGCGGGGGCCAGCGCGGTGTGCAGCGCGGTGGTTCGAGAAGGACAGCGAGTGCCGATCGACATGTACTTCTTGGTCGATTCTTCTGGCTCCATGGCTGAGGACGTTTCCGGCGGGACCAAGTGGGATCTGGTTGCGAGTGCGCTGATCGGGTACTTGGAAGATCCACGAAACGCAGGCACTGGCGTTGGAATTGGCTACTTCCCGGTCACCTCCAGCACGTGCAACCCAGGGCAGCCCGACTGCTTTTGCATTCCGAGCATCAATTGGTGCAACGGGACGGGAGGAGACGCCTGTGAAGTCAGTGACTACTCGACGCCGGCCGTCGAGCTCGCGTTGCCCTCGCGGCCAGCGGCCGTCGTGAGCGACATCGAGTCCCACGAGATCGGCGGTGGCACGCCCACGCGGCCGGCACTGGAAGGGGCGCTCGACTACTTGAGTCAATGGGCAAAGCAGCACCCCGAGCGGAAGCCTCTGTTGATCTTGGCGACGGACGGTGAGCCCGTCGGTTGTGAGCCGAACACTCCCCGAGACGTCGCCGACGTGGCCGCCCGCGCGCTCGCAGGTCCGAACGCGATTCGCACGTTCGTGATCGGGGTGGGCAGTTCGCTCCTCAGTCTGAACCTGGTGGCTCGCGCCGGCGGGACCGATCACGCACTCTTGGTCGACACGGGCGGTGACGTAGCCCGAGAGCTCGGCGACGCGCTCGAGCAGATCCGCGGCGCGGCGGTCTCGTGTGACTTCACGATTCCTAGGGCAGCGTCTGGCGCGGACCCAATTGATCCCGCGAAGGTGAACGTCAGCTACATCGCGAACGGATCCAGTTCGCCCACGCGGGTGCCTCAGACCTTCATGGGGGATCCGGCCAACTGCGCCGGCAATGGCGGGTGGTATTACGACTATCCCACTGCCCCCACCACGATCAAGCTGTGCGAGTCGACCTGCCGCTCGTTGAGCGCCGGCTCGATCCAAGTGGAATTCGGCTGCAACACCGTCGAACAGCCGCCACCGCGTTGACCGAGCCGCAAGCTCAGTGAAACGCGCCGGGCTCGCGCAGCGCGAACGGCGCTACTTCCGCGAGGAAACGCTCTCCGCTCTCGAGCACCATTTCGTACGTGCCGTGCATCGAACCGAAGGGCGTTTTCAATGGGCAGCCCGAGGTGTATTCGAAGCTTTCACCTTGGCTGAGCGTGGGTTGATGACCGACCACGCCCGGGCCGCGCACGTTTTCGACGTTACCGGTCGCGTCGGTGATCACCCAATGACGGTTGAGGAGCTGCACGGTTTCAGGGCCTTCGTTCACGATCGTGATCGTGTACAGGAAGAACCATTGTGCTTGGCGCGGGTCGGAGTGGTCGGGGGAGTAACGCGCGTCGACGCGCACGCGGACGCCGCGGGTCAGGGCTTCGGAGGTGGACACCGGCGCAATATAGCGGCAGATGGTCGGAGGCTGGGCGCCGAACGTCAGGAATTGTCGGATTTGAGCGGGAAATCTCGGGCAAATTGCGCGAGCGGTGCGGCGAGGAGCGTCTTGCGCCAGCCGTCCAAGGCCTCGGCCAGCTCGCCCGTGCCGTGACTCGCCAAGTGGCTGCGCAGGCCCTTCATGATGCGTGAAGGCAGCGCCAGCTCGGGCGCGACCTCGAGCGAAACGCAAACGTCGGCGCGCGCCGCGGCGAGCCAGCCATCGATTCGGATCTCGCCTTTCGTGGCATACGCCGGCGGGTCGATGGGCACGAACCCCGTTGCGTCCGCGGCCTCCGCCGCGCGTGTCAGTCCAGTCACCAGGGTTTGCGAGAGCTCGCGCGACCATGAACGCGGCACACCCTTGATGCGCTGTAGGTCGTCGACCGAGCGGGGCAAGCGACCCGCCAAGGACAGCAGGGTTTTGTTTTCGGGCGCTTGTTCGCGCTCGCGTTCCGGTAGCGCGTTGAACCACTGAATCAGATAACGGAGCGCGGCTTGCCCATGATGGTCGAGCTGCCAAGCGTTGCGGAACGATTCGAGTGCGAGCAGCGTCGCCGGAGCAGCCTCGGCCCAAACGCTCTCGCCCGAGGCGGCCTCCACCACGTCGAGCCGCCCCAACGCGACGAGTCGCTGGCTCAAGAATCGATACAGCTCCGGTAAGTGCTCGACGTCCGAAGCGGCGTAGGCGAGCTGCGACGGGGGTAGGGGACGACGCACCCAATCGTCAGCTTGGTGCGCTTTGGTGCCGCGCAGACCGAGCGCGCGAAATTGCGCATACGCGAGCGACACGCTGTGCTCGACCGTGCTCAGCGCCCAGGCGATTTGCGTGTCGAACACGCGCGGCCGAGTGCTCAGCTTCAGTCGTTCACCGAGCAGCATCACGTCTTGCTGTCCCGCGTGGAGTACCCACAGCGCGCCGCTTTGGAAGGCTGGGGCGAGCGGGGTCAAATCACGCAGCGCGATGGCATCGACCAAGAAAATTTCTCGTCCGTCCGAGATTTGCAGCAGGCACAGCTCGATGCCCGAGCGGTTCGACTCGAATTCGGTGTCCAGGAACAGAATTTCGGCGGAGCGCAGCGTTTGGCCGAGCTGCGCGAGGTCACCAGGAGTAGCGATCAGTTTCACGAGCACCTCCTTACAGGATTTCGCGCGTGGTTCAGGCCGTTTGATCCGTGCGACGCGTTGCGGCAATCGATCCGTAGCGCGGGGCTCCCGTTTTCGCTCAGCTCGTGGTTAGAATGCGCCCCCGCCGGTCGGCCGCTCGACCAGTGGACCAAACCGAGCCGACAACCACAACCCTCCCCGAGCGAACGCACCCTTTGGCAGCTTGTTACTTCGACGTCGACGGAACGTTGGTGAAGACCAATCTGGTTCACCCGACGCTCTACTATTTGGTCAATCAAGGTACGCCCCTGCAAACCGCGAAGCGGCTCGGACGCGCGTTGCTCGGCGCCCCGCGCATGGCGCTCGCCGAAATGGTGGACCGCCGCACATTCAACGAACTGTTGTTCGCGAGCTACGCGGGCATGAGCGAGGACCGCATGGTGCTGCTCGCCGAGGACACGTTCGAGAACGTGATGCGTCCTTCGCTGTACCCGTCGGCAAAAGGCTTGATCGAAAAGAGCCGAGCGGCGGGTCACGACGTGGTGCTCGTCTCTGGCGCGCTGGAGGTCGTGCTCGAGCAGGCCGCGCGCTACCTCGGTGCCCAAGAGGTGATCGGCAACCGTTTGGAGATGAAGGACGGCATCGCCACCGGCAAGCTGCTCAAGCCCGTGGTCGCAGGCCCGGAAAAGGCGCGCTTGATCCGCGAGCACGCCAAGAGCAAAGGCTATGATTTGGCTGAATGCTTTGCGTTCAGCGACAGCTACTCCGATGTTCCCATGTTGAGCGTCGTGGGGCACCCCGCCGCCGTGAATCCCGATAAACGCCTGGCACTTTTGGCCAAGGCCTATAGTTGGCCCAGCTTCGATCTGAATCATCCACAATGAATCATCCCTGCCTCGTCACACTGGAGCGCGAGAGCGCTCCGCGCGTTTTGTTTGCCGGCGATCGTCTGGTGGAAGTCGATCTGCCGCCCGGTACCCGCTGCATCTACCCGAAGCCTCCTGCCGAAGGTCTCAAAGACCCCGACGCGGCGATTCGCTACGCGATCAACCACCCGCTCGGTTGCGAGCCGCTGTACGCCAAGCTGCGTCCGGGCATGAAGGTGACGATCGCGATCGACGACATCTCGGTCCCCTTGCCGCCGATGAAGCGCCCCGACGCGCGCGAGCGCGTGCTGACGATCGTGCTCGGATTGCTTGCGGATCACGGGGTCGACGACATCGAGCTGATCGTCGCCACGGGCATTCATCGCCGGATGAAGCCGAACGAAATCCGACACATGGTGGGCGACAAGATCTTCGACGCCTACTATCCGGACCGTTTGTACAACCACGACGCCGAGGACAAGCACAACCTGGTCGAAATCGGCGCGACCCGCCACGGTGACGTGCTGGAGCTCAATCGCCGCGCGGCCGAGAGTGATCTGCTGATCTACGTGAACCTCAACTTCGTGGCCATGAATGGCGGCCACAAGTCGGTAGCGGTCGGGCTGTGCAGCTACAAGAGCCTGCGCCCACACCACAACCCGCGCACGATCGCCGAGAGCGACAGTTACATGGACCCGAAGCGCTCCAAACTGGCGAGCGACATCGAGTTGATGGGCCGGCTGGCGCACAAGCACCTGAACATCTTCACCATCGAGACCACGGTCAACAATCGCATGTTCGACCGCTCGCTCGAGTTCTTGACCAAGAACGAAGACGACCTGACCGGCACCGAGCGCATGAAGCTGAAGGGCCTGGTGATGGCGACGAGCAAACTGCCGCAAGGCGCGCGCCAAGCAATCTTCGACAAATTCCCCGCGCCCTACGAGGTGACCGGCGTGGTCGCTGGCGCGACGGACGCCGTGCACGAGCAGACGATCGCGCGCAACTTCGATCAGTACTGCGTGCCGATCGAGGGCCAGGCAGACGTGCTGGTGACGGGCATTCCGTTCATCAGCCCGTACAACGTGCATGCCTTCTTGAACCCGCTTTTGGTGCAGGTTTTGGCGCAGGGCTATTTGTTCAACATGTATCGCAACGCGCCGCTGGTGAAGAAGGGCGGCACGCTGATCATCACTCATCCGTGCACGGACAAGTTCGATCACGAACAACACGCGCCGTACATCGATTTCGTGCACCGGCTTTTGCCCGAGACGCGTGATTCGGAGACGCTGCGCAATCGCTACGAGCAGAAGTTCGCTCAAGATCCGGCGTTCATTCAAATGTTCCGCACGGGCTACGCGTACCATCCCGCGCACCCATTCTTCATGTGGTACTGGGGCGAAAACGGCCGGCAGCACCTGGGCCGGGTGATCGTCGTCGGTGCCGACAACGAGTACATTCCCAAGCTGCTGGGCTGGGAAACCGCGCCCAGCATGGAAGATGCGCTGTATCGCGCCAAGGGCGGCGAGCTGCGCTCGCTGGACATCACGCTGCTCAAGGTCCCGCCGATCGTCATGGGTGACATGCGCTTGCCCGCGAGCAACCACGGAGGCGCGTAGTGACCGGCTCAATCCGGCCCACGAACGGCTCTACCCCGAAGCTCGACCTGGCCCGACTGTTCCGTGGTCGCCGCTTGGTGGTCGTCGGCGGTACCGGCTTTTTGGGCAAGGTTTGGTGGGCATTTTTGCTGTCTCGCTTCCCGGACGTGGAGCGCATTTACCTCGTGATGCGCCCCAAGGGCGGCGCCAGCGTGGAGGAGCGCTACCTGAAAGACATCGAGCCGAGCGCGGTGCTCGATCCGCTGCGCACGACTCATGGCACGGGCTTCACCGCGTTCATTCGCGGCAAGGTCACGGTCGTCGCCGGTGACGTCGTACAACCATTCTGCGGCATGTCTGCGGAGATGCGCGACGAGCTCCGCGGCAATATCGACGCGGTCGTCAACGTGGCGGGCGTCGTCGATTTCGATCCGCCGCTCGACGAAGCGCTCGAGGTAAACGCGTTCGGTGTGCAAAATTTGGTCGCGCTGGCGCGCGATCTGGGCGGCGTCCCGCTGCTCCACACCAGCACTTGCTACGTCGCGGGCAGCCAAACCGGCCACGTGCCGGAGATCGACCCGCGCGAGTTCCCGTTTCCGCGCGCGCACGAGCTCGATCGTTCGCACTGGGATCCCGACCGCGAGATCGCCGAGTGTTTGGACGTGATCGAGCAAGCTCGTCACCGCGCGAGCGACGCTTTCCGTCAGAGCCGCTTCTTGGACGAGGCCAAGAAGAACCTGCTCGAACGCAACGAGCCCGGTCGGGGCGGCGTCTTGGATTCGGAAGTGCGGCGCGTGAAGCGCAAGTTCATCGAGGCCCGCTTGGCCGAGATGGGCATGGAGCGCGCGCAATTTTGGGGTTTCCCCAACACGTACACGTACACCAAAGCCATCGGCGAGCAGATCGCGGCGCGCTCTGGCCTGCCGTTCACGATCGTGCGTCCCGCGGTGGTGGAATCGACCTCCCATTTCCCGTTTCCGGGTTGGAACGAGGGCGTCAACACCAGCGCGCCGTTGATCTTCATCGTGCGTCAGGGCGGTCTGCAGATCCCGGGCTCGGACAACTACTTGGACGTCATCCCGTGTGACATGGTCGCGGCTGGCCTGACCTTGGCGTTGGGTGAGTTGCTCGAGGGCACCGCCAAACCGGTGTACCAGCTGGGGTCGAGTGATTCGAACCCGTGCACCATGCGCCGCTTCTTCGAGCTGAGCGGGCTGTACAAGCGTCGCTATTTTCAGAAGACCGGCAAAGGCGGGCCAGTGCTCTCGTTCTTGCAGTCGCATTTCGAGGGCGCACTGTTGTCCAAGAGTCAGTTCGAGCAGTACGGCCCGAACGTGATCGCCAAACACGGCAAGACGCTGTCGCAGCTGATGCGCAAAGCCGCCGTCGGTCCGGCCGCGCCGCTGTTGAAGCCCGCCGCGAAGGCCGTGTTCGAGTTCTCCGAACAGCAACGCAAAGTGGGCAACGTGCTCACCGTGTTTTTGCCGTTTACGAGCCAATTTCACTACATTTTCGGCTGTGACAACACGCGTGCGGCGCACGCGCGCCTATCGGAGGCCGAGCGCGCCTTGGTGGATTGGTCGCCCGAGACCATCGATTGGCGCTCATGGTTCTTGGATGTGCACGTGCCGGGTCTCGAGCGCTTCGTGTTCCCGCAAATCGAGGAGCGCCTGCGCCGGCCCAAGAAGGCACCCGAGCGGCATGAGACCTTGCCCGCGCTACTCGACGAGATGGCGGAGCGCTTCGAACTCGGCGTCGCCCTGCAGCGCACCGAGAAAGATGGGCTGAGTCGGCTCTCGTTCAGTGAGTGGCGTGAGCGATCCGCGGCCTGCGCCGCGCGCTTGATCGAGGCGGGGGTGCGACCGGGTGATCGCGTGATGTTGTCCGCGCAGAATCACCCTGCCTGGCCGATCACGTTCTTCGGTATCTTGAAGGCGGGCGCGACCGTAGTGCCCCTCGATCCCAACATCGATCTGGCCGCAGCGGAGAACCTGCGTGAGGCCTCCGGTGCGCGGGTGTTCATCGCCGACGCGCATGTCAGAGAGAGGCTCGGGGCGCTGTCGAGCCGCCTTTCGTTCTGTGACTTGCTGCCCATGGCCGAAAACGGCTCAATCGGCCTGGGCGTGGCCGCCGAACCCGACGACGTAGCGGTGCTGATTTACACCAGCGGCACCACCGGCAAGCCCAAGGGCGTTCAGCTCACGCACAAGAACCTGACTTCGCTGATCGCGTCGCTCGCGCCGCTCTTTCCGCTCGGACGAGGCGACCGCGTGCTCAGCGTGCTGCCGCTGCACCACACCTTCGAACTCACTTGCGGCATGTTGCTGCCGCTGTCGCGCGGTTCGCGCATCGTCTACCTCGACGAGCTGAACGCAGATCGCCTGGTCAACGGCTTGCAAATGGGCAAGATCACCGCGCTGATCGGCGTGCCGGCGCTGTGGGAAATGCTCGAGCGCCGAATCGTGGCGCGCATCGCCGAGCACGGCGCCCTCGCCTCGCACGTGTTCGAGTTCGCGATCGAGCTGAATCGCTCGCTGGGCAAGAACTTGGGCATGGACACCGGCAAATTGCTGTTCGGTCCGGTGCACCAGGGCCTCGGGGGTCACCTCAAATTCTTGGTCAGCGGCGGTGCCGCGCTGCCACAGAGCACGCATCACTTGTTCGCGGGTCTCGGGCTGCACTTGGCCGAGGGCTATGGCCTGACCGAGGCGGCGCCGGTGCTGAGCGTCGCCCCAGGTGGCCCGCGGGCGAAGTCCGGCCACGTCGGCAAGGCGATTCCAGGTGTCGAGCTCAAGATCGACTCGGCCAACGCCGAAGGCGTGGGCGAGGTGTGGGCGCGCGGACCGAACGTGATGCTCGGCTACGCGGACGACGCCGAAGCCACCAGCAGCGTGATGAGTGACGGCTGGTTGCGCACGGGCGATCTCGGCAAGTTGGATCGCAAGGGCCAGCTCACCCTGGTCGGCCGCGCCAAGGACGTGGTGGTCGCGTCCAGCGGTGAAAACGTCTACCCCGACGACGTCGAAGCGCGCATCGGCAAGCTCGACCACGTGCACGAGCTGACGGTGCTCGGCGTCCCAGACGGACGCGGTGGAGAGCGTTTGGCGTGCGTACTGGTGCCGGAAACGGCTGACGAGGTGCCGCGCGCCAAGCGCCACGAACGCGCGCGCGCGGCGCTCGACTCGGCGATCGTGAACCTGCCGCAGGTGCAACGTCCCGCGCTGATCTTTGTGTTCGACGCGCGCTTGCCGCGCACGGCGAGCCTCAAAGTGAAGCGCGGCGAGGTGCGTCGTCTGATCGAGCGCGCCCTCGCTGCGGCGGAGGTTCCGGCGAGCTCCCGCAGCGGCGCCCGGGACGGTGCGGCCACGCTGGTGCGCAATGCCATTGGCACCATCGCTCGCCGCGATCCGTCCTCGGTGCGCTCGGAGATGACGCTGCGCGGTGATTTCGGCTTCGACTCACTCATGCTGCTCGAGCTGCTGGTCGCGCTCGAGGCGCAGGTCGGGCGCCCCCTCGACGCCGAACGGCTCGCCGCGGTCACCACGGTCGCCGAAGTCGAAGCGGTCGTGCGCGAGACGAGCGAGGCGCGCAAGCTTTCCTCGACCCATGCCATCGAAGAAGCGGACGAAAAACCGCTGGAGATTCCGCCGGCGCTGCGCGAGGCCGCGATGCATTGGATGGGTCGCGCGCAGATGGGCTTCTACGACAAGGTGCTGCGCACGAAGGTGACCGGTCGCGCCTTCATTCCCCACAATCGCAGCACGATCGTGGCAGCCAACCATGCCAGCCACTTGGACATGGGCTTGGTGAAGTACGCGCTCGGCGGCTACGGGCAAGACTTGGTGTCGCTCGCTGCGCAGGATTACTTCTTCGAGGGCAACCGCTTTCGCAAGGCGTACTTCGAGAACTTCACGAACCTGGTGCCGATGACGCGCAACGGCTCCCTGCGTCAGGCCTTGCGCCAAGCCGGCGACCTGCTGGAACGCGGCAAGACCGTGCTCATCTTTCCGGAGGGGACGCGCAGCGCGGACGGGCAGATCCACGAGTTCAAAGCCTCCCTCGGACACCTGTCGCTGCATCACGACAAGGACATCTTGCCCGTGTGGCTGGGTGGCACGCACGCGGCGTTGCCCAAGGGCAGCAGCTTGCCGCGCCAACGGGAGGTCGAAGCGCGCATCGGTTTGCCGCTTTTGGCGAGTGATTTGAAGCGCTTGACTCACGGCTTGCCCATGAGTGAGGCCTCGCGTGTCGTCGCCAAGCTCGCCGAGCGCGCGGTCACCGAACTGTCCAAAGGCGGCGTGTTGGATCTGAAGTCGCTCACGCCGAAAGACGTGCTGGCGACTCCGCCGCTGCTCGAGGATCGCACGCTGGCACCGGTGTTCCACGAGTTGAAGACGCGCTTCCTGGCGGGCAGCGTGGAGAAGCCGGTCAGCTTCTACTTCTCGCTCGGGGACACCGAGCGTTGGAGTGTGCGCATCACCCAAGACAGTTGTGAAGTGACCGCCGGCAAGGTCGAGAGCCCGGCGGATTGCGTACTCAAGACCAGCCCCCAAATGTTCACGCGCATCGTGCGTGAGAAGTACACGCCTTCGCCCGCGGAGTTCGTGGCGGGCGCGGTGAAGTCGAACAACATTCAGCTTTTGTTCACGTTTCAGAAGGCGTTCCAACTGCAAGGAGCCGGAAATTGAAGCGACTTTGGGTTGGTGGTGCCACCGGGTTCCTGGGCGCGCACTTGGTTCGCATTTTGAAAGAGCAAGGCCACGAGCTGGTGCTTGCTTCGCGCTCGGGCGGTGAGGTCGAGGGCCTGCCCGTGCAGGCCGTGGACGTGCTCGACTCCGCCGCGGTGGCCGAAAGTGCGCGCGGCTGCGCAGGCGCGTTTTTGGCGACCGGCAAAGTGTCGCGTGACCGCGACGCCGGTGAAGAGTTGCACCGCGCGCACGTGCTCGGTACGCGCGCGGCCCTGGCCGGCTTGCGCAACGCAGGCGTGCCGCGCGTGGTGGTCGCGAGCACCAGCGGCACCGTGGCCGTCAGCGGCAATTCGGCGGAAATAGCGGACGAGAACGGGCAGGTGCCGTTGTCGCTGGTCGCCATGTGGCCGTACTACCGGACGAAACTGTATGCCGAACGCGAAGCACTCGAGGTCAACTGCCCCGAGTTCGAGGTCGTGCTGGTGAACCCCAGCTTGCTCCTCGGTCCGGGTGACTTGCGTGAGTCTTCCACTGGCGACGTACGGCGCTTCTTGCAGCGCTCGATCCCGGCAATTCCCGGCGGCGGCATCGCCTTCGTCGACGTGCGCGACGCGGCGCAGGGGATGTGGCTCGCGTTCGAGCGCGGGCGAGCGGGTGAGCGTTACATCCTCAACGCCAAGAACATGACGGTCGCGGCCTTCTTTCAGCGCCTTTCGCGGATCGCAGGGGTGAAAGCGCCGGCCTTGCACATGCCGCGCTCGCGGCCCTTGGCCATCGGCATGAATCGCCTATTTTCCAAGGCGCTTCGCGCGATTGGCGGTGAGCCGCCGGTGGACGAGGTGAGCGTGGAGATGGCGCAGTACTACTGGTACTGCACCGCCAGCAAAGCCGAGCGAGAGCTCGGCTTCAGCGCGCGTGACCCGGGTGAAACCTTGCGCGAAACCGTGGCGGATCTGATCGAGCGCAAGGTCGTTTTCCCAAAGCGCACGAGTTCCGTGTCCGAATTCGCCTGATCGCTCGAAAAACACTGCGCACACGCAATTATTCCCGAGCAGCATCCGGGCTTTACAGTCCGGTGTTCGGTGCTTACGTACCTATGGAGGCCGGCGAGTGCCGCGCCCCGATTGCTGGAGGACAGGCTCGTGTTGAAGCGCATTGCGTTGCTGGTTCTGACCAATCTCGCCGTCATGGCCGCGTTGACGATCGTGCTCAACGTGCTG
>Ga0134124_10002368_pt1 | contig 15221 bp, 13 predicted proteins | sample KB304_FD_96880 | JGI IMG/M metagenome (GOLD analysis project Ga0134124, IMG submission 96880) | Terrestrial soil microbial communities without Nitrogen fertilizer from Kellogg Biological Station, Michigan, USA - KB3-0-4 | ecosystem: Environmental > Terrestrial > Soil > Unclassified ... | reverse complement strand
CCCTCGAGCACGTAGGAGATGATCTCCATGTCCCGGTGGCCGTGCGTGCCGAACCCCTTGCCCGGTTGCACGCGGTCCTCGTTGATCACGCGCAACGGACCGAACCCCATGTGCTGGGCATCGTAATAGTCGGCGAACGAGAAGCTGTGATACGAGTCCAGCCAGCCGTGCTGCGCATGCCCGCGCTCATGCGCTGCACGTCTCCGGGCCGGATGATCGAGCCAGTGCCGAGGCTGTCGCGGTGCTGCAGCGCGCCTTTCAGCACGTAGGTGATGATCTCCATGTCGCGGTGGCCGTGGGTGGGAAACCCGCGGCCGGGCGCAACGAAATCCTCATTGATGACCCGCAGCGTGCGGAAGCCCATGAAGCGCGGGTCGTAGTAGTCCGAGAACGAGAACGTGTGCCACGTATCGAGCCAGCCGTGATCGGCGTGGCCCCGGTCCTTTGCCGGCCGAATTTTGATCGCCATACCTGGTTAGACTGTGCGCCCGATCCCGGCGATTCCGAGGCTCGGGGCCCTCCGGCGCCTCTCGGGTTCTGCCGCGCATTCAGGTAAACTCGCCCGAGGAGGACGAACCAGCCCAGAAACTTATCAGGTCGCCGGCCTGTTTCACACGCGATGGGCGTGAGCTGGTCAGTATTCATGCGGACTTGCGGGGCGCCGAGTATGGCAGGGCGTTTGCTGTCTACGGAGTTCATGCAGCTCGTACATCGCGCCAGAGGGCTCTGGAAGCGGCGGCCGGAGCCCAGGCCCCGACCCCGGTACGCCCTGGCGCTGGCCGGCGGCGGGGTCATCGGCGGCATGTACGAGGTCGGCGCCATGACGGCGCTGGAGGAGCGGCTCAACGGCAGCGGCGCGGGATTCGACGTCTACGTCGGCTGCAGTGCCGGCTCCGTGGTGGCCTCGCTCCTAGCCAGCGGCGTGCGAGCCAGCGAGATCTATCACATCCTCGACGAAGATCTGGACGACCCGCTCAACTTCCGGCGCGGCGTGCTGTTCGCGGGCGATGCGTTTCGCATGGCCTGTACGCGCTTCGGCAGCTTCGTGTGGGCCATCGGCAAGCAGGTGCTCCGGGGCGGTCGCTGCCTGCCCGACGTCCTGGCCCGCGCCGAGCGGGAGCTGCCGGCCGGCTTCTTCACGCTGGCGGCGCTCGAGCGCTTCATGCGCCTGGGGCTGGCCTCCCGCGGCTACCGTAACTCCTTCGCCGATCTCCCGAAGACGCTGCTCATTCCCGCGGTCGATCTCAACACGGCCGAGCGCGTCGTGTTCGGTATCGGCGACCTGGCCTCGGTCCCGATCAGCGACGCCGTGGCGGCGTCCTCGGCGATCCCCGGGTTCTTCGATCCCTACACGATCGGCGGGCGCGACTACGTGGACGGCGGGGTGGGCTTCAGCGGACACGCGGATCTCGCCGCCGAGGCGGGCGCCGACGTCGTGTTCGTGGTGAACCCACTGGTGCCCAACCGCATGGCCAACGGCGGCTCGGTGCGTGCGCGTGGCGTTTACACGATCATGGAGCAGGCCGGGCGCATCTACAGCCAGAACCTGCTGCAGCTCGGCATGGGCTCGCTGGCCGTGAAGTTCCCACGGACGACGTTTCATCTGCTGCAGCCGCCCCAGAACACGGAGCTCCTGTTCGGGCCGTCGATGGGCTTCGAGGCGAGTCGCGCCGCGCTGCGGTTCGGTTACACGTCGACCCGCGCCTGGCTGGACGAGCAGCAGGGAGCCGCGCTGATGCGCCAGCTCACGCCGAGCGCTGCCGCGATCTGATTTAGATGGGGGCCCCGAAATGGCCCCCAAGCCCCCAATCGCTCGTCGCGCCCCGGCCCTCTCCTCGACCACGTGCGAGGTGGCGGAGTCTCGAGATGTTCCGGTCGTTCGTCGTGGTGCCTCGGTGACCCCGGCCGTGCTTTGATCACGCCACAGGCGCTGGCGTGCGACAGGGGCCCTGGCGGTCGCCGCTACTCGGGCGCTTAGCTTCGGTTTTCGGCGGCGGCGCGGCGCTGGATGGCGCCGAGGCCGTCGTAGGCGGCGTACTTGTAGGCGTCGCCGAGCGACGGGTAGTTGAAGACGGTGTTGACGAACATGTCGATGGTGCACTCGGTCTGGAGCGCGATGAGGCCGATGTGGACCAGCTCCGCCGCGATCTCCCCGATGATGTGCACGCCGAGCAGGAGCTTGTCCGGATAGCGGAAGACGAGCTTGATCTCGCCGGAGAGATCGCCGACGATCTGGCCGCGCGCGTTGGTCCGATAGAACCCGCGGCCGACGCAGTAATCGACCTTGTTCTGCCGGCAGCTCTCTTCTGTCTCGCCGGCCATCGCGACCTCGGGGATCGTGTAGACCGCCAGCGGGAAGACCGGCGCCACCCGCGTCTTGTACTTCGGCAGGTCGAAGGCGTGCACCATGGCCACGCGCGCCTGCTCCATCGAGGTCGAGGCCAGCGCCGGAAATCCGATGACGTCGCCGGCCGCGTAGATGTGCCGCACCGAGGTCTGATAGTGCTCGTTCACCGCCAGCAGGCCGCGCTTGTTCACCGCGAGGCCGGCCCGCTCGATGGCCAGCTGGCCGACGTTGGCCACGCGGCCCGCCGCCACCAGCACCTGATCCACGGTCAGGCTGCTGCCGCTCTGCAGCTCGAGCCGCACGCCGTCGGCCTCGAGGACGTAGCGGGTCACGGTCTCCTTCAGGCGCAGGTCGACGCCCAGGAACCCCATCTGCAGGCGAAGCTGGTCGGCCATCTCGGCATCGAGGAATCCGAGCAGGCGGTCGCGGCCGTCGATGAGGCTGACCTTGATCCCGAGCGCCCCGAAGATCGTCGTGTACTCGCAGCCGATCACGCCGGCACCGACGACGGCCAGCGTGCGCGGCAGCCGCTCCAGCTCGAGGATCTCGTCGCTGTCGTGCACGCGCGTGTCCCCGAAGGGGATGTCCTTGGGGCGGGTGGGAACGGAGCCGGTGGCGATGAGGATCACGTCGGCCTGCAAGAGGCGCTCGGGCTGCCCCTCGGCGGTCACGCGGATCGTGTGCGGGTCGCCGAAGCTGGCGTGGCCCTGCACGTACTCGATCTTGTGGCGCCCGATGTTCTCGGTGATCACCTGGCGCAGCGAGCGCACGACCTCCTGTTCGCGATACATGAGGTCCTTGACGGTGATCTCGTTCTTGACCTGGTACTCGACGCCGTATAGCGCGTGCTGGTTGAGGCCGGAGAAGTACAGCGCGGTCTCGCGTAGCGTCTTGGAGGGAACGGTGCCGGTGTTGGTGCCGGCCCCGCCGGGGTGCGGCTCGCGCTCGATCACGGCGACACGCTTGCCGAAGTACGCAGCCTGGGCGGCTCCTTTTTCGCCGGCCGGCCCGGAGCCGATCACGATCAGGTCGAAGCGATCCATCTCAGCCTACCGTATGACAAACGCCCGTAACGAGACAAGCTCCAAGGGTCTCCGGACGATCCCCGATCACCGGCGACCGCCGGCCAGCTTCCCCGCCTCCGGCAGCGCGCGCAGGCGCGCCATGGCGACGACGCCGAGCACGGGGCCGACGGCGAGGGTGGCGAACGCCCAGCGCCAGCCGACGGCGACGACCACCGGCGGGATGAGCCAGATCGTGAGCATGGTGAGCGCGAAGCCGGCGCAGGTCTGGGTCGTCAGCGCGGTGCCGACGTAGGCCGGCGGAGAAAGCTCGGTGATCGCGGTGGAGAACTGCGCGGAGTCCGCGACGATCGTCACGCCCCACAGCACGGCGATCAGCAGCGTCACGGCCGGCGGTCCTCCGAAGCTCGCGCCGATCGCCAGCGCGCAGGCCCCGCTGGCCGCCATGGCCACCATCGTCAGCGTCGTGCGTCCCCAGCGATCGGACGCCAGCCCGCCGAGCCAGCAGCCGAGCGCGCCGAGCGCGATCACGAGGAACGTGGCCCCGCTGGCGTTGGCGCCGAGGTAGTCACCGCCTCCGCGCACGCGCAGGCTGTCGGCGAGGAAGACGCCGATCCACGCCCACATCGCGTAGAGCTCCCACATGTGGCCGAAGTAGCCGAGGCACGCCAGGCGCGGCCCGCGCTCGCGGAAGATGGCCGCGGCCATGCGCAGGTCGAAGCGCGCCGCCGGAAACGCGTAGGGCCCCTCCCGCACGAACGCGACGACCAGCACGGCGGCCAGCAGCGCCAGGCCCGAGGCCACCAGCAGCGTGTGGCGCCACGGCAGGTCGGTGACGCCGCGGATCAGGTGCGGGGTGGCCGAGCCCACGGTGAGGGCGCCCACGAGGATGCCAATGGCCAGGCCGCGGCCCTGGCGGAACCACGTGGCCATGATCTTCATCGCGGGTGGGTAAGCGCCGGCCATGGCAACGCCGGTGACGAAGCGGAGCACCAGCGCCGAGCCGAGATCGTGGACGGCGACGGCGAGCACGCCGTTGGCGACGGCACCCAGCACGGTGCCGGCCACCATCACGCGTCGCGCGGGCCAGACGTCGGGAAGGTTGGCGAGGGCGGAGGCCAGGGTGCCGAGGATGAAGCCGGCCTGGACGGCGATGGTGAGGGCGGCGCTGCCGGCGTCGCCGAGCGCCCACTCCCGGCGGAGCGCCGGGAGCACGGCGGAGGCGCTGAACCACACGCAGAGCGCCAGCAGCTCGGCCAGCGAGAGGACGGCCAGCTGCCGCCAGCGCTCCACGAGCCCCGAGCTACTCGATGACCTTACGCTCGCGCAGCCCCGCGATGTCGTTGGCGCCCATGCCGAGGTCCTTCAGGATCGCCTCGGTGTGCTCGCCGCCCAGCGGAGCCGCGGTGCGAATCGTGCCCGGCGTGTCGGAGAGCTTGATCGCGATCCCGAACTGCCGCACGCGCCCGTGGGTCGGATGCTCGACGTCGACGATCATGCCGCGGTGGTTGATCTGGGGATCCGCGACCATCTCCTCGACGTCGTAGACCTTGCCCACGCAGACGTCGTGCTTGACGAGGAACTCGTACCAGTCGTCGCGGTCACGCGTGCGGATGACGGCCTCGATCGCCTCGCGGGCGGCGGCCTCCTCGGGGTTGGCGGCGCGCACGAACTGGTCGGGCTTGCGGGCGAAGCGCGCGAAGTCGGGACGGCCGATGGCCTTGCAGAAATTCTCCCACAGCCAGGGCTCGGTGCAGCCGATCGTGAGGAGCTTGTCGTCGCGGGTCTCGTAGATCGCGTAGTAGGGATACGAGCCGCCCAGGAAGCCCTCGCCCCGCCGGGGGGCGACGCCGTCGGAGAAGAAGAAGCGCATATTGGGCGTGGCCGCCAGCAGCGACACCGTCGTGTCGAGATAGGACACGTCCACGTGCTGGCCGCGCCCCGTCCGCTCGCGCGCGAACAGGGCCAGCACGATGCCGAGCGCGCCGTGCAGGCTGGCGCCGGCGTAGTCGGCCACGAGGTTGAGCGGGATGACCGGCTTCTTGCTGCCGGCGTCACCGATGAGGTTCAGCACGCCGCCGAGCGAGAGGTAGTTCATGTCGTGGGCGGGGTAGTTCTTGTACGGGCCGTCCTGCCCGAAGCCCGACAGCGAGCAGTAGATGATCCGGGGGTTCAGCACCTTCAGCGCCTCGTAGCCGGCGCCGAGCCGGTCCATGACGCCGGGCCGGAAGCCCTCGACGATGACGTCGGCGCCGGCGGCCAGCTTGCGAAAGATGGCCTGGCCCTCGGGCGCCTTCATGTTGAGGGTCATCGACCGCTTGTTGCGATTCACGAAGGCGTGGATCGTGCGGCGAATGGACAGCTCGTCGCTCGCCCGGTCGGGCTCCGGTGTCTCGATCTTCAGGACGTCGGCGCCCATGTCGGCCATGATCATGCCCGGCATCTCCGCCGGTGGAACGCGCGCCAGCTCCAGAACCTTGATGCCGTCGAGCACCGCCATGATCAGTCCCTCGCCGTGACGAGCCGCGCCGTGAGCGCGCGGATGTCGGGAATGTCTTCGAGATGGGTGAGTTGCGCGGCGACGCCCTCGGCCTCGCCGGCGCCGATGAGGGGAATCGCGCAGGCCAGGAACTTGTCACGCAGCTGTGCATCCGTGAGCGGCTGGTCGGGGTGACCGGAGGCGCCGCGGGGCGCGGACTCCAGCGTCCGCCCGTCGCGCAGGCGCACGCTCACGCGGGTCCAGGTGTGCTCGTTGAGGCCGTCGGGCAGCTTCGGATCGACCACCATCCGCACGCGGCCCATCAGCTCGCGGGTGCCGGTGTCGGTGACCGGCCCGTCGCCGAAGGAGCCGAGATCGACGCGACCGGTGGCCAGCGCCGCCGCCGCGCAGAACTGCATCGAGAACTTCCGCTCCAGGCCGCTGGTCGGGCTGGCGTGGCGCAGCACGTCGGGCACGACGTGGTTGACGCCCACGCTCACCTCGGCCACCTGGTCGGCGGCGAGCCCGTGCCGGGCGCGCAGCGCGAGCAGGGCGTCGATCGCCGAGTGCGTCAGCGCGCACGAGGGGTACGGCTTGATCGCGATGCCGGAGGTGAGCACCTGCCAGCGCTGGCCGAGCGCGTCGAAGGCGTCGGGCGCCAGCGTGGTCTGGCTGAACGCCGCCGCGTATCCCTGGCGACCCTCGAGCGCCGAGTCGGAGGCGGTGAGGCCTTCGCGCGCGACCATCGCCGCGAACACACCGTTGCGGGCGGCGTGGCCGGCGTGGAACGGCTTGGTCATCGAGCCGAAGTTCTCCTTGAGCCCGGAGGCGAGCGAGGCCGCGAGGCCGAGCGCATGCCGCGTCTGCACGGGATCCAGGCGGAGCACGCTGCTGGCGGCCGCCGCGCAGCCGATCGAGCCGATCGAGGCCGTCGCGTGCCAGCCGCGCGTGTAGTGATCGGGGTTCAGGGCCGCGCCGAGCGCGGCGCTCACCTCGAAGCCGACCAGGTACGCGAGCACGACGGCGGCGCCGTCGGCGGGCTCCGCCTCGGCGGCGGCCAGCGCGGCGGCAAGCAGGGGAACGCTCGGGTGTCCCATGAGCGCGAAGCTCGTGTCGTCGAAATCGTGGGCGTGACCGGCGGTGCCGTTGGCGAGCGAGGCCCAGGTGGGCGACGTGCGCAGCGACGTGCCGATCACCGTGCACAGCGGCGCCCCGCCCTCGGCGCGGGCCACGGCGCGCACGCTCATGGCGACCGGCTCGGGGGCGCCGGCGAGGACGACGCCGAGCGAGTCGAGGGCGGCCCGGCGGACCTGGGCCAGGGCGGCGTCGGGACAGTCGCGCAGCGACGTCTTGACCACGAACTCGGCGAGGCGAGCGGTGTTCATGGCCGCACGATAGCGGAGGCCCTCGACGGTTGCAAGGTCGCCGGGCCTAGCGGACAATCCCGGCCTGGAGGAACCGCCGTGCCACCCACCACGAACCGCCGCGTGCTGCTCCGGAGCCGACCGGTCGGCGAGCCCAAGCCGAGCGATTTCGAGATCGTCGACGTACCGGCGCCGGCGCCGTGCGACGGTGAGGTCCTCTGTCGCACCATCTACCTGTCGCTCGACCCCTACATGCGGGGCCGCATGAGCGACCGCAAATCGTATACGCCCTCCGTGGAGATCGGCCAGCCCATGGTCGGCGGCACCGTCAGCGAAGTGATCGACTCACGCCATCCGGGCTTCGAGGCGGGCGACTTCGTGCTCGGCTACGGGGGCTGGCAGTCGCACCACATCGCCCGCGCGGGCGCCTCCCCGGGGCCCTTCGGTCCGCTCAAGCTGGATCCCCGGGCGGCGCCGATCTCGACGGCCCTCGGTGTCCTCGGCATGCCGGGCATGACCGCCTACGTCGGCTTGCTCGACCTCGGCCAGCCGAAGTCCGGCGAGACCGTCGTGGTGTCGGCGGCGGCCGGCGCCGTCGGCTCGATCGTGGGGCAGCTCGCGAAGATCAAGGGATGCCGCGCGGTCGGGGTGGCCGGGTCGCAGGCCAAGTGCGACTACGTCGTGAAGGAGCTCGGCTTCGACGCCTGCGTGAGCTATCGCTCACCGGATCTCTTCGCGGTGCTGAGGGACGCGTGTCCCAAGGGCATCGACGTCTATTTCGACAATGTCGGCGGCGATGTGTTCAACGCCGTCCTGCGGCTGGTCAACCCCTTCGCGCGGATTCCGATCTGCGGGCTCATCTCGCAGTACAACGCCACCGACATGCCGCCCGGGCCGAACCTCGCGCCGGTCCTCTTCAACCGGCTCACGCTGCGCGGGTTCATCGTGTCCGATCACGTCGATCGCATGCCCGCGTTCCTCGCCGACACGGCCGGCTGGCTGCGCGAGGGACGCCTGAAGTACCGCGAGGACGTGGTGGAGGGACTCGACCAGGCGCCGCGCGCGTTCATCGGCCTGCTGCGCGGCGAGAACCTCGGCAAGATGCTGGTCAGGGTCGGGCCCGACCCCACGCGCGCCTGAGCCCGAGTCAGACGGCTTCGGCGAGGTCCTCGTCGGAGCGCCCGCACTGGTCGCAGCGGGTGGTGATCAACGGGTTGTCGTCGGGATCCTCCACCTCGAGCACCGAGGCGTGCACGAGGCCACCGCAGCCGCACGGCTCCGGGAAGTCCTCCGCGCAAGCCGGGCAATGCGCGTCGCCGACCTGGTGATTGACGATCTCGCCGACGACAAACTCTTCCATGGCGGCACCTCCAGTTCGATCTCCGCCGATCTGTGCAAACCGGTTGCCGGTCAGCCATTTTCCGGTCCCGACGAGACCGGCGCTTGGCATTGAAGGTCAACGTCTGTATAGTACTCTCGATGGACGCGGAGTACCGCGAGGAGCCCTGCCGGTCGGCACTGAACCGCGTGCAGGGAATGGACTTCGGATGGTCGCTGAACCCGTACATGGGCTGCGTTCACCGCTGCACGTTCTGCTACGTACGTGCGTTCGAGCGTCGCGCCGATCGTCCCTCCGACGACCGCTACGGGCGGTCGATCCGCGTGAAGGTGAACGTCGCCGAGGTCTTGGCGCGTGAGCTGGCGCGCCCGTCGTGGAAGCGCGAGAGCGTAGCCATCGGTGCCGCCACCGACCCCTACCAGCCGGCCGAAGGACGCTATCGCCTGACCCGCAGCTGCCTGGAGGTGTTGTCGGCGGCGCGCAACCCGTTCAGCATCGTCACGCGCGGGCCGATGATCGTGCGTGACATCGACGTGCTGGGGGCGGCCGCGTCTCGGGCGGACGTGCACGTGAGCTTCTCGGTGCCGACGCTCGATCGTGAGGTCTGGCGCCGGACCGAGCCGGGGACGGCGCCGCCGCGGCAGCGCCTGCGCGCGCTGCAGCGACTGGTCGAGGCCGGTATCGACGCCGGCGTCGGCATGGCGCCGATCCTGCCCGGTATCTCCGACGATCCGGCTCAGCTCGCGGAGGTCGTGAAGGCGGCGCGTGAGGCCGGCGCCACCGGCCTCTGGTGCAATGTGCTCTACCTGCGCCCCGGCACGCGCGAGCACTTCCTCGGGAGCCTCGCCCGCCACTGGCCGGCGCTGCTGCCGACCTACGAACGCATGTACCAGACGCCGTACCCTGACCGCCGCGCGTCGGATCCGATCAAGGCGCGGGTCGCCACGCTGCGCGCGGAGCTGGGCATCGCCGACCGGCGGCTGCGTCCGCTCGAGCCGCCGCCGGCGCCCGAGCAGCTTTCGCTGATGTGCGACTAGCCGAGCCTACGCAGTCTCCTGGACCTTCGTGCCCACCTGCTTCTTGAGAGCCATCGCATTCCGCTGTCGCGTGTCTCTGTCCGGGCACTCTAGCCTGGATGCGGACGCTCGGCTATCATCGCGCCATCATCCAGACTGAGTTCCTGCACGAGACGGTTCGTCGCATCTGGGGCTACGATCGCTTTCTCCCGCTGCAGGAAGAAGCCATCGGCTGCGTGCTCGATGGTCGGGATTCGCTGGTCGTGCTTCCCACGGGCGGCGGCAAGTCGCTCTGCTACCAGGCTCCGGCCGCCCACCGTCGCCGCCTCGCCGTCGTCGTCTCGCCGCTGATCGCGTTGATGAAAGACCAGGTCGACGGTCTGCGGCAGGCCGGCGTGCCCGCCGCCGTGCTCAACAGCAGTCAGACGGCGGCCGAGCGCTCGTCGGTGATGCGTGCGGTGGCCGGCGGGGGCATCCAGCTCCTCTATCTGGCGCCGGAACGACTCGTGATGGATGGCTTCCTCGAGCGGTTGCAGCGGGCGGCGCCGGCGTTCTTCGCGGTGGACGAGGCGCACTGCATCAGTCAGTGGGGGCACGACTTCCGGCCTGAGTATCGACAGCTCCGCGCACTGCGGCAGGCGTTTCCCTCGATTGCCGTCCACGCCTACACGGCCACCGCGACCCCGCAGGTGCGCGGCGACATCGTGACCGAGCTGCGCTTGAAAGACGCCACGGTCCTCGTCGGCTCATTCGACCGGCCGAATCTCATCTATCGGGTGCGGCCACGGACCGACCGGCTGGGACAGGTGGTCGCCGCCATCCAGCGCCATCGCGATCAGGCTGGCATCGTCTACTGCATCCGCCGCAGCGAGGTGGAAGAGCTGGCGGCGGCGCTCACGCGACGCGGGTTCCGGGCCGTTCGCTACCACGCGGGCCTGACCGACGAGGAGCGCCGCGCCAACCAGGACGCCTTCGTCAACGAGCGATGCGACATCGTGGTGGCCACCGTCGCGTTCGGCATGGGCATCGACCGCTCCAACGTGCGCTACGTCATCCACACGGGCATGCCGAAGTCGCTCGAGCACTACCAGCAGGAGGCAGGCCGCGCCGGCCGCGACGGACTGGAGGCCGAGTGCCTGCTGCTGGTGAGCGGCGGCGACTACGGTCTGTGGAAGTCGGTGATGTCGCCCGACGGTGCCGAGCCGCCGCCCGGCGCGCTCCGCAAGCTCGGCGAGATGTACGCGTTCTGCCAGCAGGCCGTGTGCCGGCATCGGGCTCTGGTGACGTACTTCGGTCAGACGTACGAGCGTGAGGGCTGCGGCGCCTGTGACGTCTGTCTCGGCGAGACCGTGCAGGGCGCGGACACGTCTGGAGTGGCGGCGAAGATCTTGGCATCGGTTGCCGAGCTACGCGGGCGCTTCGGCGCCACGCACGTGGCCGACGTGCTGGCGGGCGCGGGGACCGGCCGCATCAGCCAGCTCCGTCACCACCAGCTCGCCGCCTACGGCAGCCTGCGCGGGGAGCCGAAAGCGCGCGTGCGCGGCTGGATCGACCAGCTCCTGGCGCACGGCCTGCTGGCGCGCTCGGACGACGAGTACCCGACCGTGACGCTGACCGAGCAGGGACGGGCGGTGCTGCGCGGCGAGGGCCAGGCCCCGACGCTGACGAGCGCGGGGGCGGTGCGCGCCACCGCAGCCGATGCCGGGGCGCCGACCGAGGCCGAGACGGCGGACGGTCGCGCGGTCGGCGATCCGGGCGCCTACGATCGCGTGCTGTTCGAAGCGTTGCGAGGCCTGCGCCGTACGATCGCCGAGGAGCGCGGTGTGCCTCCCTATCTGGTCTTCAGCGACGCCTCGCTGCGCGACATGGCGCGGCTCAAGCCTCGCACCCGGGAGACGTTGCTGGAGGTCAAGGGCGTCGGCGCCTGGAAGAGCGAGACCTTCGGCGAGCGCTTCCTGGCACTGATCCGCCAGCAGGTCTAGCTCGCCAGCTGGTCGAGCGCGTCCACACCAGGCAGCGCGATCCATCCCTCGCGCGAGGCACGCTCGGCCTGAATCTCCGGTGGCCGCTGGCAGAGCCCCAGCTTGGCGGCGCGGGCGATGAGGGCGCATACCAGGGCATCGAGCGCGTGGTCGCTGCCGCAGCAGCTCTGCCGCGTGATCGCATCGAGCCGCAACCAGGCGCCGGTTCGACGTTCGAGCTCGGCCAGGATCCCGGCGCGGATGGCCGCGCCCTTGGTGCCCTTGTATCCCCGGGACGGCAGGCCCCAGACTTCGAGCGCCGCGCCCGGATAGGCTTCGACGAGCCGGCCGGCCCCCGATCGATCCACGGCAAAGCCACGCTCGGCGAGTCGGGTGAGCAGCCGTGCCGCGCGCATGGCGGGGATGGCGATGCGGTCCGACGCGACACTGAGCGGTCGGCGCCAGTGATCGAGCTCACGCAGCCGCTGCTCGATGTACACGTCGGTGGCGCGATAGCAGAGCGAGGCCGGGGTGACGTCGGGCCACGGCTGGCCCGCGTGATAGCCGGCGACGACCTGCACGAAGGCGTCCGGCCAGCCGAGCGGAATGTCGATGCCGGCGACGTCGGCCGCCTCGACGGCGTCCAGCAGCTGGTCATCGCCTTGTGGACAGCGCGGGGTCTGCACACGAGCCTCGCCCGCTCGCCACTGCACCACACACGACGCCGTCCCTTTGTCCTGGGAGGCCAGGTCGATGCCGAGCGTGATCACGGCGCGCGTCGCGTGCCCGAGGGCCGGCGGATGTAGCGGCCGCGCGCGGGCCCGACGACCGCGCCGTCCTCCCAGGCCAGCCGGCCGCGCAGGAACGTCGCGGTTACCCGGCCGGTCAGCTCCTGACCCTCGAACGGCGTGTAGCCCTGCGCCGACGGCGACTCCGCGGCGCGGACGACGAAGCGTCGCTCCGGATCCAGCAACGCGAGGTCGGCGTCGCAGCCGACCGCGATGTCGCCCTTGTCGAGGAGCCCATAGCGCCGCGCGGGATTGAAGGCGATCAGCTCGGCCATGCGATGCAGGGGCAGGCCGCGCCGACGGCCCTCGCTGAACAGACCGGCCAGCAGGTATTCGGTGCCGCCGAAGCCGGCCTTGGCGAGCCAGACGTCGCCCCGTCCGCGCCCGGCCGACTTCACTTCTTCCGAGCAGCAGGCGTGGTCACTGACGACCCAGTCGACCGTGCCGTCGAGGATGGCACCCCACAAGAACTCGACGTCCTCCCGGGGCCGAATCGGGGGGTTGACCTTGGCGTAGGCGCCGGTCGGCGCGTCGACGTCCAGCAGGAGGTGGCCGACCGTGATCTCGCGGCGAAAGTCGATGTGCGGGAAGACGCGGGCCATGGCGAGGGCGGCCTCGAGCGCCTTGCGTGAGGACAGGTGCAGCAGATTGACGTTGGTGCAGGCCGCCTCGTTGGCCAGGTACGCGGCGATCCACACCGCCAGACCCTCGGAGTGCGGCGGCCGGGCGGCGCTGTAGGCGCGCAGCCCCGACAGCGAGCGGTCCTGGGCCACGATGCGCGTGTAGGCATTGAGGATGTCGGCAATCTCGCAGTGCAGGCTCACGCTGACGTGTTCGGCGAGCGCCGGATGCGCCTGCTGGATCCGTCCGGCCGCGCGCAGGATGAATTCGAAGTGCGCGAGGTCGTAGGTGTCCTCGGGGCCGATCATCAGGAAGCGGCGCTGCTCGTCCTGGCCGGCCTGGCCGTGCAGCCCATAGCCGCCGTAGAACATGAAGATCTTGAAGGACGGCACGCCGTGCTGCAGGGCCAACGCCTCCATCTCGCCGACGTGCGAGCCGGCGATGGGCGCCAGGTGATAGGCGTAGTCGCAGTGGTAGCGCCCCTCGGATTGTCGGAGGACCTCGGGGAAGAAGTCGGCGTAGGCGCCGCCGCGGTTGAGGTAGTACTGCCCGGTCCGGAAATAGGTGAGCATCGTGGTCACGCCGCCGCTCACGGCGGCCCGGCTCTCGCTCACCGCGTCCGCGGCCAGTGGTCCATAAATACCCACGTGGGTGTGGGCGTCGACGACGCCGGGAAAGCCCAGCCGCCCCCGGGCGTCGTAGACGGCTGCCGCTTCGGCCACGGGGATGTCCGGGGCGACGCGAGCGAACCGCCCGTCCTTCACGCCGAGGTCGAGCCGCTCGATCTCCGGCCGGCGGGGGCGGACGACGCGCACGTTCTTGATCACGAGATCGAGCGGGGTGACGTCGGCCATGTCGGTGCGCCTCAGCGCGCGTCGTGAAAGATGATGCCCAGGGTGTAGCGCCGGCCGCTCAGCACGCGGCTGACCCCGTGGCGCATGGCGGCCCGATACCAGCCGCGGGTGCCCTGCACAGGACGGTGACGCGTCGGGAAGATCAGGATCTCGCCCTGCTCGGTGGCGATCGACTCACCGCGCGACTGTGCGCGGGGCCGCTGCTCCACCAGCAGGAAGTTGCCACCTTCGTAGTCCACGCCGCGCCGGCTCAGGAAGCAGGTGAGCTGTAGCGGAAACACGACGTCGCCGTAGATGTCCTGGTGCAGGCAGTTGTAGCCCCCGGCCTCGTAATGCAGCAGCAGCGGCGTGGGCTTCGTCTGACCGCGGCGATGACAGATCGCCAGCAGCTCGGTCAGCTCGGTCGGGTGCAGCGTGGCGGTGTCCAGCGCCGCCTCGAACTGATTGGCGATGGCGGCCAGCGGCGGGTAGGCGTGGGTGCGCAGCGTCTGGACGAGCGACGGCAGGGGGTCCGCGAAGTACTTGTAGTCGCCGAGCCCGAACCGGTAGCGCGCCATGTCGATCCGACTGCGGAAGCGGGTGTCGTCGTCGTAGATCGCGATCAGCTCGGTGCACTCTTCGGAGGTGAGCAGGGGCGGCGTCTTCGCGTATCCCCATTCCCACAGGGAGCGTTCGATGGCGGTCCAGTCGAGCGCGGTCAGCCGAGAAACGATGTCGGCCATGGCGGGGAGTATCGCATCCCCCGCCATGGCCGAAGGGTGAGTCGAGATCAGCGGCAGGTCTGACCGCCGTTCGAGTCGGCGGCGGTGTTGTCGCCGCTGCCGCAGACAAAGAAGGTGCCGGTCGCGTTCAGGCGGGTACTTGTGCGAGGTGCCCGAGCCTGACCAGGTGGCTGGCAGGGCCGGCCTGCTGTTCATGAAGGGACCGCCGACCTGGTTCTGCGCGTTCGTCTGCTGCGAGAAGAGCACCACCGGCCGCGGTGTGTTCATGATGGACCCTCCTTGGGTCGCAGCCGTGGGAGGGCGCAACAGGTGCCGCGCGAAACAAGCCAATGAATCGAGGCTTACGCGCGACCGGCAGATAGATCCGGGTGAGAATCATCCGCTCCGCTCGACGGGTTGTGAGACTTCAGTTCAGCGGTACGCGTCAGGCGAGCGCGTGACCGTCTTCCAGAACTCTGGATCGTGCCCGGGGAAGATCCGCGCGTTGAGCAGACGGGCGAGCGTGGTGATGCGTTTGATGGAGTGCAGCGCGAGCGTGGGATTCCACACGACACCCGGCACGCGTTGGCGCTGCGCGTGCTCCATCCAGTAGCACGCATCCCCGGTGAGGATCACCGGGCCCGTGTGTGGGAGCTGGACGAGCAGCGACTGATGGCCGGGCGTGTGGCCGTCGGTCCGGAGCACGGTCAGCCCTGGGGCCAGCTCGGT
>Ga0134124_10002367_pt1 | contig 15226 bp, 10 predicted proteins | sample KB304_FD_96880 | JGI IMG/M metagenome (GOLD analysis project Ga0134124, IMG submission 96880) | Terrestrial soil microbial communities without Nitrogen fertilizer from Kellogg Biological Station, Michigan, USA - KB3-0-4 | ecosystem: Environmental > Terrestrial > Soil > Unclassified ... | reverse complement strand
TGGCGAGTCGATCGATATCAACAGGCCAATGGACCCCACCGGTTTGCTCTTGAGCGCCGGGATCGGAGAACTGTCAGATTCACAGGATGGTCTAAATGCGCTGGCCAAAGACACTGGTGGCGAGGCGTTTCGAAACACAAATATGCCGATGCACCAGTGGGTTGAGAAAGTAATGGACGACACGTCCAGCTACTATCTGCTTGCCTGGAAGCCTGACAACGACGAGCAGAAGCGAGGTAAGTTCAAGAACATCGACGTCAGTATCGTGGGCCGGCCCGATCTCAAGGTTCGTGTGCGTACCAGCTACTTCAAGTCCGCCGCTCTGCCGTTACTGACGACGAAGAGAAAGCGGGACAAGGATCCTCTCAAAGCGCGCGACGACGATATGCGTCTGGTTGTCGATGCGCCTGTTGCGCAACGTGAGGTACCGACCGGAGTAGATCTGCACTTCAATCAAATGCCGGGCATCGGCACGAGCGTGGTTGCTACCATCACGATAGATGACTCCGTGCTGACGTATGATCTTATTGACGGGAAGTTAGCTGCGGACGTGGATATCGCCGGAATCCTTTACGACGAAAAAGGAAAACCCGTTAACAGCATTGTCGGGCGTCTGCGAATCTTTCCGAAGAGCTCGACGACGACCGGAGGCGATAAACAAAAGCGATCTATTTATCAGTTCAGCACACTCGTGCCTGGCGGTCTCTACCAGGTGAGAGTCGGTATTCGTGATTTAAAAAGCAGCCGCCTCGGCAGCGCCACGGACTGGGTCACCGTGCCAAAGATTTAGTATTCTCTGTGAAACCTCTGTGTTCTCTGTGTCTCTGTGGTGATCTTTTGCAACGGAATTCTTAACCACGGAGACACAGAGAACACAGAGAATGCACAGAGAAACCTCAGCCTCATGCCACAGGGGAGGAGAAATGAAGAGAACTCCCTCAATTGCTGTACAGCCTGCCTTGACTAACGAAGAGGACCGCAGGCGCTTCGAAAATATCGTTAAGACCAACGAAGCGTTGCTGCGGTTGTTTATCAAACACACGCCCGCGGCCATCGCGATGTTCGACACTGACATGCGTTACCTTCAGGTCAGCGATCGCTTTCTCACGGACTACGATCTCGAAGGACAGGACATCATCGGCAAGTCACACTATGAAGTATTTCCTGATATTCCCATTAAATGGCGGGAAGCTCATCGCCGAATCCTTGCAGGCGCAGTCGAACGTTGCGAAGAAGAGACTTATATCGCTGCTGACGGCGGCACAGGCTGGCTGCAATGGGAAAGCCTTCCGTGGCGCAAAGCTGACGGCGAGATCGGCGGCCTGATCTTATTCACGCAGGTCATCACGGCGCGAAAGCGGGCCGAGGAAGCATTGCGCGCTTCGGAAGAACGCTTCGCCAAAATCTTTCACCTGAGTCCGTTTCGCATGGGCATCCTGCGTATTAGAGATGGAGTAGTTTTAGAAGTTAACGACACCTGGATCAGAGAGACCGAATACTCACGTGACGAGGTTATCAATCAACCCATCTTTAAATTCTTAACATCGATGGAAGATAGCCTGGTCGAAAAGATCCGCCAGCTATTGAAGACTCCAAAACCCGTCGTGGATATGGAGATTCGCTTTACCACAAAACTCGGTCGCGAAGTGATAGCCAATACTTCAGCGGTGATGTTCGATCTCGACTGCGAACCGTGCTACCTCTGGGTGGCTAACGACATCACGAAACGCAAGCACGCCGAAGACGCGCTGCGAGCACTCTCTGCAAGGATTCGCTCGACCCGCGAAGAAGAAGGAGCACGCATCGCACGCGAGATACATGACGAGCTCGGCGGCGTACTAACAGGACTGAAGTGGGACCTCGAAAAAATCGACAACACTTTGAAGGACTCCACCGATTGTTCACACATTCCCGAAATCCGGGAACGGATCGGCAGTATGACGGGGCTGATCGAAACAACCATCAACACAGTGCGGCGAATCGCTTCCGAGCTCCGGCCTGGCGTGCTGGACGATCTGGGCCTCGTGGCCGCAATCGAGTGGCAGATAGAACAGTTTCAATCGCGTTCGGGTCTTACGTGTCATTGGACCAATAATGCCAGCGAGATCGATCTGACTCGTGAAAGGGCGACCGCAGTGTTTCGCATCTTGCAGGAAATACTGACAAACGTCTTGCGCCATGCGCGTGCTAATAATCTGTACGTAAAGCTCAGGCGCAGCAAACACTTTTTCGAATTGGAAGTAAAGGATGATGGTCAGGGCATTACCGAGAGTCAACGAATGAACACGCAGTCACTCGGCTTGTTGGGAATGAAGGAGCGGGCGCTGCTGGTTGGCGGTGAAGTCCGCATCACGGGGAAGGAAGGCGGCGGCACTACCGTCGTCGTGCGCGTTCCACTCGGTTTATAGATCGGAAGAACTATGCTCAAGATCCTTACCATCGATGATCATGAAGTGGTTCGCCGTGGTCTCAAAGACATGTTCACCACGGAGAGCGCGACGTTTGGTGAGGCTCGTTCCGGAGCAGAGGCTGTAGAGCTGGTTCGCAAGCAGCCGTGGGACATTGCGGTGCTCGACATTTCGCTCGGCGGTCGTAGTGGTTTGGAAGTGCTGAGCGAGCTAAAGCAGCTTCGACCTCGCATGCCTGTTTTGATACTCACTATGCACGCAGAAGAGCAATATGCAGTGCGCGCTTTCAAGGCCGGGGCTTCGGGTTACATCAACAAGGCGAGCTCGGGCGAAGAGCTACGTAAGGCGATTCTAAAAATCATCAAGGGTGGTCAGTACGTTGGTCCAACGTTGGCTGAAAAGATCGTGGTTCAGCTTTCGCAGCCGGGCAAAGTGCCACATGAGAATCTCTCGAACCGTGAATTTGAAGTGTTGTGCTCGATCGCATCCGGTCAGACTGTAAAAGAAATCGCAGCAAAGCTATCGCTCAGCGACAAGACGATCAGCACCTATCGCCGGCGCATCCTCGACAAAATGGACATGAGGACCAACGCCGAGTTAACACACTACGCCATCCGCAACGGGTTAGTTGAATAGGTCGTATATGACCTACAGGTCCTATTTCCTGTAGGACAAACACCGACAACCAGCCTCACTTTGATTACAAATCATTCATCCCTACCCCGATAGTCACAAAAATATTCTCCGCTATATTTCTTCATTCTGATCGTTGATTGGTTTTGGGGCATATAAACCGATCAACGAGGTGACGCACGTAGGGGATCGCCCAGTCGTAGGGGCAGCGTGCGTTGAGGGTGTGGACGTCCTAGTTGGGAGGCGTCCACGCTCTCTGCCTGCTCATTTAGAGATTGCCATTTTATGGATACTTCACCTCCGAGCCTCGACGTTGATTCCTCTGCGAATTCACCAGATCCGGTAAGTCTCAGTCAAAACGAAGACCGATATCGCGACTATTTCGAGAACGCGAAAGACGCGATCTACGTCCACGATCTTGATGGCCATTACATAATGGTTAACAAGGCGGGCGAAGAGCTGATCGGCTATTCGCGTGAAGAAATACTCCACATGAGAATCTCAGATGTAGTTCCGCGCAGTTATCTCGATGAGATTCATGCCAGGTTGAAGAAGAAGCTCACCGATCATTCACTGACAATTTATGAAGTCGAAGCTATCAGAAAGGATGGCAGCCGCGTTCCGATAGAAGTGAGCAGCCGTCTGATCTATGAGAATGGAGTGCCGGTCGCAGTACAAGGCAGCGCTAGAGATATCACCGAGCGCAAGCGTGCTGAAGAAGCACTGCGCGCCAGCCAGTTTCAGCTTCAGCAGTCGCAGAAACTCGAGGCCATTGGACAACTCGCCGGCGGCGTGGCCCATGACTTCAACAACATGCTAACGGCCATTATCGGTTACACCGATCTGTCGCTCAGACGAGTCGGACTGGAAAACCCGATTCGCCGCAATCTCGAAGAAACCAAGAAGGCTGCCGAACGGGCAGCCTCATTAGTTCGACAACTGCTCGCCTTCAGTCGCAAACAAATCCTCGAACCGAAGGTGCTTGATTTAAATGACGTCGTCAAAGACATGGAGAAGATGTTGACGCGTCTGATTGGTGAGAACATCAAGCTTGCCACGAGGCTCGAACCCGATCTCGGAAGCGTCAAGGCTGATCCATCTCAGGTCGAACAGATAATCATGAACCTCGTCGTCAATGCGCGTGATGCGATGCCGCGCGGTGGCAAAGTGACGATTGAAACCACCAACATCACTTTCGATCACCAGACTGTTCTAAAGCACGTTTCGGTCAAGCCGGGCGAGTATGTGATGCTGGCGGTTAGCGATACCGGCAGCGGTATGGACCGTGAAACGCAGCGGAGAATCTTCGAACCTTTCTTCACGACTAAAGACATCGGTAAAGGAACCGGTCTGGGCTTATCGACTGTCTACGGCATCGTGAAGCAAAGCGGCGGCAACATCTGGGTGTATAGCGAGCAAGGCATGGGAACGATGTTCAAGGTCTACTTGCCACGCATCGACAACGCTAGCGAAGACACGGGGGAGAAGCAGGAACCTATTCTGCTGCGAGGAACAGAGACGATTCTGCTGGTCGAAGATGAAGAGGTGGTGCGTGGCCTGACAAAGAGCATCCTGATGCAGGCTGGTTACAACGTGCTGGATGCGAAAGGTGGCGAAGAAGCGATTCGTATCTGCCGTGCGCATACGGGTCCAATCGATCTTCTCCTTACGGACGTCGTGATGCCGGAGGTCAGTGGGAAAGAAGTCGCAGACCGCTTGCTGGACTTACGACCAATGATACGGGTGCTATTCATGTCGGGCTACACCGATGAAGCAATCGTTCAGCACGGCGTGTTGGACGCGAACGTGGAATTCATTCAAAAACCCTTTACCTGGTTTGGCCTCACGCGAAAAGTCCGAGATGTGTTGAATCACGAAGCTTAAGTTCTGCGTAACCTCTGCGTCCTCTGCGCCTCCGCGGTTAATTTTTACCGCAGAGACGCAGAGGACACAGAGGTTACGCAGAGAAGACTATTGACAACCGCAAATATTAGGCATAAAAGTCGTCAAACCCAGATCTGGTTCGTTCCCCCAACACTTCCTTTTTCCCGCGCCTAATCACCTCCTAATCACCTAAGGAGTTTCTATGAATTCTGCTCGCAAAATCCAATGTGGTGTCGGACTAGTGTTTTTGTTGCTGTGCATGGCGCGCGTGGGCGCAGCACAGACTACTTGCTCTCCGACCTGGAATTCCACGTCGGTCTATACGGCCGGCATGAAGGCAAGCCTTAACGGAATCAACTACACGGCAAATTTCTGGACGCAGGGCCAGAACCCTTCCACTAACAACGGTGGACCAGGAAGCGGCCAGCCCTGGACCAGCAACGGAGCGTGTAGCGGATCGGGAGGAGGTGGCGGTGGCGGCTCATGCGCGCCGACCTGGAACTCTACCAGTGTTTACACCGCCGGGAACACAGCAAGTCTTAACGGCACAAACTATCAGGCTAACTTCTGGACGCAGGGCCAGAACCCTTCCACTAACAACGGTGGACCGGGAAGTGGCGCGCCATGGACCATCATCGGAACTTGCAGCGCCTGCACTACAGTCCCCAGCGTGCCTACAGGTCTGCAAGCTTCGGGAACTACGAGTAACAGCACAAACCTGAGTTGGACCGCTTCGACAGTTGCCGTCAACTGCACTTTAACCGGCTACACTGTCTTTCGAAACGGTGTTGCGGTCGCCACGACTAGCAGCCCCAACGTCAGCATAACCGGCTTGTCTCCTGTAACTACCTACAGCTTCAGAGTGGCGGCCAACGACGCGGCCGGAAGCTCCGCACAGAGCTCGGCGATCAATGTAACCACACTGAGTGGTCCACCTCCGCCACCGCCGGGTTCGAAAACGTTCGCACCTTATGTGGACATGGGCCTGACTGTTGATTGGCAACTCTTAACGATTCAGCAGCAATCCGGCATCAAGGTCTTTACGCTCGGTTTCGTGGTCGGTAATGGCGGCTGCACGCCCACCTGGGGCGGTGTCGGCGCAACGGTTGCGAACGACACGCTGCCTAATGGCACAACCATACTCTCCCTCGTCCAGGGCGTACGTGCTGCCGGTGGCGACGTGATCATCTCGTTTGGCGGCGCTTCGGGAACTGAGCTGGCGCTCGGATGTACGACTGTGTCGAGTCTGCAGGCTGCGTACCAGGCGGTGCTGAATAAATACAGCGTCAATTCGAGTACACCGGTGCGGCTCGACTTCGATATCGAAGGTGGAGCGACTACCGATACAGCCTCGATCGATCGTCGGAACTCGGCGTTGGTCGGACTAAAGAACGCGAATCCGAATCTCGTGATCTCCTACACGCTGCCGGTTCTGCCGACGGGATTGGTGGCGAGCGGTGTGAATATTCTGAATCGCGTGAAGGCTTCCGGACTCAACGTGAACGTCATAAACGTCATGGCCATGGACTACGGTTCAGCCAACGATAATGGCGGTCAGATGGGACTCAGCGCTCAACAAGCGGCGAGCAACACCCATAATCAGGTTGTCGCAGCAGGCTTGACCTCCAGTATCGGAGTAACTCCGATGATCGGAATCAATGACGTCAACACTGAGATCTTCCAATTAGCCGATGCGCAAGGGCTGTTGAACTTCGCGAACGCAAACAGCTACATCACGAGGCTCTCGATGTGGTCCGTGGCGCGCGACAACGGCGGTTGCGCGAACCAGGGCTTTGCGTCTCCGACTTGTAGCGGCATTTCGCAAGCCAATTGGGCGTTCTCAAATATATTAAAACCGTTTGGCCCGTGATGTTCCGTCTATCGGGTGAGGTATTTGGTCGCATGCGGCCAAACCTCACCCGAGGTCATTAGAATTTATTGACAGGTAAATTCGTCTCTAGTAGATTGTGCCCGCTATTTACGACAAGGAAGTACACACGACGCCACGGTGCGGAGGGCATCGTGACGTGTAGTGGGTGGGTATGGTCACAAGGCCCTCTCTGATCACTCCTATCCTTATCTTTCTCACACTAGGACCCATTCCGATCAAGGAGATAATCATGAAACGGAGCAAAATCTTTCTCTTGGCCGGGTTGTTAATCACAGCCATGGCTGGAACCACGATCGTGCTGCGATCGACGTACGCCGCAGCGGCAGGACCATCCGCGTCAGGACACGGAACAATCCTCCTTCAGAATACGAAGGGTAAGACGGTCAGAAGACAATTTTCCTTCAGTGCCCGGGTCTTGGCGGATGGCACCGTCAAGGGGAGTGCGATACTGCACAATCCGTCTTTTGATCCGAAGTACAGTGCCCAGTTCGACATCACTTGCCTTCAAGTTGTCGGGAATCGAGCCAGTTTCGGCGGCTCAATCCGAAAGACAACTGATCCGGTTTTCAACGATGAGTTTGACGCCGCCTTCTTCACCGTGTTTGACAACGGTGGACCAGGCGAAGACACGATCAGCGAGGTTTTCTTCGACAACGTGGTCGAGCCGAGCACGTGCCAATTCATTGGTGCTGATGACTTCCCACAGATCCCAACCGAATCCGGCAGCGTCACGGTCAAACCGTAGTACCAGTTTTATCCAATCGCATAAGAAAAGAGGCTCGTCACATGACGAGCCTCTTTCTTTTAAGTCATTTCAGAATGCGACCTCAGAGTCAGCATTTGTATCTGAATGAGTGCAAATGTTCATCCAGATCTTATCCACAGATTACGCGGATTCTTTATCGCATCTGTGTAATCTGTGGATGCTCCTTTTTACCTCAGGTGCTTATCGAACCACGCCAACATGCGACGCTGTATGTCTAACTGGTGGCCACGCTCCTGAATGTTGTGGCGCTCGCGTGGATAAACCACCAACTGCGTCTCCACTCCGGCGTCCTTTAGCCCGTTATAGAATTCGTAGGCCTGACCAACCGGAACACCAGAATCGAGTTCGCCGTGCAGCAGAAGCGTGGGCGTGCGGCAGTTTCGAATCGACATGATCGGTGAACGTTCGTCATAACCTTTTCGATTCACATGTGGGCTATCGCCGAAGGAAATGAGAAGCGAGGAGCTTAGATAAGATGTGCCATACAGACTGAAGAAGTCTGAATGCCCCGCTTGTGCAACGGCAGCCTTGAACCGCGTGGTATGGGTGATTGCATATTCGGTCATGAATCCGCCGTTGCTCCAACCGCCGATGCCGAGTCGATTCGGATCGGCGATCTTTTGCTCGACTAGATAATCAATGCCGTCGATCAGATCCTGGAAAGCCATCCCGCCCCAATCGGCGATCGTCTGGTGCATTCGTGCGCCTTCACCCGTGACGCCGCGAGTGTTTGGGAGGAAGACAACGTAGCCATTCGAAGCGAGCAGTTGTCCCCAATCCCACCATTTGCTGCCGTGCCATCCCATCCACCATGCAGTGTCGCCCGGATGCGTATTGACGATCGTCGGATAGAGGCGGCCTTGCTGGTAGTCAGGCGGCGTAATCACGACGCCGCGACGGAGTAAGCCGTCTTTAGAATTCTTCCATTCGACTTCACGGAGTTTCCCGAGTTTCCATCCGCCTGTTTGAGGATTGAAGTTCGTTATCTTTCGCGGCGGCGCATCCGACTTCAAGATCCAGATGTCGCTCGGCGAGCCAACGCTCTGCGAAAAATATGCGGTCGTGTTTCCATTAGTACTAAAGCCGACGTTCCATTGCGAGTGGACGACGTCTGTGAGTTTGCGAGTGTCGCCGGTAGCCGCATCAACACTCATAAGCACCTGGTGTGTTCCCTCTACACTCTGCGCCATGAGGTGTTTTGAATCCGGCATCCACTCCAACCGGAGGACGCTGCCCGCATAGTCTTTCAAGAGCGGGCGTGATGGACCACCGCCAGCCGGTACAACAGAAACCCACGCGGCATATTCTTTTGTTGGAGGCCCTTCATAGAAACTTATCAAACGCCCGTCGGGAGACCACTTGAGTGCGCCTGTAAGATTGACGAGCTTGCTTAACGTTCGCGCGACTTCACCGGTTGAGCAATTCACGACGATCAGCGAGAGGTTCAGAGAATCTTCGGCCTTCGGAGTCGGAGCCACGACAAGCGCGAGCTCGTCGCCCTTAGGCGACCACGCCAACCCGTAGATTTCGAAATCCTTTTTTGTAACCTGCAAGGCTTTTCGATCTGACACGCTCGCTATCCATAGTCTCGAGTACTTGAGATTACGATCGACTTCCACAGCGTCATAGCCCGCAGCTTTTTTCTCCTGCTCGTCTCGCGTGGTTTGGTCACGCGCGACAAACGCAATCATTTTGCCGTCCGGCGACCACTCGAAATCTTCGACGCCACCGGGCACGGAAGTCAGTTGCACTGCGGTCGACTCATCGACGCGGAGTAAATAGACCTGAGCGCGATCCGATAAGAATGCCAGAGTTTTTCCGTCAGGGGACCAGCGCGGCGAGCCGATGTTGCTCAGGCCAGGTATCAATGATCGCGGAGACTCACTGCCGTCGACGGGCATGGTCCAAATGTTCGAGGTGCGCGGTTGCGTGTTCGAGGCCGCAGGCTCCGTGATCACAAACGCGACCTGTTTGCCGTCAGGAGAGAGTTGAATATCGCTGAGCTCCCGAATGCTGAGAATGTCTTCGGGCGTGATGGTCTGAGCGTGGGTGACCAATGAGCAAAATAAACCGGCTGCTATGGCGAGGAGTAACTTTATCCGCATGATGCATTCCTTTCTTCATACAGATAAACCCGAGCGTCGAAGTGTTATGGCAAGAAATCCTATGAAATCTTGGAATCTTGTTCAAAAGCTGAGACAGGATTTCAGGATTCACAAGATTTACATGACTCAAACGCCGTCTCAGTGGTGTTATCTCAGCAGGACAGAAATTCGAAACGACAGTTAACAAAAGTGAAACCCTGATCGTCTACAAAGTGGATTGCTTTACATCGTGCGAAATACTGGGGGGCATTATGTTGAAGGTACACGCCAAAAGATCGGATTCGGTTGAGGTTCTTTGCCTGGAAGGCCAAATCGTAAATGGTGACACGGAAACTCTGCGCGGCGCCGCGCAATTGATATCTGGCGCACACGACATCATTCTTGATTTATCAAACGTGACTCTCGTGGATGCACACGGACTGGGCGTCTTATTACAACTCCGCGAACACACTCTCGCAAACGGAATGCACTTCGAATTGATGAATGTGAATGCGAGTTTGTCGAGAATACTCGAAATCACACGACTCAATACTGTTTTCGAGATTAACTCCGGCGTTGAATTCTGTCCCAAGCCGACGTACGCGCCGCGACTGCGCGTGGCCGCTTAGCCGGACCTTCAACTAAGGTCTTTCGAGCATGGCGAGCTTATTGCGGTAGTCGATCGTCAGGACGAAGTCTTTGAGGAAACCGTTGCCGATGTTGATGCCCCAGGGCTTCTTGTCGCGGCCGGCGCCTTTGCCGAAGAAGATTACCGCGGGTGCATCAACAGAGATTGCGCCGACCGTTACGTTGTTGACCTTCCCTTGCCTGTTCTGAGACACGCCGTTGTAACCGACGTCAGTGCTAACCGGCGCCTGGTTGAATTCTTCTTCCAGTCCTAAATACCCAACTGCGGCGGGAGTGAGATTGAAGGCGCCGCTGGATCCTGTGTCCAAGTTACCAACCATCTTCTTTCCATTCACGAACACATCATCAAGCAGAACATTGTCAGCATACCGGAACGAGAGCACTGACCGTTTCGGTGTGTTCGCTGCTTTTGAGAACAGCGGTTGTGAGTAAAAGCGAACGACGCGATTCGGATAATCGATCTGCACGATGCGACCGTTCAGCACACTGTGTCCGAGCACGCCATGTAACGGCTTGCCTAAACGCTCGCTCACTTTCGACAAGTCAATCGCTAACGTCTCAACGTTCTTTACCGTAAACCCGGCCACTTCCACGAGCGACATCTCGGTGTAATACGTCAGATTAACGTCGGTTCCACCGCCGGTCCCGGGTTTTCCGAGCGGGTGAAGTTTCAAACCGATGTCTTTAGCGGTATTAAGATCAACTGCGGAAGGATCGGTGCCGGTGTCCAGCATCATGTTGAATGGACCCTTTCCGTTGACCTTCACCTGGAGAATGATCTCGTTGTGGTAAAAGTCGAAAGGGATTTCAACAACCTGCTGTTTCCCGCCCGCCTGTGCAGACGAAACAGAAACCGTTACCAGAAGGCAACACAGTAAAATCTGGATTTTCATTCCGACTTCAATGCGATCAGTGGATCGACTCGCGTTGCACGACGCGCCGGGATGTAACAGGCCAGCAGCGCCACAGCGACGAGCACGACAGTCGTCACTAACAGTATCACCGGATCGCGCGTGGGCAATGAGGGGATGACCGAAATCAACAGTCGCGAGACCCCGTACGCGCCCACGATCCCCAGCACGGCTCCACTCACGATCAGGACCGCGCCCTTGCCTAACACCAGCCAAAGGACGTCGCGACTCTGCGCGCCGAGCGCGACACGAATTCCGAGCTCGCTGGTACGTTGCGCCACGGTGTAAGAGATGATGCCATAGATCCCAATCGCCGCGAGGATCAAACCGACCGCAGCAAAAGCTCCCAGCAAGCTTCCCAACAACGAGATGCTGCCGAGTCCGGAATCAACCGCCGCTCGCGCCGTTCGAATTCGATAAACCGGTAGATTGGGATCGAATGTCGCTATCGCACCGCGCAGGGTGTTGCCAAACGATTCCGCACTCGCAGAGGTGCGCAGCATGAGCGTGAGAAAGTTCGGCGAAGCTTGCGTCATGGGAACGAACGCTTGAAAGCGCGTGTACGGTTCACCAAGACCACCGGGGAACGCGAGGTCGTTAACAACGCCGACGATTTCGAACAGGGTTCTCTGTTGACCAGGATTAGTGATGCGCTTGCCGATCGGACTCTCGTTGGGCCAGAAGGTGCGAGCGGTTGTCTCGTTGATGATGACGACAACCGTGTTATCCATAGTGTCTGAAGCGTTGAAAGTACGCCCTTGTTGCAAACGCGCGCCGAGAGCCTCGAAGTAATCGCCATTTACCGGTTCGAAAAACATTTCCGGATACTTGTCCGGCGGTGGCTCAGGCCGGCCTTCGACGAGGAACGCGCTGCTGCTGTTGAAACCAAACACTGGTTGCGAGCTCCCCATCGCAACGTGCTCGACGCCGGGCAAACTACGGAGTCGATTTTCCAATTCATTCAGGAACACGACGCGTTGCTCATCATCTTTATATTTGTCGCCGCGCAGAGTCATTTGCGCAGTCACGAGTCCATCAACACGCCAGCCCGGATCGGAATTGATGAAGCGTTGCAAGCCGCGCAGAAACAGTCCGGCCGCCGCGAGCAGTACCATTGCAAACGCTACTTCAATGATGATCAGCGCGTGTCGCAGACGATGTTGTGAGCGTCCCGCGGTCGACCCACGAGCGTTATCACGAAGCGCGTGGTTCACATCAGCACGCGAAGCTAACCACGCCGGAACTGTTCCGAACAGCACTCCCGTCACCAATGAGCACAAGAGCGCGAAGCCGAAGACCTTGTAATCGAGTTGCACCCTCGCGCCGGGCAGATCAGTAAACATGCGGTTACTGATAAAGCGAACCGCCCAGATCGCGATGACAAGACTGACTGTTCCTCCGATCAGCGCAACGACAAGACTCTCGGTAAGTGAACTTCGCAGCAGGCGCCAGCGACTGGCACCGAGTGCGGCGCGAACAGCGAGCTCGCGCGATCTGCTTGTCGTGCGAACGAGCTGAAGGTTCGCGAGGTTTACGCAGGCGATCAGCAACACAAATCCTGAGAGACCGAACGTGAACCACATGACGGTTCTGCCGATGCTGTCAGACATCGAGCGCTGTAGCGGTTCCAGTCGCACGCTCTCGCCGTCATTCGACTTATTTTGTTTACCGAGATTTGCGGCGAGAGCAACCATGCTTTGATTTGCCTGCTCAATCGTCACGCCCGGTTTGAGACGGCCGAATGAAGAGAGAAAGTTGTTATTGCGGTTCGCCTTTCGTTCCGGAGTGAATGCGAGTGGCTGCCAGATGTCGACTGAGCCCCAGAGGATCGGGTGCTCGAAACCGGGCGGCATCACGCCGACGATCTGGACTGTTTTGCCGTCGAGCTGAATCGTGCGTCCGATGATGTTTGGGTCGCTTCCGAAGCGGCTCGCCCAGAAACGATCGGTGAGCACGACAACGTTGTCAGCGCCGGGCTCGAACTCTTCCGGTTTGAACACGCGGCCGTGCGCCGGGGCCACGCCCAGCATCGGGAAGAAATCGGCGGTTGCGGCAAGGCTGAGCAAACGTTCTGCTGTTTGGCCGTTTTCGGTGAGGTTACGGCCGACGAAGTTGTAGGCCGCCATCTTTTCGAACACGGTGTTTTGGTCGTGCTGGTCGAAGAAGTTTGCGATTGAGTGTGGCCAGGTTTGCGAATGTGGCGACGTGCGCCAGACGCGTATCAACCGCTCGGACTGCGGGTATGGCAGCGAGCCGAATAAAAAAGTATTCAGCACGCTGAACATCGCGGTGTTGACGCCGATGCCCAACGCCAGCGTTAGGGCCGCCACCACAGTGAAACCTTTGTGCTTCAGCAGCATGCGCAGGCTATAGCGCAGATCCTGAGATACGCTGGTCATACTCTTTCTCCAATCGTCTGTGAATCAAGCAGTCTTCGGGAGGTTCAGTAAGAATACACCTTGCGGCGGACGATTGTGACAGCTTTTCTTCTCTGTGCAACCTCTGTGTCCTCTGTGTCTCTGTGGTTATATCATTGCAAAAACCACAGAGACACAGAGGACACAGAGGTTGCACAGAGAAATCTAATACCACCGGAAGACGCTCAGTATATTTGAGAAGTCATCGGTCCAGGCGACGGATTCTGTGCGTCCTTCGAGTAGTCGCCAGTTAGGTTTTTGCGAGAGGCTGTCGAACGCAGGGGAGTGTTGCGCCATGACTAACCACTCGGAAGGATCCTTGCCCGTTACCGGATTATGCTCGCCGTCAACGATTCGCAGACTAATCGAATTGTTACGCTTCGCCAAATCTGCCAGAACAGCATCGAGCTTCAAACTGCGGTTCGAAATATTAAACGCAATCATCCCGCCAGTTGCGAGCTTCGACAGATAGAGGCTGATTGCTTCCTCAGTCAAAAGATGAATCGGAATGGCATCGGAATTAAACGCATCCAGAACGATGAGGCCGTAGTGATGGTCCGGCGCATTCTGCAACTTGAGCCGCGCGTCACCAAGAACAATTTTGACAGGAGCAGCGGCGCATTTCTCCAGGTAAGTAAAATACTCCGCCGTTTGCGCGATGCCGACAACTGCCGGATTGATCTCGTAGAAAGTCCAGTCCTGATTGGAACGCGCGTAACTTGCCATCGATCCGGTTCCCAATCCGACAACAGCCACATTCGGTGAGAAGGCGTTTGCGTTGAATGCTTCGAAGATCTGTCCCAGTGGCCCATCGCGATGAAAGTATGAAAGCGGCTCGCATTGATGATTCGGATCGACGAACTGGCGGCCATGTATCGTATTGCCGTGATAAAGCGTGCGAGTCGCGCTGGCAGGATCGAATCGCACACTCAACGTCCCGAAGAAATTGCGTTCATCATGCAAGGTGCGGTTTTGAATTTCGGAGTAGACGATGCTTCCAATCATGATTGCGCCAAGAGCGAGTGCAAATCGAACTGGTCGACTACGGAAATGGTGATTAGTGATCACCAACGGAATTCCAAACACAATCGCTACAGCGACAACTGAGCTGACGTCGTATCGATCGACAAGCAGCGCCAGAGCAACGGTTACCAATGCCATGCACGCCGGCAGCAGGAAATCAAAACGATTAATTTCCTTGTCGTGCTGCAGGATTAGGCAGGCAAGGACAATCGCTAAGGGATACTCGACGATCGTGTTGAATATCGTCGGAGCGATTAAGGTGTTGAAGAGTCCGCCGATCATTCCGCCGATAGCCACGCATAGATAGAAATCAGGAAGGCGTGAGGCGTCTGGTCTATCCCTAGCCAGCATGTTGTGACAGACCATACCCGCAACGAAGAGGAAACACAGATGCAGCAGGACAATGACTGCGGTTGGTTCAGTTGCGTTGGCGACGAGCGCTAAGGTGAGCAGCAGGGCTAGTCCAGCAAGCGCGGTGCTTGCGAGTCGTTCAGGCAGCAGATTCTTGCGCGCGAATGCGAGGATGAATGTTATGAGATAGAGCGCTAAGGGAATGGTCCA
>Ga0134124_10002366_pt1 | contig 15226 bp, 5 predicted proteins | sample KB304_FD_96880 | JGI IMG/M metagenome (GOLD analysis project Ga0134124, IMG submission 96880) | Terrestrial soil microbial communities without Nitrogen fertilizer from Kellogg Biological Station, Michigan, USA - KB3-0-4 | ecosystem: Environmental > Terrestrial > Soil > Unclassified ... | reverse complement strand
CTTCGAACCCGAAAAGTCTGGAGGTTGCTTTAGTCTCCGCGCTCTCGTCTCCGACGGCTAAGACTGGCCTTCCCACGAAACTCGCCGTCAGTTTCATCGACGTGCCTGGGTCGGGTCCCATGCTGACCGCGGCGACACAGATGGCAACCGATGTTCTTGGTTATGGTGCTGATGGAAAACAGCCGGCGGCAATTGATCTGGCTGGTGTGGTCCTGAACGATCTAGGTAAGCAGGCGGGCAGCTTCAAAACCAGAATCAACGTCCGTCCGCTGCCTGTGACGGCTTCGACCGACACCCCTTCGGTGCTGTACAGCCATAAGCTTCCGCTGAAACCTGGAATCTATCAGGTGCGTGTTGCGGCGCGCGATGATAAGAGCGGGCGCGTCGGCAGTGCAGCGCAGTGGATTGAGATTCCCGACTTGAGCTCAAAGGCACTCACGCTCAGCAGCCTGCTCGTGAGTGGCGAATTTATCGGCGCGAACAGCGCGCAGGGGAGTGGGGACGCGGCTCAGGAACAAATGGTGTTCAGCGTCGACCGCCGCTTCGCTCAAGGATCGAACCTGACTTTTCTGACGATGGTCTACAATGCCACCGCAACCCCGAAGCTGGATGCTCAAATCGAGATTCTGCGCGGTGGACAGCGCGTGATTGCCAGCCCCGTTCTTCCGATAGCAGTCGATGACAAAGCAGACGTCACCCGCATTCCATACGGTGCAAATGTCGCGCTCAAAAAACTTCAGCCGGGTCGTTACGTGTTAAGGGTCACGATCAACGATCGCAACGCGAACACACGTGCGGTAAATCAAACTGTCTTCGAAGTTATATGAGTTGATCTACACGCCGGTGCTATCGTGGGCCAACGAGTAACACGCCTTCACCGCCGGTGAAGAGGCCCGCGATGCAGCCGGTCATGAGCGTGGCTAGTGTTGCAGCGAGTAACGCGCGCAAGCCGAGACTGGCGAGGTCGTCGCGGCGCGAAGGCGCGAGAGCGGCCGTGCCGCCGACGAAGATTGCCATCGCGGCCACATGCGCGAAGCCGCAGAGTGCGTAGCTCAGGATCACGACCGTTCGAGGATCAGTGATCTGGCCGCTGGAGATTAACTGGGCCAGATCGTTGTAAGAGAAAACTTCCGTGAGTATCACTCGCTCGCCCAGCAAACGCGCGGCGATCGGCACGTCGGTCGTCGAGACTCCAAGCAGGAACGCGAACGGATAAAAAATCCATCCGAGAATTCTCACGATTGAAAGCGGCTCACTCATTCCGAGCCATGAACTCGCGACGGCAAGTATCTTGTCCATCAGCGCTACGATTCCGAGAATCGCTATGATCAGCGCTGAAATTCCCGCCGCCAATTTCAGTCCATCCATCGCGCCCTCGATGATCGCGCCGATCAGATTCTTCGATCGGCTCGACTCGTCGTCCGGCGGAACGCCTTCCAATGTCTCCGGCGTGTCTGTTTCGGGAATGAGCAGCTTGGAAACGACCACGCAGGCAGGAATCGACAGTATCGATGCAGAAATGAGATGACCGGCGATTTGTGGAAACACGCCGGTTAGAAACGCGACATACACACCGAGCACGCTCGACGCCACGGTGGCCATTCCAGTTGTTAGTAGCAGTAACAACTCCGAGCGCGTCATCCCCTCGAGATACGGACGGACCACGAGCGCCGACTCAATGCCAACAAAGATGTTCGCGGCGCTGGAGAGTGATTCAGCGCCGCTGATTCTCATCGTGCGGTGAAAGAGTTTGGCGAAGAGTCGCACGAACACCTGCAACACGCGCAAGTGGTAGAGCATCGCGGTGAACGCCGCAAAGAAGATCACCACTGGCAGAACCTGGAACACGAGAATGAAGCCAACGGAGCCCGACTCACCAGGACTCGCCGCGAGTGGTCCAAACAAAAACACCGACCCACTCTTGGACGCATTCAGCAGGACCAGCACGGCGTCGTTGAGCCAGAGCAAAATCCGATGTGAGACAGGTAATCGAAAAATGATCAGACCGATGATGAGTTGAAGGGCGACACCCCACGCGATCGTCTTCCACGCGATCCGTCGTCGATTACTGGAAAGTAACCAGGCCAGACCTGCGAAGATCACAAACCCCCGAGTGACACGGCGTGTTGAATCATCTTTGTGCTTTTTGGTTGGGCAAAGGATTCATGAAGCGGCAGACTGCGGTATTTGATGTTTACGTTCCAGGCCGACTCGACGCAAGAGTTTCGTAAATCGCAGATCGCGGCGAATGCTGTCGAATGCGGGATCTACCTTCAGCCACGTCATCATCTCGCAGCGATTGCGCAACGCTTCTTCGAGACATTCGAAGGCGGCGTTCTTATCGCGCAATGCCAGGTGAATAACAGCTTTGTGGTGTCCTGAAACGTACCGCTGCTTTGACTGTTGCTCGAGAAGCTTGAGCGTAGCCTGAGCGCTGCTTTGCTGACCGGCTAATGCCTGTGCACTTCCCAGCGCCCCTTTGAATATCGGTGCGTCGTCCACACTGCAAAGCTTCTCAAAGATTCTAATGGCTTCCGCGAATTTACCCTGTTGCACGTAAATGCGTCCAAGCACATAAAGCGCGGGTTGATAGTGGCTATCGATCGCGAGAGCCTTTTCGATCTCCTTTTGTGCGTGGTCGTAATCACGCATCAGGAAGAACGCGGCGGCGATGCCTTGTATAAGCTGCGGCGACAGTGGATCAAGCTCAGCCGCGCGCCGCATTTCGTGAAGAGATTTATCAAACTGCGCTTGTAAGTAGTAGAACAACCCGAGTCTCTGGTGAGCTAAAGCATAGTTGGGCTTGAGTTCTACCGCTCTCATGAACTCTATTTCGGCTGCCGGCCAATCCCAGTCGTACGACATATAGACCAAACCGAGCGCAGCATGAGCTTCGGCAAGGCCGTCGTCGATCTCCAATGCTTTCAGAGCGGCAGCCTTAGCTTTCGGCATCGCCTCTGTCGTCGGTGCATAGATATTCGACAGGCGATAATAACTGTCAGCCAGCCCGGCATAGGCCAGCGCGTAAGTGGGATCGATCTCGATCGCTTGTGTGAAATACTCGATTGCCTTCCTTAATCCCAGCTCATCGTATTTGTTCCAGTGATAACGACCTTTGAGGTAAAGATGGTAGGCCTCGGGATCCTGGGTGTAGTACTTTCCAAGCTGTTGCTTTTCTTCACGAGTCAGGCGCGCCTTCAATCTCGAGCATATCGCGCCGGAAATCTCTTTTTGTATTGCGAGAATGTCAGAGGGACTACGATGATATTGCTCGCCCCACATCTGCCAGCCGTTGGCTACGTCCACTAACTCCGTGCTGATAATGAGCCGGTCGTCCAACTGCAGAATTCTTCCAATCACAACCGAGCACACGCCGAGCTTTTGTCCGATCTCCTGCGGATCCATTCCGGCGGTTAGTTTGTAGCGGAAGACAGTGTTGCGAGACGAGACGCGCAGGTTTTGCAGGTGCGAAAGTCCGTTGATGATGCTCTCGGTCAGACCGTCGGAAAGGTATTCAAAATCGGGCAGCGCGCTGACATTTTCAAACGGCAGCACGGCGAGAGAGTTTGTTATTTGAAGAGCGCTGGCCGTTGCCGATGCGGCGGATCGCGTGGCCGCGGAGCTACGTGTCACCGTAGTCTGCGACTCTGCTTTCTCGACACTGGCAGCGAACCGGTATCCACGCTTCGAAATGGTTTCGATGTACTGTTGCTTTCCACCATCTTTACCCAGAGCTTTTCTCAGACTGGCAATGTTGACGCTGAGATTGGCTTCTTCGACAAATGTCTCGGGCCAAACTTCTTCCAGCAGCCTTTCCTTTGTAACCAGATGACCGGCGTTCTCGAGTAAGACCACCAGGATGTCAAACACCTTCGGCGTCAGCGACACGTGTTCCTCTCCGTTGAGCAAGGTGCGTTCACCCTGATCGAGAAGGAAAGATCCAAATTTGTATACCGCTGCGCCTGAGGGCGTGGCGTGCAAGCGTTTTGGATTTTTTTTAGAAATCTTTTGGGATTGTTTAGGGACTTTCATCAACGCCGCTGATAACGTCCGCGAAACGAACTGTTAGGGGGAGAACCAGATATTTACGAGTGAGCCGCAGAAATGACGTAAAGAGCGTGCATTGTAGTCGGAAACTCGTCATCAACAAAGTAAAAAAATGGATGCCGCAACCTCGCAGCGCCATGCGTCGTTTAGACGATTAGAGAGGTAAACTTGTTCCCAACTCACTGAGGCAACAATGTCAACGCATCTCGCCATTGCTCATCATGACGCAAAAATCTACTTCGCGCGAGCGGCGATATTGATTGTTGTACTCGTATCTTCTTTAGGTTTTTCTCATCGATCCACCAGTCAGGACAAAAGCAATCAGGATGGCCCAGTGGAGGTTAAGTACGACAGGGTTTTCCAAACCGGAGACGTTAAGATTGAGCCTTTCAATCTTGCAGATCTTCCGCCCTTACCGGCCGGTTACGCGGCACTGAATAACAAGGCATATCGAATAACAACGAGTGCCATAGTGGCGGGCCGACATACAGTTCGTTTTTACGTCCCTTCAGTGACTCAGGAAGATGCATTTCAGAAACTGCGGATCTTTCGTGTTGATAATGATCCGTTCGATCCGGACGGTTTTGTCTGGCTCGATGTAACCGTGTCGAAGTCCTCAACGGAACCTCCCAGTTTTTCAACAAAAACAATTTACGGACAAAGTGAAGGACTGGGCACATACGTAATTGCGAAATTAGTTCGAGAAGTGCCGCCGACCAGCGCGATAGCGGATCTGATTGTTACGACAAACGGTATGGCCGAGCGCATCACAGCACCAGGTCTTATCAGTTACAGAATCAAGGTGCTGAATCAGGGTCCACACGCCGCGAGTGATATTGGGCTTTGGGACTCCGTTGCTGGACCGGCAAACCTCGTTTCTGTCGAATCAACTCAGGGATCGTGTAAACCTAGTTACTCACAAATAGTTTGCAAGCTGGGCTCCTTGAAGGTGGGGGAGTCGATCACAGTTGCGGTTAAGCTGAAACCGTACGAAGGCAGGGGCAGCTTTCCTCAGCAAGGAAAGGAAATAATGCTCGATGCCGGCGCCAGAGCAGTGGAGAAAGATCCAACCCCACAGAATAACGAGGTCTCTAATGTGGTCCTCGTTTTACCTGATCCTAACCAGCCTCCGAAAGTAACTCTGAATAGCCCCCAGGATGAGGCGCTCTTTACAGGACCAGCCGATATAACTCTCGAAGCCACTGCAGAGGACTCCGATGGGTCAATCAGTAAAGTTGAGTTTTTTGACAGTGATAGATCACTGGGAGTGGGAACATCTGTTGACGGGAAGAGATTTGTCTTAACTACACGCGGCTTGTCATATGGCAATCACGGCATCGTAGCTGTAGCCACGGATAACGGTGGCAGAATAGATTGGTCGCTGCCTATAGAAATCTTTATCAATGGCTCATCGGTTGTTTCCGTTAAGACGCCCACGGCAGACTCTTTGGTCGCACCCGGATCAGATCTGATCCTCACGGCTGTGGCAAGTCATCCCTCAGGCGTAATCAATAAGGTCCAATTTTTTGCCGGTAGCCGTTTGCTTGGGGAAGGCAGTCTATCTGGTCCAAACACGTACAGTTTTAAATGGAATAGATTACAGCGGGGAAATCATTCAATTTCCGTCATCGCGATCGATGGTTCCGGCATTCCAACGGTGTCAACGCCTGTGAAGTTCAAGGCGAGCAACCCTCCAAGAGTCGCAATCATTTCACCAACCAATTCAGCGCAGTTTTTGTCCTCAACGAGTTTGAATATCGTGGCTGAAGCAACACAAATCGACGGCTCGATAAAGCGAGTCGACTTCTACGCTGATGGCCGCCTGATTGGCAGCGACTCGGAAATAGTTCATACAGAGCGATTCGAGGCTACCTGGACGAATGTGACCACGGGCCTGCATGAATTGAAAGCAGTCGCGGTGGATGATCTTGGCGTGAGCGCGACTTCCAAACCAATTACGGTAAAAGTCGAAGCGCGCAGGAGTGATGGAAAGAATTGATGGCGGCAGTTTTATACCGAAACGTTCAGTAGTGAAAATAAATGGCCCCGCTTCTACGTAGCAGGTAGTAACGGGGCTACTCAGAACCGAAGCTCTGCCCATCGAGTGTGGCAAAGATGAGTTCCGAAGCAATCTCATCCTAGCTCAAACGGTGGCATGGCTCAACCCATATCGCTTGTCTCAAGGGCGATATTCCTGGAGGAGAAACGTGACCACCCAAACTACCAAAACCGCACAATCACATTACCTCAGATTCGTAACCTTACGGTGGGGAATCACCGCATCTTTCCTGGTGGTTTGCGTGGCTCTTTTTCTCTCTTCAACATCCAGTTCTTCGTCGGCGCCGCGGATAGAAAGCGAAACAAACCCTCACTCTGAACGAGCGCCTATAGTGGCGGCGGCCCCAGTACAAAGCGCTGGTAAAAATAGTGCTGTAGAACCAATGCGAATGAGTAATGACTTGCTGGCGTTGAGTGGTAGTAGTTCGGCGACGAGCGTTGCGCCGCCGTTGCTTCCGCAGAGTGGTGGAAAAACGGTGAATTTTAATTTCGAGAATCTTTCAAATGGTACTAACGTGGAGAATCTGTTTCAGGAGATGAAATTCAGTTCTCCTGGATTTAGCGTGTTTGTTTGGACCAGGAATCGAGATGCCAGGAGTTTGCCTAACAGTATCGCCACCGGAACCTTCTTTTCGCCTTCTGGTTTCGGCGACTTGATTATTGACTTTACACAACCCGTCAACAATCTCACTTTTTATCTGTGCGGACTCGACACGTTTTTCGGTCCTATTGCCCAATTCGATTACTGGCGAAATGGAACTTTGTCACAAAGCAACCTGCAAGTCATCGGAAACGGCCGTCTCGATCCAATTCCCATTCAGTTACAGCTCACGGGCATCACCAGGGTGCGAGTTCACAACATAGTAGATCAGTTTGGCATCTCCTATGATGATTTTTCTTTCACTATACCTGCTGCCACACCGACGCCCACACCAACACCAACGCCGACGCCAACGCCGCCGCCTGCGCCTGGAAACTTGATGGCGTTTGCTGACGAAGAAGCGATCGATTTGCAGTGGACAGCTTCGCCGGGCGCCACCGGATACTTCGTCCAGGTGTTGAGTACCGAGTCAACTTCACAGATGGCGACCTTTAAACTTTCTGCAGGCGATGGTGTTTCAGCTAGTGCGTTTTCGACGATTGCGTTTGTCCCTGCCGGAACAACTACATTTCATCACCCAAACCTGCCGGCTGAGGTGGACTTCACGTACGTTGTTTCAGCAACGGGTCTAGGAGGGGCGAGTCCTGATTCCAATCAGGCTTCTGCGAAGACATTGGCGAAGCCCGGCTGTAACTGGGAAGCTGAGAAAAAGAAGTACCCAAACCCGCCGCCTTTAAATCAAGCCCAACCGATCGCGCATCTTGGTTGGTCTCTTAACTATATCCTCTCAGATGACGATGGTTTGGTCGTGACGGATGTCAAACTAAACGGCAGAAGGATGGCCGACATGTTCAGCATTCCGTATTACAAAATCACGACGAACCCGGTTCCTCCAGGTGTCCCCCAACGCGGCGAGCTCAGAGTGAATAGTTCTGGGCGGCCGGATGGAATGCTCTTTAGCCGGTTAATTGGCGTAAAGGCCGAGAAGTTAGGAAACGTATTAAGGATTCAGGCTGAATACGGCATCGACAAGATTCCGGGGGCGCCAAAGTCTTGCTTAAAGGTCGCTCAGATTTATGAGTTTTTCGCCATGGGTTTCGAAGTGCCTAACGATCCCCACTTCAACCAAAAGGGTTCATGCGAACCAAAAGGAGAGATCACGACGTGCACCAAATTCAGGCCATCGGTAACATACGAATTTCAACCTGGGGCAGGGACAAACGAATCAATTAGTTCTATCAACATCCCTCAGCGACTAGTGTTTCAGGTTGATGAAAACCAAAAAGACGCGAATACAGCAGTCTTCACCAGAGACCGAGATGGATTTGAAAGGTCCGTAGTGTGGCAGGAATATGAGTTGTTTGCGGATTATCGTATTCCTGTCACCGTCGAGGAATTCTTCCATGTCGTAAATCCCGGCTTACCCAATGTTGTGAAAAAAGACGCTGGGAGCATGGATAATTATCACCAAACCAACTATTACAAGTTTGTCCCGCCGAAAAGGGAAAGTTATTTTTGGCAAAGACCAGTGGTGATAAAACCCGGGTGTCCTGAGTGTCTTCACATGCACTGGCGCTGGTCAGCGGAAGTTACAAAGGAGCCATTTGCGCCACCTTCCGGACCAGGACAGCCACTCGTATATCCAGGTAGTCCACAATCGTTGGATCTTGCGATCGTGCAATGGAAAAACAATCAGGATGAGATAGATCCGCCGGATGACTTTAAGTGGCTTTTGAACAGGGAGGTACTCGCCGTAACTCCACCTCAGGGTTTGGATCGCTCTGATGTGGTCCTTTGGTATTCGCCCCATGGGTTTACAAATGCAGATACATTCTTTTGGAATCCAGGCTGGTTTAACGCTGTCAGGACTCCACCGCCGAGTGCCGCGATGGCGATGCACGCAGCCAGTGCGCAAGCTGCAAGTAGCGCGGATGGACCAACTGCAATCGAATTCGTTCACCTCTTCTATGAGGGGACCAACTCGTTTGATCTACTTCCACTGAACATCTTACCGCCTTTGCCGCCTGGCTACGCGGCGCTGTCAAATACCGCATTCACGGTAGAAACGGAAGCTGTCGGTACAGGGCCTTTCACAATTAAGTTCCTGGCGAATTCGATCACAGATCCCGCCGCTTTCGCTAACCTCAGGATATTTTATTTGGATTTTGATCCGTTCGACCCGGACAAATTTGTGTGGGTCGACAGAACAGTACTTGCACCTGAATCGCCGGTCGCTGATTTCACCACAAGGTCTTTGTACGCTCGCAGCGAAGTGTTCGGAGTTTTTGCGATTGGGAACCTCGTTCAAACAATTCCGCCGGATCCCTCCGTGGCCGATATAAGCGTCGAGTGCGTGGATTCGACGGACCCGATCGTCGCAGACAACACACTGACTTACACCGCTACCATCAGAAATAATGGTCCGCAAACAGCCACGAATGTAGTTTTCCTTGATGAGCTGTCCAGCTTCGTAAGGCTCGTGTCGTCTACGTCGACGCAGGGCACAACCAAGTTTGATGATGGAACCATTTATGGAAGCATCGGCACGCTTGCTCCCGGAGCAGCTACTACTGTGACTGTGGTCGTAAAACCCTCGGAGGGTTATAACGGCGCATTTCCGCCCGACGGCAAGGACATATTCAATAGAGTGGCGGCGCAGGCCAAACAGACTGACAACAACCTTAACAACAATTCCGTAATAGCGAGCACGACGGTAATGCCTAATCCCAATCGCGCTCCGACTGTTTCAATTACAGCACCGGTGGGGGGAAATATATTTGCGGCGCCAGCTCAAATAATGGTCACCGCTGTCGCTACTGATTCCGATGGGACAATTACCAAAGTTCGTTTCGTCGACAACAGCCAGGTGATCGGCGAAGTTGTTGGCAGTGGAAACTCGCAGTTTACGTTTAACCACAGCAGTGTTGGAGCAGGCGAGCACGTGTATGTCGCGATTGCTGAGGACAACCTCGGGCGTATTGGTGTTTCACAGCCAACCACCGTTTTCGTAAATGGCCCCGCATCAGTGAGTCTCACCAGTCCAGCCGAAGGCTTCTCCGCTCTTCCGGGCTCGACTATCCAACTTGCAGCGCAGGCAAGTATTCCATCCGGCACGATCTCGGAAGTTGAGTTCGTGGCTAATGGCAACGACATAGGCCACGGAGTTCCGGGCGGTAATGGGTCGTACACCTTCAACTGGCAGAACGTTTCCAGCAATATCTATACGATCTATGCCGTCGCCACCGACAATGCTGGAGTACAAAGTCGTTCGGTCGCAAGAACAATCACCGTTGACACTGCGCCTACGGTCGCCCTCGTCACGCCATTGGAGGGACAACGATTTAACAGTAATCCCAACATCGGATTGGCCGCGGCCGCTGCAGATTTTGACGGTCAAATCGCGAAGGTCAGTTTTTACGCCAACAACACATTGATTGGTACCGCGACTGACATCGTAACAAATCGATTTAACTTTAACTGGCGTAATGTTGCAGACGGGCAATATTCACTGACTGCAATCGCAACCGATAACCTTGGTCGCACCACAATTTCGCAGCCTGTAAATATCGGAGTTAACGCTACCCCTACCAGGTCCGGCATAACGCCCTGGTTTGACGATGCATTGCCTCAAGGCGCAGTAAAGCATGTCGACGGAGATGTCGACTGGTATTGGGTGGACGCAAATCCAGGTGCGTTCTCGGGAACCAAGTCACATCAATCACTGAATTTCAAGCAGGTCACGTCAAGTCAGATCCATTTACACGGCTTTGACGGCGCCACCGCAAAGCTGCACACGATTGCAAACGATGTTCTCTTCACCTATGTGTTCCTCGACATCAACAACATGCCACGACAAATCATGTTGGAGTTTAAGGACGCGAATGGGTGGGACCATCGCGCCTACTGGGGATCGGGTTCAATTCAGCGTGGTACAGCCCAGTATGCGGGACCGCTACCTCAACCCGGACGGTGGACACGTCTTGAAGTAAAAGCAGGAAGTATTGGTCTAAATGCAGCTAATGGCAACGATCTCGACGGGATGAGATTTATCCTGGATGGAGGACGTGCGACATTCGACTATACCGGCAAGGCTTTCTTCCTTTTCCCCGAGGTAGAAACACCTACTGCACCAGGCGACACCGTTTGGGTTGATGGCGCAGTACCGCCAGGCGCGACTGCGCAGGTCACCGACGACGTGTGGGAGTGGATCAACTGTTCTGTAGCCACCAAGTGTCACCAATCGATCCTGCCGCCGATCAACCAAAGTGGTGGAAAGTTTCGTCAGCATTACTTCACGGGTGGGCCACCGCATTATGTTCAACCCGGAGACATACTTTTCACGCAGATCCTCATCGACCCAACCTTCAGGCCGGATCAGCTCATTATTCAGTGGCATGACGGCGCGACCTGGCATCGCGCGTATTGGGGAAATAATTATCAGCTAATAGGCACGGAGGGCACCGAAAACTGGCGTTACATGGGCGGACTTCCCAGCGGTCCTACCCCTGTGTGGACTCGATTGGAAGTACCGGCAAGTTATGTTGGACTAGAAGGAAAATTTGTCTCCGGCATGGCCTTCGGATTCTATCGAAAGACCGATAACGGTCAGGTGATTTGGGGCAAATCCGGAAAATCACTGTTCCCATCCACCGTGGTGCCGGTGTTGACTTCGGTATCGGGTGTTTCACAGTTCTTCCACAGTAAGTTTGGTTATTACTATTCGACCAGAAATATCCCGCTCAACGAACAGAGCGATCGTCAGGACGGAGTTAAGTTCTACGTCCATCCGAACCAGGTCGCCGGATCCGTGCCGTTTTATCGATTTATTAACACGGATACCACCAAGCGAGAGTTCTTCTATTCCAGGAACCAGGTTTCACCGAACATCAATGTGTGGAAGCCTGATGGAATCGCATTCTATGTCTATCCTGATGGCTCGACACCAGGAGTAGTGCCTCTCTATCTATTTCACGAGAATACGAACGGGAATCACTACTTTCTCAGTACCGCTGAATCCGTGGCAGGTATGACTAGAGACGGAACTCTGCCCTGGGCGCATGTCTTTCCAGGTAATCCGCTGGTTCCTACACGCCCCTACTTTCTTGCCGCAGACCCGGATGGATGCCGGCTGCACTGGCTCGATTCGTCCAACAATGAAACTGGATTCAGAATCGAAGAATCCCACACCGTTTGCATTGATTTTGCGAATGGAGGTTCGTTCTGTTACCTCGACTGGACGCAGACTGCCGTGGTCGGCTCGAATGTAACTGAGTACAACATATGCACGGGAGCTGAGGAAGGCGCGGCGGAACAGGAAGCAAAGGGATCGCAGGCCGGTGAGCCTGCTGCCGCAGGTCCAAACGCGAATGACAATGAACCCAACGCAAATCCCTACAGAAGGTTCGACTATCGAGTCGTTGCAATCAACGCAGTAGGAAATTCTGAGCCTTCAAACGGGATCGCAGTCCCCGGCGGCGTCATCTGTCGAGGGTGCATATGGTTTGATTACTTGCAGGCGGGCGCGCCGACGGAGGCAATCGGACCTGCTCCTCAAAGCATAACGCCGACAGTCGGCATATCCAGTCCTCTCGAAGGGGAGATCGTGTCGAAGGAGCTGACCGTAGTTGCGAATGCGTTCGACACAGATGGCAACGGAACACTCGCGAAAGTGGAGCTGTTTGACGGGGCGACAAAGGTCGGCGAGCTTAACGGTCCCGCTCCATATAGCGTGATTTGGAACAACGCGTCCAATGGAGCACACACGTTAACAGTTAAGGCAACGGATGCTTCAGGTGTAAGCGCGACGTCACCGGCGGTGCATGTAACAGTAACCGGTGCTCCGTCCGTCACACTCACCAATCCGTCAGTCGCCACAGTCGTTACGGCGCCGGGAAGCATCACTCTTCAGGCGACTGCGTCCGATCCGGAAAACGCGGTGGCGAAGGTTGAGTTCTACCAGGACACCGTAAAGCTCGGAGAAGACACAACCGCGCCGTACTCCTTTGCCTGGAACAACATTCAAGCAGGCTCTTACAACGTCACTGCCAGAGTGATTGACAGTGCCGGCTTAACGGCGAGTTCCGTCGCTGTTCCACTCATGGCCAACAATCCTCCGACGGTCGAACTGACTTCACCGGTAACCGGCCAGGTAATGGCAGCGCCTGGCTCTGCGCTCCTCATCGCTAATGTTGCCGACACTGACAGCGCCATCACCAAGGTCGACTTCTACCAGGGAACTACTCTCATCGGTACGTCGACGACCTTCCCGTACACGTTCGATTGGACCAACATCCCGGGTGGCAATTACAACGTCACGGCCAAGGTGACGGACAGCTACGGCGCAGTCACGACGTCTGCCGCCATCAACATAATCGTGAACAGCGCCCCCAGCGTTAGCATCACGAGTCCTGCGCACAAGGCAATGCTGACGCCCCTTTCGAACGTCGTCATAAATGCCAGCGCCAGTGATCCAGACGGGACGATAACTAAGGTCGATTTCTACGTCGGCACAACGCTGCTCGGCACTGACACGTCCTCACCTTTTTCAATCAACTGGAATAACGTAGCTTCGGGATCGTACCTCCTGACAGCCCAGGCCACTGACAACCGAGGCGCAGTTACAACCTCGTCAATCAATGCCGTAACGACCCCGACGTTCTTCGACGATTTCGACGACAACTCACTGAACACCACCAAGTGGACCATCACGACTCCCGCATCACCGGTGGTAGTTAGTGAGCAAGGGCAACAACTGCGCCTTACCTTGCCTGCAAATGTCGCCGCGTACAACAGCCTCGCTTCAAACTCCACCTTTGACATGCGCAACGCCACGGTGCAGTTCGAACAAGTGCAGGCGGTCAACCAGGCAGGCTGGGTCGAGGACCACGTCGTCATCGAAAAGGACGCAAACAACTACTTCATGCTCCACACTGGCGCGGGCGGTGTCGTATTCCGCTCGATGGTCAATGGAGTTAACGACCAGCTAGTCATTACATACAACGCCGCCGCTCATCATTTCTGGCGCCTGCGTCACGACCTTGCTTCAAATCAGGTGAACTTCGAGACCAGTCCGGACGCGATCACCTGGACCACTCACAAGACCGTGACTGCCGGATTCTCTTTAACAGCAATGAAATTCTCGTTAATTGCCGGCGCCTATGGAACGGGTAATTCGACTCCCGGCGCCGCCATTTACGACAACTTCCAATACATCGCGAGCGCTACTCCGCTGCCGCCAACCTGTACACCACCAGCCGGTCTCATTATTAGTGAGTTTCGGCTACGTGGTCCAAACGGCTCGCACGACGAGTTCGTGGAGTTCTATAACAACACTGATGGAAACATCAGTATCTGCACCGCGGACGGATCCAGTGGATGGGCGCTTGTAACGTCAGACGGTATTACGCGGTTTGTGCTGACGTCCGGAACGGTGATACCGGCGAGAAGTCACTACCTGGTAGCTGGCCCAGGCTATGGTTTGGCCACTTACGCAGTTAGTGATCTCTCGTATCCGTCGGACATTCCGGAAAACACCGGTCTGGCCCTCTTCAATACCGCAATCCCGGCGAACTTCACCACAGCAAACAGGTTCGATGCGGTTGGCTTCACGAATTCAGACAGCTTGTATCGCGAAGGTTCCGGACTAGCACTGCTTGGTGCGAACGTAGGCGACTACAGCTTCTTCCGCAGGTTGGAAACAGGCATCTCTCTGGATACTGGAAACAATGCGACCGACTTTAATTTTGTCGCGACGAATGGCGGAGTTTATGGGGCACTGACTGCGATTCTGGGAGCACCGGGACCTGAGAATCGTTTCAGTCCGATACAACGAAACGCAACCCTTCCGGTCACCGTAATCGATCCGGCAGTTGGTCAGGCCGTGGCGCCCAATCGCGTGCGAGATACCGCAGCCGTTGGTTCAAATGCAGCTTTCGGAACTTTGACTGTACGGCGAAAGATCACGAACAACACGGGCGCCAATATCACCAAATTGCGCTTCCGTATTAGCGACATCACCACACTGAACACGCCTGGGTATGTCCCTGGAGGTGCGCAATCGGACATGAGAGTGTTGAGCTCCGGTGATGTGACGCTGACGATAACTGGTGGTCAGTCTGTTCTCGTTCGCGGGACCACGGTTGAGGCTCCTCCGAATCAGCCAAGTGGAGGAGGTCTGAATTCCAGTTTCAACGTCGGCGTGATTTCGTTATCACAGCCACTCGCGCCGGGTCAGAGCGTTAACGTGCAGTTCGTGCTCGGCGTTCAGCAAACTGGCAGTTTCCGCTTCTTCTTCAATGTTGAAGCGCTGCCGTAGAAGATCCTCCCGCGCCGCTATGTCCACCGGGGAGCGAGGAGTCCGTGCTGTCCAAACACAGCACCGACTCCTTGACTCATTTCAGCCGCAGATAAACGCAGATTTCTTACGGATAAAATCGGTTTTCTATCCGCGTTCACCTGCGGTTCACAGTCGATTGCGGTTGAATTTGTCGAGCGCGTTTAGCTGACGAGAGTTACCCTGAT
>Ga0134124_10002365_pt1 | contig 15228 bp, 13 predicted proteins | sample KB304_FD_96880 | JGI IMG/M metagenome (GOLD analysis project Ga0134124, IMG submission 96880) | Terrestrial soil microbial communities without Nitrogen fertilizer from Kellogg Biological Station, Michigan, USA - KB3-0-4 | ecosystem: Environmental > Terrestrial > Soil > Unclassified ... | reverse complement strand
GGCTTCGCGCCCATGCGCGCGTGCGCCGTCGGGCTCGCGGCCTGACCGGGGGCGCGCCATGGAAGAGCTCACGGGCTGGACGCACGACGTCCCTCCCTTCCACGCCGGCGAGCAGGCGCTGCAGGAGCGCGTGGGCCTGCGCGAGCGCCTGGACGAGATCGGCCGCCACGTCATGCGCACGCGCATGCCCCAGCAGCATCGCGACTTCTTCGCGCAGCTGGACTTCGTCGCGCTCGGCGCGGTCGACGCGCAGGGCCAGCCCTGGGCCACGCTGCTGCCCGGGACGCCCGGGTTCGTGCACGCGAGCGCGCCCAGCGAGCTGCGCGTGGACACCCTGCCCGCGCCCTCGGATCCGGTGTCCGCGCTGCTGCGCGAGGGCGCGCGCCTGGCCCTGCTCGGCATCGAGCTGTCGACGCGGCGACGCAATCGCGCCAACGGCGTGATCGCGCGGGTCGACGAGGCGGGCTTCCTCTTCGAGGTGCAGCAAAGCTTCGGCAACTGCCCGAAGTACATCCAGCAGCGGCGTCGCGGGCCGCTGGCGACGCCCATGGGCATTGCGGGCACACCGCGGCGCAGCCACGCCATCCCTGCAGCGAGCGCGCAGCGCCTGCGCCGCGCCGACACCTTCTTCATCGCCACCAGCGCCGGCCGCGAGGACATCAACGCGGGCAGCGATGTCTCGCACCGCGGCGGGCTGCCCGGCTTCGTCGACGTGAGCGAGGACGGATTGCACCTGGCGTGGCCGGAGTTCCTCGGCAACAACTTCTTCAACACGCTCGGCAACATCGCGCTGCAGCCCCGCACGGGGCTCGTGTTCCCCGACTTCGAGACCGGCTCGCTGCTGCACGTGGCCGGCCGCGCGAGCATCGTCTGGGACGGCCCCGAGGTGCAGCGCATCGCCCGGGCGCAGCGCCTCGTGCGGCTGGAGGTGGATGAGGTGATCGAGCGCGAACGCGCGCTGCCGTGGCGCTACTCGCTCATGGACATGTCGCCGGCACTGGCCGGGACGGGGGTGTGGGAAAGGCGCTGATGCGCGTCGAAATGCCACGCCCACAGCAGGCCCAGTCGAATCGACCTTGCATGCGCAAGCCGGGCGGCGAATGATCCGTGCCAGCGCTCCCGCCTGCACCGAGCCTGCCGACCATGCCGACTCCGTCCGCTCCGCCGCGTCTGCCCAGTCCAGCGTCGAAGCCCAGCCGCAGGCGCGGTGGGCGTCCGCGATGGCTGTGCCTTGGTCTCGGGGCGGGTCTCTTCGGGTGCAGCGTGTGCGTCTTTGCGCAGACGACGCCCGCCGGCACTGCGCCGGCCGGCGCGCGTCCCAAGGTGTGCCTCGTGCTTTCCGGCGGGGGCGCGCGCGGCGCGGCGCACGTGGGCGTGCTCAAGGTGCTCGAAGAGATGCGGGTGAAGGTCGACTGCGTGGTCGGCACCAGCATGGGCTCGATCGTCGGGGCCGCCTATGCCTCGGGCGTGCCCCTCGACGAGATGGAACACACCCTCGCCTCGCTGAGCACCGACAAGCTCTTCAAGGAGAAGCCGCCGCGCGAGGAGCGCTCGATCCGGCTGAAGCAGGACGACGTCACCATCCTCGCCTCGCCGGAGATCGGCGTGCGCGGCAGCGCCGTGCTCCTGCCGCGCGGGCTGGTCTCGGGCGTGCAGCTCGAATCGGTGCTGCGCCAGCTCAGCCGCGCGCGCGGCTTCCACCGCTTCGACCAGCTGCCCATCCCCTATCGCGCCGTCGCGACCGACCTCATCACCGGCAAGGCGTTCGTGATCTCCCAGGGCGAGCTCTCGGGCGCCATGCGCGCGAGCATGTCGGTGCCGGGCGTGATCGAGCCCGCGCAGCTCGACGACCACCTGCTCGTGGACGGCGGCCTCACGAACAACCTGCCGGTGGACGTGGCGCGATCCATGGGGGGCGAGGTGATCATCGCGGTGAACCTGGGCACGCCGCTGCTCAAGGCCGAGCAGCTCAACTCCATCCTCGGCGTGACCGGGCAGATGGTGAACATCCTGACCGAGCAGAACGTGCGGGCCTCGCTGGACAGCCTGCGCCCGCAGGACATCCTCATCTCGCCCGAGCTCGGCGACTTCTCCGCCAGCGACTTCGACCACATGACTGCCGCCGTGCCGATCGGCGAGGCCGCCGCGCGCAAGGAGGCGCCGCGCCTGGCCGCGCTGGCGGTGAGTCCGCAGGAGTTCGCGCAGGCCAATGCGAGCCGCCTCGCGGGCAAGCCCGACGCGATCGGCACGGTGGACGAGATCCGCTTCAACGCGCTGAAGAGCGTGAACCCCGGGATCGCGCAGGAAGTGATGCAGACGCGCGTGGGCAAGGAGATCGACCAGCCGACGCTGGACCGGGACATGCAGCGCCTCTTCGGCACCGGCGACTTCGAGCACGTGAACTACCGGTTGCTGGAAGAGCCGGGAAAGCGCGTGCTCAACGTCGACGCGGTGGAGAAGTCCTGGGGGCCGAACTACCTGCGCATGGGGCTCGGGCTGTCCACCGACTTCAAGGGCGATGCCTTCTTCAACCTGCTGTTCAGCCTGCGCAAGACCTGGATGAACTCGCTGGGCGGCGAATGGCGCACCGATGTGCAGCTCGGCCGCACGAGCCGCTTCTACACGGAGTTCTATCAGCCGGTGGAGAAGTCGCAGCGCTACTTCGTCGTGCCCAGCCTCGAGTTCGAGCGCCGGCCGGTGGACCTCTTCCAGCAGGAGCAGCGCCTGGCGCGCTACGACGTGCGCATCGCGCGCCTTGCGCTCGAAGCCGGCCGCGCCTCGAACTACGGCGAGCTGCGCGTGGGCATCGAGAAGCTCAACATCAATGCAGGCCTGGACACCGGGCCGAGCTTCCTGAACCCCTCGCCCCAGCACGCGACGCCCACCGGCTTCACGCTCAAGGGCGTCGTGGACCAGCTCGACAGCGTCAACTTCCCGCGCTCGGGCTACGCGGGCTCGGTCCACGTCTTCGCCGCGCGCCAGACGCTCGGCAGTGACAGCGAGTACACGCGCGCCGACACGGACGGCAGCTACACCCGCTCGTTTGGCAACCACACCGTCACGCTCGGCTTCAAGGTGGGCGGCGCGCTCGGGTCGCAGCCCCTGCCGGCCAGCGCGAACTTCCAGTGGGGCGGACTGCTGCAGCAATCCGGCTACCCGACCGGCGCACTGGTCGGCCAGACGCTGCAGTTCGCTCGCGCGGTGTACTACCAGCGACTTGCGGAATGGCCGCTGCTGGACGGCGCCTACGCGGGCATGTCGCTGGAGTTCGGACGCATGCTGCACCCGCTCGTTCCCGGCAACTCGCAGGACCTGCAGAAGTCGGCCGCCGCATTCATCGGCGTGGACACGCCGCTCGGGCCGGTGTACTTGGGATACGGCTATGCCGTCGGTGGCTTCAGCAGCCTGTACTTCTTCCTCGGCAGACCCTGAGCGCGTTCACTCCCTCTCCCAGCGGGAGAGGGAGGAGCGCGCCGCTCCAGGGGTCTAGAAGCTGAAGCCGACGCCTGCGTACAGACCCTTCATCGCCATGTCGTACTTGAACAGGTCGCGCTCGTAGTCGACCTTCAGGTAGCGGTAGCCCATCTTGATGTTGGTGGTCGGGTTCATCGCCCAATTGGCGCCGGCCAGCATCTGCCAGGTGAGCTTGGAGCCGCCGCCGCCCAGGTCGGCCTCGCCCACTGCCGTCCAGCCCTCGGCCAGCGGCGCATACATGCGCGCGCCGACCAGGAGATCCGCCCAGCCCTTCGCGTCCTCCAGGCCAGTCCAGTCGTTGCGTACCGTGAGGTGCGTGTAGCGCACGTAAGCCAGCGCATCCACGGGCAGCGGAAGGTCGTTGAGGCGATAGGCACCCCCCATCGAATACATCTGATCGATGACCTTGAAGCTGTCCTCCGTGAGGCGCACGTAGAAGGCATCCGCGAGCACGCCATAGCGATCCTTGCGAGCCTCGAATGCGCCCATCGCGCCAAAGCTCAGAGAGCTCGCGATGTCCATGGCGTTGTGCTCCACGTGCGTGTCGGGCGTGTAGCCGGCGCGCGTATCGCCGTCCAGGTTCACCCCCCACAGGTAGGGCGTGACTTCGTATTTCCATTGCGAGGGCTCGCTCTGAGCGCGCGCGAGGTTGCACGCGAGTGCCGCGGCGACGGCAAGCGCGGCGAGCGCCGCATGGCGTGCGCAAGCGGGTTGCAGCTGCAGCTGCGCCTGTTTCGAGCAATTCAAGGACTTCATTGACCAACTCCCATTGACGTCGATGGACCCGACGCGACTGCGCCGGCAAGAGAAAACATGGCGTGGGGCATGGGGCGACGCGCCGGCAAGCGGCGCAGCGCAACTCACTTGACCGTGTAGCCGCGCCCTTCGAGACAGGCGCCGTAGGCGCGCAGGAAGGTGGCCAGGGCCTGCTGCTGTTGCGCCCCGGCCATGGCCGGGGCGGGCGGGGGCGGTGCCGCGACCGCGGCGGCCTGGCGCTGGCGCTGTCGAGCGCCGCCTGCCATCGTGCCGAGCGTGGCGCCGATGGCGGCCCCCTTGCCGGCGTCGTTGTCGGCGATCTCCCCGATCACCGCGCCGCCGACGGCACCGCGTACCGCGCCCGCGACGCGCTCACCCTGGGGGCCGGGCACCGCAACCGGCGGCGGCGGGGCAGGCGCGGGGGCCGGCGCCGCAGCGAGCGCCAGCGGGTCCACGCCCGTGTTCGTCTTGGCCCAGGAGTGGCACTCGCCCTCGTCCTTGCCTTGCTGCTGGGCCGACTGGCCCTTGGTTGGATAGACGATCGGCTTCGTTTGCGAGAACACCGCGGTCGTCGTCATCGCGATGGCTGCCATCGCCAGGCAGCTCAGGGTTTGCGCACTGCGCATCGAACACTCCCTCCCGGATCGGTATGGAGGTCAGTGTTCGATGCGGGTCGAGAGCGCGCAAGACAGACAAGGAATTCAGAAATCTCGACGCACCGGGCCCCGTCGAGTTGGTGTTGGCCTCGCCTGTGCACTGCAGCAAGACCCCGGAACCCCTCGCTTAAGGGATAACACCTCCTTCTTGGCCGTGCGCTCCACTTCCATCATGTGTCTCCCGCGGGTCGCTCGCGAAGGCGGCCTCTTACGTCACGCAGGAGACAGCATGAGCACGACTTCCCTGAGTCTCGTGGTCAACGGTCGAGCCGTTGACGTGGACATCGACACGCGCACGCTGCTGGTGCAGCTGCTGCGCGAGAAGCTGCAGCTCACCGGCACGCACGTCGGATGCGACACCGCGCAGTGCGGTGCCTGCACCGTTCACCTGAACGGGCGCGCCGTGAAGGCGTGCTCGATGCTCGCGGTGCAGGCGCAGGGTGGGCAGGTCACGACCATCGAGGGCCTTGCCACCGACGGCGGGATGCATCCGATGCAGGCCGCCTTCCGCGAGTGCCACGCCCTGCAGTGCGGCTTCTGCACGCCCGGCATGGTGATGTGCGCGGTCCAGCTGCTGAAGGACAAGCCTCAGGCCAGCGAGCAGGAGATCCGCGAGGGCCTGGACGGCAACATGTGCCGCTGCACGGGCTACCAGAACATCGTCAAGGCGATCCAGTTCGCCCAGTCCGGCGCCAAGCCGGTCACCCTTTGAAGGGGGCTGCAATGACCGACCTCACCACTGCGGCGCAAACCTCGCCCATCGGACAGGCGCTGCGCCGCCGCGAGGACCAGCGCTTCCTCACAGGCGCGGGCCAGTACACCGACGACGTCGTGCTGCCGGGGCAGACCTATGCGGTCTTCCTGCGCTCGCCGTATGCGCACGCGCGCATCAAGTCGATCGACACGGCGCAGGCGCGCAAGGCGCCGGGCGTCATCGCGATCTTCACCGGCAGCGACCTTGCCGAGGCGAAGGTGGGCGGACTGCCCTGCGGCTGGCTCATCCACAGCAAGGACGGCACGCCGATGAAGGAGCCGCCGCATCCGGTGCTCGCCCAGGGCAAGGTGCGCCACGTCGGCGACCAGCTCGCCCTCGTGGTCGCCGAGACCGCGCTGCAGGCGAAGGACGCGGCCGAGCTCATCGCCGTCGACTACGAAGAGCTGGCTCCGGTGGTCGACCCCGCACTCGCGGACTCGGCGCAAAGCCTCGTGCACGACGACGTGCCGGGCAACGTCTGCTACGACTGGGGCCACGGCAACAAGGACGCGGTGGACGCGGCCTTCGCGAAGGCCGCGCACGTCACGAAGCTGGACTTCGTGAACAACCGCCTGATCCCCAACGCGATGGAGCCGCGCGCAGCCAATGCCCACTACACGAAGCACGACGAGAGCTACACGCTCTATGTCGCCAACCAGAACCCGCACGTGGAGCGGCTCTTGATGAGCGCCTTCGTGCTGGGGCTGCCCGAGTCGAAGGTGCGCGTGATCGCGCCGGACGTGGGCGGCGGCTTCGGCTCGAAGATCTTCCTCTACCCGGAGGAGACCGCACTCGTGTGGGCGAGCAAGCGCGTGGGGCGGCCGATCAAGTGGACCGCCGAGCGCAGCGAGTCCTTCCTCACCGATGCGCACGGACGCGATCACGTCACGAGCGCCGAGCTCGCCACCGACGCGCAAGGCAACTTCCTTGCGCTGCGCGTGAAGACGATCGCGAACATGGGCGCCTATCTGTCCACCTTCGCCTCCAGCGTGCCCACCATCCTCTACGCCACGCTGCTGGCGGGCCAGTACAAGACGCCCGCCATCTATTGCGAGGTGAAGGCGGTGTTCACCAACACCGCGCCGGTGGATGCCTATCGCGGCGCGGGCCGGCCCGAGGCGACCTACGTCGTCGAGCGCATCGTCGAGCAGGCCGCGCGCGAGCTGAAGATCGATCCGGCCGAGCTGCGCCGCAAGAACTTCATCACCGAGTTCCCCTACGCCACCCCCGTGGGCCTGACCTACGACACCGGCAACTACGCGGCGCACCTTGACAAGGTGCTCGCACTGGCCGACGTCGCCGGCTTCGCGGCACGGCGCGCGCAATCGCAAGCGCGCGGCATGAAGCGCGGCCTGGGCTACTCCTGCTACATCGAGGCCTGCGGCCTGGCGCCGAGCAACATCGCGGGCGCCCTCGGCGCGCGCGCGGGCCTCTTCGAAGCCGGCGAGGTGCGCGTGCATCCGACCGGCACGGTCACCGTCTTCACCGGCTCGCACAGCCACGGCCAGGGGCATGAGACGACCTTCTCGCAGATCGTCGCGGGGCGCCTGGGCATTCCGGTGGAGAGCGTGGAGATCGTGCACGGCGACACCGGGCGCGTGCCCTTCGGCATGGGCACCTACGGCAGCCGCTCGCTGGCCGTGGGCGGCACGGCCATCGTGAAGGCGCTGGACAAGGTCATCGCCAAGGGCAAGAAGATCGCGGCCCACCTGCTGGAGGCCTCGGACGCGGACATCGAGTTCGAGAACGGCGAGTTCAAGGTCGCCGGCACCGACCGCAAGGTGCCCTTCGGCTCGGTGGCGCTCAGCGCCTACGTGCCGCACAACTATCCGCTCGACAAGCTCGAGCCCGGCCTCAACGAGAACGCGTTCTACGACCCGACCAACTTCACCTATCCCGCGGGCAGCTATGTCTGCGAAGTGGAGGTGGACCCGCAGACCGGGCGCACGCGCGTGGAGCGCTTCACCGCGGTCGACGACTTCGGCAACCTCGTCAATCCGATGATCGTGGAGGGGCAGGTGCATGGCGGCCTGGCACAGGGGCTCGGTCAGGCGATGCTCGAAGGCTGCCGCTACGACAGCGACTCGGGCCAGCTCCTCACCGGCTCCTACATGGACTACGCGATGCCGCGCGCCGACGACCTGCCGAGCTTCACCGTCGACAACGTCGTCACACCCTGCACCCACAACCCGCTGGGCGTGAAGGGTTGCGGCGAGGCCGGCGCCATCGGCTCGCCAGCGGCCTTCATCAACGCGCTGACCGATGCGCTCGGCGTGCGCGACCTGCCCATGCCCGCCACGCCCGAGCGCGTGTGGCGCATCGCAAACAACATGGCCTGAACGAGAGGAGCGTCAGCATGTACAGCTTCAACTACCAGCGCCCCACGTCCGTCGCGCAAGCCGGCAAGGCGGGCGGCGAGGCCGCGCGATTCCTCGCCGGCGGCCAGAGCCTCGTGCAGGCCATGCGGCTGCGCCTGTCGCAGTCGGACACGCTCGTCGACCTCGGCGGGCTCGACGAGCTGCGCCGCATCGAGGTCGACGCGCAGGGCGTGACGATCGGGGCGATGGCCACGCACGCGAGCGTGGCCGCGAACGCGCAGGTGCGCGCGGCCATTCCCGCGCTGGCCGAGCTCGCCGGCGGGATCGGCGACCCGATGGTGCGCAACATGGGCACCATCGGCGGCTCCATCGCGAACGCCGACCCCGCGGCCTGCTACCCCGCGGCGGTGGTCGGGCTCGAGTGCACGGTGCAGACGAGCCAGCGCAGCATCCCCGGCGACGACTTCTTCAAGGGCCTGTTCGAGACCGCGCTGCAGCCGGGCGAGCTCATCACCTCGGTGCGCTTCGCCAAGCCCGCGCGCGCGGCCTATGTGAAGTTCAGGCAGCCGGCGTCGCGCTTCGCGCTCGTGGGCGTGTTCGTGAGCGAAGGCCCGGGCGGCGTGCGCGTGGGCGTCACCGGCGCGCGCGCCTGCGCCTACCGGGCGAAGGAGCTGGAAGCCGCGCTCGCCAAGCGCTTCGCACCCGAGTCGCTGGACGGGATCGTGCTGCCCAGCGCCGGCATGAACGCGGACCTGCACGCCAGCGCGCAGTACCGCGCGGCGATGGTGGTCGTGATGGCCCGGCGCGCCGTGGCCGCCGCGATCGCACGCTGATGTCGAGTCCGCCGCCTGCGTCCCCGCAGGCCTTGCTGCCGGGGTCGATCGACGAGGTGGTCGCCGCCCTGGCCGCACAGCGCTACCTGTGCGACCGGCGGCTCGCGACCGCCCTCTTCCTGAGCCTGCGCATGGGCCGCCCGCTCTTCCTGGAGGGCGAGCCCGGCGTGGGCAAGACCGAGCTCGCGAAGGTGCTCGCCGCGGCGCTGGACACGAAGCTGCTGCGGCTGCAGTGCTATGAAGGCCTGGACGTGGCGCAGACGGCCTACGAGTGGAACGTCGCGCGGCAGATGCTGGAGATCCGCATCGCCGAGGCCGGCCACCAGGGCAGCGGCGAGCTGCTCGCCTCGCTCTACAGGCGCGAGCTTCTGATCGAGCGGCCGCTCCTGAGCGCACTCACGCAGGAGCGCTCGCCCGTCCTGCTGATCGACGAGCTCGACCGTGCCGACGAGCCCTTCGAGGCCTTCCTGCTGGAAGTGCTCGGCGAGAGCCAGATCTCCATCCCCGAGCTCGGCACGGTGCGCGCGAGCGCACCGCCCATCGTCGTCATCACTTCCAACCGCACGCGCGAGATCCACGACGCGCTCAAGCGCCGCTGCCTCTACCACTGGCTGGAGTTCCCGAGCCTGCAGCAGGAGCTGGACATCGTGCGGCTGAAGGCGCCGCTCGCCAGCGAGCGCCTGAGCGCGGAGGTGGTGCGCTTCGTCCAGCGCATGCGCGGGATGGAGCTGTTCAAGTCGCCCGGCGTGGCCGAGACCATCGACTGGGCGAACGCGCTGGTCGCGCTGAACGCGATGCGGCTGGACCCGCAGACGGTGCACGACACGCTCGGCGTGCTGCTCAAGTACCAGGACGACATCGCGCGCATGCGCTCGGGCGAGGCGCAGCGGCTGATCGACGAGCTGCAGGTGCCCTGAGTGCGCTGAAGGCGAGGAAGCGATGCTCGCGCAGAACATCGTCCACTTCTCGCGCGTGCTGCGCGCGGCCGGGATGCAGGTGGGCGTGGATCGCGTGCTCGATGCGCTGCAGGCCGTGGAGTGCGTCGGGCTGGATCGGCGCGGCGACGTGCACGCCGCCCTGTCCGCGGTGATGCTCGATCGACACGACCAGCAGCCGCTCTTCGACGCCGCCTTCGATGCCTTCTGGAAGGACCCGAAGCTGCTCGAGCGGATGATGCTGTTGCTGCTGCCGAAGGTGCAGGGGCGCGGGCAGAAGGCCGCGCCGCGCATCAATCGGCTCGAAGAGGCGCTCGCGCCGCCGCGCGAGGCGCGAGCGCGCGAGCAGAGTGCGCCCGTGCCGCAGGAGATCCGCTTCGATGCGGCCATGAGCTTCTCCGAACGCGAGCGGCTTGCGCACGCGGACTTCGAATCGATGACGGTGCAGGAGTTCGAGGCGGCGCAGCGCATCGCCGCGCAGCTTGCGCCGCCGGTCTCACCGGTGCGCCAGCGGCGCAAGGAACCCTCGCCGCGCGGCGCCATCGACCTGCGCGCGAGCCTGGCCGCGATGCCGCGCCAGCCCGACGCGCTGCAGATCCGGCGCATGCGCGCGCGCATGCAGCGCCCGCCCATCGTGGTGCTGCTGGACATCTCGGGCTCGATGGAGCGCTACGCGCGGCTCTTCCTGCACTACGCGCACGGACTGACGCGCCGGCACGTGCATGTGCACACCTTCACCTTCGGCACGCGGCTCACGCCCATCACGCGGCAGCTGCGCCACCGCGACCCCGACGTGGCCATGCGGCTGGCCGCCGATGCGATGCCGGACTGGAAGGGCGGCACGCGCATTGCCGCCGCGCTGGACGAGTTCAACCGGCGCTGGGCACGCCGCACGCTGGCGGGCAACGCGGCGGTGCTGCTCGTCACCGACGGGCTGGACCGCGACGAGGCGCATGAAAGCGCGCGCACGCTGGACCGCTGCGCGGCCGAGCTGCGCCGCCATGCGCACGAGGTCGTCTGGCTCAACCCGCTGCTGCGCTACGCGGGCTTCGAGCCGCGCGCGGCCGGCGTGCGCGCGCTGCTGCCGCACGTGGACCGCATGCTGCCGATGCACAACCTCGCAAGCCTGGCCGACCTTGCGCGACATCTGCGCGAGGCCGCGCCGCGCATTCGCTGAAGACTTGCCTCAGCCGTGGTGCTGCCAGCCGCCTTCGTGCAGCTGCCAGTGGCCGTGCACGTTCTCCCAGCGGTGCGGCACCCAGACATAGCCCGGGCGCGGATGCTCGTAGCGGCCCGGCACCCACACATGCTGATGGCCGGACCAGCCCCAGTAGCCGTTGATCCAGATCGCACCGGCGAAGGGCAGCGGCGGCACGACCTCGGCGCGCACGGGCGGCGGCGCCACGTCCACCGTCACCGCGGCCGCAGGCGCGCCATAGCCATAGCCGTAGCCATAGGCGGGTTGCACGGGAGCCACGACGCAGGCGGACAGGGCCAGGGTGGCAAGGGAAGCGGCGATGGCGGTTCTGTAGGTCATTGCGGACTCCGTTTTGGAATGGCCATGACCTGTCAACCCGTGGCGCGCGCGGCGCGATGACAGCGGCGAGCGTCCTTTACGCGCGCCTCACCGACGCTTTACGGACGCTTTACCGAGGTGAACCGGTGAGCTGTGCCGCCTCCTCGAAGAAGTGGATGCGCTCGGCCGTGGCCGGGTGGGTGCTGAGCGCCGCGGGCTGCGTGTCGTCGTGCTCGCTGCGCTGAAGACGCTGCAAGGCGAAGACCATCGATTGCGCGGAAAGCCGATGCGCGCGGATCAGCTCCAGGGCGTAGGCATCGGCCTCACGCTCGAACTCGCGTGAATAGGCGAGCTGCCCGAGCATCGCGGGCGCCGCGGCCATCAGCGAGCTGAAGTCGCCGAAGACGAGGCCGATGCCGCCGGCGAGCAGCGTGCTCTGCGCCACGGTGCGCAGCCCGTGGCGCAGGCGCACGTGGCCGAGCTCGTGCGCGAGCACGGCCTGGATCGCGTCCTCGCGCGAATCGAGCAACTCGACGAGCTCGTCCGTCACGATCACCACGCCGCCCGGCAGCGCCAGCGCGTTCGGCCCGATGTGGCTCTTGTGAAAGCGCAGCTGCAGGCTCGATGCAGGGTCGCAGCCATCGCACTGCGCGATCACCTCGAAGGCGTGGCGGATGCTTTCCTGCTTTTGTTCCGAAAGGGCAGTGGGCGAGAACCAGCGCTCCTTCACGAGTGCCGCGGCCACCCGCTCGCCGAGCTGGCGCTCGACCGACGGCGGCATCCGCTCGGCCAGCGCCCGCGCGACCCACGGCATGCCGCAGGCGTACGCCACGGCGCCGAGCGCGAGCGCCGCGAGCATCGCGACGCAGACCGCGCGCCAGCTTTGCTGCGCGCGCACCACCGCCGATTCGCCCACGCCGCTGGCGCGCACCCACGCATCCCATTCGCCACCGCGGCCGCACTGCAGCGAGGCCCCGCCCGGAAGGACCGTGATGCGCACGCCGTGACGCGTGCGCTCGGCCCATTGCACTTCGCGCAGCGGCAGGCGCTTCGTCACCGAGCCTTCCATGCACAGGAAGCCGTCGGCCACGCGCAGCCGCACCGGCTGCGCCCGCGCCTGCATGCCGTCGAAGTAGTCGGCCTCGATCACGACGGCGGTGTCGTGCATCACAGGCCCATGTCGATGCCGATCAGCTCGCCCACCGCGTCGCCCGCGGCATCGTGGCTCGCAAGCTGCGCGGAGGAAGTGAAGTCGTCGACGTCGATGAGGGCGTCCACCGTAATGCTCTGAAGGCGCAGACGCGCGCGCGCCACGACGGCGAAGGGCCAGTACAGGCCAAGGGTGAGTGCCATGAGCAGGATGTTCCTTGCGGTGAGCCAGACGAGCGAGCGGACTCGAAGTTCACTGCGCAGCGCGATCGCGCCGGGGAGCCGCGTGTTCGACCACACGAGGTTCTGCAGCCGCACCGTGCCGAAGGCATTGAACGCGACGAGCGCGGCGAAATAGATCGCGGCGATAGGGAGCAATCCGAGCATGCCGAGCTCATCCTTCTGGAACTTGATCGTGAAGACGAGGATCAGCACCGCAGCGAACACGAGGACGATGCAGCCCACCGCCAGTGCACCGGTCTGCATGGCGAGCGAATAGAAGTGGCCCACGCGGGCGAGGAACTCGCTGCGCCGCTCGCCGAAGCGCATATGGCCAAGCTGATAGCGCTTGAGCGACCAGTGGCCCCACGGGAACAACAGCGACACGGCGAGAAAGGCGAAGCCCATCACTGCGAAAAACTGCTTCTCCTCGTACGAACCCGGCGCGGGCGGGTGGTCGCTGTGCGGGCCCAGGGCCTGCATCACGGAGAACAGCACGAAGGGCAGCGCCAGCGGGAGCCACGCGAGGTAGCTGTCCTTCGTGCTGCCCTCGAAGCGAAATCGCAGCCCGCGCCAGCTCGTGTTCGACAGGCGGAACTGCAGCGAAGCGCGCGCAAGCGCCGGCCACACCGCCGCCAGCAGCAGCGCGGAGACCGTTGCCGCGCCGACGGAAATCTGCCCCGCCCCCGAATAGGCCAGCAGCAGAAGTCCGCCAAGCAGATAGCCGCGCAGCATGGTCCACGGGCGGCCGTGGAAGTCCAGCGGGCTGCCCAAGACCAGCGTGTTGCCATAGAAGTAGCGCAGCTTGCGCACGCGTGCCCAGGGCGCGTACAGGCCCAGGGTCAGGACCACCAGCACGAGGTTCACGATCCAGATGCGGAAGTACTCGCTGCCCGAGGCGGTGAAGCGAATGGGGCTGCTGGCTCGCGGCGTGTGCTGCGACGTGCGCCCGGACACCGCGGGCTCTCGAAGAAGCTCGCTCGAAGTCGACATGGATTCCTCCCTGCGGCGCTCGCGGCGCCTTGTTCTCGAATGGCGTGACTCGATGCCCGGCGGGCTTTCCCCGCGGGGCGCGCGATGCTAGTGCGCCGTCGTGACGCGCGGTGTCAGGACTGATGCCGATAGGCGGCGAATGCAGCGACCGTCGCGCGCGCCGCGATTGACAGCGGCGGGCGCGCCTTACGGGCGCTTGACGGCCGCGAAGTCGTCCGGGTCGACGAAGGCGTCCACCGTGATGCTCTGCAGGCGCATCCGCGCGCGCGCCACTGCGGCGAAAGGCCAGTAGAGCCCGAGCGTGCAAGTCACCAGCAGCGCGTTCTTCGCGCTCAGCCAGGCCAATGCGCCCGCGCTCAGCTCGCTTCGCAGCGCGAATGCGCCGCCAAGGCGCGTGTTCGACCACACGAGGTTCTGCAGTCGCGCCACGGCATAGGCGCCGAACAGCGCAGTCCCCGCGAACGCTGCGAGCGCCAAGAGCACCCAGGGAATCCATCGCACTGAGGCGCCGAGGCCGATGGCGACGAACACGGCGAACGCGAGTAGCGCGATGCAGCCGAGCATCGAGGCGCCGGTCGTGAACGCGATCGCATAGAAGCGCCCCGGTCCCTTGACGAGAAACGCGCTGCGCCACTCGCCGAAGCTGAGGTTGGCTTGCTGATAGCGCCTGAGCGACCAGTGGCCCCACGAGAAGAACAGCGCCAGCGCAAGAAAGCCCAGGCCCAGGGCGGCGAGGAACGTCGGCTGCCCCTCCTGCGCGGCGGAGGCAGGCCATTCGCCGAGCCCCGGGTCCAGCGCAGGCAGCACCGAAAAGATCAGGAAGGGCGCAGCGAACGGCAACCATGCGAGGTAGCTGTCCACCAGGCTGCCCTCGAAGCGAAACGGCAGGCCGCGCCAGCTCGTGTTCGACAGGCGCAGCTGCAGCAGGCTGCGCGAGAGCGCGGGCCAGACGGCAGCCAGCAGCGCCGCCGAGACCAAGGCGGCCATCGTCGAGATTTCCCCCGCGACCGTGTAGGCCAGCAGAAGGACTGCGGCAAGCGCGTGGGCGGGCATCAGGCGTTGCGGCCGGGCGTGAAATTCCAGCGGGCTGCCGAACACCAGCGTGTGGCCGTAGAAGTAGCGCAGCTTGCGCACGCGGGCCCAGGGTGCGTACACGCCCAGGGTCACCACCACCAGGGCGAGGTTGACGAGCCAGATGCGGAAGTACTCGCTGCCCGAGGCGGTGAATCGGATGGGGCGGCTGGCCCGCGGCGCATCCTGGGGCATGCGCTCGCGCGCCGGAAGAAGCTCGCTCGAAGCCGTCATCGTTTCCTCCCTTTGGGCGTGCGCCATCGTGACGCCTCGCGCCAACGCCGTGCTGACACGCGGCGAATGCCGGGATGAAACGAGAAGACTCGATGGGTCAGCGCGTGGACGGCGCGGACGCGAACTCGAATCGGGACGTCCAGCGTGTGCCCCGCCGGGCCATGCGGTCAAGCCCGCGCGCGCGCATTCGCATGGGCAATTCCCCTGTGGCCGCCCGCCGCGACGAAGGGACGCCGCACCGCGCCCGCCCCCCAGCGCTGCGGCCGGCGCAGGCGATCGATGGCATGCAGCATCGTCAGGTGCAGCACGTCGCGCTGGGC